>OCZT010002563.1_pt1 | contig 18706 bp, 13 predicted proteins | sample 1539031 | NCBI WGS metagenome assembly OCZT01 (sample SAMEA3539308, study PRJEB22396) | soil metagenome | biome: tundra; feature: field; material: soil | place: USA | collected 2010-05 | depth 0.15 m | reverse complement strand
CGTTACATTCTTGACAGAAGAGTTACAGGGATTTCAATCACTAATACAGGGGATATAGATTTCATTGACATCACTGCACTTGCTTTTTCCATACTTCAGTGTACCGAAACACGTATAACCCGGACAATATATCTCTCATGCCCGACTTGCGGACGTACAAAGTTCGATCTCCCGGAATCTGTCAAAAAGGTAAAAGAGGCTACGAAACACCTGAAAGGGCTAAAAATAGCTGTTATGGGATGTATTGTAAATGGTCCGGGCGAGATGGCTGGGGCTGACTATGGATATGTCGGAGCCAGCAATGGCAAGGTTCATATTTACAGGGGTACGGTTCCGGTATTGAAAAACATTCCTGAAAAAGATGCTGTGGGAGAATTGCTGAAAGTTATTGAGAATGATATGGGGACTATCTAGAAAGTTCTTTTTAACCTTATTCAACAGCCCCCAAGGGGGTTGAGGCAAAAAATTAAAGAGATGGGATCAGAGGATGAGGCAATTAGTTATTCGCCAGCTTGTAATCGAGTTGTTTCTTCTGAAGATCGGCTTTTACAACCTCAATATTTACCTTATCTCCAAGAGTGTAGATTTTGCCTGTTGAACGTCCTTTTATACAATAGTTCTCTTCATCATATTCATAGAAATCATCTGCAAGCTCCCGGATATGGATCATCCCTTCACATTGATTCTCAATTATCTCCACATATATACCCCATTCTGTAACTCCGGAAATAACTCCCTCAAACACCTTCCCGGTCTTATCGCTCATATACTCAACCTGTTTGTACTTAACAGATGCTCTCTCTGCCTCGGCAGCCAGCCTTTCCATTTTTGATGAGTGATCACACAGTTTTTCATACTTATCCTTGCTGCCAGGATTCTCTTCAGAAAGATAAGCTGACAGAAGCCTGTGTACCATCATATCGGGATAACGACGTATGGGTGAAGTAAAATGTGTATAATATTTAAATGAAAGTCCGTAATGGCCTATATTGTCTGTTGAATAAATAGCCTTTGCCATCGACCTGAGAGCAAGTGTTTCAATAATATTCTGTTCCTTTTTGCCTGCGACAGAGTTAAGCAATTTATTCATCGCTTTTGGCAATGATGTCTTGTCATCCTCAATCAGTTTATAACCGAAACGGGTAATAAAATGGCTGAAATTGCTTATTTTCTCCGGATCAGGTTTATCGTGAATACGATAAACAAAAGTTTTTCCTCTCAGCTTTTTCCCGACATATTCTGCAACACGCTTATTCGCCAGGAGCATGAATTCCTCAACGAGCTGGTTAGCTGTACCCATATCGCGGAATTTTATCCCGAGCGGTTTTCCCGCTTCATCAAGTTCAAACTTCACTTCAATCTTCTCAAAAGCAAATGCACCCAATGCAAATCTTTTCGCTCTTAGTTGCTGCGCCAGCCTGTGTAGCAAAAGGACCTCATCTTTCATGGCACCGTCTCCGGTATCAATTACCTTCTGGGCTTCACTATAAGAAAATCTCTTATCGGAATTGATAATTGTTCTTCCGAACCACTCATCAATCACTTCTGATTTATCATTCAATTCGAACACGGCTGAATAAGTGAGTTTATCTTCGGAAGGATTGAGTGAACAGATATGATTTGAAAGTCTTTCAGGAAGCATCGGCACAACCCTGTCAACCAGATATATTGACGTGGCTCTCTGCCTGGCTTCCTCTTCCACTAATGAATCCATTTTCACATAGTGGGTCACATCCGCTATATGAACCCCTACTTCCCAGTTACCATTTTCCAGCTGTTTAAGAGATAAAGCATCATCAAAGTCTTTTGCATCTTCCGGATCAATCGTAAAAGTTGGTATTTTACGGAAGTCCCGGCGAACTTTAATATCGTTTCCCGTAATTTCTCCCGGAATTTTTTCGGCGTCAGCCTCGACCTCTTCAGTAAAGCTATAAGGAAGTTCAAACTCAGCAAGAATAGCATGCATCTCCGTTTCGTGCAGACCAGGATAACCAAGTACATTAATGATCTCTGCAACAGGATTTTTTGATTTCGGATCCCAGTCTACCACCTTTGCGACAGCTTTCTGTCCCTGTTTTGCGCCATTTAGTTTTGAAGTCGGTATGAACAGGTCAAATGGCATATTCTTATTGTCGGGAATAAGAAATGCAAAGTTGGGCATGATCTCAACTGTTCCTACAAATGAGGTTCTCCATCTTTCTAAGATCTCCACGACTTCTCCCTCAGGTCTGGCTCCTTTCCTTTTAGCATAAAGCCACACTTTAACTTTGTCGCCGTGAAGAGCTGTTTTCAGGTTTTTAGCTGTGACAAATACGTCGTCCTCAAGATCGTCGGTTGTGATGAATCCGTATCCCATCCGGGTCAAGTCAACGATACCGGTGATATACCCCCGGGTTACCTTAATTTTGTATTTCCCATGAAATATTTCCTGTACACTGCCTTGTTTGGAAAGATCCCTGAGGATATCTGATATCATCTGCCTTCCGGGAGCATCGGTAATATTAAGACGTTTAGCGATCTGCTTATAATTAAACCCCTGTTCGGGGGTTTTGGTCAATGTTGCAAGTACTTGTCCAATAAGTGATTCCCTTGAAATGCCGGCATCTTTCCTGGCCATTCCTTTCTTACTCATATTTCAGTTTTTGCGAAGGTACAAAAAGGAACCATAAATTTTAATACATTTGATTGATAATTGGAATGCAATGACTGGTTTGAACTCGATATTTTCCCAATCCGCATCAATAGTTACCCGGAAAACAGGAAATGAATATGTGCTTGTACCCATTACAAACAACATAGCAGATATGAACAGCGTTTATACCCTGAATGAGACCGGGGCGTTCATATGGGAACTGATTGACGGGAAACGAAGCGTTGAAGAAATAATCATTAAATTGACAAATGAGTACGATATTGATAAACAAAACGCAGAATCAGATGTTTTTACATTTATAGAAAACATGAGTAAATATCTAATAATACGTTAATTATGTAGTTTTGTGTAAAATGATTTTTATTGTTTTAAAATGCCCTTATCCAGAAAGATGAATTTATTAATTAAATCATATGAATTTTATATTACGCAAATTCACTATTTTGAAATCAGCCTCTCCCAACCCCCCGACAAGTCGGGGGGCTATTCCGGTGATTATAAATGGCTTCTCCCCTTCTCTCCTGGGAGAAGGGGAAGGGGGATGAGGCTATAAATAAGTAAGAAGGGATTGGGGGAAAACTTAGAAAACAAAGAAAAAGGTCACATTTAATTATATGAGGAATTTTAATTTAAACATTGCAGGATATAATATAGGGTTTGAGGCTTCAACAAACGGACCAGAGCTTAAGCCTGCAGCAAGATTCCTCCGGAATATCAAGCCTAATAACAGCTCAGATATCCTTATCAGGGTTCATTCGGAACCATTTAATCTGCCAAAAGGAGCCGAAAGAGTTTTCCGGGCCCCATATGTTGAAGAAATTAATGGAATTCAGTTCAATAATGAATCAAACTTCTGGAGCGTCTGGAAATATCATTCCGAGCTTTATATCTGGACTATCTTCCCACTTTCTGTTTCAGAAAAAAATGCGGTTTTGAAATTCTCGCTTACGTCTATGGAATGGGATCTCTGGATTTATGGCGCCAGGGATGAGATGGATCCTTTCGAGTATCCTCTGGATGGACTGATCCTGTATTACCTTACAGTTATAAATGGTGATATAATGATCCATGCATCGGGAGTTAACAATGCAGGACATGGTTATGTTTTTAGCGGAGTATCTGGGAAAGGGAAATCCACTATCGCAAAGCTCTGGGATGATTCAGGGGCTAAAGTGATCCACGATGACAGGCTTATCCTGAGAAATACCGGAAATGGATATAAGATGTTTAATACGCCTGTTTACAATGATGATGAACCTCGCGAATCACCTCTTAACAAGATTTTCATTATTGAACATGGTCCTGAAAATATTGTGGTCCCATTAAAAGGAGCCAGCGCAGTGACACAGGTAATGGCGAACTGTATACAACATAACTGGGGAGCAGATATTATCGCCCGGCTTCTTGGTTCTATTTCGATTATGTGCGGAACAATTCCAGCATCAAAGCTTTTCTTCAGACCCGACAGAAGTGTAATTGACCTTATCCTCGACAATGAATAACGGGAGGAACAATCATACGATTTTGAAAGATATCGGACTCACATTACTCGCAGAAGGAAAAACCATCAGAATAAAAGCTCATGGGTATAGTATGTTTCCGTGTATTAAACCTGGTTCTCTCATACTGATCGAACCATTGAACATAAAGGGTCTGCCACATCCCGGAGAGATTATTGCAATAAAGAGGGAGAACGGACTTATTGTTCACCGTCTTTCCAGGATAATAAACAAGAACGGTGTTACATTCTATACCGCGAGAGGAGATAGCAATGCATACGTCGATAATCCGGTTAAAATCGATAAAATAGCAGGAAGGATAGTTCGTGCCGAATCAACAGGAGAAAATCCTGTTCCTGCAAATATCAGAATTAACACAAGACCAAAATATTTTTTCAACAGAATAAGAGTCATAGGGATAATTTTATGGAGGAAAATCAGATTTTGACCCCCCTTGGCGGGCGAAAAAAACAGGAGAAAGAAAAAGAATTAAATGAGAGAAAAAATAAATCTATTCCGGGAATCATTAAAGCTTGTCTGGAACAGCTCACCAGGATGGACATTTGCAAATATTATACTGTCTGTGCTACGCAGTGTCTTTCCCCTCATGCTTATCTGGCTCCTGAAAATAGTTATAGATGATATTACCAGGGCAGCCACAGCTGCTTCCTCCACTCCGAACATAAATTTGCTTTTGCCGATACTGGCAGTTGTTATAATCTGGTTTCTCGATGAAGCCTCTTCCGATTTCAGTAATTATGTACGTAAAAAACAGGCTTTGAAGCTTGAGGTTTATATGTATGGTTTGTTGCATTCAAAGGCAATAAAACTAGACCTTATCAACTTTGAACGTCCAGAGTATTTCGATTGTCTGTCACGTGCCTCAAGAGAAGCCCCATGGCGTCCGAACAGCATCCTGAATAACCTGGTTTCCATGCTTAGAGGACTCCTATCCCTGTTACTTATGGCCGGACTAATATTAACTCTTCACTGGACACTTGCTTTACTTCTTCTTGTTGCAAATATTCCGGGAATCTGGTTGCGACTCTATTATGCAGATATCCTGTATAATTTTCAGAGAGAGCAGACTCCCGAAGCCAGGAAATCAGCATATTTTAACTGGCTGCTGACAGGCGACAGGCCTTCCAGGGAATTGAGACTTTTCGGATTGGGGAATTATTTCATCAGGCTCTTCAGAAAATCTTTCCTGAAACAAAAAGAGGAAGAGATCAAAATCATTAAAAGAAGAACAGTTATAGAATTTGTATCCAATCTTTTTAAAGCATCAGCACTTTTGGTTTCCCTCTTGTTTATCGCACACCAAACAATCAGTGGAAAACTTTCTTTAGGTCAGATGGCAATGTTCCTGCTGGCATTCAGGCAGGGAATGATATATATAAAAGATTTATTCAGTTCTCTGGCAGGACTGTATGAAGACAGTCTCTTCATAGGTGACACATTTGAATTCCTGAATCTGAAGGAGAGCGTTACCGCTGCAGAACCTGTAATTGTGCCAGCTCCATTAAAGGAAAAAATAGTGGCAGATAATGTATCCTTCACTTATCCGGGGAATAGCTTCAGGACTATCAATAATGTCTCATTTGAGATAAAAAGGGGTGAAATAATAGCTCTTGTCGGACCAAATGGCGCCGGTAAAAGCACGCTTGTGAGGTTATTATGCAGACTTTATGATCCCGATTCGGGAAACTTAAAATACGATGGCAGTGATATCAGGAATATTGATCCTGAAGAATACAGGAAACAATTTTCAGTTATTTTCCAGGACTTTATGCTTTACAATCTTACAGCAGGTGAAAACATCCGGATGGGAAATATTGATGAAAAAAATCCTGTTGTCAGGATAAAAGCATCAGCAAAAAGTACCGGTGTTCATGATTTAATCGATAATCTGCCTAATGGTTACGAAACTGTCATAGGAAACCTGTTTGATGATAGTCGTGAACTCAGTTGGGGCGAGTGGCAGAAGATTGCACTGGCAAGAGCTCTCTTCAGGGATGCTCCCATACTTATTCTTGATGAGCCATCTAGCGCTCTGGATGCTGACACCGAATATGATATCTTCAGCCGGTTCAGGGAGATCGTTAAAGGCCGCACCTCGATTCTTATAAGTCATCGGTTTACAAATGTCAATCTGGCCGACAGAATAATTGTCCTCGATAAAGGGGAAATTGCTGAAACCGGTACCCATGAGCAGTTAATGAAGAGAGGTGGGATGTATTTCACCATGTTTACAAAACAAAGCAGCAGGTTTAACAGATGAAAAGCGAAGTAAGGATAAGTGATGAAGAACACCTTCTGCTGGAATTATGCCGCCTTGAATTCAGCGATGAACAGATAAACAGGGTTAAGTCACTTCTGGCTGTTATAACCGACTGGCCCTATTTCAGCAACCTTGCCAACGAACATGGTGTTGCTGCACTGGTCTGGTATAATCTTGAGAAATATCAGCTTCATTCAGGTATACCTGAAGCTGCTGCATATTTCCTAAAGTGCACATTAATGAGGAGCCTGGGCCGGAATACTTTCAATACCGAATCGATGGGTGAGGTTCTTAGGTTGCTTAATGCAGAGAATATCAAAATTGTTATTCTTAAAGGACTGGCACTTGAGAATTCGGTTTATGGCAATCAGGGATTACGACAAATGTCAGATATTGATATCCTTATAAACAGGGATGAGTGCATCAAAGCACGTAAGATTCTTATCCGTAACGGATATGTATCGCTTCCTGTAAAATCATTTTTTCATAAACAGATTCTGGCCTATTACGGCAAGCATCTTCCCTCACTCATTAAGAATGGGACTTCTGTTGAGATACACCATGAGCTTTTCGGAGGAAGAAAGAACTTAATGACTAAAATGCTTTACGATAGCAGCTATATGGTTGAGATAAAAGGAGAAAAAACCTGGTTTCCTCAGCCTCAGATCTTCTTTCTTTATCTGGTAAAGCATCTCTGGTTGCACGAGATGAATAATGAATCGCAACTCAGGTTATATACTGATCTGATTGTTCTGATTGAAAAACATAATTATGAGATATTAAATTATAATCTTCTGAAGTGTGCTTCAGATGCGGGTATGTCGGAGATACTTGCATGGCATCTGGAGCCGTTAAGAGATGTATGGGGTATTTCTTTCCCGGGATGGCTAAACGACTTTATTGATAAATGGCATAATGAGGATTTTATAGACAGGTTTTTCTTCTTTCTGAGGAGTCCAAAGAATAATCCGCCAGGCGATAAGGCCGGATTTTATCGTCATATTTTAGCCGATATTCCCGGATTCCATCGTAAGTTTCTATTTATTTTAGGAGATCTCTTCCCCACTGTCAGTTTTATGAAGAACCGTTATAAATGCAAAAGTACGTGGAAGGTATTGCTTTACTATCCGCATAGGTTAGGGAAGGTTTTATGGCTATTAAAATAATGAAGGGGAGATGGGGAGAACAGGAGAATAGGGGAATTCTCTGTGGTTAAAAAAGATTATCGGGTTAACCTGACGCATGGAAAGCAGTAAATTGGTTATAATATTAAGCTCACCTCATCAAGGAGAATCAAGAAAATCTGAATTATTTTCAAAAAAAACATAAATAATTCTAAATATATTTGGTGATTTACCTCTTTTTTGTTTAATTTTATAACTGAAGTCAAGTTCAAGGCAATATTGATTCTGGCAATAATGAACAAGTTTCAGAAAGAGACTCTAAAGATGAGGTTACTAAAACTTGCATCTTTGAAAAGCACGGGAGCACCTGCCGAGCTGGCGTTAAGATTTGAGATCAGTGAACGAAGCGTAAAGAGGATAGTTAAAGAGCTCCGTGAAGAGGGAACAGATCTCAGGTACAGTCAGTCGAGGCGGTCATATGTAACCGAGGAAGATTATCAATAATATGTTGTATAACATATCGATCATCCATTTTTCTGTCCCCGGCGTTTTTTAAAATTGTATAATAAAGTCATTGTCATTATAATTTATATGGGTTTTAATTTAGGTAATATCAGCATCGGGAAGTGGATTAGTCACAGAATTTTTAGAAATTCCGGCTATTCAGCACATTCCGGTTTTAGAGGTCGTTCCTCGCTGCATTTTTCGTGCTTTTAGTCTCGTTCTATTGAACGGAAGGTCGTCCTGACCGAGACCCCACCCCAGGAGAGTGCTGATTATCTCCCGGGGTTTTTTTATATGACATGAAGGGGAGAAAGGTGAAAGGTGGAATGGCAGAATTTCCAGTTAATCCCCGCCAGGGAGGAATACCCCTCTGTCATCCGCCGGCTGTCGGATGACATCTCCCCCAAGGGGGCGATAATTCTCTTGTATTTACAAAAATTACAATAAATGGGGAATAAAAAGCCCATATCTCAATGGGCTCCTAATTATCTGATCTGATTCTATTCTCCTTTTAGTAAGGTTCACGACTCAGGACTCACGACACATGGTAATCAAATTTATTCTTCCTTGCGACGTGTGTCGTGTATCGTGCGTCTTTTATCATCTCCACCAAAAACATTTTTCTACAAATAATATAGTTCTATTTACCTTTTTTATTTCTAAGCAGCAGAGCTGCGAAATATTTGTAGAAATGAATTTATAAAATGAAAAATAAGGTGCAGAGCACCGGAATATTTAATTCTCCCTTTTTCCCCGATAGTCCTCTTTTATGAAGGTAATAAAACCTACTAAACCAGGTATTATCATCATTATATAATCCGACCTGTTAAATTCCTCCTTGCTGAATAGGCTAAACAGTAAATATATTGATAAAACAAGGAGTAGAGATTGCAATAATCCGTCCCGATAAAATACCAAGACAATATAGCGTTTAGAAACGATTGTAAGGAGATTGGTATCATCTCTCTTGTCTACCTAAATAATTACTAACTAATACCTCCAGAAAATTTATAATCCGGGATTTACTTTATAATTCTTGATCATGCCTCAGCTTTCAGTGTAGCAAGGTTAATAGACGAGGGCTCTATCTTCCCTGAGTGCATTATCTTCCTTGTATTAGTAACATATAAATAAACTATAAAAAAACTTATAACCAAAGTTGAGATTAAAGATCCTTCCAGACCAAAGCCTTCGAATGGGAACTTAGATCCTGAAAAACTCTCTATTTTTAAAACCCCTTGAGTTGTAAAACCGCTAACAGAAAATCCAAATACCGGACCTTGGAGAAGATTCCAACTGAAGTGAAATCCTATAGGTATTGAGAGATTCATCCTCTTTAGATATAATTGACAAAAAAAAATGCCGATTAAAAAAATGTTCAACATACCAATCCAATTAAATGAGGAGTTAAAAGAATGCATCAGACTAAATATTAACGAAGAAATAATAATACTAAAATATTTGTTTGATTGATTATACAGATTAGTAAAAATGAATCCTCGGGACATGGCTTCCTCAGAAACAGCTATAAGAAAGAATATTATTGCATACAGGAGAATGCTAATATTAAATCCATGGAATGTGATTTTTGTTTTTGTGGTAAGAGTTAGTATAATAATGATTAATAATATCTCTATTGCACCTAGTCCTACCCCGAAAAGCAGCCCTTCAGGCTTAAGCATCGAGTTCAGGAATGTTGGCTTCTGTTTGCTAATGACTTTGGAGACAAAGAATATGGCTGAGAAGGTGCCAAGAAATACTGCTACCTGACTAATTAGTAAAAAGCCATAATCAGTCGAAATGAGTGTGTCAAACTCAGTTTTTGATGCTGAATAAGATTCAGGATAAATTAAAAAGACTATACCATAAAATAAAACTAAAAACAGCAACCAAAGTGGGAAAAAGAGCAGGATTTTTGTCCAAATGTTCATAAAAATAAGATAAAGGTTTTTAATACTAGAATTTTAAAAATCAATTTAATGAATCTTTATAAAGAAAAACTTAGTCCCATAATAATTTATTATAACAAAGATAAAATTTAGCAAACTAAAGCGAAGATAATCCTCGCTTTAGTTTTTTACTAATTTATACTGGCCTATACTTAAGACTAAGGTCTACACTTACCGCAACAACTCCTGGGCCATTTCCCCCATTGGCAGCATATATTACCATTTCTCTAAGTAAGAAACCTAAATCATAAGCAAAACCACCGCCGTTTACTAACAAAAGACCTTCATTAGTTAATTCTTTTATACCTTTCAGTGAATAGTTAATTGTTTCCATTTGAAAAATTTTTAGGTTATAAGATACTATTATTTCGCAACTTCAGGTTTTCCTGCAATGCCAGCTTTGAAGTTGTCCCAATCGTTTATAACAGCCACAAAGGCTGCTACTATTAGCGCTCCCCAAATGAACCCACCATTAACATCTCTTTGTTCAGTCAATGTTAGATAAGTAATTTGACAATTTAGATTTTCCATAATAAAAATGTCTTAATAATAATCTGTTATCATTCCCCATTTCTTTCTCATGCCCGGGGCTTTAGCATGGTAACGTTACCATACTAAGGTCGGAGAGCAGCGTACGGAAAAAAAGGATTTTAGAAAAAATTTTTACCCCACCTGAATTTTCTTTCTTTTCATTATAGGTCAATGGCCGAAGCGAACATGTCACAGCAATATCGTACGGCTGCACGTAAAAAAATGTCTTCGCCGATTTTGAATAGGCAATAGGCGCTCCGCGTGATCTTAATTCATCTATCAATTCATAGAGACTGGTGCGGCTTACACCAAGCTGCCTTGCAAATTCTTCGGGAGTTCCGGTTTTCTGCCTCAAGACAAGTTTATGCATCATACTTATCCGGTCGAGATATTCAAATACCTTCATATTATATTGTATTTCAGGTTTTAACTGTTTCCTTAATATCAATTGTCTGGTGCGTCCACATTCTGCGAAACGGACCCTCAATAACTGACAGTTCTGCTAATGAGCCGTCCTGAACAACCATTCCTTTATCAAGCACTATAACCCTGTCAGCCATGTTAATCGTCGAGAGCCGGTGGGCAATTACAATTACTGTTTTATTTTCTCTCCTGAGCAACCTAATCGTATTTTGAACAAATGTCTCCGCCAGTGAGTCAAGCGAGGAGGTGGCTTCATCAAGGATCAGAATCTCCGGATTGCGATAAAGCGCCCTGGCAATAGCGATTCGTTGCTGCTGCCCTCCTGACAATGTGGCTCCGTTTTCTCCAAGGTAAGTATTGAATCCATGTGGAAGCTGTTCAATAAATTTAGTCATCCCAAGCTTATCACAAACTTCAATCACCCTGTTCATATCAGGAGTAAAATCTCCGACAGCAATGTTATCCACAACATTTCCGGAGAAAAGATCAATTCTCTGTGGAACCACGGAAACAACTTTACGTAATGACTGGTTGGTAAGATGACGAAGATCATAACGTCCGATGCGAATATGGCCTGACTGGAGCGCATAGAGATTTTGAAGTAATGAAACTAAAGTAGTCTTGCCTGAACCGCTCTCACCTGCGACAGCTGTTATCTCTCCTTTTTTTATTGAAAGATTCAGAGAATCGAAAACCTCTACCCTGGTTCCATACCGGAACTTCACATTCTCAAAATGTATGTCATCAACCATTTCAGGTTTTAGTTCTATTTTGTTTGCTTCATCTTCTATCTCAAGGTCAAAAATTTCAAATAGCCTGTCGGCAGCTATCCCGGCATCCTGCAGGGTGCGGTTAAAACCTATTACAGATGTAACAGGACCCGTAAAATATCCTACTACCGAATAAAATGAAAGCAGCTCCCCTGGCGTAATTTGTGAGCCGATTGCATATCCTGCTCCCACCCACAAAACAAGAATTGTAATTAATTGTGAAATTAGACTCGTAGAGCTTGATGAAAAAATACTGTTTAATCCTGATTTGTAAATTATCTCAAGAAGACTGACAAATCTCGTCTCGGTTTTCAGATTTGAGAAATTCTCGAGGCCGAATCGTTTAATGGTCCCCGCTGAGTTTAGAGATTCCACCAATTGTGCCTCAAGATCTGCCGCTCTTTCCATAACTGTTCGCTGTACCTTTCTGTTAAGCCTGTTTGAGATATAATATATCAGGGTATAAAGAGGGACAACAATAAGCATGATAAGTGCCAGTTTCCAGAAGAAGGTAAACATCAGTATAAAAGAGACTATCAGGATGAAGATGTTAAGAATGAAATTTATTGATACCTCATTAACAAATACACGAATCTTGACTGCATCACCAATTCTTGATATTATTTCGCCTGTCCTCATGTTATCAAAAAAGGTCTGAGGCAGTCTTAACAGATGCTGATAATACCCAAGTATAAGTGTCGCATCAATTTTCTGTCCGGTTTTAAGAATAAAAATTGACTGGAAAAAACTAAGCAGGAGTCTTAGTACAATAATAAGCACCATTGCAATACCAAGCAGGTTCAAAAGGCTTAGATTCCCTCCTGGCAGTACGGTATCAACAAGTTTCCCTACATAAATTGACATTGCAAGACCAAGTACTGAGAATACCAGTGCGCCTGCAAGCGATTGCAACAGAATGCCCCTGTGAGGTCTTATTAGATTCCGGAAGCGAACCTGGGCCGATACTTTTTCATTCCTGACTGTAAATTTCTCCCCGGGAGCAATAAGTACCAGCACTCCGGTCCACTGTTTTCTGAATTCTTCATGTTCAATCTTATGTAAAGCCCCATCTCCGGGATCCATGATCTCAATGTACTTTCCCGTTGTTTTTATTAAGACCACATAATGATGAAGGACCTCTTTCACAATAATATGTGCAATTGCCGGTTTTGGAATTTTAAACAGGCTATCCCAATCCCCTCTCACCCCTTTTGCCAGAAATCCCATTTTTCCTGCAGCCTCTACCAGGCCTAAAATATTTGTCCCTTTTTTATCGGTTCCTGCAAATTGTCTGATTCGGGCTACCGGCATTGTCAGTTTATACCAGGCAGCAACCGAAGCAAGACAAGCTGCTCCACAATCAGTAATATCCCTTTGTTTAACGGTTATTTTCATAATATTACTACTCCCTGGTATAGGTATAAGGATTAAACCATTTATCTGCCTTATCGAATAATAAATGATACAAACTCCGTCGAATTACGAGGATCCTGGTACTGAGGCTCATCCCCTTTTTAATTTCAGCTTTATAACCATTCTTCAGTGAAAGGAATGTTTTTTCAGGTTTACATTTAACCCTGAAATATGCGACTGATCCATCTTCAACTATCATATCATCAGAAATATCAATAATATCACCCTGCAGCATTCCCCATTCATTATAGTTAAATGCGTCTACCTGAATTTTAACTTTCTGATTTTCGTGGATAAGCCCGATATCGCCGGGTTTTACAAAACAGGTCGCAACCAATTCTCCTCCCGGAGATATCTCCGCAATTTTCTGCCCCGGAGTTACAAGGCTTCCGGGCTGAATATCTGAACTTTGAATTATTTCTCCACCTGTCGGAGCGAGAACTATTCTGTTTGTAAGCTCTTCAGAGCATTGCTTTAATTCGGCAAGCAATTTGACCGAATCATTTCGACGCACGGATAAGTCGCTCTGCCATTGTGATTTCTGAGATAATAATATCTGATCCAGATTGTCTTTCTCGGAACCAAGCAAAAAGAGCGAGTTTTCATAATCGATCTTCGGTATGATCTGCTGATTATAAAGAAGCTTATTCCGTTCATGTTCTGTTAACTTCTTCTGGTACTTTTGAAACTGGATCAGATGCTGATTTTTCAGATTCTCGAATTCAGCCTTATAGCGTTGCGTAATTAATCCCAGATGATAAAACCGGCCTTCCAAAGAAGAAATCCTGGTTAGTTTTTCCAGGTCCTTCATAGAAGCATCGTTTTCCCCTGTACTCTGTTCCAGAGAAGCGTACTGAGCCCTTATTGATTCCGTATCAAAGATTAAAAGCGTATCACCTTTTTTTACTGCTTCTCCATTACGGATCGATGTATAAATAATTTTGCCCTGGAATGGAGCAAAAACAACCTGCTTTTCAATGTCCGATTGAAAATAACCTCTGGCTTGTACTGAAACATCCACATTGATAAAAGGAAGAATAGCAATACTAAAAATGATCATCCCTATTATAATCCAATAGATAATCCTGCTCCTTGTATTTATTGTAACAAGGTAGGTTTCAAGACTGAATTTTGATATTGAGTATGGTATCAGGTCCACTTTGATAAAATTCTAGCACTTCAACACTTCAAACTTTAGGCACTCCCAACGCCAGGCAATACAGGCACTCCTAAACAAGACATTAATTCACGATTTAGAAACACAGCTATCCAAATTTACTAAATATTTTAATTGGATACTATAAATGAGCGGGTTTTTTTAAAGCAAAACTTCAAAAAATGCAGAATTAGCTATACCATATATTATATAGGAATCTTCACCGGCAGTTTTTCTTGGGTGCGGAGTATGATAGCGGAACCCCTCTGTCATCCGCTAGCTGGCGGATGACATCTCCCCCAAGGGGGCGATAATTCTCTGGTATTTATTACAATTACAATAAAACAGTGAGGATTATTCCCCTCTTGGGGGGAAATAAAAAGCCCGTTTCTCAACGGGCTCCTAAATATGTGATCTGATTCTATTCTCCTTTTCGTACGACTCACGACTCAGGACTCACGACACAAGGAAATCAATTTTATTCTTCCTTGAGTCGTTTGTGGTGCGCCTTGCGTCCCGTCCATTCTTCCGGTTGCCTGATACCTGCAGCCCCACGCCATTAATGAAGGAGTGTCACATCTCCCACCTTCTTGAACGGTTGACCATTAGCATACTTCCCTTCCACATACCATACATATACACCCTGCTGACAGAGCTTATGCTGGTAATAACCATTCCACGGTTTATTGATATCGTGACTTTCAAATATCAACACACCAAGCCTGTTGAAGATCTGAAGCTTATACGTAATCACTTTCTCCCTGATACCCGGGAAGAAGAACTGATCTATCTCAACGCCTCCGGTCGGCAAATGATCCATATCAATTTCCGACTGTGTATTCGGAGTAAATACCGTTGAGAACCTTAACACTCCCGAGGGTTCCACTGTCACCGCAGGCGACAATACAAACTTGTCACTGCAGGTAATATTCACACCATTGACCACATTATTTAAATATGCCCACAGGGTAACATCATAAACTCCTTCTGCCATGTACTTATGAAACGGCTCCTTGACCTTCGAGGTATCTCCGTCGCCAAAGTCCCAGAGATAAGAATCTGCTCCCTGGCTCAGATTAAAGAACCTTACCTTTTCATCATTCACAAATACCACTGTTGGCGATACCTGGAAGTTAGCCTTGGGTGACGGGTATGAATTGACAACCTGAGAATACGTTGATACTCCTCCCGGACCGGTTACTGTCAGCTCAATACGGAAAGTACCCGGGTCAAAGTATGTGTATGTCGGATTCTTAGCTGTTGAAGCGCCTCCGTCACCAAAGTCCCACATGTAGGTTGTACCGGGTGTATTTGTATTTAGCGAAGTGTTATTGATCTCAATATTCAGAGGTGAACAACCTGACGGTACCAGGTCGAAATTCGCAACCGGAGGAATTGGTGTAACGATTACTGAATGTTTAACGCTATCTGAACAATTTGCATTGCTCACTTTCAATACAACATTGAAGGTACCCAGACCTGTATAAGTATGAGTCGGACTCTGGTCAGTCGATGTGGCTCCGTCTCCGAAATTCCATAACCAAGTCCAGGTGCCCGGATTAGTGGTATTTGTAAAGACTACAGGATTACCAGCCGCATTATAGATCTGAGTAAGAGGAACCGCGGTAAACTGAGGAAGCGGTACCGGCATCACTGTTATATCCATAGTCTTCACATCGGTACAGTTGTAGAACGATGTTGTTGTAAGCGTTACTGTATGAACAACTGGAGCTGAAGTGAAATTAGTATAAAGATGATTGGTTGTATTTGTGAAATATCCGCTCACCCCGTCACCAAAGTCCCAGAAGTATTTACTTGCTCCCGGCAATGTAGTGAAGACGATCTGGTTACCGCTGCATATGATTGGAGTAGAAATCGTAAAGGTGGCATCAACTGCAGGGTAAACTGTTACAACTGAGGTGAACGAATCAAGACATCCACCGGGTGATCTTACAGTCAGTTTCACATTATAATATTCAATCGAGGAAGGATTGACATTTGTGAAAACATGTACAGGATTGGCATTGACTGAATCCTTTGGTGAACCATCACCAAAGTCCCACCAGAATTTGGCAATTCCGGTCATGTCTTTTGTGAATGTTACAGATGCGGGTGTACATCCGCTAGACTTATCCTGATTATAGGTAGCATCAGGAGCATCAACAATAACCGTAACATCTCCGTTCCCGTAACATCCTTTACTGTCTTTAACCTTATAGTTCAGTGCATAGGTACCTGCAATCTGCGAATTGAAAGTCGGCGACTGGACGAAGTAATTGTTCAGAGGACCAATATCTCCTGTCCACAGATGTGTTGACCAGATACCTGAACCACCGGTAGGATTTCCATTGATGATAAGCGGAACAGTACCGCAGGCATGTATAGGATTAACCGCGCTGAAGTCGACTACAGGATTCGGATTAACCGTAAGTGTTGCACCGGTTGAATTTATCGTAATACATTTAGCCTTCAGTGCAAGCCTGTACTGGTTCCCGTTAAGAGCTATAGGAACATTGGAAACAGTCAGCTGCTGTGATGTTGATCCACCGTAAATTGCATTGTCGTGAACATCTGACCATACTCCTCCACTGAATACCTCCCATCTCAGTGAATCTATAATTCCCGTACCATTGGCTGTGAACATCACCGGGCCTGTGCCATCGCATGTTGCTTTATCAACAGGGTTAAGTGTTATTGATGGTGGTATGCTTACCCTCAGTACGGCAAAGTTAGAGTAAACCGGAATTCCGCAAGTCCCGCTTACAATTATCCTGAAGATATAGTTATTAAATGCAGCCTGTGCATTTGTTATTGTAAGAGTGCTCAGGGCCGATCCGCTGAAATTGGCATCGTTGACGACATTAATAAATCCGGCGCCTTTGTTAACCTGCCACTGATAAGTAAGGGCAGTTCCGGTTGCACTTGTGCTGAAGGTCGCACCGGCATTCATACATGCAATGGTGTCTTTCGGTTGAACTGAAATCTCCGGAGCAGTGTTCACGGTAAGTATAGCATCAGCTGATGTGACTGTTGAAGAACATCCAGTAACCACAACATGGTAAATATACCCGTTCATCAATCGTGTTGCACCAAAAAGGCTCAGAGTAGAATTGGTGGCTCCGAAATAGATTCCTCCGTCAGATACAGGATTAAATCCGCTTCCTGTATTTTCGTACCACTGATAAGTAAGATCCGTTCCTGTTGCCACCACATTGAAGGTTACCATACCAAATTCACATATAGTTTTGTTTACAGGTGAAGAGGTTATTGCAGGTAAAGCTCTTACAGTCACTGTGGCTGAACCTATAAGATTTGCAGACGGACTAAGAACCTGACATCCGTTAGCGTCTCTGACCCTGGTAAGTGTGTATGTTGTTGTAGCCAGGGGAGAAACAACAATGTCTGCCCCGTTCACATATCCGGTAACAGTACCATAGTTATTTATATCGAGCTCAAACGGGCCTGTTCCAACCATCATGTTTACTTTCAGAATTGAAGTCTGCGAAGGACAAATGGTTTCACCGCCTGTAAGTATCGCTACAGGTTTAGGATTAACCAGTACCTCAATAACATTACTATATACCGGCATACATATACCTGAAGTAATCATTCTCCGGTAATACAGGGTACTATTTGCGCCTGCAGGAGGTGTATACAGTGTCCCTGTTGCACCTGCAATATTTATGAACGGGCCCACGGCTGTTGAGCCATACTGCCACTGGTAGATATATGCACCCGGTCCTCCGGCAGCAGGCACCGTTTCGGTGAGTTGTGCAGGATTATCTCCTGCGCAGACTACCTGGTTAGCTGCAATAGTTCCCGGGGTCAGTAATGCAGGTTGCGTTACGTTTATCGTTGCCTGTGCAAAACACCCTTTGAAGTCGGTGACAGCAATAGTTATTATCCCGGCGCCTGCATTAAAGAAGGTCTGTGAGTTGAATCCGGGAGCTGCCAGCGTTCCGCCTGTTGTATTGGTTACCATATGGAAGTTATATGGCACTGTTCCGCCTGATCCAAAGAAGGTCCCGCTTCCATCCATATCGCTGAAGCAATCGAGAAGTATATCGCCTGTAGAAGTCAGTGCAAGTAAAATCGGTTCGGTTATCACCATATTCGGATACAATGTTGCCGCACACGCTGTGTTAGCTGCGTCGCGAATTCGAACATCGTAGGTGGCGGGTACAAGGTTGACAAAATTGCCTGAACCGACCCACGACAAACCTCCATCGACAGAGTATTCATAAGTCCCTGATCCTCCAGTTGGTGAACTGATAGTTATCATGCCATCGTTTGCACCTTTACAAGAGACATCTGTCTTTGTAACAGTTGCAGCAAGAAGAGCAGGCTGGCTTATTGTATAGGAATTGTTCAACACCACTACACAGCCTGTATGAGCAGCATCC
>OCZT010002562.1_pt1 | contig 18708 bp, 14 predicted proteins | sample 1539031 | NCBI WGS metagenome assembly OCZT01 (sample SAMEA3539308, study PRJEB22396) | soil metagenome | biome: tundra; feature: field; material: soil | place: USA | collected 2010-05 | depth 0.15 m | reverse complement strand
TGAGTGCCGCGGCGCGGCACGCGATACCGAAGAAACTACGCGTGGTGTGCATTTTGTAATGACTCCCTTTTCTATTCAAAGTCCTTCAGGATTGCTAACCCGAATGAACTGAGATTGTTGTGGCCGTTCTTTCATTCAAACCCAATCATCTCATTGCTGAATAAGACGCACCAGTGCGCATTTTGGATCGCTTTCCAAGGGAGATTGTTTCCACGAGATCAAGGAATTTCTTCTTCGTTCGAGGTTAATCGCCAATCGAAGAGCATGGTTTGCGCACGCCAGAATTCGTTCGACTTGAGGAACACTAACGGCCACAGGACGCCACGACACGAGGCGGATCGCTCCGCGTCGCTGCGGGATGACATAAGGACGCCTCCGACTCGCTTCAGGCGAGTCGGAGGCAGACAATCATTGGCCTAGTGGATGTCGAACTGCTCCGGATGCAGGCTGGGGTCGCTCTTGACGAGGATGGTCTTGCCGACCATCTCTTCCATCTCCTGCAGCCACTTCGCACCCGATGTCTTTAGCTGTTTGACGACCTCGGGATGAACGCGCAGCATGACATCTCCACGGTCGAGATGCTTGTGCATCTTGCGCATCTCGATGTAGATGTCGTTGCAGACGGTGACGGGCGACTTGACCATTCCGGTGCCGGTGCAGACGGTGCAGGTAGTGGACAGGGTGCGCTCGAGCGACTGCTTGACGCGCTTGCGGGTGATGGCGACCAATCCAAAATCGTTGAACTGGAGCACCTTCGAAGGCGCGCGATCGGACTTCAACTCGTCTTCCAGGGCGGCCATGACGCGGTTGCGGTTCTTGCGCTCATCCATGTCGATGAAATCGATGATGATGATGCCGCCGAGGTCGCGCAGACGGATCTGGCGGACGATCTCGGGGATGGCATCGAGGTTGGTCTTGACGATGGTGTCTTCGAGGCGCGCCGTCTTGCCGACAAATTTACCGGTATTGATGTCGATGGCGACGAGCGCCTCGGTCTGATTGATGACGATGGAGCCGCCGGACTTGAGCCAGACTTTTGAGCGCAACGCCTTGTTGATCTCCTCGGTGATGCCGAACTGTTCAAACAGCGGAACGTCCTTGGAGTAGAGCTTCACGCGGCGGATGAGCGAGGGCTGGAAGCGCTGCAGGAAGCGCAGGACGCGCTCGTACTCGGTCTCGGTGTCGACCCAGATGGCGGAGAAGTTGTCGGTCACCTGGTCGCGCAAGATGCGCTCGATGAGGTTGAGGTCGTGATAGATCAGCGCCGGAGACTTGGAGGATTCGGAACGCGCCTTGATGTCGGCCCAGAGGTTCAGGAGGAAGCGCAGGTCGCTGCGGAGTTCCTCTTCGCTGGCGCCCTCGGCTGCGGTGCGTACGATGAATCCGCCGGTCGCCTCGCCCTTCTCGCTGAGCAGGATTTCTTTCAGGCGGCGGCGTTCCCCGTCCGACTCGATCTTGCGGGAGACGCCGGTGTGATTGACGGTGGGCATGAACACCAGGAAGCGGCCGGGAAGCGCAATGTGCGAAGTGATACGCGCACCCTTCTTGGCGATTGGCTCCTTCGCGATCTGAACGAGAATCTCCTGGCCGGGCTTAAGCAGATCGCTGATGGCGGGAAGATTTGTGGTCTGCATAGAGTGGCGTCCATGGCCGTTGCTATGCCCGGTGCGCCCCCCGCGGCCGCGGTCACTTCGATCACGGTCGCCGCGCTGGCTACGGCGGCCATCGCGCCTTCCGCCGCGGCGTTCTGAGTCACGGCCGAGGTCACGGTTGGAGTCGCGGACAGGAGCAGAGGCTTTCTGCTCTTCGCTGCGATTGTCTTCGCTTCGTTGGCCGAACTGTTCCTCGAAGAACTCGGCATCGGCTGCGTTGCCGGTGCGGGCTTCCTGCTCGTGGACGTCGTCTTCAGGTTGACCAGCCTGGTCTGAGCCAGCACGGTGGTCGAGTTCGTACGATTCCTGGCCATCGAGCTCGCCGTCTTCCTCTTCGTCTTCCTCGTCGAGGTCGTCTTCCTCGAGGTCGTCTTCCTCGCTGTCATCCTCGTCTTCCACCTCAGGTATGGTGCGCGTGATGTGGTCGATGGACATTTCGCGAAGCATGGTGCCGAGGTCGGCTGCGCCTTCCAGGGTCTCTTCCTCGATATCTTCCATCTCTTCGACGGAACTGGCATGGAGGGTCGAGCCTTCGGAATCCTCCTCTTCGAGGATCTCTTCGGCGAGTTGGCCGGAGCCGGGAGCGAAGCCACCTGCGACCGGGGTCTGAAACTCCGTGCCCGCGTCGGCGGACACAACCGCGCCTTCGTGACGCATGGGGGATGCGGGTTCGGGGACCTCCATCGGGGCTGGGTGCGACGCCGCGTCGGGCAGGACTTCGACGGGCTCGGAGAACATCTCACCGGCGGCGGAGATGGAGGTAATGTCGTGGGCTAGAGCGCTGGGCTCCTGGTCGGCGGCGCTGGAGGAGTCGGTGTGGAGCTTTTCTATAGGCTCGCCGGGCGCGGGAGTGATGCTGTGAACCGGGCTGGATGCTACCGGGCTGGATGTCTCCGGGATGAGGTGCATGGTTTTTTCAGCGGGCGGTTCGAGGGCGGGAGCGGCGTCCGCGACGGGCTTCTTCAATTCTTCGGCGAACTCGGCCGGCGGCTCGAGGGTGGGCGCGCTTTGGCGATACTTGCTGCGTGGCATCGGATCCACACGGTGGGAGGCTGAGGCTACGGCCGGCTCATATTCCACATCGCTATGAGGGGCTGGCTGGGGCGTGTCAGAGGCGGTTGTTGCGAGAGTTTCGGGCGCGGCAGCATGCGGAGTCTGCGCAGTTTCCGTGGCGCGGGGCGCGGTGAGTACGGGCACGATTTCTGGGCCGGACGTCGAAGCCGTGAAGATAGGCTGGCTCTCGACAAGGGGTGTGGTCTGATTCGCAACCGGAGCTTCGTTGCGAAGTTCGGAGCGGTTGTCGCGGCGAGTTTCGGCGCGCGCATTTCGGTCATTTCGGTCGCGAGGTCCATTGCGCCTCTGTTCCCGGCCAGAATCGCGCTGTGGCCTGCGCGTTTCTGGCCGCGAGTCGGCCGGGCGCCGCCGCGAAAGCGTCTCGCCTGGGAGGGTTGCGCCACCGTCCCAGCCGGCTGCAATGGTATAGAGATTGGCGGGTGGAGCGAGCGTGACCGAAGGGGTCGGCGCGTTTGCCTGGCCGGTCGCGGCTGCAGGTTGTTCTTCGCCACCCTTGCGGTACTTGGAGAGCGACTCGCCGGGCAGAATGATCGGTTCGGCTGTTGAACCGGAATCCTCGTCGGGATATGCGTTGGCGATGGGGCCGGTGCTGCTGCCTTCCCCACTGTCGGCGCCGTAGGGGTCTCGCGAGGGTGTGAATTCGCGGGGACCACGTTCGGAGCGCTGATCGGGGCGTCGGCCGTCGCGGCGCTGCCCGCCGCGGCCCTCGTCGCGTCGTCCGCGGTCGCTGGGTCTGTCACTGCGCAGGTTCTCGTCGACCCGGTCGGCCGGCGTGTTGTGTGAGTCGGCAGCGCCATCAAACTCGTGGTATGCCTCGGGCTCGAAAGATGATGCTTCTTCTGGGGAGACGGGTGTCTCCGGGTAGGCCGATGCGGTGTTCTCCTGCGCCGGATCGCCTGGCTGGCCGGAGGTTCCGCGCCCTCGACGGCGTCCTCGCCGTCCACGCCAGCGGCGGTTTCCATCGGCGCCGGGAGCGCCTTCCCCTACCTCGGAGCCGTCAGTGGAGTCGCTGGAGGAGGTGAGGCTGGAGTCGTTGGCTCCGGCGGCAGCGCGTGGTGCATCGCCGCGGTCGGACGAGGTACGATCTGCTGGGCTATTGTCTGGGCCGCGGTCCTGATTGCGGTCGCGGTCACGTCCACCGCGGCGTCCTCGGCCTCCGCGGTCGGAGCTGCGTCCCCCCGATTCACTGCGGACGGCTGTGGCGCTTGTATCGTCGGGCCGATCGCCGCCATTTAGCCGCGGTGCGCGGGGTGCCCGGTCTCCGTTCGGGATGGTGTCGAACTCTTCCGGGTTCGGAGTTTCCTCCATGAAATCGGTGATGTAGAGGAAGGCGTCGCGCTCGAGACCGACGTCCACAAAGCTGGACTGCATGCCTGGGAGCACGCGGGTGACACGGCCGTTGTAGATGGATCCGGCGAGCGTGTATTCGTTCTCGCGCTCGTAATAAATTTCGGTGAGGGCTTCGTCTTCGACGATGGCCAGACGCGTCTCGTGAGGCGTGCTGGAGATGTAAATTTCTTTCGACATGGTCCTGCTCTTTCTGCCCGCTCCGGATTGATTGATGACCGGAGTTCGAGCGGCAGGCAGGCGAGAGATCGGAGGGGCTCCCAGCTTGGTGCTAGGTGCCGCTCACCGAGGGTACGGACAGGGTGCGGGATCGGGAAGCTGTGTAGACCGACGGATGCAGGCGGGAGTCGAAACTCCATGCAGGCTGCGTCCAGATTGCGCCGAAAATGCGCGCGATCTGGTTGATAACAAAAGCGATCGGAGACACGGGGGAAGCTTCGAGCGAAAACTGGCATGCGGAGTTTGTGGCCGAAACAACCTCAGATCGAACTTGAGGCGGGGCCGTTCGCCATCCGGATGCATTCATTCCCTTCAAACCTGTCCGGCCATCGGACTTGATCTCTGCCTGGCCGGCCTTTTCCTAATATCTTCAAGAATCCAGCGCCTCGAACCCGGCGCCTTGCGCCAATGGGAGCGGGGGTAGCACCGGCCTGGGTGTGACAGCCGGGTAAATCCAGTATGCACCAAAATCGCTGCGCGCGCTTTTGTGGCCTCGCAGCGCCCTGGTGCGGCGTAGGTTCCGATCGAGAAACTCTAATTCACGAAGCGGCGCATGCGGATGTTCATCACAATGCCGAGCGCAAGAAAGGTGAACAGAATCGACGATCCGCCGTAACTCATCAGCGGCAGCGGAATTCCCGTAACCGGCATAAGGCCGACGACCATCCCGATATTCACCACAATCTGGAAGAGGATGACGGCGACCACCCCCATGACGACGAAGGAGCCGGGTAAGTCGGATGCCTGTTGCGCGTTTTGAATCAAACGCGTCAATATAAGGAAGTATAGCAGCAGAATGCCTATGCCCCCGACGAAGCCGTGCTCCTCGCAGAAGGCGGCGAAGATGAAGTCGGTATACGGAATGGGCAGGAAATCACCCTGCGTCTGCGTGCCCTGATTGGTGCCTCTACCCCAGAGTCCGCCGGAACCGACAGCGATCTTGGACTGCAGAAGCTGGTAACCCGCGCCTTTGGGGTCGCTGCCGGGATCGACGAAGCTGGTCAGCCGGGCCATCTGATACGGCTTGAGACGTTTTCCGCTAAGCCACGCGCCGCCGGCCAGCACCGCGACTCCGAGAACGAGGATAGCCACCTGCTTCGGCCGAACACCCCCGAGAAACAATCCCGCTACAAGGACGGGGAAGTAGGTCAGCGCAGTCCCCAGGTCGGGCTGTATCAACACCAGCCCCATTGGCACGCCGACCATCGCAAAGGCCTTGGCGATATCCATCCAGCTCAACTGGCGCCCCGCGAGGCCCCAGAAATACCGCGCTACGGCGAGAATCAGCACCAGCTTCACCCACTCCGATGGCTGAAAATGCACCCCACCGCCGAGATTGATCCACCTGCGCGCGCCCAGCACCTTCGTCCCCACCGCTTTCACGGCGACCAGCGTCACCAGGCTGACCCCGTACGTCCACGGGGCGATATCCACGAGCCAGTGATAGTCGATGACAGAGATGAGAAACATCAGCACGACACCGGCCAGAAGGAAGGCGATCTGCTTGTCTTCGAAGCCGCGAAATTTGGTGTGTAGCGTCGCCGACTTGATCTCGAGCACGCTGATGATTGACATCAGCAGCACTAGAGTGAGCAGCATCCAGTCGAAGTCGCGGAAGGAGGAGAAGCGGCGCATGGGCTGGGATTGGTCTCGGCGTGCGGTTGGAGTTCGGTTAGGGCTGGTTGAGGGTGGATGCCACGGAGCGTGCGGGCCCCGGCCCTGCCGCCGATATCGTCGAGGGGGTGGATGAGGCCGTGGGCGCCGGATGTGTCGAGGTCGCCGGTGCGAGGTTCGGGTTGGCGGAGGGCCTGGGTGTCTCGGCCAAGCGGAGATTCCCTTCGCGCTTGCGCTGCTTGTTCACAAAGGCATCGATCACCTGGGCAGCCATGGGCGCGGAGCCGGCTCCCCAGCCACCGTGTTCCCACAGGACAGCGACGACGATGTCCGGATTGCGGCGCGGCGCCATGCCGACGAACCAGGCATTGGCGCGCTCGCTTCCGCTTCCCAGGCTGGTTGCGCCGGCGCTGTGATTCACAACTTGAGCAGTGCCGGTTTTGCCAGCGAAGTCAATGCCCTCCAGGTGCGCCGCCCCGGCAGTCCCGCCCGGCCCCAGCGCTTCGGCCATCGCGTCTGTGATGGTCTCCCAGTTCTCCGGGGTGATCGGGATGACGCGGTCGCCGCTGCCGGGGAAGCTTGCGGTGAGGGCCGATGCCATCTCCTGCGGCAACTCATCGGGGAAGACGAGATGCGGCCGCCGGAGAACGCCGCCGGACGCGATACCACTCAGGGCCCGCGCAAGCTGCAGCGGCGTTACCGCGACCGCACCCTGGCCAATGCCGACTGAGATCACTTCCCCTGCATACCACTTGTCGTGAAAGTTCTTCATCTTCCATGCGGTCGAGGGCATTACGCCCGATGCTTCGCCGGGAAGGTCGACGCCGGTCTTCTGCGAGAGGCCGACCTCGGTCGCATACCTGGCGATCGTGTCGATGCCCAGCTTCTCGGCGAGCGTGTAGTAAAACGTGTCGCAGGACCAGGGAATGGCGTGGTTAATGTCCACCATGCCGTGGTGTTTGTCGCATGCGAAGAAGCGGCCGAAGAAGGTCGCGCCGCCGTTGCACATCACATGCATGGTCTGAGCCGCGCCCTCCTGCAGGCCGGCCAGCGACATGATGATCTTGAAGGTTGAGCCCGGCGCGAGCTGTGCCTGGATGGTCTTGTTCATCAGCGGGTGGTTCGGATCATTGATGATCTGCGACCAGTAGGCCTTAGTCAGCCGGACGGCAAACTGGTTGGGATCGAACGTTGGGCGAGAGACCATGGCGATGATCTCGCCGGTGTGGGGATCCATCGCGACGAGTGCGCCCGTCTTGCCTTCCATGGCCTGTTCGGCGGCGCGCTGGACATCGAGATCGATCGTCAGGCGAAGGTCTGTGCCAGGTATGGCAAGGACCTGCCCGAGTTGGCCGACCTCCTTGCCGTGGCTGTTGACGATCACATCGCGCGACCCGTCGGTGCCGCGCAGAAGGCTGTCGTAGGTCTGCTCGACGCCGAACTTGCCCACCACGTCTCCGGGCTCGTAGAAATCGTACTTCGAACTGTTGAGGTCTTCTTCTGACACCTCACCGACGTAACCGATCAGGTGAGCGGCAAAACCGTCGCGGGGATAGAGGCGGCGCTGCTCGTCAAGGGTTTCAAGCTCGGGAAGTTCGTTGCGGTGGGCCTCGATGAAGGCTTGCTCATCCTGCGTGATGTCCTGTTTCAGGGGGATCGGCTGATACTTCGGCGCGATCTGATATCGGCGCAGGGCGGCTTCGATCTGCTCGATCGGCAAATCGAGGCCGCGAGCGATCAGAGGAAGATCTGCCTGTAGGTCTTTAACTTGTTCGCGCAGCAGGTAACAGGAGACTGAGGGGTAGTTGTCGACGACGATGCGGCCGTCGCGGTCAAATATCTTGCCGCGCCGCGCGTGCACCGGGATCTTGCGGACGCGATTGGCCTCGGCGAGCTGGCGATAGCTGGTGACGCCGAGAATCTGCAGACGCCACATTCCGGCGGCCAGCACAGCAAGAAGCAGCACCACGACATATTGGGTGGCGTGCAGCTTGCCCGCCGAGATCTTCTCATCGGGGGCGAAGTACCGTTCGGGGTTGGAGACGATGCGCACGTCTGGGGCCTGTCCCTAAGTGTACTTCCTTCTGTCCTCCCGATTGCTGTTGCAGCGCGCTACTCCTGGTGCTTGGCGCGGTCGAGCAGGAAGAAGATGGGAATGGCCACGGCAGTGTTCACGACGGCGCGCAGCAACTCGTGCAGCCAAAGCACGTGGAAGCCGCGAATGCCCAGCAGGCGGCGCTCGATCAGGTAGAGAAGAGCGCTGTGGAGGAGCGAGAACCCGAAGGTCAGGATCGCGCGGGTCCCCGTGTTCTCTACATCAATTCGGCTGCCAAGGCTGGCGGCCGCATACCCGATCACCGACTTTGCCATTCCATTGACGCCAATAGGCTGACTTGTGAGCACATCCTGTAGCAGGCCGATGGTCGCGCCGGTGACGGTACCCGCGATAGGGCTGCGGCGGCTGATGGCGAAGAATAGTGTCACTACGAGCGGCAGATCGAGGATGGCCAGACTTGGAAGCAGCCTGGGAAGAAGCACTTGCAGCAGGATCGCGCCGACCGGCACGAACACAGCCACTGGGAGGCTGAAGCTCTGCTGCTCGACCTCGCGGCGCGACATGTAGCTGCGTGTGACCATCGGCTCCCCTGGAGAGTTCCTCGCCTCCCACAGGCTAAATTGAATTCCCGGTGGGCGCAGGAGTTTGAGAGAAGAGCGCGATCATTTTGGCGCTTCGGGGTGAGGCGAAGCTTCGGAAGTTGGAGGTTGCCGCCCGCTGGGTTGGACGTGGCGGGTGACTGGCGACTGAGTGTTTTGCGGCGGGATGGTGCCCGGGGAGTTCGGCGCTCCGGGGACCATCGTGGAGGCGGGTGGGGTTGATCCGCTGCTAAAGCGGTCGGGATGAACGGTGGGCAGCGGGTGTGGAACAGCAATCACAACCGGCGCGGTAGGCGACGCGGGCGCGGTGCCAGACGCCGCTGGCGCAGATCCCTTGACGCCGGGAGATGCGCCCTGAGTCTGCTCATCATGAATGCCAGGGAGCCGCTCGGCGGTCAGGTCGGCGGCATGTTGCGCCTCCGCGGCAGCGAGATCCTGCTGGGCAAGCGGCGTCAGATCCGACTGGGTGCCGGTGATCACCAGCACCTCTTCGACGCGGTCCAGGTTGACTGCAGGGCGGATCAGTATGTCGGTATAGGGCTGATGATCGGGGTCCGGCGCGATGCTTTCAATGGTGCCGACGGGAAGGCCGCGGGGGTATACCTGGTCGCCGCCGGAGGTGAGCACCTGCTCGCCCGGCTTGATGCGCGAGTCGGCGTTGAGATTGCCGATCTGGACGCGGCCTGCGATGGTTCCGCGGAGAATTGCGCGGATGCGCGTGCTCTCGAGGATCACCCCCGCGCCCGAGGTCTGGTCGTTGATTTCCAGCACCTGCGAGGTGGTTGGAAACACGTCGCGCAACTTGCCCACGATCCCATCCTGGGTAATGACCGCCATGTCGGGCTTGAGTCCGTCGCGCGATCCCTTGTCGATGGTGAGCACGTGCGACTGGTCGCTTCCGCTGGCGCCGATAACTTGAGCGACGACTGTCGACCCAACATAGCGCTCGCGGAAGCCCAGCATTATCTGCAGGCGCCGGCCTTCCAGCGCGTCCTCGGCGTTAGCGGCCTGTTCCATGCGCATGCGGGTGAGTTGCTGCCGCAGGTCTTTGTTCTGCTGGCGCACATGGCGAAGGTCGACGTAATTCAACCAGCCATTGCTCACGCCGGAGCCAATCGCATGGGCGACACGCTCGAACGGCGTCACCGCGGATGTGGCCCACATGCGGATGAGACGCACGCCGCCGCCATCGGGCTCGCCGGATTCGACAGGAGTGCGCACCTGCATGGCGAGCGCGATCGCCTGGGCCAGCAGGACCATGATGAGGAAGAGCGCATTCTTGAACCGGGTGATAAATTCCATGGCCTGCCAACATTATCCGCGACATCGCGGGTGATTGGCGGACGACCTGTGCGAGGGGGACGCCGGGTACCCGATTGGCTAATCGATGGAAATCTTGCGCAACAGCTTGAAGTCCGACAGCATTCTGCCGGTGCCGAGCACCACCGACGCCAGCGGATCGTCGGCGATGGAGACGGGCAGGCCAGTCTCTTCGCGGATTCGCTTATCGAGGTTCTTAATCAACGCGCCCCCTCCGGTCAGCACGATGCCGCGGTCGGAGATGTCTGCCGAGAGCTCTGGCGGGGTGCGCTCGAGTGCTACGCGGATGGCGTTGATGATAGTCGCAATGCACTCGGAGAGCGCCTCGCGAATTTCGGAGTCGTCGATGGTGATGGTCTTGGGGACGCCTTCGATGAGGTTGCGCCCCTTGATCTCCATCGTCATCGGCTTGTCCAGCGGATAAGCGGAGCCCAGAACCATCTTGATCTGCTCTGCGGTGCGCTCGCCGATCAGCAGGTTGTACTTGCGTTTCAGGTAGGTGACCACGGCCTCGTCCATCTGGTTGCCGGCCATCCGAACTGAGCGCGAATAGACGATCCCGGCCAGCGAGATGACAGCGACGTCCGTAGTGCCGCCGCCAATATCGACGACCATGTTTCCGCCGGGCTCGGTGATGGGAAGGCCTGCGCCAATCGCGGCGACCATCGCCTGTTCGACCAGATGCACTTCGGAGGCCTTGGCGCGGTAGGCGGAGTCCATGACGGCGCGCTTTTCCACCTGCGTAATCTCGGACGGAACACCGATCACAATGCGCGGATGGACCATTCGCTTGCGGTTGTTGTGCGCCTTCATGATGAAGTAGTTCAACATCTTTTCGGTGTGGCGGAAGTCCGCGATCACGCCATCCTTCATCGGCTTGATGGCGATGATGTTGCCGGGCGTGCGGCCGAGCATCTCCTTGGCCTCTTTGCCGACCGCCTCGACTTCGTTGGTCTGGGTGTTGACCGCGATGATCGAGGGCTCGTTGACGATGATGCCCTTGCCATGCGCGAAGACGAGCGTATTGGCCGTCCCGAGATCGATGGCCAGATCGTTCGAAAAGAGACTGAACAACGACCGCATGTTGTGGATGCGCGAATAGCGCGCTTGATAACCGTTCGAAGACATTGGGGAGTATTTTCCTGATGAAAAAGATCAATACCTATTGTACGGCTTGGCGCGGGCGGGTGCCGGGGAGCTATTTACTGCTATCGCTTGCGTCAGTTGCCCAAGACATTAGACACCGCGAACTCCGGTCTCAGAAACCAGCCACAATTGTAGGCGAAGCAACCTCTTTATCCCATCCGGCACTTTTCGCAGTTGTATTTCCCACTTGGGGTCATCAGGGACCGCGAGCGCGTAGGTGATCTTGGGCGATGGGTCGCGCATAGAGAGGACTATTTGGCCGATTGCTGAGTACATACCCTGCTCCTTTTGCCTGGACGCATCACCCTCCACCTCAACCAAAACTGTGCCAACCCCTTCCTTGTAAGCAACCAGATCAACTCGACCAAGAACGGGATGCCCGGCAATCTTGACTCCCCTCGAGCGGAGCCACAACTCGCACTCACTTGCGATAGCCTGTTTTGCCGATCGGCTGCTGTCCCTTGTCCCCACGCTCCATAGCGTCGATGTCTACGGTTACTTCCCACCCATCCTCAATCGGGAATCGATGGAAGACCAGCCATCTCTTGACTTCGAGCTGGTACATACAGCCACCTCTTGCTTAGGTTGGTGTCAACCAGCCAGTTTTGCGCTCGCCAGACGGTTCAAACTGACGCCCTGCTCGGCAGCCTGCATCGCCAGTGAGCGGTGTACCAGCGGAGGGATTCGGACCCTGAATTCGCCGCTATAGTTTTTTTCGGCCAGCGGCTCGGGAATCGGCTCACCATTCGATTGCATATCGGCAACCGCTTCGGCGGCAACCTGGCGGATGCCCGACAACGCCTCTGTGGGCGTGGCAGCCAACCAGGAAAGGGAGGGAAGTTCAACGCACAGCCCCAGGTACTCTCCATCTTCCTGCGACCAGGTGACGCGATAGGTGTAATGGTCGACGCTCATCGTTTCTCCTCCTTCAACTTGTCGATAGCCAACAGTACCTGTCTGACCTGGTAGGTCTTGGCCCGGCCGTTGTCGTTCTGGATATTCACGCGTGGATCGCCAGGCCAAGGTGTCTTGAAGATAACGTGACCGTTGGCGGATTGCCTCGGTTTGCCGAAAAACTCCTCGCAGACTTTGAGCAGATCGTTGAACCTTACACTCGCTGGTTCTCGACGCATCCTATCGAGGACTTTCTCCGAAGATGCCATCTAGAGATGGTATCAATAATGGAACCACTTTGTCGACATCCTACCGCCCAAATCGTTCATCGTCCACCGGCGTCCAGAGGGCCAGTAAATCGCCTTCCTCTCGATTTTTGGTAGGGTTGGGGACATGGTTATTGGTGTACCAAAAGAAGTGAAGGACCACGAGAGCCGGGTCGGCGTAACGCCTGCCGGCGTGCATGCGCTGGTTGCGGCCGGGCACACTGTGCTGGTCGAGCACAACGCCGGCGAGCTCTCCGCGTTGCCGGACGATGACTACCAGGCCGCCGGGGCCGAGATTGTCGGCTCCGCGCATGACGTGTGGCGGCTGGCCGAGATGGTTGTGAAGGTCAAGGAGCCGGTCGAGAAGGAGTACAGCCACTTTCGCGAGGGTCTGGTGCTATTCACCTACCTGCACCTCGCGCCGCTAACTGAACTGACCGACGCGTTGCTCGCGAACAAGGTGACCGGCATCGCCTATGAGACGGTGTGCGACCGCGCGGGCACACTGCCGCTGCTGACCCCGATGAGTGAGGTCGCGGGGCGTTTGAGCGTTCAGGTCGGCGCGGCGTATCTCGAAAAGGAGCACGGAGGCCGAGGCGTGCTGCTCGGGGGCGTCCCGGGTGTTCCTCCGGGCAATGTAGTGATCATCGGCGGCGGCATCGTCGGCACCAACGCCGCCAGAATCGCGCTCGGTCTGGGCGCACGCGTCACGCTGATTGACCTGAACCTCAACCGCTTGCGTGAACTCGACGACATCTTCGGCGGCCGTCTGTATACGCTCGCTTCGAACAGCTACAACATCGGGCGCGCGGTGTGCGATGCGGACCTCGTCATCGGCGGCGTCCTGATCCCTGGGGCGGCCGCGCCCAAGCTCGTCACCAGAGCAATGGTCGCGAAGATGAAGAAGGGTGCGGTCATCGTGGATGTCGCGATCGATCAGGGCGGATGCATCGAGACCGCGCGACCGACAACACATTCGGATCCGTCCTACACAGTTCACGGGGTAGTCCATTACTGCGTGACCAACATGCCTGCCGCCGTACCGAACACGTCGACGATGGCGCTGACCAACGCGACCTTCCCTTACCTGATGAAGCTGGCGAAGCATGGCGCCAATGCGGCGATTCAGGAAGACGCTGGCATCGCAGCGGGTGTCAACACGTTTGCCGGCGTCCTTACCTGTAAGCCGGTGGCGGAGTCGCAGCACCGCGAGTGGCAGCCCGTATCAGAACTGATGATGCATGCGGTTGCAGGGACGTCGTAGCCAGCCAGACGGCCTGGGGGCCGAGTAGAGTCTCGCGCATTCACGAAGCACTTCGTGTAGAGAGAGGTCGCCGGAATGTACGTGGATGTGAGTCAGATCGCGAGTATTACGCCAACATCGCGTGTAGTCGTGATCGGCGCCGGAGCCGTTGGGTTGTACGCTGCCAGTCAACTGGCCGCCCGCGGACGCCATGTCGTGGTGATCGAGTCGGGCGACTCGCACCTGGGTAATTTTGCCGCGGAGTCCTACAGGTCGGTAGGGCGTCCTCACACCGGAATACGGCTTGGCCGCAGTCGCAGCCTCGGCGGCACAACCAACCTTTGGGGTGGCCAGCTCGTTGAGTTTCAGCCAATCGACTTTGATGGCCGCGCCTGGCTGCCGGGTTCAAGATGGCCCGTCCGATACGACGAGATTGCGCCGTACTACAAGCCCACTTACCTGAATCTCGGAATGCCGCTGCACCTGCTGGACGACGACGAGGTGTGGCGTGGCGTCTCCTGTAGCAGACCCGATCTTGGTCCGGAGTTCGAGGTGTTTTTCACGCGCTGGATGGGAACTCCAAACTTCGCAGAGCTATTCGCCAAACAGATTCAAACGGACGAAAAGATGTCTGTCCTCGCCGGATTCACGGCGGTTGGCTTTCGCGGCAATGGACTCCGCGTGGAGGCAGTCCGTGTCGCAAACGAGAAAGGTCAGACGCACTGGATCGAAGCTGACACCGTCATCCTCGCCGCTGGAACGATTGAGAACTCACGCCTGCTCCTTCATACGGCGCAGGATCCCGGATGGCACACGCCCTGGGCAGGAAATCAAAACATCGGCCGGTATTTCCAGGATCACCTCGGAGGCAGGATAGCGGCGTTCGAGCCCGCCAATAAGCGGGAATTCTTCAAGATGTTTTCGAACGTCGTCTACGCCGGGCATAAATTCCAACCCAAGATCCGCCTGAGGAATGAGGTCCAGACGCGCCAGCAGGTCTACAACACCCAGGTGTTCTTCGCGTTCGAGAGCGAGATATCGGAGCACATGGTCTACCTCAAACAATTCATGCGGGCCGCCCTCTACAACCGCAAGTTCTCCGGGATCGGTGATCTGTTCCGCAATGGTCTCGGAATGGCGCGATACCTCGTGCCGTTGATGTGGAAGTATGTATGGGACCACCGCGTATTCGTTCCAAGTAGCGCAAAGATACTGATGCACGTGCAGGCCGAGCATGCACCCTTGGCGGAAAGCCGCATCAGTATCGACAAGAGCGCACTCGACTCATACGGGCTGGCGCGTGTGGTCCTGGATTGGCGTTTGGCCGGAGACGAACTCGCGTCACTCCGGGAGTTCGCAATTCAAATTCGCGACGCTTTGCAATCCTCCGGGATCGGTGAATTGAAGATTGATGAGGATTTGCTGTCGCTCGACCCGCACTTCCTCTCACAGTTGGGAGACACCTACCACCAGGCCGGCGGGACGAACATGGCCACGTCGGATCAGGATGGTGTGGTCGACAAAAACCTGCGCGTCTTCGGGACGGAGAATCTCTACATCACCGGCGCAGGCGTTTTCCCGACCACCAGCAATGCCAACACTACATTCACGGCGCTCGCCTTTACGACCCGGCTCATCGATCACCTCACCGCCGCAGCCCCGCTCAGATCCCCGCAACCCCACGAGCTATCTCATCCCCTCCAGCAACGCGCGTAGGCCCGTCTCGTCGAGCGCACGAGGCAGATTCTTGAGCGGCACGAAGCGGCGCCGAACTTCTAGCGACCATGCACGCACGTCGAGAAGATTGGCTTGTATGCCTCCGTATTCTCTCGTATTCTATTGTAATGAGCCTTAAGACTCTCACCGTTCGCGTCCCCGAAGAGAAAGTCGCCGCCCTCGATTCAGTCGCCGCTCTGCAGCAGCGGGACAGGAGCTTCATCCTCAATGAAGCGGTCGACCAATACCTTTCGCTTCAGGAGTACCACCTTGCGTTGATCGACGAAGGCATTCGCGAGGCCGACGCGGGCCACGTAATTCCCCACGGCGAGGTGAAGAAGATGGTAGCCTCGTGGTCCCGGAAGCGTAAGTACTGATGGAGCAGGAGATTGTCTGGACCCGCCGAGCGAGCAAAGAGCTTGCAGACCTGCATGCATACATTTCGGAGGACAGCCCATCCGCAGCTGACAGGCAAGCTGAAATCGTGATGAGTGCGGTGGATCGGCTCATCAATTTCCCTGAGAAAGGGCGACCGGGGCGTCGCCGCCGCACTCGGGAACTCGTCGTCGCAGGTACGCCTTACATCGTCGCATATCGAGTGGGCGCATCGATTATTGAAATTCTGGCTATCCTGCACGGCGCCCGACGTTGGCCGCAGAGCTTCAAAAGTTGATAGGACATCCCTCGATCCTGATTGAGGACCTTCACATCAGCGGGGTTGCTTTTAGCAAAGCACGCAGGCCTGGCTCGTCGAGTATCGGCACGCCGAGCGACTGCGCCTTGTCCAGCTTCGAGCCTGCCTCTTCCCCCGCGACGACGTAGCTCGTCTTCTTGCTCACGGTGCCGGAGACGCGTCCGCCGGCCAACTCGATCATCTCCTTCGCGGTCTCGCGAGTAAGCGTTGGCAGCGTCCCGGTGAGTACGAAGGTGAGGCCTTGGAGCGTGGTTCCCCATGCCCGCTTTGCCGCGGACATTGTGAGCCCAGCCTGCTCTTTGAGCCGCTTGATCAACGCGAGGTTAGTAGGGTTCGAGAAGAAGTCACGGATCGAGGCTGCGACCTTGGGACCGATGTCGTTTACGCGAGTGAGCTTGTCTTCCGGTCCTTCGACCTCGGATTTTGAGGCGGCGATAAGTTCCTCGATACTGCCGAACTCGTCGGCCAGCGCCTGGGCGGTACGCTCCCCAACATGACGGATACCGAGGCCAAGGATGACACGGTTGAGCGGGGCCTTCTTCGAATTTTCAATCTGGGCAAGGAGCGATTCCGCGGACTTCTCGCCGATGCGCTCCAGGGTAAGAAGCTGATCTTTCGTGAGGGTGTAGATGTCCGCGATGGAGTGGACGAGGGCTTTAGGCATGGGGATCTCTGCTGATTCGACTTCGGCATCCTCCTCAGGAGCCGACAATTTAGAGGCTTGCGAATAAGCCCGGCCTGCAGAGTCCATGTCCATAGCGGCTTGTTCGGCCGGGGGGTGGCCCAGTAGCTGAGCGACCATCGCTTCCCCAAGGCCTTCAATGTTCATAACCGAGCGGGAGGCGAAGTGGCGCAACTCTTCTTCGAGACGCGCGGGGCAACTGGCGTTGACGCACCGGTGATCAACCTCTCCTTCTTCGCGGACGAGCAGAGTCTTGCAGCGCGGGCAGTGGGTCGGGAAGGCGATCTCCTCCGTTCCGCGCGGGTGTTTCGCGTCGTCAACCACAGAGATGATTTTGGGGATCACGTCGCCGCCCCGCTCCACCTGCACGAAGTCGCCGATGCGGACGCCGAGGCGGTAGATCTCGTCCGCGTTGTGCAGGGTTGCGCGCGTGACCGTAGTGCCGCCAATGAAGACGGGCGTAAGTGCTGCGACGGGAGTGAGCTTGCCCGTGCGACCGACCTGGAAGAGCACGCGTTCGAGACGTGTAATGCCCGCGCGCGCCGCGAATTTATAAGCGATTGCCCAGCGCGGAGCCTTCCCGGTGAAGCCCAGGCGGCGCTGCTGCGCTGTCGCGTCCACTTTGATGACGACACCGTCGATTTCGTAGCCGAGCGAGTCGCGAAGGCCCTCTGCCTTCGCGACAAAGGCGAGCACACGGTCGATCGAGTCCACCGTCGTCGCATGGGTATTCACGCGGAATCCGGCTGTGCGCAGCGAGTCGAGGGCCTCGGACTGCATCGGCAGAAGCATCTCGCCGCGCTTGCCGGACTCCTTCGAGGTAGGTCCGGCATCCCCATGCAGCAGGAAGTAAGCGTAGAAATCCAGACGCCGCTGGGCGACGATGTTGGGCTCGAGCGTGCGGATGGTGCCGGCGGCCGCGTTGCGCGGATTGACTGCGGGGGCCAGACCCTGCGCAACGCGTTGCTCATTCATCTTCTCGAACGCAGACTGCGGCAGCACAACCTCGCCGCGAACCTCAAAGTCCTGCGGCAAGTGTGCTGCCTTCAGCTTCGCAGCCGACACGCGCAGCGGCACGGAACGGATGGTGCGCACGTTCGAGGTCACATCTTCACCGACCGTGCCGTCGCCGCGGGTCAGGCCGCGCTGCAGCCGCGCAGAGCCGTCCGCGGAAGGCGCGTAATGCAGCGCAAGCGAAAGGCCGTCCAGCTTCAGCTCGCACACGTAGCGCACCTGCTCGGTGCTGGGCAAGGCGTCGCGCACGCGCTGGTCCCATGCGCGCAACTCCGCTTCGTTGTATGCGTTATCGAGCGAAAGCATGGGTCGCGAGTGCGGCTTCTTGACGAAGCCATCGCGCGGCTTGCCTCCGACGCGCTGGGTTGGAGAGTCGGGCGTGATGAGCTCCGGATGTTCAGCTTCGAGCGCTTTGAGCCGGTTCATCCGGACGTCGTATTCGGCGTCCGTGAGTTCGGGCGCGTCGAGCACGTAATACAGATGTTCGTGGTGGCGAAGGTCCTCGCGCAACGCTTCGATCTGCTGGTTGGGCGAGAGCTTGGACGCCATGGTCGAAATTATAGAGAGGCTGGCCGGATGTGTGCTGTTCATTTGCGAGTGCCGTATTCTGGGATGCATGGAGCCTATTACTCACTTCTTGACCGGAGCTTGCCTGGCGCGGGCCGGCTTCAACCGCAAAGCCGCGTATGCAACGGTGGCCATGACGCTGGCCGCGGAGGCTCCTGACCTGGACACTCTGTGGGCGGTCGGCGGGCCGATCGCCGCATTTCAGCACCACCGCGGAATCACGCACACATTTGTCGGACTCCCCTTCGAAGGCCTGGTCGTCCTTGGTGCTGTGTGGCTTGTGCATCGCTGGAGGGTGCGCCGCGCGGCGATGAGGGGCAGGGCAGGCCCGACCGTTCCTCACTTGACCTCCGATGCGTCCGTTGCGCGACCGCTCACCGCTGCTCCGGTGCGCTGGGGACTGCTGTACGGGTTCGTCTTGATCGCGCTTTTCAGCCACATCCTGCTCGACTGGACGAACAACTACGGTGTGCGGCCGTTCTTCCCGTTCGATCCGCGGTGGTACGCGGGATCGATCGTGTTCATCTTCGAGCCGGTGCTGTTCGCCGTGCTTCTGGTGGGGCTGATCGCTCCCGGGCTCTTCGGGCTGATTGGAAGCGAGGTCG
>OCZT010002561.1_pt1 | contig 18712 bp, 15 predicted proteins | sample 1539031 | NCBI WGS metagenome assembly OCZT01 (sample SAMEA3539308, study PRJEB22396) | soil metagenome | biome: tundra; feature: field; material: soil | place: USA | collected 2010-05 | depth 0.15 m | reverse complement strand
CGGGCATCGTCGATCCGGCCAAGGTCACGAAGTCGGCTCTCCAGAACGCGGCGTCGATCGCCGGCCTCATGCTCACGACGGAAGCCCTCGTCTCCGAGGTCAAGGAGAAGGACAAGGCTCCCGCCGGCGGCATGGGCGGCGGCGGCGGCATGGGCGGCATGTACTAATCCCCCAGCTATCTTTCAGTTTTTTGTCGGCCCGGCGGAAACGCCGGGCCTTTTTCTTTTCAGGCGCTGCGATACCCTGAGCCGGATCGATGCACGCGATTTTGCGGACGACGGCCGGCCGGACGCGTCTCGTCTGGGCACTCCTGCCCTACGCCGTCTTCTTTGTGCTGTACGCGGCGACTTTCCAGCGATGGGTTCTGCCGTTCGAGGACTCGGGTCGCGAAATGAACACGGCGCTGCGCCTTGCCGAAGGCGAAGTGCTCTATCGCGATGTCGGCTATTCCTATGGTCCGCTTCCCCCCCTCATCGATGGTTTTCTGCTCCGAACGTTCGGTCGAAGCCTCGACTTCCTCGTCGCGTGGCGGACGGTCGTCGCCCTCCTCGGCGTGGAGGCGCTCCGGCGGCTGGCGCGCCGGCTCGCTCCGGGCGAATCGCTCGCTGCCGCCATCTCTTCGTTCGCGATCGCCGCGTGCGCATTCGGCGTGGGCGGTTCGTGGCCATTCCCATACAGCGTGGCGGCTCTGATGGGGACGGTCGGTGTGTGGTGGGCGCTCGAGCTCGCACTGGCTTCGGAGTCGCTGCGGGCGTCGCTGGTGGCCGGAGCCGTCGCGGGCCTCGCGGCCGGGACCAAGCTCGAGTTTCTGCCGGTCGCTCTCGCCGGCCCTCTTCTCGTCCTCGGGCTGAGGCGCTCACGCAAGGAGGCGATCATGGCGGGTGCCCTGGCGGTGGGGGAGGCCGGGATCGCGTTTGGCGTTCCGGTGCTGGCGTTCGGCACCGACCTCATGAGGCGCCAGGGATTTTTGATTGCGCTCGACGTTCCCGAATCGTGGCGACGCGTTTACGAGGCGGTGCTTTTTGGCGGGATGAGCGCGCGGGCGTTCGCGGGCGGCGGGTTCCTCGAGGTTCTCTTTCCCTCGGCGCTCGCCGTCGGGCTCGTGCTCTTGCTTTCAGCCGCCGGCGAGGGGCTGGGCCGGCTTCTGACTCCGCTTCTCTTCCTGGCAGGCGGACTCACCTTCTTCTCGTCCGGCAACGGCTGGCTGCACTCACTTCTGCCGCTCGCGGCGTGCGTGGCGACCGGCGCGCTCGTGCGTGCGGCGATCGAGTGGAGGCGAGGAAATCCGTCTCGTTGCGCCGCAGCGGCCGGAGTCGCCCTCGTCATGCTCCCGGCGCTTCTCCGCCAGCCTTTCTTCCTCAGGAATCCCGTCTATGCGGCCTTCTCGGCTCCGCTCGCGCTCGTCGTCGCCCTCGCGTGGCTGGCGCGCCGTGTTTCGGCGCGGCCCGCATTCACGGCTCTTGTCCTCGGCCTCTGTGTCGCCCAGATCGGAGCGCGTGTCGAGGGAATCGGCCTCGCGTCCCTGACTTTCGTCAAACTTCCCGGCGCCTCGCTCTTCCTTCTTCCTTCCGAGGCGCGCTTCGTGACGGGGGCGGCGCGTGTCATCCGAGAGACGGTGCCGGAGGGCGGGACGCTGGGCATTTTCCCCGAGCCGGGATTCCTTCTCTTCACGACCGGCCGGAAGAATCCCTTCGTCGACGAGCTCTTCGTTCCCGGAATCCAGGACGCCGAGGCGGAGGATCTGATGATCCGCCGCCTCCGTGAGCGGCCGCCGGACGCACTGCTCGTCACGAACCGTGCCTTTCCGGAGTTCGGAGGAGCGGTTTACGCGAACGGGCTCCTCGATCGGTTCTTCCTGGAAGTCTCCAGGCGGTACATGCCGGTGCGGCGAATCGGGGGAGGCGCGACGCCTCCGGCCCGGCACGCGTCCGAGGGCATCCTGTTTCTTGCGGCCCCGAACGGCTCTGAAAACAAGGAGCCTTCACGAAGGAAGTGATCCGGGCCGATTTGTTTCCGGGACCGGACGGTTAGAATCTCCTCTTGTTGAACGAGCGGAAAACTGGGGCCCCGCTCCGGGCCGGCCTCGCCGCCGCGGCCCTGTTCGCGCCACTCGCGGCGGTTCTCGCCCTCGGCGCCGGCGGGGCGTCTCTCTGGCTGGACGAGATCACTTACTTCCGCCTGCAATCCGACCTCGCGCTCCGCGCCGCGGAGATCGGGCGATCCGGGTCGGCGTTCGCCCCGTTCTTCTCGAACTTTTTCTACTGCGACGTCCAGAGGGCGTTTCAGGCCCTCCTCGGCGCTGCGGGCCTCGTCCGGTTCGAGACGAGCCCGGAATGGCTCGTCCGTTCGCTGTCCGTTGCGGCATATGCGGCGACCGTCGTTCTGATCGCTCTCCGCGCCGGCCGGCGTGGCGGCCCGTGGGGCGCCGTCGCGGGCGCCCTGCTGTTCGCCGCGGCCCCCGTATTCCTCTACTACGCCTTCGAGGCGCGCGTGTACGCGCTCGTCTCGTTTCTCGCGGTCCTCCTGCTGGAACGGATCGAGAACGCGGCCGCGCGAAGAACCCGGGCGTCGATCCTGACCGTCGCGATCCTCGGCGTCCTCGTCGCGCAGCTCCACCTCTGGACGCTGTGCCTCTTCGCCGCGCTGTTCGCACGCGCCGCGCTCGAGGTTCTCCGCCGCCGGCGCGTGACGCCTCTCGTCGGCGCACTGCTCGCGGCGAGTGTCCCGGCCATCGCGACGATCGTGCTCGAGTACGCCTTCATGAAAGCGACGCAGCCGCCCGAGTCCCTGTTCGCGCTCTTCGCGCGGCGGCCCCTCGGAGGCACGCTCGCGCAGACCGGCCTGTCCATCTTCGAAGGGCCCCTCCAGGTCCAGTTCGTGTTCCAGCAGGCCCTCACCCGCGTCTTCGTCGCCGGATGCCTCGTGCTCCTCGGGTTCCTCGTGGTCGGCGCGCTGCGCGAGCCCGAGCCCGAGGGGACCTTCGGCGCGCGGAGCGCGACCGGTGTCGCTCTCGGCGCGCTCACGATCTCGGTGGCGCTCGCGGTGGGCTTCGGCTACTTCATTCAGGGCCGCTACCAGATGCCGCTCTTCGCGGCACTCTTCTGGGCGATCGCGCGCGGGCTCTCGAGCCGCCGCAGCCTGCTTCTCGCACTCCTCCTCGTAGCGGGGGAGGCCGTCCTGCTCCCGTCGTCGGCGGCCGCGATCCGGGCCAAGTCGAACGACGCCGAAATCGCCGAGGCGGTGCTGAAGGGAGGCAGCCGCGCCGCGGCCGCCGTGATCGTCCAGCACGGGGTGATCTCCGGGTACCCGGCGCCCCACCACACGATCGGGCTCGACTTCTACCTGAACGACGTGCATCCGGACGGGGAGCCGATCCCGATCTTCGAGCTTCCCGACTTACGGCCGACGCAGGGAGATCACGGAACCTATCGCTACTTCAACGGCGGCCCGGCGCTGCTCGCGCGCACGCTCGAGATTCGTCGCGACCTGTACGACGCCTGGACGGAACGGGCCGGGTTCCGGGAGCTCTGGGTGATCGAGCCCCTGTGGGATGTGGCGCCGTCGCGCGACCAGGTCCGGGCCCTCCTCGAGGCCCTGACGGCGCGTCGGCGCTTCGTGGAAGTCACTCGCCTCTACGCGCCCGGTTATCCGCGATCCCTCTTGATCCATCTGCGGCGCGGCGACGCGGGCGCTCCCGAACCGCCCTGACCGCGTCCGGGGCGCCGCGCGGCGAGCACCGACCAGGCCGCGGCGACGGACAGGAGCGTCGCCAGCGACAGGGCGGCAGACGCGGGGTAGTACCACGGAGTCCGGTACCGGAGGACGAGGCGGTGTGCTCCGCTCGTCGAGGCGCGCACCCCGATGAAGGTGCCCCGCACGGGCGTGACCTCGACGGGGCGTCCGTCGAGCTCCCCGGTCCAGTAGGGATGGTACGACTCTGACACGAGAAGCATGCCAGAGCCTTCGAACGTTCCGTCGATCGTCTCCTCGTCGGGCCGGCGAATCTCGAGGCGGCGGATGTCGGGCCCCGAGCCGCCGCCTCGCGCCCAGAAGTCGTTGCGGGCCACGAGCAGAGGCCCTGCCTCGAGGACCGGCGTCAATCCGCGGCCGAACATGGGCCGGAAGGACGCGTGCGCGTGCGTGATCAGGAAGTACTTCACGTCGCAGTCCGCGTAGTGGCGCAGCGCCCGCTCCGCGGCCGCGTCCGCGGCGTCTCCGCCGCGCCGCAGGAGCCTCCGGGCTTCCTGCATGTACGCGTCGCCCTGCGTGATGGCCGGCGCGGCCCAGCGTGTCGCGCACCAGATGATCCAGCTCCCGGAGTCGCGCTGACGGAGGAGCCGGTCCGCGTAGGCCTCCTCGGCGTGCGACAGGACGAAAGGCGTCCAGGCGATTCGGAACGAGTCCGGATCGGCCTTGAGGACCCGACCGAGGGACTGGTACAGCTCCCGGGTGGCCGGAGAGAAGCCCGGCGGAAGAAGGAGATAGCCGGAAAGGTCCAGCCACGCGAGCAGGGCGACCGCGGTAAGCGACCGAGCGGCACCGGCCTCGAGGGCCTCGATCTTCTCGAGGAAGAGTCCAGCGAGCAGAGCCAGGAGGACTGGCAGGTTGACCGTGAGAAACCAGAGAACGCTCCGCATCCCGTCGTACGGCGGGATCCGCGAGATCAGCAACCATGGGCTCCCGACGAGCATGTACGCCGCGATGGCCGTCGTCACGAGGCCCGCGACGGCGCCGTGGCGCCGGAAGACCCAACCGGCGCTGGCCGCAAACACGCCGAACAATCCAATGAGCGCGGTCACTCCGGCCCCCGTTCCGCCGGCGGCCCGCGCCGTCTCGTACGTCGAGGAAGCCACGGAGTTCGTTCCCATCGAGATCAGGACGACGAAGACGCTCGTGAGAGCGAGGACCGCGACGATCCGCCGCCGGGGGGCCGCCTTCCGCCGTGCGCCGAGCACGGCGCCCGCGGCCAGCACGGCGCTCACCCAGCCCACGTGCACGTGAGCCACGGGGTGCATCGTTCCGGCGAAGAGCGGGAGGCGCGCGAGGCTCCAGAGTCGATCGAGGATCAGCACGGGATGCCAGAGCTCGAAGGGCGCCTCACCCGGATTCGAGGTCGAGAAAATCGCGAGCTGGTGGCGATCCACGACCCCCGGGAGCAGGAAGCCGGCGGCGAGGCCGGCCGCGAGCAGCGCGGCGGCACCCAGCCTCCGCGCTGCCGCCGCCCTCTCACCGGCGGCCTGCTCGCGCATCTCGTGGGCCGCGAACGCCACGACGAGAGGCAGGAGCGTGGCCGTCCGTTCGTTGTCCGCCCAGGCGAGCCAGACGGCCGCGGCCGCGAGGGCCAGGCCGAACCGGAGGCCCGCGCGCCCGCGCTCGCGCACCGTGAGCACGACGAGAGCGAGGACGAGCGGGGAGAGCGCGAACGATTGGGCGAGCGCCCAGTGGCCGTAGAGGGTGAGCTCGGCCACGTGGAGCGGCGCGACGAGGTACAGGAGCGACGCGAAGGCCGCCACGGCCCGCCGCCGCACGTAGAGCCGGGCAAGGGCGTAGAACGCCGCTCCCGAGAGCGTGTGCGCGAGGACGAGATACATGCGCGCTGCCGTCTCCGTGTCGCCCACGACGGCTTTCAGGGCGATCGCCGGAAGGAACAGCATCAGGTTCATGCGCTGGAAGAGCAGCGGATGACCCATGGCGGCGCCCGGGTTCCAGGCCGGCAGATGGCCGCGCCAGACGTGCGGAGAGAGGACGTCGACCCAGTACATGTCGCCCAGGAAGTCGTGCCCCGGGGGAAAGAGGAGAAACCGGATGCAGGCCGCCGTCCACAGCGCCGCGAGGATCGCGAGGCCGAGTGCGGCGGGGCTGCGGCCGATCCCGGGACGCGGACCCAGGTACGGAGAGGTCAAGGCACCGGCCTCTCCGGCGTCGCCTTCACCACCCGGCGGATCCGGTGGTGGGCGAGGAGGCTTGCGAGCGCGTGGAAGCTTCGGCTGCCGTCGAGGTTCGGATGCCGCCGGAGCGCGGGCCGGAGCTCGTCGGCCCAGCCGTCGCCGCCGAAGAACGGGAACCGTCCGGGCCCGTAGAGGAACGGTTCCTGGCCTGGAGCCGCCGGAGCCGCGGCCGCGGGGCCGCGCCGGAATCGGGCGCCGAAGGGCAGGCGACTCAGCGTGCCCGTGAGTAGCGTCTCGCCAGCCTCCACGAACAGGTCCGGCCACCAGGGGCAGTCGACGAACGCGTCTGCCGTGATGCGGCCGTAGCGGCGGAGCTCGGACTCGAGCGCGTGCGGCGAAGTGGATGGGTGGTCGAAGAGCTCGAGGGGCCTCTCGCCCGGCTGTGCGAGCCGGAGCGCCCGTCGAAGGTACACGCCGTACGATCCGGGGTGGGTCACCGAGACGATGAGCTGGCGGCGGGAGTGAGCCGCGGCCTCGGCGAGGTAGCTCTTCCAATTGGGCACGGAGGGGAGCGCGTTGTACGTGAGCACGAGGTCGAACGCCTCGTCCGGCCACGCCGAGCCCGCGCGCGCGTCGAGGCGGTCCTCGAGACCGGCCGTGCGGTAGACGCCCCTCACGACTTCCGCGCCTTCCTCGTCGGGGACGATCACCGTCACGCGGGTCCCCCGGGCCGCGGCGGGCAGGAGGTGGAGGCCCGGGATGCCGGCCATCCCGTCCACGGGCCCCTCGAGGGCCGTCGCGGGCGGCTCCTCCGCGAGCCACTTTCCGAGGAGCTCGTAGACGGCCCAGCGTTCGTATGCGCTCCCGAGTCCGACATCCCGACGCGCCGGGGGCGGGAGGGGCAACATGCCTTCGACCCTCGTCACGAGCGTGCCTCCGCGAGCGCGGCCGCCGTTCGGCGCAAGCCCTCTTCGTAGGACGTGGGCGGCTCCCAGCCGAGCAGGCCTCGCATCCGGTCGATGCGGTAGGCGCGGTCCACGGTCACCGTCTTGAGCTTCTCGCGCGTGACGGGCGGCTCGCCTCCGGAAAAGCGGAACCCGAGTTTCTCGAGAGTCTCGAAGGCGAAACCGGCGGCCCGCGCGACGCCGAGCGGGACGCCGAGCGCCGGAAGACGGCGGCCCGCGATCTCCGCGACGAGGGTCGACAGCGCGCGGATCGTGATCGGCTCGCGGTAGGTGCAGATGAACTCCGCTCCGTCGAGCCCCGGCCGGAGGGCCGTCTCGGCGATCGCGTGCGCGAGATCCTCCGCGTAGACGAGCTGAACCCGGCTCGACCCGCTCCCGACGAGTCGGTAGCGGCCCGCCTTCACGAGACGGAAGAGCTTGTCGATCATGCCGTTCGTGTCTCCCGGCCCGTACGTGATCGACGGCCGCACGATCGCGTACGGCAGGCCGGAGGCACGCACCATCCGCTCCGTCTCGACCTTGCTGCGGCCGTAGGGCCCGACCGGCGCGAACGGGCGGCTCTCGTCGATCGGCAGTTCGGGTGGCCAGCCGAAGATGGCGATCGACGAGACGTCGACGAAGCGCCCGACGCGCCCCTTTGCTGCGGCGAGCAGGCGCGCGGTGAGCGCGACGTTCTGGCGCCCGTACTCCTCGGGAGGGACGCCATGGCGGTGGCGGACGGCCGCCATGTGAACGAGCGCGGCCGACGGCTCGCCTCGCCGCTCCCACTCGTCAAAGGTCCACCACGTGACGCCGGCGATCCCAGCGGGCTCGGACGGCCGGCGATGGAGGGCGACTACGGGCACGCCCCGACGGGCCAGCTCGCGCGCCACGTGCCCCCCGATGAATCCGGTTGCCCCGGTGACGACGACGGCGATCACGGCCGGGCCTCGGTCGTTCTCCGGGGCAGCATCTCACCCACGGCCGTGATCGAGAGACCGCCCGCGACGAAGACGATCAATAGCCATGCGGCGTGGTAGAGGAGCGCTGCGGCCGCAGTGGCCTCGGTCGGCTGTCCGAGGCCCGTTGCGAAAATGAGCGTCGCGTACCACTCCGTCGTGCCGACTCCCGCGGGTGGCGCCGGGACGACCGCGAGGAGGTCGAGCAAGGCGGTCCCGACAACGGCGACCGCGAGCGGAAGGGGATGCCCGGCGGCGCGGAACAGGAGCGCAAAGCCCGCGGACTGCGCGAGGAGCGAGCCTGCGGACAGGGTGAAGAGGCCCGCGGCGAGCCCGGGGCGCATGCCGACCTCCACGGTCGCGTCCGCGAACGCGCGCAGCGTGCGCGCGGCCGCGTCCCGCGCCGCGGGCGGCAGGAAGCGGAGGAGCGGGGCGCCCATACGGGCCAGCGCCTCCCCATACCGCCTCCAGACGAGGAGCGCGGCGACCGCGCCGACGAGGACGGCCGCGAAGATCCCCGCGGAGATGCGCAGGCTCGCGGGCAGGCGCGACGGGACTACGAGCAGCAGCGTGAGCGTGAGGAGGCGGGCCGCTATTCCCCACAGGCGGTCCACGACCATCGACGCGGTCGCCGAGCCGACCGTAAACCCCGGGCTGCGCCCGGCGAGCGCCAGGGCGCGCGCGAAGTCTCCCACCTTCATCGGAAGGATGTTGTTCAGGAACTCGCTCGCATAAAGCAGATGGAACGTCCGGAGGAGAGAAACGCTCCCGAGCCGGTTCAGAAGCGCGTGCCACCGGAGGAGCCGCAGGACTTGTGCGGCTCCCATGAGAGCGAGCCCCGCGAGGACGAGGGCCGGGTCTGCCCGCAGCGCGAGTGCCGCGACGCGCGGGCCGTCGAAGAGACGCCACCACAGGGCGAAGGCGGCCGCCCCCCCGATGAGCGCCAGGGTCCAGGTCCGCGCGCGCGCCATCACGACGGCGGCGCGCCAGAGCCGGCCTTGGTGCTCCTCGCGATCGTCCAGATGGCGTAGTCCTTGTCCCCGCGGCGAAAGTCGCACCGGGCCTCGAGTCGTGCGAGAACCTCGGTCGCAACGAGCGCGAGCCCGGGGAGCCAGCGGGAGGGATGCGGGAGGACCTCGGAAAGCCAGATGGGGAGGACGGCGGCGCCGGAGCCGGTCGAGACGGAGTAGCCCGTGCGCCGCCGGAGCCACAGGTGGCCGAACGCGATGTGGCGCCGCTGGTACATCCATTCTCGAACCGTCGCGGGGCCCCGGTTGCCGACGGTGGCCTCGGGCACATAGACGAGCCTTCCCCCCTGTTCCCGCACGGCGGCTTCGAGCGAGGACTCGTCGACGGGGCTCGCGGCGTCGAGCGATTCCACGAGCGCGGAGCGCACCGCAACGAACTCCCCGAGCTTCGGGCTGCGCCGCGCGACGCAGTCGTGGAGGTGCCACATGAGCCGTGCCATCCGGTCCAGGAGCGCGTCTCCTTCGTTGCGCGGGACGGGCCGCCCTCCCGCCATCCCGACGGCCGGGTCGGCGAACGCCGCGACTATGGCTTCCGTCGCGCCCGGCTCCGGGAGGACGTCGGCGCTCGCGATGAGCGTCACGTCCGTGCCGGGCGGCCGCGCGGCGAGGAACGAGTTGATCGCGGCAGACTTGCCGCGGCGCTCGGGCTCGGCGATCAGGACGACTCGCGGGTCTCGGACGGCGAACGCGCGCACGATCTCATCCGTGCCGTCGCGGCACGCGCTCGAGACGACCGTGATCCGCTCAATCGGCGCGCCGGCGGGGCGGGATGCAAGCAGCGCATCGAGGAGCGGGCCGATTGTCTGCTCCTCGTTGCAGGCCATGACGCCGGCGACGACGCGCATCGACGGTGTTTTAGCGAAAGCCTGGAGCGTCATCTCACGAGATCCAGTTGCGCACGACGCGCGCGAGCGACCGCGGCGACACGAGCATGTTCGTGTAGCTCGCGTTCGCGAGCGGGCACGCGCATTCGCGGTTGTACACGCTTCGTCGGAACTTGTCCGCCTCGGGCGAGAACCACACCTTTCCGAAGTCGTAGCCGTTCTCGCGGAGGCCGCCGACCGACTCGGCGCGGATGCAGCAGCCCCAGACGTAGCCGTCCGGAGCGATCTGGGCGGACGCCCACCCCGCGTAGCACGGGATGACCTGCTCCCGGCGCTCGAGGTATTCCTTCACGAGCTGGTAATACTCGAGCCGGAAGCTCTCGACGAGGCGGCCCATGGGATGGCGGATGCGGTTCTTGCGCATCTCCGCGATGAGGTAGTCCGCGGCGGCGGCGAACGCCGGGGCGGACGGCGTGATGTCCTTCCCGATCGTCCCGAGCTCGACGCGTTCCTCGGCCACCTCGGTGATGTACGAGTCGGGCTGCAGCTTCTTCAGCTCCGCGTGGATCTCGGGGAGCCTCGCGACGTTCAGGCTGCTGATGACGGTGTGGATCCCGACCGTGACGTGCGGGTTCGACTTCTGGAGCGCGAGCACGATGTCTCGCGCCTTCATCATCTTCTCCCAGTTGTCCCGCGCGCCGCGGATCTCGTCGTGCCGCGTCCCGATGTCGTCGAGCGAGAGGTTCACGATCAGCTTCGAGCCCTTTGTGGCCTCGACGATCCCGGGCATCTGCTTCTCGATCTGCTTCGTGAGGAGCCCGTTCATCGGGAGGTTGATGATCTTCGGCCTCAGGATCCGGCGGATGAGGCCGAAGAGCTCGGGCAGGTCCGAGCGGACGAACTGGTCTCCGCCGGAGACGGTGACCCAGATCGGCACGCCCTCCATCGAACGGAACGTCTTCCCGTATTCCTCGAGCGTGAAGTCCGGCACCTTCTTCTGCCAGATGTCGCAGGTTTTGCAGCGCGACGGGCACGTGTAGGTCACGCTCACCGTGAGGTTGATCGGGAGGAGGCGCGGCGCGCCGAACCGGTGGAACGACCGGAAGGCGAGCAGTTTGACCGGGAGGGGGGCGCGGTCGAGGGCGTTCATCCGCGCGCCGTTCCGCGGGCGCCGGTCACAGAGGAGCCCCCCACTCGTGCCACGACTTCCAGCCCCGTTTAATCGGGACCTTGGGGTCGGCAGGGCGGCCCGGCAGGAACAGGCGGCACCAGAACGGGCGCGCGACGCCCTCGAGGACGCGCCCCGAGGAGATCTTCGACGTGCCCTTGCGCCGCTCGACGAAGAGGATGTTCGTCTCGGCGAGCTGGCCCGAGGCCCGCCAGATCCGGTACTTCATCTCGATCTGGTAGGCATAGCCCGACGACCGGATGTCCCGGTACCCGATGCGCTGCAACATGTCGACGCGATAGCAGCAGAAGCCGCTCGTGAGGTCGTCGCACGGGACGCCCGTGATCAGGCGCGCGTAGATGCTCGCGAACGCCGAGAGGAGGACGCGTCGAAGCGGCCAGTTGAGGACGCTCACGCCATACAGGTAGCGCGACCCGACGACGAGGTCGGCGTCGTGCGACATGTCGAGGAGGAGCGGCAGGAAGTCGGCCGCGTGCGAGCCGTCCGCGTCCATCGAGACGACGCGGCTGAAGCCCCGCTCGACCGCCCAGGAGATCCCGTCCTTGTACGAGCCGGTGAAGCTTCGCGGCGGCTTGCGGCGGAGCAGGTGAAGGCGCGGGTGCCGCGCGCGCAGCGCGTCAACGGCGTCCGCGGTCCCGTCCGGCGACTCGTCGTCGACCACGAGAAGGGTCGTCTCGGGAAGGACGCGAAACACGGCCGCGACGTGGTCCGCGATCGTCTCGGCCTCGCGGAAAGTCGGTGAGACGATGACCGTCTCCCGGGACAGCGCCCGCACCCGGTCGAGCCGCTCCGGCGAGAAGGGCGCGGACAGATCCACGACGGAATGATAGGCGAGTGGCCGTAGAATCGGAGCGATCCATGGCTGACAAGCGCACGCTCGCGGTGCTCATCCCCTGTCTGAATGAGGAGAAGGGAATCGCGTCTGTCGTGTCGGAGTACCGTCGCGCGTTCCCGGAGGCGCGCATCCTCGTCGTCGACAACGGTTCGACGGACGGCACGGCGAGCGCGGCGCGCGCCGCGGGCGCGGAGGTGATCCGGGAGGCGAGGCGCGGAAAGGCGAGGGCTGTGGCGACCGCCTTGGACCTGATCGACGAGGACCTCGTCCTGATGGTGGATGGCGACGGGACTTACCCGGCGGAGGGCGCGCGTCTCCTGTTTCCGCTCTGCGAGCAGGGGATGGACATGGTGACGGGTCTCAGGACTCCCGAGGGAGACCAGGCCGCCGTGTTTCGCCGCTTCCATCGTGGCGGCTCGGCTCTGTTCCACGCGGCGATGCGCTTCGTGTTCGGCTACGCGCCGGGCGACCTGTTCTCGGGCCTGCGGCTCTTCTCGCGGCGTTTCTACAAGAACGTGCCCATCCTGTTCCGCGGTTTCGAGCTCGAGACGGAGCTCACGATTCAGGCCGTCGAAAAAGGCTTCCGCGTCGCCGAGGCGCCGGTGCCCTTCCTCGTGCGGGCGGAGGGAACCGTGTCGAAGCTGCGGACCGTGCGCGACGGGATCCGGATCCTGCGTCTGATCCTCGTGCTTTTCCGCGACTATCGTCCCTTCGAGTTCTTTGGGCTCGTTTCGGCGCTCTTCTTCACGGCCGGACTCGCCGCGGGATTCCTGCCCGTGCGCGAGTACTTTCAGACCCACCTCGTCGGGCGCTTCCCGCTCGCGATCCTCGCGGCGGCTTTAATGAACCTGTCGCTCTTCTCGCTCCTGACGGGCGTGACGCTGGAATCGGGGCTCCGGCATCGTCGCGAGGCGTGGCAGATCCAGCTCCGCAACTTTCGGGGATGAGGCCGGAGTTCTCACCGGGGCCGCGTGGCGTCGTCGTCCACATCCTGTCGCAGTACCTGTGGCCGGACGACGCGCCCACGGGAATCTACGCCGAGCAGGTGGCGGACGCGCTCGCGCGCGCCGGCGTCGCGGTGCGGCTCGTCGGCGGCACGGGCACGTACCGCCCGGGCGAGAGACCGGCGCCCGCTACGTCCATCGAACGCGTCGCGCACCGCGAGGGCAGGAGGGGCCACCTCCTCTCGACGGCGCTCGAGTACGAATCCGTGAGGCGTGCGTTCGCGTCGGAGATCCTGCGGTCTGTCGCGCCGGGTGACGTCGTCGTCGTGACGAGCGCGCCGCCGACGACGATCGGGCTCATCCGTCAGATCCGGAAGAGGGGCGCGCGCGGCGTCTACTGGCTGCAGGACTTCTATCCCGAGCTGATCCGCGGCGTCGTCGATTTTCCTCTCGCTCTCCGCCGGCGCTTCTCGGCGGCGTGGCGGGCGCGCCTTGCGGAATGGGACTGTGTCGTGAAGGCCGCGGGCAACCTCGGCTACCATGGCGCGAATGCGCGGGTCATCCGGAACTGGCCGACCCTCGACCTCGGGGAGCCCCGTCCGTTTCGTCCGGGAACCGCGCTCTACTCCGGGAACCTCGGCTGGGGCCACCACCTGCCGAGCTTCCTCGCGCTCTGCGAGAAGCTGGCGCGCGAGGGGTTCGAGATCACCGTCCAGGGCGACGGCCCCGGTCTCGCGCGCCTCCCGGACTGGATCCGCGTGGGGCCTGCGCTGAAGCGACCCGGGGATCTCGTCCACGCGTACTGGGAGGCCGAGGTGCATCTCGTCGCGGGCCACCCGGCAATCCCCGAGGCCGTCTTCCCGTCCAAGTTCTGGAACGCCCGGGCGACGGGCCGCACGGTTCTCTTCTCCGGTTTGGCCGGCGAGATGGAGGAGGAGAGGCTCGCCGCCGAGGCCGCGGACTACCGCCGCCACCTCCCGGACCTTACCGACTTTCTCGGCGGCCTGGCAAAGGGAGCTGGATGACGAAACCGTCAGGGTAAGCCGGTTTTCGTCTCCGTCATGAGCCGCAGCAGGTCGACGACCTCGCCCAATGCGATCGCCTTCATGCAGCTGGTCTCCGGCTGCACGCAACGCACTTGCAAACAGGGCCTGCATGCATAGCCGTCCCGCTGAATGACGGCATGGCCACGTCCCCACGGCTTCCACTTCGCTGCAAGCTGCGGGCCGAACAGCGAGAGGACCGGGATGCCATGAGCGGCCGCGTAGTGGCCTACGAAAGAGTCGACGGCGATCACAACGGCCGCTCCCCGCAGTCGATTCGAGAGGTCCCGGACGGAACCCTCGATGATTCCATCGAACTCCGATGAGACATTGAAGCGTCCCCACTGCAGGTTGTGGACCACCAACTCCGTTTTCCATCCCCGGGACCTGAGCTCTCGACTCAGCAGGATCCATCTTTCCTGGGGCCACTCCCTCAGGCGCGCTCCTGCCTCCGGCGCGAGGATCACACGCCTGCTCTCTTCCCCGGGGACACCCGCCCCATTCGCCCACGGCCAGCGGAGGACGGCCGGCCTTTCGATGCCGAGCTCGCGGCACGTCGCCTCGAGGTACTTCTGGCGGTCCTCGAGGACGTGCCGATTCGATTGCCCGAGCATCCTTCCCAGGCTGCGCGGCCTCGAGCCGTCCTTGACGACGTCCCGGACCTTGAGCCGGCGTAGAAGATACCTGTGGCGAACATCGCCACGAGGATCCAGGCCCACCCACGTACCCCTCATGGGAACCATCTGGTGACATGCACGCAGGATCGCGCGGAGGGAGTGAAGCGGGCGTAGCCACCAATCGAAGTTGACCCAGGGCCAGTCCGCAGCAACGACTTCCACTGCGAGATCCTCGGGGAATGCGAATGCGGTCCCCGCCGAGCTGGTCACCACGCGGACTCGGGCGTTCGGCGCCGCCTCTCGAAGGCCGTAGAGGAAGGCCGTCAGGTAAACCAGGTCGCCGAGGGCGAATGTCTCCACCACACAGAATTGAAGCGCATCGCCGTCGGCACGCGATTGGTCGTGCTGCCCTGCGGTGGCATTCATCGGTGTCGATTCTCGGTCAAGTCAGGCGCTCGGACACCCCTTTGCGGCGTGCCGTCCGCCGTTCCGGGTTCGCGAGGAGTCGGGCCGCCACGGCCGTCCGTGGGATCGGCCGGCGCCGAGGCATGCCGTGGCAAGATGACGCCGGCTCGCGGATGGCGGGCGGGAGGAGAAGAGCGGTGAAGGCATATGGCGACGCGTTCTCTCGTTACGGCCCTCATGTGTTGCTCATCGCGGTGGCCGCCGCGATGAGCTGTGCGAACCAGCTCCTCCTGAAGGCCGGCGTGTCGCAGGGTGGGCCGATCAGCGTCAGCGTCGAGGGGCTCCTGGTCCTGATCCGCCGCATCTTCACGACGCCGCTGATCCTGTTCGGATACGTCCTCGGCGGCCTGACGAACCTCGTGTGGCTGACCGCCCTCTCCCGGTTCGAGATCAGCTTCGCCGCGCCCGTGATGGCGGGCCTCTCCTTTGTCTTCCTTCTCGTTGCGTCGGCGTTGATCCTTGGCGAGACGGTAGGCCCGAACCGTTGGATCGGGACGCTCCTGATCGTCGCCGGCATGTTCCTCGTCGGGCGAAAATAGGCCCGTCATGCCGCGCGTCACCGTCCTCGGAGCGGGCCTCGTCGGCTCTCTCATCGCCCGGACTCTCGCGGCCGACGGCTGGGACGTTCTCGTCTGCGATCGCTCGGAGGACGCCCTCGGGGCGCTCGCGGGATTGCCTCGAGTCGCCACCGCCCGGCTCGATTTCGCGAGCGGAGCGGCGATCGCCGCGGCGGTCGCGCCCGCCGACGTCGTGGTGGGAGCGGTGCCGGGGTTCCTCGGGCACACGATGCTGAAGACCGTGATCGAGGCTCGAAAGCCGGTGGCCGACATCTCGTTCGCTCCGGAGGATCCCCTGGTGCTGGACGCACTCGCGAAGGAGAGAGGTGTCCCGGCGATCGTGGATTGCGGAGTCTCGCCGGGCCTTTCGAATCTCGCGTGCGGGCGCGCGGCGGCGTGGTTCGACACCGACACCCTCGAGTCCATCGTCATTTCCGTCGGTGGGCTTCCGCTCACGCGGACGCAGCCATGGGAGTACCGCATCGTGTTCTCCGCGACCGACGTCATCGAGGAGTACACGCGCCCGGCCCGCCTCGTCGAAGACGGAAAGGTCGTCACGCGGCCCGCCCTCTCGGACGTGACGCGCTTCGAGCTGCCAGGCGTCGGGACGCTGGAGGGATTCCTCACGGACGGCCTCCGCACGTTGCTCACGACCGTGAAGGCGCGGAACCTGCGCGAGGAGACACTGCGCTGGCCGGGTCATGCCGAGAAGATGCGTCTCCTCCGAGATGCCGGGTTCTTCGGCGACGTGCCCGTGGAGGCCGGCGGCGTCCGGGTGGCCCCGCGCGCGGTCGCGGAGGCGCTCCTCTTCCCGATGTGGAAGAGGCCCGAGGGCGAAGAGGAGTTCACGGTGCTGCGCGTCGAGTCGCGCGGTTCGAGGGCCGGGAGGCCGGCGCGCCTCGTTCACGACCTGTTCGATCGGACGGACGCGAAGACGGGCGCGACGTCCATGGCGCGCACGACGGGATTCCCGTGCGTCATCGCGACGCGGCTCCTTTCGGCGGGAACATTTCGCGAGCCCGGGGTGTTTCCGCTGGAGCTGCTCGGAACGCGGCCGGGCCTCTTCGCGGCCTTCGTCGATGGTCTCGCGGCGCGGGGCGTCGCGTTCTCCGAAACCGAGGAGGACCCGTGGCCGCCGTGAAGAACCCGATGGGGCGCTTTCCGGGCTCCGAGAGATCGGCCGGACGGGTCCGCGAAGAGCGGCCGAAGCTGCCGAAGTCCGTGCGCCTGAGGGCGCTCCTGCCGGACATCAAAGCGCTCGTCGCTCCCCGCAAGGGAATCCTCGCCCTCGGCTTCGTCCTGATGGCGATCAACCGCGTGTCGGGCCTCGTCCTGCCCGCGTCGACGAAGTGGCTGATCGACGACGTGATCGGCAAGCGGCGCACGGACATGCTTCTGCCGCTCCTCGCCGGGGTCGTGGCGGCGACGCTCGTTCAGGGCGTCACGTCGTTCTCGCTCACACAGGTTCTCTCGAAGGCGGCCCAGCGCCTCATCGCCGAGCTTCGGCGGAAGGTGCAGGCGCACATCGGGCGGCTGCCCGTGACGTTCTACGACGCGAACAGGACCGGCGCGCTCGTGTCTCGCATCATGTCGGACGTCGAGGGCGTGCGGAACCTCATCGGCACGGGCCTCGTCGAGTTCGCCGGCGGCCTCCTCACCGCGGCGATCGCGCTCGTCGTGCTCTTCAAGATCTCGACGACGATGACGCTTCTCGCGTTCGCGTTCCTCGTGGGCTTCGGCCTCGTCCTGAACCGGGCGTTCGGCACGATCCGTCCGATCTTCCGGGAGCGCGGAAAGATCAACGCGGAGGTCACCGGCCGCCTCATGGAATCGCTCGGCGGCGTGCGCGTCGTCAAGGGCTACCACGCCGAAGAGCGGGAGGAGAAGGTTTTCGCCTCGGGCGTGCAGCGCCTTCTCGACAACGTCCTCAAGACGCTCACCTCGACGAGCGTCATGAGCCTCTCGTCGACCGTGATGCTCGGCATCGTGGGCGCGGTCGTCATGTACGTGGGGACGCGCCAGATCGTCGCGGGCACGCTCACGCTCGGCGGGTTCTTCACGTACACGCTCTTCATGGGCTTCCTCGTGGCGCCCATCTTCCAGATCGTCGCGATCGGAACGCAGCTCACGGAGGCGCTCGCCGGCCTCGAGAGGACGCGCGAGATCCTGGCCGAAAAGCGCGAGGACGCCGATCCGCGCCGCACGGTCGTCCTTCCCGCGATCTCGGGCGACATCGCGTTCGAGGACGTGAAATTCTCGTACGAGGAGGGGAAGGAGGTCCTCCACGGGGTCTCCTTCCACGCGCCGCCTGGCACCGTCACGGCCCTCGTCGGGCCCTCGGGCTCGGGCAAGACGACGATCATCGGCCTCGTAGCGGCCTTCCACGTTCCGACGGGCGGCGTCGCGCGCATCGACGGCGTGGATCTCTCGACGGTGCGTCTCGATTCGTATCGATCGGCGCTCGGCGTCGTCCTTCAGGAGACGTTCCTCTTCGACGGCACGATTCGCGAGAACGTCGCGTTCTCGCGCCCGGAGGCCGGCGAGGAGGAGATTCTCCGCGCGTGCCAGATCGCGCGCGTGGACGAGTTCGCCGAGGGATTCGAGAAGAAATACGGCACGGTCGTGGGCGAGCGTGGGGTGAAACTGTCGGGCGGGCAGCGCCAGCGCGTGTCGATTGCGCGCGCGATCCTCGCGGACCCGCGCATCCTCATCCTCGACGAGGCGACGTCCAGTCTCGATTCCGAGTCCGAGGCGCTCATCCAGGAGGGGCTGTCGTTCCTCATGAAGGGGCGCACGACGTTCGTCATCGCGCACCGGCTCTCCACGATCCGGCGGTCGGACCAGATTCTCGTCGTCGAAGGCGGCCTCATCGCCGAGCGCGGCACGCACGAGACGCTCTACGCGGCGCACGGCCGATACTACGAAATGTACACGAAGCAGCACGGCGTCGAGACGAACCTGTTCCTCGCGCCGGGCGAGGGCGACGAGAAGCCGCGCGAGCAGGCGGACGAGCCGGAGCCGGCCGGTCCGCCGGTCCTCACGGAGGCCGTCAATGCCCTGCGGCGGCCGGCGGGCTGAGCCCCAATCCCCCCGGTCCCCTTCCTCGTCTGATTCGTCTGGATCATGCCGGGCGGCCTCCCCGCGGCCTAGCTTTGGAAGGAACTGGAGGGAGGATTCCATGAAGATCCTGATCTGCGATGCGTTCGACGAGTCCCTTCCCGGCCGCCTCGCCCCGTTCGGTGAGGTGCTCACCGACCCCGCACGCCTGAAGGACGCCGAAGTCGTCCTCGTGCGCTCGAAGACGAAGGTGACCCGCGAGTACCTGAGTGGGGCGCCGAACCTGAAGCTCGTGATCCGGGGCGGGGTCGGCCTCGACAATGTCGACATCCAGGCCTGCCGCGAGCGCGGGATCGACGTCA
>OCZT010002560.1_pt1 | contig 18714 bp, 26 predicted proteins | sample 1539031 | NCBI WGS metagenome assembly OCZT01 (sample SAMEA3539308, study PRJEB22396) | soil metagenome | biome: tundra; feature: field; material: soil | place: USA | collected 2010-05 | depth 0.15 m | reverse complement strand
CTTTTTATTTGAGCGGGAAAGGGGATTCGAACCCCCGACCCTCAGCTTGGGAAGCGTAAACAATACCTTTCTATCTATTTCTCACCTTCTCTAATCATTCTTTAAATATACTGATATTCAGGTATATTGTTAATAAATACTTTATTTCTGTTTGTATTGATTTGTATTTAATTACTATATTTGTGTGCAAATAGTGTGCAAATGAAAAACAATCTAGATTTATCGCCATTGGATAATTTCTCACTCAAGGGTGTGACTGCATCCATTATTCTTGACACAAGAATGTCCCCAAAGGTATTAAAGCGTAAAGAGGAAAAAGGCGAGAACCCTGAGAATTTTACTTTTCCGGTAAAATATCGTATCAGATACGACAAGCATCAGGAATATTACCCCTGTAAGAACTTGACAAAGGAACAATACAGCAGACTCCAGAAGGCAACCAGGGAAGGAAGCCTGATAAAGATAAAGAAGCTTATTGTAGATCGGTTTAAGGAGATCACGGACTTAATTGAGGCCATTGAACCCTTTACCCTTAACGAACTTGCTAAGCGTATTAAGGGAGGCACTCAAGAGAGTGTTCTTAATGCGTTTAATAATAAGATTAACTTCTTAAAGTCAGAGGGACGAATCGGCAGTTCTGTCTGGTACTCTTGTGCTAAAAATAGCATTGAGAAGTATACTAAAAAACCCCTGATGTTCTCAGACATAACGCCGGATTGGCTGAAAGGATATCATAAGCATTTAGAGAAGGAGAAGAAGAAGGACTCGACAATCAGCATTAACATGAGGGCCCTCAAAGCGATTATTAATGAAGGGATGCGAAAGGGTGTCATTTCACAGATGCAATATCCCTTCGGTGACGATGAAGATAAATACCAAATCCCTACAGGTGAAGGCAAAAAAACAGCCTTAACAACTTCTCAATTAATGGATGTATTCAATAGTTCTATGCCAGCTCAGGACGAAAAATGGCGAGATATTTTCATATTTTCATTTTATTGCAATGGCGCAAACATTGGAGATATTTTGAGATTCAAGTTTGCAGATATAAAACACACTATAAAAGGTGATATCATTGAATGGCATAGACAGAAAACAGTTAAGAAGGGTAAGAAACAGCGCCGACTTCAGGCCATTGTTACTGAAGAGATGCAAATGATTATCAACAGGAATTCAAATCCTTTGCATAAACCCGAAGATTACATATTCCCTTATTTGTCAAATAAATTGACCCCTACCCGACAGCGTGAGATTATTCAGGAGGTAACGCATGTTGTTAATCACAAACTGAAGAAAATAGGTGATGCGTTAGGGATTGAGAAATTAACAACTTATGTTGCCCGGCATTCATTTGCTTCCATTTCCAGAAGATCGGGGGTAAGTCTTTTTGATATCAGCAAGAGCCTCGGGCATTCGGACCTCAAAGTAACTGATATTTATTTGGATAGTTTAAATATTGATGAATTACAAGAGAATGCCGCAAAACTGCCCAGGTGGCAAAAAAGCGAATATAAAGGAAATAAGATTGTTAATAACGTATAAAAAATGCTGCAAAGCTACCAGCGAGGAAAATATGAAAAAATTAATCAAAAAGATCGTTCAAAATCCTCCTCAAGATAAGGAGAAAGAAGAAAGGGAATTTATATTCCCATTTGATTCCGCAAGGGTCTTTGGTGGTCAAATGGATCCAAAAATGAAGGATGCATTATATGAACTTATGAACCTTGACTTAGAACTTTCTAAAGACCGTGAGGGTGGAACGGAGGATCCAGATTGGTCTTCAAGAGACTACTATCTCTCCGAATCATTATTTAATATGCTCTGTGAAAAAGAGAAACAAAACGATCCAAACTTCAATTTAGAGGTTTTTGCAAAAGATGAAAAGAAGAGGGTTAAGGGTGTATTAAAAGAGGTTAAGAAGATAATGGATAAATCAAAATATTTAAAAAATCCGACACGCAGACAGGCATTGAATTACATTAAACATCTTAATACGGTGATCGGTGGCCGAAATAGGAATGTTATTCCGGGTCTGTCCGTTCCGGAGAGGGCTTTAATTTCTGCTTACAAAAAAGAGGACATAAGAAGGGGACAGGATATTTATAATGACTGGTTGTATTATGTTCACAGGCCTAATCGAACCGGTACGGAAAATGATAACCATGGAAGTTTTAGTCATAAGAAAACTTCTAACAAAGTAAAAAGAATTGAGAAAATAATTCCACATCTCCCATTATCGGAGCAACAAACTGCTAATGACGAGCTTATAACTTTAAAGACGAATTTGACTGCCGCCTTAAAAAATCAATCAGAAATTTAGTAACTAGGTGCAACCGGTTGCACCGCTTACCTCATAATTAATATTGCAGCTTACATTTTAAATGCTGTAATATGAACAATCCATTTGAGATAATTGACGCACGTCTGGCAAACATAGAGAACTTATTGCTAGACATCAAACACCCTGAAAGACCCCCCGAACCTTCGGACCGTTGCCAGCTCAAAGACGCTTGTGAGATAACAAGCCTTAGTAAAGCAGCAATATATAAAGGGACTTCCGAGAATAAAATTCCACACTCAAAGTTTGGATCCAGGTTAATCTTCTCACGCAGGCAGTTAGTCGCTTGGGTCGAAAGTCATACTATATCTCCCACGGCTGAAGCGGATGAGATAAACGCCAACCTGATTAAATCAGCAGATAAAAAGCTTCGAAATGAAAAATAGTATCTCTTTGCTTCGGGAGCTGGCACTTGCTGATAATCGAATGCGCCATCCTAATTTACCAGAGCAGGCCAGATGCATCCGCAACTATTCGGGTCGTACGGCGAACGGACTTACAAAATGTATCATTGATTTCTTAAACTTCAGTGGTCATCAGGCTGAGCGGATCAACTGCACCGGCCGGCCTATTGATAATACAAAAGTTATCACCGACGTCCTGGGGGACATGAGACGAATCGGATCGGTTAACTGGCTGCCTACCTCAGGCCAGAAGGGAACCAGCGATATAAGTGCTACAATCTGGGGGAAGTCTGTGAAAATTGAAGTTAAGATGAGAGACCGGCAAAGTACAGATCAAAAATCGTATCAATTGAAAATCGAAGCTGCCGGAGGTTATTATTGGTTGGTCAGGAGTTTTGAGGAGTTTATGAATTTTTATAATGAATTAAAATAAACAAAATGGAAAATGTAATTAATCAACACCTGGAAAATGTGAATGACAAGCAACTTGTCGATGCTCTGGTTAAAAGAGGTTTGGTCACTGAGGAAGAGATGAAATTTCGCTTAATTTCTGATGAAGAACTTCTTAATAAAGCCCTTCATGGTAAGTTTGAAATTACTAACGGCAATATTTATATAAGAGTTGATTTAAGCCTGATGGATGAATTAAAACGTCGAACCTACATTCATGAGGAGAAAATGGAAATCTATCTGTCACCTGAATTACCCTTTTAAATAATACAAGAAATGAGCAAATTAGTCAATGCAAAGATCAACCTGTCAAGGATTGATAAAAAGAAACTTTTTACCGGTAAAAAGGGGATCTATCTGGATATTACAATCTGGATAAACGACAATCCCGATCAGTTTGGCAATGATATATCAATTGAGCAATCTACCGGCCGGGATGAGTCAAAAATTTACCTGGGCAATGGTAAATTTTATGTCAAGAAAGAAGAGACACCTCTAGTGAATGAACCAGAAAAACCGGCAGCTGGTTCGATGAAGACCTTACCTGCTTCAAATGAGAACCTGGATGACTTACCCTTTTAAATACTAAATACGATGGTTTTCAGATTAGAGTATAATAAAAAAACCGGCGGTTTTCATTGCGAGTCGGAAGAAAATAGATACCCGCGCCCTGAAAATTCCTATGGCTGGGCCACGTTAGCTAAAAGGGTACCCGACCCCTTATCGATGCTATTTACAGAATTCGTGCGTAGGAAATACCCTATACTTGATAAACGAGGAAGCGGAAAATTACCCTCATTGACAACCATCCGGAAGGAATTCAAGGCCTTTAAGAAAACACAACAATGATTGAGGTATACAAAAAGTTCAAAAACGCCGGACTTGCATGTTTGCCCACCGGACCTGATAAGATGCCTGCAATCCCAAAAGGCTCTACTTGGAAGGGAGGCTGGAACAATCTTAGTGAATATGAGTCTTCTCATGGTATTGCTCTTATTTGCGGTAAAACATCAGGCAATCTTGAATGTATAGACTTTGATAACAGCTTCGGAGATATAAAGGAGATTTTTGCTGACTTTCTTGAAATTGAAGACATCAAAGTAATTACTGATAAATACGATTTCCCTATTCAAAGAACAGTAAGAGGAGGTTTTCATTTATTCTACCGGTGTGATCTTGTTGAGGGTAACCAGAAACTAGCTGAAAGGTTAAACATTGAAGGGAAAAAAGGTGTTTTAATTGAGACCCGTGGCGAAGGTGGATATTTTTGTGCGGATCCTACTCCCGGTTATAAAATAATGTTCGGAGATACCAGCAAACCTCCCGTTATAACAGCTGAAGACCGTATTATCTTATTGTCAGCCTGCAGATCCTTTAATGAAGTTTGTAATTCACATAAGAAACCTGAATTTGAGGATACGGACAAACCGGGCGACATTTATAATAGGTCTTCCGAATCTACAGGCGACATGAGAAGATCGCTACAGGATACCGGTTGGATCGAAATTACTGAAGGAATCTGGAGAAGACCAGGGAAAGATAAAGGTATCAGTGCGACACTAGGAAAGGCACATCCGGGAATATTTTACAACTTCTCTTCAAATGGTCATCCTTTTGAAAATGATCACGGGTATACTGCGTTTCAGGTCGTCGGACTCTTAAAATATAACGGCGACTTCAAACGGTTCGCTAAAGAACTTTATGAGAAACAGAATCCTTTAAAGGAGAAAAAAACGACCGAGCCAAAACCGGATACTCAGGTAACCATAATAGAACATATGGAACAGTCAAGGATTGATCCTTTGTCTGAAATGATAGAGCCTCCTGTTTATTGCAGTATCGATGGGGCCCCGACAATGACTGCAGGTAATTTTATTATGATTGATGGGAAAAAGAAGGCTGGTAAAACGTGGCTTACAGGAGCACTAACAGCTGCTATGATTAGTAACAGCACACAACTTAATATCATTAAGGGATCTTTGCCTTCAGGTAAGCGGACTGTGTTATACTTTGATACCGAACAGAGCAAATTTCATTCTACCAGAAGCATAAAAAGAATCTGCGCCCTAGCTGGAGACCCAAACCCGATAAACCTCATTGCTTATGGATTAAGACCTTATACACCACAAGAAAGACTTCTCTTCATTGAAGAAAAAATCATTCAGTATAAAGATACCCTGGGAGTGGTAATAATTGACGGTATCAGGGACCTCCTGACTTTAGGAATCAATGATGAGGCAGAAGCCACAACCCTCACAAGTAAATTCCTTAAATGGACGGAGGAGTATTCTATGCACATGATACTCCTTCTTCATCAAAATAAGACGGACCTTAATCCAAGGGGACATGTCGGATCTGAAATGGAAAATAAGGCAGAAACGACAATTTCAGTAAGCAAAGATAAGAGCGGAATTTATATTGTTTCATGTGAAGCCTCAAAAGACTTATCCTTTAATGATTTTGGTTTTACCATCGAAGACGGGAAAATCGTTTCTATAGACATACCAAAAGAAGGACAGAAAAAAGGGATGAATCCACAACGAATAAATGATAACGAACATATTCAGAAACTTGACCTGATTTTCAAGACTAATAATAAAATCAGTAGTAAAGACCTCCTGGCAGCTATTGTTTATCACTTTGAAGTAGGTCAAATAAAAAGCCGGGATTTTATCTTCCATTATCAGTTGAAACATTGGATCGAAAAAGAAAGAGAGGGCAAATATGTTTACTATGTTTATCAGAGAGCAACGTTCTAATATCTTCGATAGATATACGATAGATAGGATACCCTATATATATAGGGGTATCCAAGCTTATCAAACGTATCTACACCTGATAATAACGCTTGATATCAAAGGTTATCCAATGTTCATAAGTATAATAAAATGAGTTACTTATATATAAATATTATCTATCAAATGAAGGCAATCCATAAAAACGACATGAAATGTCGAATATATTTGAACAAGTGACGAAAAAAACTACAATACGCACAGCCAGACATGAAATAAAAACACGCAATAATGATAAAAGAAGCTAATAACGCTCATACTCAGGAAGTTACTAACAAAGAGCCTCTTAATTTCAGCTTACTAGGCTGAGGGCTGATATTACGCAAACGGTGAATATTAAAGCAAATGATGACATATTTAAATGAACCAAAACACATTATTTGCATACATTAACTCGAATTAATAGTAAAATCATGATACGATTCAATACAAGCAAGCCAGTAAGTTTCAGTACACCACAGAAGCAAGAACCAGAACTCTTTTATATAAACAGGAGAGCCTTAAGGGAACTTGAGGCAAACCTTGATTATGGCAAAACGCATCTGCAGAAAATTATCGATGAATTTCAAATAGTCTCAGGTACCATCCCGACCATGGAAGAGGTTGCCTCCTGGTTCGGTACGCATAAAAATGATTTTTTGGTGGCAAATGAAAGCAGTATTGAGAAGAGCGTTTTAAATTATGCAACTAATGTTGCTGGCGAGGATCAAACAAGATCGGACCTTAAGGAACTATTTAGCGCATCTCATCAGCTCATCTTTATTCAGACAGTGGATTCAAAAGAAATGATTTGCTGGGATGTTTACCGGATTGCATCAGGGGATATTGAATTAATTCGGGAAGAGGCTGAAGCAATCAAAAACACATTTAGGATATATGCTATTACAAAGGAAGAGGTTGAGAGGCTGGCAGAGGTCAGAAGGCTTTGCGCCATAATGAATAGCTTAAAATTAATTAACAAGGCAAAGATATCTGTTCCTGGCATTGTCTTTTTCGATGACGAATCAGGATCCTTTACACCTCACGAGAACTATATCAAAGGATACTTAAAGTAGAAACCAAAATAATTTATGCTATGAAAAACAAAACAAATCAGTACAAAAAAGAGAATGACATTATTGTTGAAAATGTCTTAACGTCTGAGAATTTAAAAATGAATATTCAGAAGTCACATGTAACAATAGGTAATGGGAATGGCAGTATTTCAAGCGAACATGATGAACTCACAATTGCGTTTTTTGCAGAGTCTCCCTGTTCCATCGAAGAACGTGAATTTGTTGTGGCAAATCCAAATGAACCCTTAGTAATCACAATCAGACAGAAGAATGATGTTGAACGACTTATTAAGACTCTTGAGAAGTTTAGCCAAGAAATATGGTAAAAATGGAAACACAAAACATAAAAATTAAAGAGACTTTCGATTCACTCTATTTGAACGAAAAAAAACTGACTTCTTCACAAAAAGATTTTGTTGATAGCCTGAAAAAATATTTCAACAAGAATAAAACATTGTCTGAAAATCAGCAAAAAAATCTTTATGAGATTCTAAAATACATGGATGTATCAAATCAATCAGTAAGGTTTTCCAAATCGTTATTATGAGAAACAATAGTTCTATTCAATCTGTCAATAACTATTGCCTAAGTTTTACTCAGAATATGAACCAATTACAATATATGCCGTACGTTTGTAATTATAAAAAAAGTAAACATGAAGAATGAAAGAATTGAATTGAGGGCAAGCCCCGAAGACAAAGAAAATTTGGAGACTGCTAAAGAAAAAGCAGGAAAGAAAGGAGTTTCTGAGACTATTCGAGCAGCTATTAAGAACCTGGCTGATCAGGAGCCAAAGCCGGCAAGGGTCACTCATCTATTGAAGGAGTCCTATCTCCGGAATATTTGTTCCGTTCATTCAATGGCCCTGCAGCACCTGAAGACAATTGCCAATGCCTTTAAAAAACTCGATATAGGTTCGATAACGCTTGATGATTTAGAACAGATCGAGGCTAGAAATCTCAATGAGATAAAGACTCGCTATAATACCCGAATCGAAAGCGGGGTTCCTGAGAATGCCAGTAACCTTGTCAGAAATAATTTACTTGTTGGTTCTGAAGAAGACTTTTCTGAATTTAAGACTATCTCCTTTAATATTATTCAAAGCTTTGATAACATCGGTTATTTTATGGGAACTTATTACCCGCTTTCTGCAAAGCATTTCACGATTCAAAATGATGAAGTGACCTTTACGGATGAAAACAGAGAGTTCTTAAAATCAGAATATTGTACGATCTATTTGGAAACACCCGACCAATTTCGTTTCGTTGAACTTCAGGAACAGGGTCTGAAAATACTTACTGAGTTAAAAGCTCTTTTGTTAAAACACAATATTGGCAGTCTATTCTCGACACCGGGAGATATAGGGCTTTTTGATGAGGGTCGAGAAGATGTGATAATTGGTGCCCCTGAGTTTGTAGAATTTATTAAAGAGTAAAACCATGGCAGAAAATGAAAATGAATCAGACGAATCTGAAAATGATAACAGTAAAAAGATTGAAATAACTGATCAGGATATTAAGAATTACCTGAGCGATAAGGTTGATGTTCACCCCCTACCTGGGGAAACCCGTAAAAATACAACGGCGGAAATGTTGAATGATGCTGAAAAAAATCATATTTAGTCATGGAAAGAAAACCTCCAATAAGATTGTTCAAATGCTGTGTTCAGCTGATCCTCGAAGACGTCCCAGGCGGGGGCACGGTTGCAAAAGCTGATTTTAAGTCCTCTTCGTTAATAATGAAGGAAGGCTCTCTCCTATCAGCCGACACTGATGGGATCTATCATCTCACAAAAACGGCAAGGTTATGGACCGGCGCTGCCAGCGGAGATACGAGTTTAAAAATCTATAAAGAGCATGAATTCAAAGCTAGTGACATACTGATCAATTCTTTAAAGACGGGTACCTCAAGAACGATTTTATCGGTTGATGAATCGAGTTTCAGTTATGATATCCTGGCTCTCGATCAGCCTTTAAATATTGCTCTTGTGCCAGGTGCTGTATTGATTGAGGTCACTGAATCTGAAAAGTCTGGGGATAATGCTCTGCTTAAATATCCTCCGGTGGCTGTATCAATATTGGAAGCCCCTATCAGCCTGCAGAAAGCAAATACAGGATGCGGGTTGTTGGTTCGCGGTCGCGTTAAAGAAGAGCTTTTGCCATATCCGATTGATGATAGCCTTAAAGTCATGCTTCCACTAATCCGATTTGTTTAAAATGAAATATTTAAGCAATGCCAGGAGGTAAGAATCAAATAACAGGTAAGGATGGGAAGCTCTTTACTGCAACTGATAGTCGTATCAATAGACTTGGCAGGCCTAAAAAGATGAACCTTGATAGTCTGCTCAGGAAAGTACTCATGGGACGGGTAAATAATCAGGCAGCACTCAAGGGCATTTTAATGAAGTTACGCGATCTGGCACTTGAAGGTGATATCCGAGCTGCAGAGTTGCTTCTTGACAGGGCGTTCGGCAAGGCTAAACAGACAGTTGAGGCGACAACACCCTTTATGATTACAGGTATAACGTACATACAACAGAATTATGGAAATAGTGATAAAGCCGACCCCGAAGCAGCACGAAGCGTGGGAAGCAATGAAGACCCACACTAATGTGTTCTTTGGCGGTGGTGCCGGTGGTGGTAAGTCTTGGTGGTTATGTGAGACAAGGCTTGTAAACTGTTATTTATATCCTGGCTATAAGTCATTCATTGCCCGGGAAGAGTTAAAGAGGCTCATGGCGAGTACTTATCTTACATGGTGCAAGGTGTGTGCCTTTCATGGCATCCCTAAAGAAGAGTGGAGTTTAAACGGTCAATACAGTTATATTGAGTTTCGAAACGGGTCCCGGATTGACCTGTTAGATGTGAAGTTTTTGCCTTCGGATCCTTTCTATGAAAGGTTTGGATCACTTGAATATAGCGACGGCAGTATTGAGGAGTGCGGAGAGATTAATTTTCTGGCCTATGATGTGCTAAAGACCAGGATAGGCAGGCATTTAAACAAAGAGCTCGGCATTAAGCCAACCATGGCACTCACTGCCAACCCTAAAAAGAACTGGTTATATACTACTTTTTATGAGCCCTGGAAAAACGGGACTCTTCCGGATAATATCAAATTTATTCAGGCCTTGTATAATGATAATCCTTATACCAGCGAGGAATATGGGGTACAGCTGCAGAGCATAAGCGATAAAAGCACAAAAGAGAGGTTAATGCTAGGATCCTGGGATTATGAAGACAATCCTAATTGCCTGATTGACTTTACAACCGTTAATAATATGTTTTCCAATGATTTTGTTAAGCCAGGTAAAAAGAAGATTGTGGCCGATATTGCCAGATATGGAAGTGACAGAGCAATTATCACAGTTTGGGACGGGTTACAGCTGATTGATTATGTTGCCTTCAACATTTCATCCATGGTTGAAATTCAGAACGCTATTCATGGCCTAAAGGTGAAATATCAGGTACCTGTCTCAGAGATTGTCGTTGACGAGGACGGTATTGGTGGCGGTGTGGTTGATAACTTGAAATGCAAGGGATTTCTGAATAATGGCAAACCAACAAACCCGAATTATCAAAACCTTAAAGCTGAGTGTGGTTATAAACTTGCTGAGCTTGCTGATAAAATATGGATTAAGAAGGAATTACCCACAAAGGAAAGGGAAGCAATTACTCTTGAGTTAAGCATGCTGAGAACCTTCGATGCTGATAAAGATGGCAAACTCAGGATAATGCCAAAGGAAAAAATAAAAGAATACATAGGTAGGTCACCTGATTGGATGGACTGCTTTATCATGCGCATGTTCTGGGAAACAAAGCCAATAAAAAGATACAACGGTAATATTAGAAGTTTAGTTGGTCATGTGTAAACATAACTTTTTTATATCTTTTAGGCATTTATTAAAGCAATGGTTTTCAATGAGCGTAAATTTGATTTGTTCCCAAAAGGACTAAATATGAATAAATGACAAAAATAATTTATCCGGAACCAGGTAAAAAAGATCAATGGCTGAAGGAAATGGGTGATCTTTTTAATAAAGGCTTTATGACCGATCAAGAATTGTATCAGTGCTATCAATTAGGAGGGATGCCGGTAACTATATTGGAAAAAATTAAGATAAGAATGGATCTATTTTATAAGCAATTTAAATGTAATTAATAGTAACAATTTAATAATTAAGAACATGAGTTCAATTACTTTCGATGCAACACTCGACATAAGTAAGATTGAATCTGCCATCAAACAGTCAAACCAAACAGTTTCCGATTGGGCAAAAAATGTCGAAAAAGCAGGTAGTCAGGCTGATGATTCATTTGGGAAGGTTGGCGAATCTGTCAAGAAACAAGTAGAACTTATTAAATCACTTAATGATGAGATGAAGTCGGTTTTTGATTCAATGAAATCAACAAAAGACATTGGAGGACTTCAGGAACTTGACAAAAAATTAGATGACCTAAGAACAAAAAGGGATGAGGCAACGGCTGCTTTAGAAAAAATGAATAACCAACAAGAAGAAGCTGTTGTCCAGGATGAAAAGGAGGTTACTTCAAAGGGCAGTATTATTTCAGCATTAGGCAAGTGGGCCTCTGGTCTTTTTTCTGTTGCGGCAGTCTTAAAAATCGTAAAAGACATAATTGCTTCAACCGAAGGAACTGCAAATAAGTTTGCGGAAACAGTTGGATTATTAAAAGGTGGATTTGAGGGACTTTACAGAACTATCGCTACGGGTCAATGGGATCAATTAATTAATAATATAGTAAATTCTGCCAAGGCAACAAGGGATTTAAAAGCGGCAACAAACGAACTAACACATATTGTTGCGGGAGGTACAATTGAAAGAGCCGATCTTCTTGCTGGGTTAGAAAAAGCAAGAGCAAACGCAGCAACATCAACAGACAATGCTGAAAGAAAAAAATATCTCGATCAGGCTATTGATTTTCAAAAACAAATAACTGTATTAAATGTAGGTGAGATAAAAGAAAGACTTGCAATCGATGAAGATTATTATTCCAAATTGACAGGGCATAGTAAGGAATATTATGATTATCTATTAACGCAGATCCCGATAATTGCAAAGAATTATGAAGCCTTTTATGCTCAGCAAGGACTTAATCAAGAAAGACTAAATGATTTAAATTCAAAGTCTAATATGCTGAGTACATTTGCCAGGGATGCTGATGGTAAAGCAATTAAAACAAAAGAAGGTTTATCAGAAGCAGAACAAAATGAAAGACATCAATTAACATTATTTCTTGATACTCTTGCTGATTATAAAACATTACAAGATGACCTAAGTAAGAAAGGTCAATGGGATGAATATATAAAAGGCATTGGTGAAATGCGTACTGCCGCCGCTCAGGGAGACCAGGCACTAGTATATTTAAACAGACAGTCCGAAACAGCAGGGAAGGGTATTGGCGATCTTAATAAGCAAATAGCAGACCAGGAAGCATTATTGATGAAAGCAGTTGCCGGCGGGGATGCTACACAGATAAAAGCTATTGCAGAAAGAATAAAGGTCCTCCAAGATGAACTTGATATCCGTACAAAAATTGCACAAGCTGCAATTCTTACGGCAATGACTGAAGGGCATGGGAACGTCACTAAGATTGACACAAGTAATATTAAGGTCAACGTGCCATTTGTGGCCCCAACATTACCCGGTCTTCAGGATGCATCCACTCAGGCATCATTAGATGCTGATCTTGGAAAAGCAAAACAATGGAATATTGACGATGCTGCACATGATAAGCAGAAAAAGTTAGACTGGAAAGAGATTGTCAGAGACGCAACTGAGATGACTATGGAGTTGGCAAAACAAGTCGGGATGAGCGATGAGGAAGCTAAGGCTATTGGAGCCACTGTCGATGCATTGGGTAAAATAAGTGAGGCCTCGTCGGATTCTATTGATAAAGCCACACAAGTCAAAGATATAGTTGGTGCTGCTATTACTGCTATTTCAATGATTATTTCAATGCTTCCGAATGAAGCAGCGAAGTTCGCTGATCAAATGGCAGTCATAAATGAGGCAGTAAAAGAGGCGCAACGATTGGTAGATTTATCTGAACGGACAGGAGGGGGAGGAGCTGCAAGGCAAACCGCCGTTGATGCTGCAAAAGCTACGCAAACAGCGGATGAACTTGAACTTCAAAAGGCTATTGATAAAAAGAATGATAAGGTATTTGCATTCGGCCCTGTTTATGAAGCGGATAAGAAGAAAGTTATTGATCTGACGGTGGCAGTCGCTGAGGATCAAGCTGCGATAGATAAAGCACAACAGGCCCTGGATGATTTCCTGACAGCGACAAATGAAATGAATATTGCTGATTCTATTGAACAGGGATTTGAAGCAGGGAAAACATCTGCGGCAGATTTCGCAGATACATTTAACGGTTTTATGACAGGTGCAATTAATAATGCTCTTGAAGATGCGTTAAAGCCGGAAGTAGAAGCATGGTATAAGCAATTGGCGATAGATATGAAAAGCGGCGGCGGATTAGATGATAAAGAGATTGCAGCAGAAAAATTATGGTGGGATAAAATAATTGCAGAAGGAGAAGCAGACAGGCAGGCCGCCTATAAAGCAGCTGGGATAAGTCCGACAATTGGAACTGCCGCACAAGCGGGTCTTTCCGGTCAGATAGCAGCACAAATGACAGAGGACACAGGCTCAGAGTTAGCGGGACTATTTCGCAGGTACGCTGATGACGAGAGGTTGGTAAGGGACTATTCAAAACTAGGGGTAAATCATTTGGTTTCGATTGAGGCGAATACCTATAATACCGTGCTCGAGCTTCAGCGATTAAATGATAAAACGGATACAGTTATTTCAATTACAAGATCAACGTACGTGGCTCCGTTTCCACATTAAAATAATGGCAAATGGCATTACCTCAGAAATATAAAAAAATTGTTTTACACAATGAAGGTTACACAACAACGCAGCGTGAACCTGGAGACCCTATACGTAAGCTCGGAGTTTTTTCGATCGATAGATCTTGTTGGAGCAAGACCCCAAAAGAAAAGATGATCCTGAAGTTAGCAAAGCTGCAGGCTAAAAGATAGACGACTAAACTTAGATTTGAGGGGGAAGAACTGCTTAACCAGAGCAGCTTCCCCCATTGTTTTGAATAGTGCTATTGTATAAAAAAGCCCCCAGCAACTCACTGGGGGCCAGCCCTCAAAGAAGGCTTTCGGGTTATAACCAATTTCTTTTTTTATAATCTGTAAGTATTAGCTGAAAGAACTATTAATGGTCAGATTGGCAATATTGCCGAAATGACCAATGATTTATGTCCCCCGGTTGCTGGCCTTTGATACGGTTTCAATCTGGACCCGGTCGATCCTGATCTTGCACCCCCGAGCATCCTGCAGGTATTTAATCAGACCTTCTTCATGCCACCGCTTAACGACTCCGGCACCATACTTCCGTTGTGCTTCGCGGAGACTTAAATCAGGATTAACCAAGTTCATTTCGATGAGAGTTTGCATCGATGAAAGTTTTGCGACATCGATCATTAAGTTGATCATTTTGGGATCGGGTAAAATTGTGTATGACATTTTGAGTTATTTATGATTGTGTCGTTTAACAATGTTATCACTTCTTTTTGATTTAAGAAAAGCACTCCTTACAACTCCTGCTAAAGCATGAATCCGACCGTCAGGGATTTTTATACCATTGATCAGATTATACTCTTTCAGCTGGCTGAATAAGCCATGGTCAATAATAAACCGGTACATATTATTCTTAATGTTTTTTTCCCCTTCATATTCTTTCTGTGCCTCCGTAAGAGGGTCCTCAATCTTAGGTATAATTTCATGACAATCTTCCGAAGCCATATCATGTGTTCGCATAAATTCATCAAACTCACGAGAAAAATGCTTATCGATTATGAAGCCGAGTAAGTTTCCTTTAATGAAAATTACTTCCTCTGTCTGGCATTTCAAAGAAACAATTCTGAGATTCGTATCTTCCTCAGACAGATATTCCTGGGGGTTTACTTTTTCTTTATTCATGGGTTCCTGAATTAGTTTTTAAATTCAGTTAAAAGGTTAAGGGCAAGATTGTCAACAACTCGTTTATGGCCGTCCGGTGAGGACATGTCATGAGACTGGCTGTATTCTTTTAATTCATTGAATAAGCCACGCTCCAGGATAAAGGCATATAGATTGTTCTTGATGTTTTTTTCTACATCAAAACGGCGTTGGACCTCATCTAAGAAGTCTTCAATACAGGGAATTCCATATTCATTTGATTGGATAGGCAACTGGATAGTTGCGGTTTTTTTGGTATTCATAGCAGTATTATTAATTATTACTCTGACAAAGGTCAAACAAAGAAAATTAGTAATCACTATTGTTTATTAATTATATTATGCTTATATTCAGATAGATAGCTGTATTACAGTGATACACTTTTGATCATAAAAGTGGAGTTTTTGGAGACCATTTAAAAGGGGAAAAAATGCAGATTTTGCAGTCCATATAAAAAGAATTTTATTCAGATTGATTGACTTTGTCCCCGGCAGTTCTTATATTAGCTCTGCCAATAGCATGGACGGGTTGGAAGCACAAAAACCCGCAGCGAAGACCCCTGGAGAGATCCGGGGGTTTTACTATCAATCACATTCTGAATATTGAGAAATTAAAACGATGAAATAATTAATTAAGCTGGATATCATGAATAAGTTGTTTCTAATTGGAAATGGTTTTGACCTGGCCCATGGACTGAAAACCAAATATTCTGATTTTATGCTATGGTATATAAACAAATCGGCCAGGTCCTATATCCCTGCACAGTCAAATACTTTTAATGACGAATTGATTCGGATAATAGGTGACGGATACAAGATATCGGAGTTTAATTCATTGAAATCATTTAACGAAGTTTTAGGCAGGAGAAATATAACCTTTGAAGGAAAACATACTTTTTTAAAGAAACTCTTGAAACAAATTTCTGATTCAAATTGGGTAGATATCGAGTATGAATATTATTTTGACTTGTTAGATATCTATAAAAGAAAAGTGATGCAAAATACGTCGAGAAGTTATGACTATGAAGAAGAAGTTAGAGAATTGAATATTTGCCTTGAATTAATAAAAACCAAATTAATGGAATATTTACAGACAATCAAGATGCCGGTATATAACGACCAAATTTCAAACCGATTTAAGGATGAATCAGAAAAAAGAAATTTTAATGAGGTCTTATTCCTGGTTTTCAATTACACAAAGACAATAGAGCTTTATACTAAATCTGTTAAAGCAAAAAATGTTCAAGTTATATATATACATGGACAATTAGAAGACAATCAAAATCCAATAATATTTGGCTATGGAGATGAAATGGATGAATATTACGGTAGGATTGAGAATTTAAATCGAAATGAATTTTTGAATAATATGAAGTCATTTAGTTATTTAAAAACTCATAACTATCAAGCGTTGAGTCGCTTTATAAATAGTAGTAATTATACTGTGTCTATTATGGGTCATTCTTGTGGCATATCAGATAGAGTTCTTTTAAATAGTATATTTTGCAATCAACTTTGTAGAGGGATTCGTATATACTATTATCAGAAAAATGAAAATGAAAATGATTATTTTGAAAAAACTCAAGAAATTTCAAGACACTTCCCTCTTAATTTAAAAGATAGGATGAGAAATATGATAGTGCCACTTTCAGAATCTTTGTCATTATAATTAACGTGTCAGGGACGCAAGCACGAACCCTGCAGCGAGAGGTAGACCCCGGAAATCAGTAGCCGGGGTTTACTGTTTTTTCCCCTATTGTTTTGAAATTCGTAACTTTGATTCAAACAGCACTTGGAATTATGAAAAAACTTATTTCCCCCCTTTTGATTGCTCTATGTACATTGACCTATGGTCAACAAGAAATAGCAAAACAAAAAACCTTTAGTCCCAAACTAATGAATGTGAAAGATATTTTTATCATTACAGGTTTAGATAAAGGTCAATGGACAATTTATGCTGCAAATAAAGCAAGAGTGTATGCACCCAAAAAAGCAGAAACTATAATCGCCGTTATTGATACTTTTTTATTAAAACCGCCTACAGAAAATAAATCGAAAGGACAAATCAATGAATTTGGATTAATTAAAAAATACAGAAATAATATTGATAATATTTTTAAAGAATTAGAATTGATAAGTAGCGACCAATATGGAAGTTTTTTCTGTTCGGGGTTTACTAATTTGCCTGTTCACTTTGCTGTGTATGGAGACACGGCGTTATCATTAATAGTTTCAGGCGTTTTTATAGATAATATTTATAACACTCTTAGAATGACAGAAAGACAAAGAGCTGCAAAAGTCATTACTACTTACATTCTTCCAAATTTTAAAAGCTTTACAAAATCTTTTCAGGGGAAAGAGATTAAATATTTTGGAATGATTTGTGTATATGGCACTAAAGATTTTTCTGATGATGGTTCGTTTGCAACCAAACCAGAGACTGTAGCATTCATATCACCTGTAAAATTCATCAGACGATATGTTGAAGGGGATTTAACAGAGGAAGATATGATAAATTTTGCTGATATTTTTATTTCCGGAAGAGAGATGGGTTTTGAGTATAAAAAAATAAAAATCACTCTTGAATAGATAGGTTCGATTCGGTTTTTACTTTGAGTAAGATATTTTAATACGGGGAGTTATGCGGGAGGGTCACTCCCTTTTTTATTAAACCCCGGAACTAAAAAGCCGGGGTTTTGCTTTGTAATAATTCAAATGGAGGCGCCTTCTATTTATTTGCCTCCGAAAAGATTAATTAGTTCGATTCGCTTTTGTTTTAATTGTTCATCGATTCTTTTTTCTATTACTGATGACCATTGTATTATTGAAGGATTATTCTTTTCAATAAATTCAAAATTCATTCTCAAAAGTTGTCGAGCTTCCGTAATTGCTTGCACAGGATTAAGTTCTGGTAAATCCACCTCTATCCATATTGCATTGGCTACTGGTTCAATTATTCCATGGTCAAAACTAGTAAATGAATAACCACTTTCAGGCGTATACTGAAAAAGATCTGCACTTCCAGTAAAAATGAATATTATATTGTGCAAATAATGGTTAGGACTTCCACCGTTAAGTTTCTGTATATGAGTTAGGGGTCTTTCTTCGAACTTATAATCAACTAGACTCGGCTCTCCAATAGTTACCGGAGTTAATAATATTTTCTTTTTGATTTCTTTGGTTGTATCATCGAAGGCTTTATTTTCCTTAACATCAATCAGCTTCAAATTATTTATTAAGAAATTGATCTTTGATTCTCTTTCTCTTTTTAACTCAGAAAGGTTTCGAAGGTTACGTGGTGATGTAAATGTGTTCATAATTAATAAGATATAAGGTTTAACTGTGTATGCTATTTTTTATTTTTGGAACATTGCAATCAAAATTAAACCTTAGTTTCACTAAAAACAAATAAAAGGTAAATGATTCCTGAGATATCTACAGGAGGATCTTATTAATATTATCTTTTCAGTGTATCCTATTGAGTCTGTCAGTATGCAAATTATGTGCAAATTGATAAATAAAAAAAGAGCTAAATTACTTTAACTCTTTGATTTTCAGCGAGCGGGAGACGAGAATCGGACTCGCGACCCTCAGCTTGGGAAGCTGATGCTCTACCCCTGAGCTACTCCCGCAATTTTT
>OCZT010002559.1_pt1 | contig 18716 bp, 21 predicted proteins | sample 1539031 | NCBI WGS metagenome assembly OCZT01 (sample SAMEA3539308, study PRJEB22396) | soil metagenome | biome: tundra; feature: field; material: soil | place: USA | collected 2010-05 | depth 0.15 m | reverse complement strand
GGCGCCCGGGTAGCCGCAAGCTGAAAAATCGTCAAAAGGCGCTTTACAGCCGAATGGGGCGGGAGTACAACCGGCCTGATGAAGGGAAATGGGTTATCTGCGGCGCAGGGGTACCTGGATAACACCCCAAAATGGGGTGATATCCAGATCTGTTTAATCACTTGTTAGCCCGGTGCCCTCTGCGCTCATACCATTCACTAATATGCCAACCCAGCACGCAGCCCAAAATGCAGCCCCGTGGACCCAACCAGCCATACAGTTCTTGAGCGGGCTCGTACTCGGTTGTATTTTCGGATGGTTCGGGCACCAGTTCTCCGTTCGCCGTGACCGCCTCAATCGGGCTCGCCACGGCAAGGATGAGTTCTTGTCGGTCATCGCAGCGTGGGACTCCCAGTTTTCCACTTGTGTTCACGTTGACGATAGGACAGGTGCTTTGCACGCCGCTTCCATTGTGGTGATCAGAGATGCCGTGTTCGCGTTGCGGGCCTACGTCAGCGCCGCTTGCTTTGAGCGCGTATTTAGCCTTTGGCGTCAGTATGAGAGCGAGCACGCAGACGCCAAGAGCGGATTGATTGCCCGCACAGCCCACGAGCTTCAGCACGGCCCCGATTCCAAGACGATGCCGCAATACCCGGACGATCTGCTGCGCGATTACATGCGGCGCTTTAGAAGCGAGGTGGAGAGTGAGGGCTAACGAACAAGCGGGCTTCACTGGACGCGGCAATCGCGTTCAGTTTACTTTTCGGGCGCTGCTGGTGCCGCGCCAGTGAGCCCGAGCGTTAGGCCGCTTGACCATGCGCGTCTCGCTACTCACCATTCTCGCGAGTGTATGCTTTCTCGCATCTTGCGGGAAGCAGTCTGGTGTTTCCTCGAGAGCCACCGATACAACGCGGCACCCGGATACCGATGCCCCTGAGCTTGCTCCTTACTTTACGGGTGAGAGGTATTACTATCTCGGCGAGTTCTTTCAGAACTACGCATACCTGTTGAAGCTTGAGGGCGGCACTTACCTCGACAAGCTGGCTGATGGTGGGTGCGCGGCTGATGTTCACACTGCGCGTGAGGCCGCAGCCGTCGTCTTCTATAACCCCAAGGCACGGGCCTTTGCGACAGTTGATATGCAAGACCCCAAGTTCGAGAACATGAAGATTGAGAGTCTACAGTTCGCCGCCGCCAGTCCAGACAGCCTCGTGGGCAAGGCATGGGCGCGAGCTTCCAACCCTGACGCATACAAACAAGACCATAAGCAGGGCAAACGGGCACTGTGGGTTTATGTTGACACACACGCTGACGAGCGGCGTTCAGACACCTACTATGCCGAGACTGCAATCCACACCGAACCCAAGGCTGGCTACAAATTTTTCGAGTTGATTGCGGTTACGCACGAGCGTTTCTATTTCACCATTGATGGCAAGGCGCGGAAGTTCAGAGCGGATTTGACTGACCTTCTAGGCACTCCAGTCGGCGACAAGAAAGAACGCGATATGAAAGATGGCGACATTGCATCTGCTATTTGGAGGCTTTACGAGACGCGCGTCATCGAGTGAAGAGATGCTCAACAACACAGTTCAACCATGGTGCTTCAGGCCACGGCGCGATGGCGCTTCTGTTCCATATCGGATGCCAGGGGCGCGCCGTGCCTGAGCACCGGTGTTAGGCGTATCTAGCACCAGTTATGTTTTGGATATTTTTACTGAAGCTGTTCGTGGCAGATTGGATATGCGTTCTCGTATTCGCCATCGGCCTCATGGTCGTCTTGGCTCCGTTTGCGCTTGTAGCACGGAAGGAGTCCGCCGTGGCTATCGTCGGGATTCCGATGTTAGTAGTGGCCATAGCTTTTCAAGCATATTTCTGGGGATTATGGGCAGCTTTTTGCAGCGCGACAGCAGTCAAGCATTCAGCGATGCCGGAAGTTTCGCATCATTGGCTTTATTACGTCATTGGTTTCGGATTCTGCGTTGCTCCACTGGGTTGGCTGGCCTCGAAAGAGAGGATGATGTCACAGACTACGGAAGATGCACGAGCAGTTGAGCGCGGGGCTTCGCAGTATAGCTTGATTGCCATTGTGGCGTTCATTGTATTTTCCGTCTGGCCGTCATTGTCAGAGTGGCCTTATTCTTGGATACTTCAATTTGTGGTATGAACGATACGCCTAACAAGTCGTCGGAGCCAACCGCCGTTGGCGCGGATGACCAGCAGGTCGCCTTTCTGATTCGGGACGCGCTGGCCGAGCTTGTCTTTCAAGTAGGTGAATTGCACCGGCACCGTGATCTCCTTGGAGATGCCCTTGAGCCTGAACGCGCCGATGACGTTTCAGTTCCATTCCTGCGCCATCGGCGCCGCCGGCCCCAGCCCCTGGAGCGACCGCGCCAGCAAACGCGCCACCTAAACAACGCCCAGCTTCCGGGCCGGGGTGAAGCCTTTCGCCCCGGCCTGGTGTTGACCTAAAAATACGCTAATATGGACATATCAGGTCAAAACGCCCTGTTAATCAGTGGTTAGTCCTGTCTGGTTCTTTATATGAAAATGATACTCGTAGTCTTGAAGACGCCCGACCCAAAGAGTCGAGCCGCAGTAAACGCTTGGAATGCGTCCATAGATGCAATCCGAGGTGCCATGCAATCATCTTCAGGTAGTGAAGAGATTGCCGAAGGAGTTTTCTTGATTCGCGCCAGTAGTGGTTTGCCCACTCTTGGTGCGTCCATATTTCGCGCGGGTCAGGAGGCCATCCCGTATCGGGTTTTCTTCGTCGAGTCGGCTGATGAGTGGCGCTATCCTCCAGGCAAATCGCCGGACTAACAAAACGCTGGCGTGGACGGTGGGCGTCCCGGTCTTTGAATGTCTTCATGCTTTCCTTTCGTCAGTGGTATTCGCGCCGCCACTCAGCTTGTCGTTAGTCATCACATTCCATGCGCACATTCCTTTACATGATCGCGATCGTCGCGCCCTTACTCACGGCGTGCAGGGTCGCCGGTGCCGAGACCACTAACATGGCCGTCGCGTTTTACCTCGTCAGCGAGGAGAAAGTCGCCGGGGGCCGCTTTATTGACACTGCTGCCATTCCAAGGGCTGGCTACATCGCCCCGGTGGCGGAGATGGTTATTACAAACCTGCTCGACGTTTATCCTCAGCAGTCCGCGCCTTTCTCCATCATGACCGATACGAACGGGAACCGCACATTTGTGACGAATGCCGCGCGGCCAGCACTGACCATCGTGCTCCCACCCGAGGAGGCGAAGCGCTTCGCGGTGTTGACCGAGCGAGCCGTTGGCAAGAGGCTGCTCGTGATGCTCGGCGCTAAGCCTCTGACCGCGCCCCGCATCATGACACCTATAGAGACTGGCAGCGTGATGATCGAGTTTGGGCGCGAATTTGGCGGGCAGGCCGAAGCGGACAAGGTAGAACGTGACCTCAAGAAGCTCATTACACATAAACAGGACTAACCCGGCTCATGCACTGGACGGCGGGATTCCGCTTCAGCCGAGTTGCCAGCGTCGTTGGCCCGCCGCCAGTGATGAGCATCGTTGGGCTTTGGAGTTCTCGTGAAAAGAGATTTTACGTTCTCGGTTGGCATGGTCCTTGGACTCCTAGTTCTGTTACCGTTGCTCTACTTGCTGGCGGGAGGACCAGTGGTGTTCATGTGTTCACGCGGTTGGATTTCTGCGAAAACTAGTAATGTGCTGGGCGCCCCAATTAATTGGGCGGAAGAAAGAGGCTTATACTCCGCCACGGGCTTGAAGCATCCGATGAGTGTTTACTACAGTTGGTGCTACAGCTTGGGGGAGGCCGCTAAGCCCAACGCGCAGGGTCGAGCGAACGGGGGGCAGCCGTTTCGCTCAGAGACAAATTCAACATCCCCGGCGGCTGCCTCCCGTCGCTCACCCTGATTGTTAGGCCACTCGACCTCGCATGACATCTCCCAAGGCATGGTTGGAGCGCGAGAAGAAACGATTGCGCCACGAAGTGCGTAGCAAGGCACATCGAAGATTGAACAAGGTGGTTTTGGTCTGTTTGCTCATTATGGTCCTCTACACGAGGGTCGGCGAGACGGCATTGAGCATCGAGGTGGCAAAAAGCGTGCCGATGGTTTGGAAGTGTCTGACGTTCCTCGCCATGTTTGGCACTGTTTGGTACGTGAAGTGGAGGATCGAGAGACGAACCTTTGATCGCTCGCTTCGCCCACTTGAGAAGGGTTGGGTTGGCTGGCTGGTGGCTGTCGCATTTGGATTTGCTGTGCTGAGCGCGGATGTGCGGACACTTTTTTGGGTCGGCACATTTTCGTGCCTGATTTTCCTTTGGATTTCAAATAGGTATTATAGACGGAAAGGCGAGAGATTGGAAAAGCATGAGACGCACGTGGCCTAACAAGTCGGTGGAGACGAACCGCCGCCCCGCTTTTCCGACCAACGCTGGGCGGCAATTCGGCAGTGCCCAGTGCGCTCCACCGTTCCTGTTGGCGGCGGTCGCTCACCTCTGTCGTTGGGTGCACTGAAACGCCATGCTGCGCTACGTCTTTCTCGGCTATATCGTCCTTTACTCATTTATCACCGTTGGCATGTTCTCTCTCCACGCATTCATTGTGCCTCCCGAAGAGAAGAAGGACGATAAGCCCTGGGAGACGCCTCTCGACATTTTGCTGTCGGCGACCGGGCTGGCAGGAATGTTATTCCTTTACCTCCATTTCGAGCCCAACTGGTTGAAGATCGCGTGGCTTCCCGTCAGTGTAGCGCTTCTTCTCGTACAGGTTTGGGCGAATCTCAGAGATCGACTGGGCTGGCTTCGCACTGCCGGTGGTGATGCTGATAGGGGCCCAGCGAGGGCTGCCGACCTGACGACGCTTATGTTTCTGGCTCCCTCGCTGGCCCTCAACCTTCTTTATGCATTTCGCTAACCACACAAGCCCAGCACCCAACAAGGCGCCTGCACCTAACCGCCGCCCGCGCTTTCCGTTCATGGCTTTGTTCTTATTCCATTACCTTTTCTGCGCTCAACCTGCCTCCCCAGCGGCGGTGGGTGAGGCGCAGCTTTGGGCGTAACGACGTGAAAGTCCTCTCAAAGATTCTGCGAGCTGTAGGTGTGGGGGACAGGAATATGCCACCCCAGTTTCGAGATCGGCTTGCAGATGCTGAGGTGTGGCGGGACCGGTTCGGGCAGGACTTTGGCATCGCGGACCGAATGCTCCTGATATTCTGCGATGCCTTCATGTTTACGGCGGAGGATCGCTTCAAGTTCCGCCCCGAAGACACCGTCTCGGCTGTCTATCGGGCGCTCTATCCATCACGGGGGGTCCCGGATGCACTTGAGGACACGTTCCTAATCCGGGGGCTTGAGAAAGAGTTCGGATTTACTTTTGACGTAACGAGGCTTGAGGAGATAAAGTCCTTTGAGCAGATAGTGGCGGAGATCAAAAATGCCCAACCAGGCGCTCCACCGAATGGCGGCCCCGCTATGCCGTCCGCCAATTCGGGAGTCACTGGGGGGCCGCCATCGGTGAGCTAGTCGTTAGCTTGAAATAGTATGAACTTGCTCAGGCGCCTTGCCGAGAGGGAGCGAAAGAATAAGCAAGAGAGGCTGGATAGAGTTTTTGCAGGCAGAGAGCCGCTCGACGACACTCAGCTTTGGGAGCGTTACTTCCGGCAGTACGATGTCGCACCTGCAACAGTGGCCAGAATCCGACAGACCTTCTCAGAGATTCTTGGGGTGGGTTTTTCTCGTATCCGGGATACGGATGATTTCTCCAAGGAGCTTGCGTTTTTCTGGGATTTCGATTCACTCGCAGATGTGGAGCTTATTGAGGCACTTGAGAAGCAGTTTGGTATTGCCATTACCGATGCGGAAGCGGAAGCGATGAAGACATTACGGGATATCGTTCTCACTGTTCATGGAAAGCTGTCCAACACCTCGCGCTAACCAGGCTGCTCCAGTGGACGCGCGGTTGCGGCTTCTGTTTGTAGTCCAACGCCAGGAGCCGTGCGCCACTGAGCAGCGGCGTTAGCCGGCAAAGCGCCATGAAAACTGCCACCAGAGAAAGAGCAGCAAGATGGATCAGGCTAGCAGTCCTCGGCCTCTTGCTCTTTGGCCTTGGATGCGCCATGGCTTGGCCCGGACGGAAGGCGGGTCCGGAGGGCGTCTTTCACTTTCCGTACGTGGCTGAGCTTTTCGGCACGGCGTTCATTTCCGCGTCTATCTGGGAGCGCTGGCGCTGGCGCATATACATAGTCGCAACTCTCACATTCGCGCAGGCGGTGGTTTATCTCGCTACCTACCCGCCCGACCCGTTAACTCCTTTGGGGATAGTTTATGCCGGCGCTATCATTTCGGGTGGAGCTCTGGCGGGAGTATTCTTTCGAGGCCTCGGGCGCGCACTCCGCGAGGCCATGAGACCGGTCAAGGAAAGGTGAGAACGATGTTGGCTAACCACAGCATGCAGCGGATGAGAGCCAGCCGTTCAGGCGAGTCACAAATCCGGAGTCTGTGGCGGCTGGCTCTCACCGCTGATGCTCGTCGTTCGGCGTAATCGCACCGCCATGTTTGATTCCATCAAGACCCTGTTCTCGAAGCGGTCACCGCCGCCGCCAGACACGTCAGCACTTGTGCCGGTGCGCGGTCAGCAGGTTATGGAGGAGTTCTTCTCGCACGACAAGTGGCAGCGAGTTTCGATTCTGCGAGATGACAGCGGCATCTTTCGGGTTCGCAGCTTCCGCTGGTGCATTGAGGACTGGGAGGTCGCCGGGCGGGCATTCTGGATTCAGGTGGACGCCATGAATACCATGACGGATACGATGGACGATGCTCGGCGCCTTGCTCGGGAGTATTTGACGGGGCTGAAGTGAGTATGAGACTTGGGGCGCCGAACAAAGCAGATGCACCGAACCCCGCGATGACGCCTCAGTTTCATATTCCACGCCAGTGGCGCGGGGTCGGTGATCTGCGTCGTTGGGGTGATCGCTGGTGATGAAGAACCTTATTCCTTTCATGCTGGCCGTGGTGGTCCTGGCGGGCTGCTCCCGACAGGTTGACTTCGTGTATTTCAACCGGAGCGGCCATGAGATTACGGTCGATGACGTCAGCGGTCTGCCCGGCTGGGCCAGCCCAGGCGTGTTGGTCGCGAGCACTGACACGAACCGACCCAGTGAAGCGAGCGCCACCTGCTTTGAGAGCGTTCGGATTGCGGACCAAATAAGCATCCACTGGACTGAGAGCGGCAAAACGCAGGAGTTGCGGTTGCAGCGGGCTGACTTGGGTGTACCTGCCACCCTACGAGAGGGACGCCTATGCTTCACCTACCTCGGAGATAGAAAATGGCGGGCGGAGCTACGTTGAATGCTTATGAAGGTTGCCCGGAACCCCAACTATCGCGCTGCACTCGACGCTGCGGTCGCGTCCAGTTTACATTTCCGACGCCAGTGGCGCAGCGCGAGTGAGCACGGGCGTTAGGCTGATCTATGAAGAATCCAATCCTTGTTCTGACATTGGGGTGTCTTCTGTGTTCCTGCTCTAAGAGCAGCACGTGGATTCCAAAATCGCAAGCAAAGACACTGTGCATGCAATTCATCTACAAAAGCGGCTTCACGAATAGCCCAGCATTGATCATGGAACAAGTGAACGGAAGGTTTTGCATCTACCGCTTCATGCAGAACGGTGCCGTAGTGCCGGGATACGTTCGCGTTGATCGACAGAGCAGCAGAGCAGAATTTAGGAAATAGCCAGTGCCCTCATGCGAGGGCGGGCCATTGCGAGAGCAGTAATCAAACTGCTTCCGATGCTCGGGCGTGAGGCAAGACCAAGGTGTCACCTGAGCCTCAGAACTCCTGGGCCCGTGGAAATGACGTGAGTCCAATTCCCCCTCACCCCAGCCCTCTCCCCAGAGGAGAGGGTGCCCCGCCGTCCGTCGCTGGGAAGGGCTGGATGCCGCGATATGGCGCAGCGCGGCGGGTTCTCCCTCTCCCCAAGGGAGAGGGCCGGGGTGAGGGGAATGAGACGCGCGACGGGAAAGAGGCTCAGCCCAATTCCACGCCGCTCCAAAAACAGGCAGCGGGTCAGGAGTTCTGAGCCTTTCTTCCCAGCGGTTGCTTTACCCCCTGCTTGCCACTGGCATGCGGGTGGCTATTGCGTTAAGGAGGTCGCCGAGTCTTCAGACGCGGAACCCTGTAACTGGGCGGCAGCGGCGGCTGATCGGCACAGGGCCAACTGCTTGTTGACGTTGTCTCTATCCTTCACCCACTGCGCAAAGCCGGGAGCCTTCGTTGCCAATTCGCCGAAGATGCGGCTGGCCTCCTCGTAGAGAGGCAGTGCGGCGGCGTGTCGGCCGGCTTTCAACTCAAGGCTTGCGATCCGACTGCACATCACCGCCAGCTCCCGTTGCCAGCCGGCGTTGGTCGGGTCTTGCTCCGCCAGGCGGCGGCTGATGTCGAGGGCCTGCTGAAACTCGGCCTGCGACTCCGGCAGCTTGCCTTGAGCCTGCAACACATGGCCCAACCAGCTATGTGCCACTGACAACTCCCGCTGCCACTCGGTGTTCTTCGGTTCCTTGGCCTCCAACTGAAGAAAGATCGCCAGGGCCTCGCTGAAGGCTGCGTGCGCCTCCGGCAGCTTGCCTTGGGCCTGCAACAAACCGCCCAGCTTGCTGTGCGCCACGGCAAAATCCCGCTGCCACCCCGCGTTGCTGCGGTCCTGCTCCGCCAGCGGACGAATGATCGCCAAATACTCCTCATACTCCGCCTGCGCCTCGGGCAGCTTGTCCTGGGATCGCAACACACTGCCCATCTGGCTGTGAGCCACGCCTAAATCCCGTCGCCACCCGGCGTTGGTCGGGTCTTGCTCCGTCAGCCGGCGGATAATCGCCAGATACTCCTCCAGTGCGTCCTGGGCTTCCGTTAGTTTTCCCTGGGGTTGCAACGCGGCGGCCACCCAGCTACACGCGGCAGCCAAATCCTGTTGCCAACCCGCGTTGCTCGGGTCCTGGAGGGCCAGCCGGCGTGTGATGGCCAGGTACTCCTTAAACTCCGCCTGCGCCTCGGCCAGCTTGCCTTTGGCCTGCAATACGCTGCCCACCTTGCTGTGCGCGACGGCCAGCTCCCGCTGCCAGCCGGCGTTGCTCACGTCTTGCGCCACCAACCGGCGGATAATCGTCATATACTCCCCGAACTCCGCCTGCGCCTCGGCCAGCCTGCCTTGGGTCTGTAGCACCCCGCCGACCTTGCTATGCGCGACGGCCAAGTCCCGTTGCCAAGCAGCGTTGCTCGCGTCCTGCGCCACCAAGCGGTGGAGGATCGCCAGGTCGTCTGCGAACGCCGCCTGCGCCTCCTCCAGTTTGCCCTGCGCTTCGAGAATATCACCCACCCAGCTATACGCCGCGGCCAAGTCCTGTTGGCACCCCGCGTTGCTTGGGTCTTGCTCCGCTAACCGGCGGATGATCGCCAGATACTCCCCAAACTCCGCTTGCGCCTCCTCCAGTTTGCCTTGAGTCTGCCACACACCGCCGATCCAACTATGCGCCGCAGCCAAGTCCTGCTGCCACGCCGCATTGCTCGGGTCTTGCTCCGCCAACCGGCAGATAAGGGTCAGAGTCTCCGCAAACGCCGCCTGCGCTTCCGCCAGTCTGCCTTGAGTCTGCAATACCCCACCCACCTTGCTATAGGCCGCAGCCAAATCCCGTTGCCACCCTGCGTTGGTGGGGTCTTGGGCGGCCAGGCGGCGGCTGATGGCCAGATACTCCCCAAACGCGGCCTGAGCCTCCGCCAGTTTGCCCTGGGCCAGGAACACAACGCCCAGCCAGCTATGCGCAATCCCCAAATCCTGTTGCCAGCCGGCATTGCTGGGGTCTTGCTCCACCAAGCCGCGGATGATTGCCAGATTCTCCCGAAACGCCGCCTGCGCCTCCCCCAGCTTGCCCTGAGTCAGCAACATTCCGCCCAGCTTGCTGTGCGCCACGGCCAAATCCCGTTGCCACCTCGCGTTGCTTAAGTCGTGCGCCGCGACGCTGCGGCTGATGGCCAGATAGTCGCTAAACGTTGCCTGCGCCTCCCCCAGCCTGCCTTGGGCCTGCAATACATCGCCCACCCGGCTGGTCGCCACGGCTAAATCCCGTTCCCTCGCCACGTTGCCAGGGTCTAGCTGGGCCAGGCGGCGAATGATCGCCAGATGCTCTCCAAAGGCGGCCTGCGCCTGCGCCAGTTTGCCCTGGGCCTGGAACACGTCGCCCGCCCGGCTGAACGCCACGGACAAATCGCGTTGCCAAGCAGGATTGGCCGGATCTTGCCCCACCAAGCCGCGGCTGATGGACAGAAACGCCCCAAACGCCGCCTGCGCCTCCTTGAGCTTGCCTCGGGCCTGGAACGCGTCCCCAAGCAGGCAATTGGCGCGCGCCACGGCGGAGGGCCGTTGGACCGCCTGGGCAACTGCGAGAGCTTCGCGGGCCGGCTGCTCCAACTGGCTGGCACCGTCTCGCGAACTGCGAACCTCCGCAATGCACAATATGACTTCGACATGGGCTGCGCCCTCGATGACTTCCGTGCGCTCAAGGTCACTGAGGGCGGCTGCCAGCGCATAAAGGTTCTCCGGGTGCGCTATTCCAACCCACACGCGAGCGAGGGCTTCCAATGCGTCCGCGCCGCGGTTGGGATCAGCGCACAGGGCATGGTAAACCCATTCAATCCGCCCGGCGGGAGCGGCGTCGCCCGCAAAGCAGTCTGACGCTTGTTTGGACAGCAACCGGAAGCGCGGGCAGTCTGCGTTGGCGAGTTCCTTGCGCCAGCCCAGCCGGGTGGCCTCGTGGATGTTGCGCAGGTCAGCATCGCCCCTGCGGTAGCGCTCCGTGAATGGCAGCGCTTTGAGCGCCTCGAATCGCTTCGCAGCGTCCGCCTCCGCGATCCCGAGCATCTTGCCCAGGAGGCCCACATCGAACCAGCGGAGCACCGCGGCGGCATCGAGCGCGGCCCGCAATAGCCCGCGTTCGGACTCCGGCTGAGCCAGCAGGAGAAATTCGGCGGTCACGGCGGACTGAGCGTAAATATCGCCTTTCGTCGCCGCCAGGCGTGCCATGAGTTGCTCAATGAAGGCCATGGCGTTCAGCTTTTCTCAATGGCCGCGCAAGTTGAGTTCACGACGCCGGGATTGCCGCCGGAGCTCATAAGAACCGTGGGAAGATGGGCGCCCTTGGCGCGGAAGCCTGGGTAGCGACGGTCGATCCAAGGCTCCCACAGGGCGGCATCGGTAATCGGCGCCAAGGTCAGATGCCGGGCCAGGTCGCGCCAGGCGGCGTTGGCATAGTCCGGCGCCTTCTGGCCTGAAACAATAACGGCAACCGCAAGGGCAGTCTCCACCTCGCTTAGGATTTGCTGGCTTAGCCAGTCGGCGACGAGTGGGTTGTCCACCACGTCCTGGTCGTAGCTGTCGAAGATGAGCAAGACCGGCTGCCGCAAGGCGCGCAGATCTTTACGCAGGAGATGGGTCTTGTTGCTGCCCTCGCGGCTGAAGTTCGAAAGGAGCGCGCTCAGGTCGAGGTCGAGCTGTCCCAGAATAGCGGGGAGGTCGCGCGTGCTCTTGAAATCCACCCGGCTCGTGGTGATTCCGACGACCTTCGCGTAGGCGGCAGCTTGCCGCACCAGGAGCGACTTTCCAAGGCCGGTGCCGCCTTCAAAGAGAAGGATGCGCTCGTGGGCGGTCCCAGCGAACAGTTGCTTGATCGCCTGCCATTCAGTTTGGACGCGGTCGGCGAGATCGGGTTTGAAGGTGTCGTCGGGAGCGGGCCAGCGGACCGTGGGGGATTTGACGCCGGCCAAGCTGAGCCGCTGGGCGAGCCAGGCGACGAGTTGGTCGAGTTCAGCGTTGTCCGCGAATGGCCGGAACTGATGCCACGCGCGCAGTCGCTCGGGGATGGCGCAGGCTGCCGGGAGAGGGTTGAGGAACGCGAGGCGAATACGTTGGTTAATGCCCTTTTCATCATAGAGGAACTGGCGGAAGAGGGAGGCTTCGACGGCGGCACCACAACCGCTGCCCGGCTCGCCGGTGCCTTCGTAGGCGGCAAACCAGCCAGGGGAGGCGATGACGACTACACAGGATGATTGATTGGCACGGTCCTCGCACCATTTCGGCCAGCCTTCGTCGGGGCCACCCGGGTTCTTGTCGAGATAGAACTGGTCGAGTTCCACGGGAATACCGACATGCTGGAGCAGTTCGCCGAGCCGGCTCACGGCGCGGGCGTGCTCCGGGCTCTCGTGGCGGTAGCTGAGGAATACGTGGTTGAACATCGGAGTGGGAGGATGTGTTGTCGCTAGGCTAAGGGTTAGCAGGCTCCAGGGCGGTCAGGTCCTCGACATCAGCCATAGCGGCGAGGGCTTTGGTATAATTCTGCAGGCGCGGCTGCAACGCGGCAAGGTCCTGACGGAACTCGCGGCAGGGGGCGGCATCCTGGAAGGCGCCCGCCAGCGAAAGGCGATGCCACTTGGCCGTGAAGGGCCGGACGATCTGGTTGAGCACCGGGATGGCCAGCTTGGCGAATTCGCCGCAGCCGGAGCCGTGGCGGCGGAGAATCTCGCGCGTCTCCTTGAAGATCGCATATACGCTGTCCAACGCGGTTTTCTCATCACCGTGGTCCGGAGCCAGGGATTGCGTCGTGACGCGCGTGAGCAGCTCGATGTAGAGCTCCCATGCGGCTGCCCGGTCGGGGTCGCGCGGGGCGAATTCCCCTTCGAGGAAACCGAGATTGATCTTCAAGCTGGACAAGCCCCATTTCTCCAGAAAGTCCCTTCGTTTCATGGGTAACCATCCTACTTCGGCTTGCGATGTCAAGTTTTCTCCAAGCCAAGGCCCGAAGTTGAGAGTGCTTTGCCTGCGGAAGACGCTCCTGGAGAAACCCGAACGGTCAGGCGCCCGCTCTTTGAGACGGCGCAGGTCGGGAGTGGGAAGACTCTCGGCGGGAGCTGGCTATTGATACGTCGTGCGCAGGGCAAACCAGGTGATGTCCCGGATATCGCTGCCCACGGGAACGGGGAAGTCGGCAGAGGTTTGCTTGACGGGCCGCTTGGTGCTGGTCGCAAGCCACCTCTTGATTTCCGAATGCCCATCGGCAAAGGAAAAGCCACAGGCACCGTCGTGATAAGAGGCGGGCAGGTCTCCCCAGGCTGTCCGCTCGGCGGGGTCAGCGGCTGTGCAAAACACCATCCAGCCGTCGTTGATGCTATCCGGGTGTTCGTCCAGGAAGACGAAAATGCCGCTGGGGTTGCGGAAGTCGCCCATCTTAAGGAATTGCTTCCACGCACTGTTAAGCGGCGTGCCTTGAGCATTCTGGGGACCGACGAAAGCGTTCATGGAATCGCTCCTGGCCCGCGGGCCAATGGGGCAGGGCACGCGGTCGGCCGGGCACTTATAGACGCCGACGTTCTTGGCGGTATAAGGCCCGAGGGCGGCGGCCCTGAGCAAATCCAGGTTGGTGATCTGCTGGTCTGTCCCCCAGCTCATAACGTCACCCACCCAATTATTGGTGTCAGTTGCGAAGCTGGGTGTGTTATAGACGAGACGATCATTGAAATCGCTTGCGTACGTAATCCACGCCAGGGCCAGTTGCTTGGTGTTGTTGAGGCAACTGATGCCCTCGGCCTTTTGCCGGGCCAAAGCCAAGGCCGGGAGCAGCAACGCGGCCAGAATGGCGATGATGGCGATCACGACCAGCAGTTCAATGAGCGTGAAGGCGGCGACAGTGCGACGGCGATGGATATGCATAATCACAAGCGATAATCGTAATACAATTAACCACAGCTTGACGCCCAAGTCGAGCCCGGAGGACCGTGACCCCGGAACATCACCGCAAGGAATCCCTCGACGATTTCCGCCTCTCTGGACTGGTGCCCTGTGCGCGGCAAGAATACTGCAAGAATACTGTTGACAATACTTGGACGAAGTGGCAAACTAAAACTAAGTCTGATCACATTTGGAACGTGGGTTAGCCAAAGCAATAAGCATTCTATGAAAATCACCTTCTCTTCAACCCGGTTTGTAATCCTGACGGCTGGTTGTGCTCTCACCTTCGCGGGCGTCGCTCGCGGCGGCAGTTTCTCCGCCAACTTTGACGACGGCGCCGTGCCCCTGGGCTCCAGCATTTACGGTGATGCCGCAACTGCCATCAACGGCGGTGTGGGGGATAGCGGGGTCTTGATGCTGACCACCGCGGCCTTTAACCAAACAGGCTCTTTCATCATCGATGATCTCGATCCGGGTTCCAGGATCGCCAGCTTCGTTGCCACGTTCAGCCTGCGCATGGGAGGCGGCACCGCGACACCTGGAGATGGGTTCAGTTTTAACTTTGCCACCGACTTGCCGAATTCGAGCTTCGACGAAGAAGGCGCGGGTAGCGGTCTGACGATTACGTTCGATACTTACGACAACAGCTTTGGCGACAACACGGAAGGCCCGGAGATCCGGATCAAATATGCCGGCAACTTGGTGGCGCGGCGCAAAATATCCAACCAGTTTCACACCGACACGAACTTCGTTCCGGTAGTCGTAACCTATACTCCCGCGGGCACCCTCACCTTGGTTTACAACAACCTCGTGCTTTACACCAACACGTTTGTATTTGGCCCGATGGGCCCCGGGGCCAGGTTCGGTTTCAGCGGGCGGTGCGGCGGTGGCGCCAACGAAACGCATTACATAGATGATTTGAGCATCACAACCGCTGCCATAAACGGGTTCTATATTAAGGGTCAGGTCACTCCCTACCCGCCGATTGGGATTTCGGGAGCCAACACGTTCCAGGTCGTGCTTCAGGACAGCGGCGGCACGGTGGATCCAAACTCAGTTTCGATGACCTTCAACGGCGCCCCGGTGGCCCCGACAATTTCCAAGCCGGCCAGCGTCACCACCATCAGCTATGCCCCTCCCAGCCTGCTCCTTCCCAGCTCGGTTAATCACCTCGCAGTGGACTTCACTGTCAGCAGCAGTCCGGTGACGCTGCTCTACGATTTCGCCGTCACCAATGGACCGCTCTGGAACCTGGCGCCGGGCAGCCGGATTTATCTGCCCCCGGACCCAGACCTCGCCGGCGGCTCCACACCGCTGTACCGCACGGTTGCTTATAATGCGCTCTCGAACCACCTCTACGTCGTGTGTCGAACCAACTCCACCGGGAACACGACGAATCCATCCGGGTTGACAATCAATGTCCTGGACGCCATTACCGGCGCACACCTGCACGAACTCCTAACCAATGGCATCCCGGGAAATAATACCGACGGGGGAAACTTCCCGTTGATGAATATGGCGGTCGCCGACGACGGGGCCATTTACGCGGCGAACGTGGTGGCCAATGCCACTACCTTCCCCCTCACAGTGTATTGCTGGACCAACGGTGGCAGCGTCACGGCGCCAATCGTCGTATTCTCAGGAGATCCGGGCGTCGGCGTCACCGGGGGCGCGAGTGGCCGTTGGGGCGACTCGCTGGCCGTCCGCGGCTCCGGCGTGGACACTCGAATTCTGCTGGATTGCAACGCCAAGACGATCAGCGCCGTTCTTGCCCCGACCGACAGCTACCGAACGAATTTCACGGCGACGACTTACAGTCATACTTACGCTTTCACAACCACGGCCATCGGACGCGGCCTTGGTTTTGGGCCGACCAACACTTACTACCTGAAGAAACGGGTCACCGGGAATACGCCACCCGTGAGCGTACGATCGTTGCAACTCATTCGCTTCGACACGGCCCCGAACACGACTCTGATCCTCTCCAATGCGGACTATTACCCTCAGGTTGGACCGGTCACCGTGGATTGGTCCAGAGGCATGGCTGCGGGCATTCTCTTCGTCACCAATTTCGCCATACCGGATCGGCTGATTATTTACGACGTCTCGAACCTCGCCAGCCCGCTAGACATTGCGGAATACAACTTCCCCACAAATCATCAGAAGAACGCCAACTTCATCGGTGAAATCGTCTTTGGCCCTGATAAAATCTTCGCTGTGGATGGCAATAACGGCATCATGGCTGTGCCAATTGCGCCGCCGACCGCGCCGACCTTGAAAATCGCCTTGGCCGGCGGCTCGGTCGTGCTCTCCTGGATCAACACCGTCCCCGGATTCGTTCTCCAGTCAACGCCCAGTCTGGTGCCCACCACATGGAACCCAGTGGCGCAACCGGCGGTTGAAAACGGCAATCTGAACATCGTGACTGATACGCTGGGAGGCGGACCCCAATTCTACCGCCTGGTGAAATAGGACGGGCGCAACACAACCCGCGAGCGAACCCAGCCACGAATCTCGGCGGACCGGCAATGCTCGTCCTGGGGCAGCCTGTGAACGTCGCGGGGGACAACACCACTGTCTCGTTTTAGGACGTGCCGTATCCAGTTGAGGCACAGCACCGGGTCTGGAACGGTTGTGGAATGGAGTGTGGCATGAGGCATGACGAATGCTGTGTTTTGGCCCATGATGATATTGCTGATATCTTGGGCCTGCCTCTCTGCGGTCTTTTGTCTGGCATTATTGAGCGCAGCGGCACGTCCATTGCCGCGCATGGAAGGGCAAATGTCGTCCCGGAGCGAAACCATGCTGGCGCATGAGTTTGCTGCTGGTTTGGAGCATGTGAACGCGGCGTCCGCGTCTGCCGAAGCCGCGCTTCCTTCGCCATGCCATGCTGCCTAGTCGCGGGCCGCGGCTATAATCCTCGCAGTTTCTTCAGGTATCCCGCCCGTGTGCGGGTGGCCCTCGGTGCTTCAGTGGTGCTGTTCCCGGCAATTCAGCAGCGCGTTAATCGTGCCGGACGGTCGCTTGAAGACCGAAGGCGGCTTGCGAATCGAGCATTGGAGGCCGGGGTTTTAGACCAAGGTGGCAAGCGCCTGCTCCGTAGTTTCACCGATGGCGCTTCCGTAATCAACGGAGTTGATGATTTCCGCCCTTGGCGGATGATGTGGACAGTCAATATGGATTCAGAGTCTTTGAACCGGCAAATGCAAAGAAGAGGCTCCGAGTTTGAGATGCGCATGGGATGTCCAGGAGTATCGGCTGGAGCATTCCTGCCCCCGACAACCAAGACAGCAACGTTGCCACGCAGGTCGGGACCCGAGAGCGGCCTGCAAGCAAATGGCTGGGGATTGGGCGGGCAGCGGCAACCGAGCGGGATTCAGCAGGTAATAATTCAGAAACAAGTTGTGGATAGATGTGACATTAGCTTTAGCGGCGTGGCAGGCGAGCAAACCACGGGACTTCCGTTGTGGAAGCGGGCGCTCGATTTGGCGCTCATCGTAGTCTTTTTACCCGGGCTGCTGCTGCTCGGCATCGCCACGGCTTTGGTGGTAATTTGCGGCTCGCGGGGTTCGGTATTGTTCCGCCAGCGGCGTGTCGGCCACAGGGGGCGCGAATTCACGTGTTACAAGTTCCGAACCATGCAGGCGAATGCCGAAACGAATTCACATCGCGATCACTTCCGGCAGTTGATGGGCACGGAGGTTCCCATGACGAAGCTCGACGCGCGATGCGATCCGCGGCTCATTCCGATGGGCGCCCTACTCCGCACCACCGGGCTCGATGAACTTCCCCAGCTCTTCAACGTGGTTCGCGGGGAGATGAGCCTCGTCGGGCCACGGCCCTGCATACCGTACGAGTACGAGCACTACGAGCCGTGGCAGCGCCGGCGGTTTGATGCCGTTCCCGGCCTCACCGGGCTTTGGCAAGTCAGCGGCAAGAACCGCACCACCTTTAACCAGATGATCCGGCTCGATATCGAGTACTCGGTCCGTGCAAGCCTCGGGTTCGACTTGAAGATTCTAGTGAGAACTTTGCCCGCCCTCTGGAAACAGTGCCGGGAATCCCGGGCGCTGAAGCGGGCGCACTTGGCACAGGTATCAGCCGGCATGGCGAAAACAGTTTAGTTGGAACACCTATGAGATTTATGAAGGAAGCAATCAAGGTTGGTGTGGTGGGATGCGGCTACTGGGGGCCAAATCTAATTCGCAACCTGCGGCAGTCCCCGGACTGCCAGCTCAAACTCATCTGCGATACGAGCGAGGAACGGCTCAGTCACATGCGGCGGCTCTATCCCGAGGTGGCGACCACGCGCCGGTTCGAAGATCTGCTCAACGGGGCGGACCTCGATGCGGTGGTGATCGCGACCCCCGTGCGACTTCATTACGAAATGGCCAAGGCTGCGCTCAGCGTGGGCAAGCACGTCTTCATTGAGAAACCCATGGCGCGGACCGAGGCGGAAGCGGAGGAATTGGTGGCGTTGGCAGAACGCGAGGGATTGGTGCTCATGGTGGGGCACACGTTCCTGTTCTCCCCGGCCGTGCGGCGCATGAAGGAAATCGTCGATGCAGGTGATATTGGCGAAGTGCAGTACATCTCGGCGCGGCGGCTGAATTTAGGGCTGTTTCAGAAGGACATCAACGTGGCGTGGGATCTGGCGCCGCACGACATTTCGATTCTGCTGCACCTGCTGGACGAGCAGCCCATAAGCGTCTCGTGCCAGGGGAGCAGCCATGTGACGCGGGGCATCGAGGACGTGACGATGATGTATCTGACCTTCGCGAAGAATCGTTGCGCCTTCATCCATAATAGTTGGCTGGACCCCAAGAAGGTGCGGCAGATGACGGTGGTCGGCTCGCAGCGGATGATTGTGTATGACGACACCGAGCCGCTGGAGAAATTAAAGATTTACGATGCCAGAGTCGAGGTGCCGCCCCATTACGATACGTTCGCCGAATTCACCTACTCCTACCACTATG
>OCZT010002558.1_pt1 | contig 18722 bp, 20 predicted proteins | sample 1539031 | NCBI WGS metagenome assembly OCZT01 (sample SAMEA3539308, study PRJEB22396) | soil metagenome | biome: tundra; feature: field; material: soil | place: USA | collected 2010-05 | depth 0.15 m | reverse complement strand
CTAGGGGCGGGGCGGGCCTTCGCGGTGGTGGCCGGGACGGTGCGGGGCGCCGCGCTCGCGGGATATCCGGCGGCGGGCGGCGCGCTGCACGCCGCGATCAGGCCCAGGCCGGCCAGGGCCGCGACGGCGGGCAGCATGCGCATGATGTGAGGATGCCGGGTGACGGTGACAATACCGTGAAGCCGCGCCGCCGCGGCAGACGCTGATGGACATTCAGTTAATTCCTGGTGATGCCGGTCACATAATGGGACCCGCAAGGGCTAGCATTGGTCTATACCTCTGCTGCGAACGACCGGCTGGAAGGCAACGATCATGAGTCGTCGGGCGAAGATCGTCGGCACCATCGGGCCCGCCTCCTGCGGCCGGCCGCAGATCGCCCAGCTCGTCGCGGCCGGCCTGGACGTGGCCCGGCTCAACATGAGCCACGGCACCCAGGCTGACCACCTGGCGGCGTACCAGGCGGTGCGGGCCGCCTCGGACGCGGCCGGACGCAGTGTCGGCATCCTGGTCGATCTGCAGGGGCCCAAGATCCGCCTTGGCACCTTTTCCCCGGGCCCGGTCCAGCTGGTAGCGGGCCGTGAGTTCACCATCACCGGTGAGGACATTCCCGGGGACGACGCGCAGGCGTCTACCACCTACCCTGGCCTGTGCGCCGACGTCAGGGCGGGTGATCAGATACTCGTGGACGACGGCCGGGTGGTACTCGAGGTCGTGGCCATCCGGGGCGAGCGGGTGCGGACCCGGATCCTCGTCGGCGGTCCGGTGTCCGACCACAAGGGCCTCAACGTGCCGGACGCCCGGCTCAACGTGGCCGCGCTCAGCGCCAAGGACGAGCAGGACCTGCGCTGGGCGCTTGAGCTGCGAGCCGACATGGTCGCGTTGTCCTTCGTGCAGGGGCCGGACGACGCCGCGCCGGTCCGGGCGATCATGGACGAGATGGGGGCCAGGCTGCCGCTCATCGCGAAGATCGAGAAGCCGCAGGCGGTGGCCGCGCTGCCGGAGGTGCTCGAGGCCTTCGACGGGCTGATGGTGGCTCGCGGTGATCTGGGCGTGGAGCTCCCGCTCGAGCAGGTGCCGATGGTGCAGAAACGTGCCATCACCCTGGCCAAGGACAAAGCCAAGCCCGTCATCGTGGCCACGCAGATGCTGGAGTCCATGATCTCCGCGCCCAGGCCGACCAGGGCCGAGGTCTCGGATGTGGCCAACGCGGTGCTCGACGGCGCCGATGCGGTGATGCTGTCGGCGGAGACAGGCGTCGGCCAGTACCCGGTCGAGGCGGTGGCCACCATGGAACGGATCATCGTCGCCGCCGAACGCGAGTGCCTGCACGCCGCGCCCTCACTGACCCGGGTGCCCACCACCACCGGAGGAGCCATCGCCCGCGCCGCCGCCGAGGTCGGCGCGATCGTCGGCGCGACCGCGCTGGTCGCCTTCACGATGTCAGGCGAGACCGCGCGGCGGCTGGCCAGGTACCGGTCGCTGATCCCGCTGCTGGCGTTCACACCGGAGCCGGCCACCCGCAGCCAGCTGTCGCTCTCCTGGGGGGTGGAGACCTTTATCGTGCCGCCCGCGCGGCATACCGACGAGATGATCAGGCAGGTGGAGACCGCCCTGCTCGACATCGGGCGGTGCCAGAAGGGCGACAAGGTGGTCATCGTGGCCGGCAGCCTGCCGGGAACGCCCGGCCGGACCAACGCGCTGCGCGTGCATTGCATCGGCGACGCCATCGCGTCGAGCTACACGTAGCCGTCGCCGGGCAGCCGTTGCCCGCAATGTCCGTCTGCTCCCGCGCTTCTGCTAGGGTCGCTCCGTGGCCGAGGGATCAGCCAGTGCGGCCGGTGAGATGCCCGGTCAGAGCGTGCGCGTCGACACCCCCGCCCAATCGCTGACAGCAGCAGCAGCCGGGCGTCCCTGGCTGCCCCGGTGGGCCTGGCCAGCCGGGCTGGCTGTCGTGGCCGTCGTCTTGTTCGTCTGTTACGTCCGGCTCTCTGGCACCATCCCCGACAACTCCGACGGCTCGGATCAGGCACTGCAGGCGTGGGACATGCTGCACGGCAACTGGCTGCTGCGCGGCTGGACCGTCGGGGACGTGTCGTACTACACCACCGAGATCCCCGAGTACATGATCGTGGAGAAGATCATCGGGCTCGGGGCGAACGTGATCCACGTGGCGGCCGGCCTCACCTACACGCTGCTGGTGCTGCTGGCCGGCTGGCTGGCCAAGGGCCGGGCGACAGGGCGGGAAGGCGTGGTCCGGGCGCTGACAGCGTCCGGCATCCTGCTCGCCCCGCAGCTGGGCAACGCCGTGCACCTGCTGATCCAGCAGCCGGACCACATCGGCACCCAGGTCCCGCTGCTGCTCGTCTTCATCGTGCTGGACCGCGGGCCGCGGCGCTGGTATATCCCGGCCGCGGTCGCGGTCATGCTCACCTGGGTCATCGTCTCGGACCGGATCGGCGTGTTCACGGCGGCGCTGCCGCTGGCCGCGGTGTGCGGGCTGCGCGTCTTCTGGGCGCTCGTCCGTGACCGCAGGCGGCTGGCATCGCTGTGGTTCGAGATCTGGCTCGCGGCGGCAGGCATCGTCTCGTTCGGCCTGGCCACGCTGATCGTGAGCGTGATCAAGCACCTGGGCGGGTACACGCCCCTCCCCCTGCCGACGAGCATCGGCGCCGCGGGTTACCTTGGGTCCCACGTCGTGCTGACCATGGAGGGCATCCTCAACCTGTACGGGGCGGATTTCGTCCGCATGCCGGCCGGGGTGGCGCTCGCCGTCGCCCTGGTGCACCTGGCCGGCGTGGCCCTGGCCCTGTGGGGCTTCTGCCGGGCGTACCGGCGCTTCTTCTCCACCACCGACCTGATCGTCCCGGTGCTGGCCACCGGCATCGTGTTCAACCTGGCCGCCTACATCTTCAGCACAGTCCCGAGTACGTGGTTCGACACCAGGGAAATCACCGCCGTGCTGCCGCTGGGCGCGGTGCTGGCGGGCCGCCAGCTGGCCGAGCCGCTCATCCGGGCGCGGCTGGAGCCGGTGCTGGCGGTGGTGCTCGCGGTCTACGCGGCCGCCCTCGGGTACGGAGCCGTGCAACCCCCTGTCGCCGACAACGAGCAGCCGGTCATCGGCTGGCTCGAGGCCCACCACCTGGTCACCGGGCTCGGCACCTACACCGAGTCAAACATCATCACGCTCGACAGCGGCGGCCGCGTCGCGGTCAGGACGGTCACCTGGCGGCACTCCGGTGCCGTCCAGCGCGCCTACGAGTCGGAGGCGTCCTGGTATGACCCCCGGCAGAGCTACGCCAACTTCGTCGTGACCAACACCGCCGACGGCGGCAACACCGCCGTCATCCCCCGCCGCGACATCATCGCCCTGGCCGGGCCCCCGGCGCACACCTACCACTACAAGACCTTCACCATCATGGTCTGGAACCACAACCTGCTGGCCGATCTGGGCCAGCCCCCGTCGGCCGTGCCCGGCGACATTCCCTGACCCAGCCAGGCCGCGCTGGGCTCGCATGCGGCGCACGATAGGCTCGAAACCATTGCAACCGGGATCGTTTGCCGACCGTTGCGGTCCCGCGTTCCATACACTGGCGGAATGATTAACGGCCACCGGATAAGCGTTGTGATGCCCGCCTACAATGCAGAAGTTACGTTGTCACGAACAGTAGCTGAACTCGACCGGGATGTCATCGACGAGATCGTCCTCGTCGACGACGCCAGCACCGACCAGACCGTGACCCTGGCTCGGGAACTCGGCCTGGAGCCGATTCTGCACGACGTCAACCTGGGCTACGGCGCAAACCAGAAGACCTGCTACCGGCGGGCGCTCGACCTGGGCGCGGACATCATCGTCATGGTGCACCCGGATTATCAGTACTCACCGCTGCTCGTTCCGGCCATGGCCTCGATGATCGCCTACGGGGAATACGACATGGTCCTCGGCTCGCGCATCCTGGCGCAGAACTCGGTGGCCCGCGGCATGCCCCGCTACAAGTACGTCGCTAACCGCTTCCTCACCGGCGTCGAGAACATCTTCCTGAAGCAGAAATTGTCCGAGTATCACACCGGCCTGCGCGCCTTCAGCAGCACGCTGCTGGCCGGCTTGCCCTTCGAGCGCAACTCCGATGATTTCGTCTTCGACAACCAGATCATCGCGCAGGCCATTTCGGCGGGCGCCAGGATCGGCGAGGTGTCCTGCCCGACCCGCTACCAGGCCGAGGCGTCGTCGATCAACCTGCGCCGCAGCATCAAGTACGGTCTCGGCGTGCTGCAAACGAGCGGGCAGTACCGGCTCCGCAAGCACGGGCTTCGCCAGTACCCCTACCTCGACGTCGATCCCTTCCTGGCCCCGGCCAAGATCCCGGCGGCCAGCACCGCGGCCGAGCCGGCCGCCCAGGTCAGGGAATCGGCTCGTACCGACGGCTAGCATGGGAGACCGACGTGCCCGGGTGCTTGCCGGGCGGGTGGCGGACCAAGCGGACGGGGAACGGCGAATGTCGAAGTCACCTGATGCGGATGCCCCGCTCCGCCGCGATACGCGTCCAGCCGGGAGGCCGGCGCAGGAGGCGGAGCGTCCGGAGGACAAGCCAGGGAGGCGTCACTTGACCATCGCAAGCATCGGGCTGCTGCTCTTCGCTGTCGCGACGGCGGCGACCGGGCAGGTGATGCTCAAGCACGGCATGCAGATCGCGACGTCCCGCGCGGCCCAGTCGGGCGGATCGCTGGCGCTGCGCGCGGCCACCTCGCCGTGGGTGCTGCTCGGCCTGGTCGTTTTCGGCGTCTCCGCGATCGCCTGGCTGGCCGCGCTGTCCCGGGTCCCGCTGAGCGTGGCCTACCCGTTCAATGCGGTTGGCTATCTCGTCATCCTGATCGCGAGCATCCTCGTCCTGCATGAACGGGCCAACGTCATGACCTGGGTGGGCTCGCTGCTGGTCGTGTCAGGGCTGCTCATCGTGGTACTGACCAAGCCATAGCGGGTCAGCGCGGTCACAGTGGCCGGCCCGCCGCGATAGGCTTCCAGACCGTGAAGGCCCTCGTTCTGGCCGGGGGTTCGGGGACACGGCTACGGCCGATCACCCACACCTCGGCCAAGCAGCTAGTCCCAGTCGCGAACAAGCCAGTGCTGTTCTATGGCCTGGAGGCGATCCGCGACGCCGGGATAACCCAGGTAGGGATCGTGGTCGGTGACACCGAGCCGGCGATCCGGGCCGCGGTAGGTTCAGGCCAGGCGTTCGGGCTGGAGGTGACCTACATCCGCCAGTCCGCCCCGCTGGGGCTGGCGCACGCGGTCCTGGTGGCCCGGGAGTTCCTCGGCGACGACGACTTCGTCATGTACCTGGGTGACAACTTCATCGTGGGCGGCATCACCGCCCTGGTGGAGGAGTTCCGGGCCTCCCGGCCGGACGCCCACATCATGCTCACCTCGGTGGCGGACCCGCACCAGTTCGGGGTGGCCGAGCTCGACGGCGACGGCCAGCTCATCGGCCTGGAGGAAAAGCCGCAGCAGCCCAAGAGCGACCTGGCGCTGGTCGGCGTGTACATGTTCACCCCGGCGGTGCACGAGGCGGTCGCGGCGCTGGCCCCGTCGGCGCGCGGCGAGCTGGAGATCACCGAGGCGATTCAGTGGCTCCTGCTCAAAGGCCGCAAGGTCACCTCGACGATCATCTCGGGGTACTGGAAGGACACCGGCAACGTCGCGGACATGCTGGAGGTCAACCGGGTCGTGCTGGAGACCGCCGAGCCGGCCGTGGCCGGGGAGGTGGACGCGGCCAGCGAGCTGATCGGCCGGGTGATCATCGAAGCCGGAGCCAGGGTCACCGGGTCGCGGATCCTGGGGCCGACCATCATCGGCGCCGGGACCGAGGTGACCGGCTCTTACATCGGCCCGTTCACCTCCGTCGCCGCGGGCTGCGTGATCGACGACAGCGAGATCGAGTACTCCATCGTGCTGAGGGGCGCTTCCATCCGCGGGGTCCGCCGGATCGAGGCGTCCCTCATCGGGCACCATGTCGAGGTGACCCCCGCCCCCCGGGTATGCCAGGCCCACCGGCTGGTGCTCGGTGACCACAGCAAGGTCCAGATCAGCTCGTAAGCCCAGATCAGCTCGTAAGCCCAGATCGGTTCGTCAGGCACGGAGGCGGCGTGAGAATCCTGGTGACAGGCGGGGCCGGATTTATCGGCTCGCACTACGTGCGCACCATGCTGTCCGGCGGGTATCCGGGGTATGAGGATGCGGCGGTGACCGTCCTGGACAGCCTGACCTACGCGGGAAACCTCGCCAACCTGGACCCGGTCGCCGCCAGTCCCCGGCTGCGGTTCGTCCGGGGCGATATCGCTGACCCCGCGCTGGTGCGCTCGCTCGTGCCCGGGCACGACGCGGTGATCAACTTCGCGGCCGAAACTCACGTGGACCGTTCGATCAGCGGCGCGGCGCCGTTCGTGGCCACCAACGTGGCCGGCGTGCAGGTGCTGCTGCAGGCCTGCCTCGACGCCGGGGTGGGGCCGGTGGTGCAGGTGTCCACCGACGAGGTGTACGGGAGCGTGGCGTCGGGTTCGTGGACGGAGCAGGCACCGCTGGCGCCGAACTCGCCGTACTCGGCCGCCAAGGCCGGCGGCGACCTGATGGCCGGGGCCTACGCCCGCACCCACGGGCTGGACGTGCGGATCACCCGCTGCTGCAACAACTACGGCCCTTACCAGTACCCGGAGAAGGTCATCCCGCTGTTCGTGACCAACCTGCTCGACGGGCAGCCGGTCCCGCTATACGGGGACGGCGGCAACGTCCGCGGCTGGATCCACGTCGATGACCACTGCCGGGGCGTCCAGCTGGTGCTGGAGCGCGGCGAGCCGGGGAAGACGTATCACATCAACGGCAACGCCGAGCTGACCAACCTGGAGCTGACCGCGGCGCTGCTCGAGTGCTGCGGCGCCGGATGGGACATGGTCACGCGGGTCCCTGACCGCAAGGGCCACGACCGGCGCTACTGCCTGGATGACAGTGCCCTGCGGGACATGGGGTACGCGCCGCGGGTCCCGTTCCGCCAGGGCCTGGAGGAGACGGTGCGCTGGTACGCGGACCACCGCAGCTGGTGGGAACCGCTGAAGCGGCCCGCCGCGGCCCCGGCCCCTGGCCCCGCCCCGGCCGTTACCGGGAGCATGCCATGACCCGGTGGCTGGTCACCGGCGCCGACGGCATGCTCGGCACCGACCTGGTGGCCGCCCTGGCCTCCCGCGGCGAGCCGGTCACCGCGATGAACCGGGCCGGGCTGGACGTGACCCACGCCGCCGCGGTCACCGACGCGATGACCTGGAGCCGGCCCGACGTGGTCGTCAACTGCGCGGCCTGGACCGCCGTCGACGACGCCGAGGCCGCCGAGGAACAGGCGCTGGCCGTCAACGCCGGCGGCGCGGCCAGCCTGGCCGCGGGCTGCGCGGCGGCCGGGGCCCGCCTGGTGCAGCTCTCGACGGACTACGTCTTCGCCGGGCAGGCCGGCCGGCCGTACGCCGAGGACGACGTTCCGGCCCCGCGCACCGCCTACGGGCGCACCAAGCTGGCGGGCGAGCTGGCCGTGCTCGGCCGGCTGCCCGGGGCGGGCTACGTGGTCCGCACGGCGTGGCTATACGGAGCGCACGGGCCGAACTTCGTCCGGACCATGATCAAGCTCGAGGACCAGCGGCCGGCCATCGACGTCGTCGACGACCAGCACGGCCAGCCCACCTGGACCGCCGACGTCGCCCGGCAGATCATCGCGCTGATCCACGCCGCCGCCCCGCCGGGCATTTACCACGCCACCAGCAGCGGGCAGACCACCTGGTTCGGGCTGGCCCGGGAGATCTTCAGCCTGCTCGGCGCCGATCCGGACCGGGTGCGGCCGATACCGAGCAGCGAGCTGTCCCGGCCGGCGCCCCGGCCGGCCTACAGCGTGCTCGGCCACGGCGCCTGGGACCGGCTGGCCGTGCCGCCGATCGGCGACTGGCGGGCGGCCCTGCATCACGCCTTCCCCGAGCTCCTCGCCGCGCAGCGGGCCGCCTCGGCGATTTCCGGCTAACGACTTCGGCTTAGCGAGTTCCGGTGAGCGAGTTCTGGCCCTCGGCCGCCTGGCGCAGGCTGTCGAGGTAGGCCTCGCAGTCGGCGTAAACAGGCAGCAGACCGGCCCGGCGGGCCTGCTCGAGCGTCGGGGCCTCGGCGTCCTTCGGCGAGAGCACCGGCTCGGTATCGGCCGGCCACTCGATGCCGATGTCCGGGTCGAGGGGGTGCACGCCGTGCTCACGTCCGGGCGAGTACGGAGTCGAGCAGAGATAGATGACCGTCGCCTCCTCGCTGAGGGCGGTGAAGGCGTGTCCCAGACCCGCTTCCAGGAACACGGCCCGCTGGCTCGTGTCATCCAGGCGGACCGCCTCCCAGCGTCCGTAATCGGGCGAGCCGACCCTGATGTCCACGATCACGTCCAGGATCGCGCCGCTGACGCACGTGACGTACTTCGCCTGCCCAGGCGGAACGGTGGCGAAGTGGACACCGCGGATGACTCCCCGGCGCGACACCGAGCAGTTGGCCTGCGCGGTCTGCGGCCAGTACCCGAGTGATTCGGACAGCTCACCGGCCCGGAACCACTCCAGGAAGTGACCCCGGTCGTCCCGGTGCACGGCGGGCGAAAACGTCCAGGCACCGCCGATGCTGGTCGGCTCCATTCCTCACTCCTCTACTTGAGGCCGCCGCGCGACCCGGCCGCCGCTATGCTTCACTTCGACCGCGAGAGAACGCTAGCAGGAGGATTCATTGTCGAACGTGAAGTCATCGGCAATCCGCTCCGAGGGCAGGCCAGGCAAACGCGGTTCGCTAGGGGAAAGTAACACCCTGGCGTACTCACGGACCCAGGCGCCCCCCGCCGTCCGGTGCGCCTGGTGCGATCACCAGTTCGACCACACCGACCAGTATCTTACCGGCCGGGTGCGGTGCGCTCGCTGCGGCGTGGCGACCACGTCGCCCTGGCCGAGCGACGAGCAGCTGGGCGCGGCCTACGCCGACTGGTACCGCCCCACCTCAGGCCGGTTCTCCGGCCTGGGCGACAAGGTGATCCGCCGGACCCGCTCGGCGCTCGCCGATCGCCTGCACCGGATCCTGCCGCCTGGCCCGGTGCTCGACGTGGGAGCAGGCGACGGGACCCTGGTCGAGGCCTTCGTGCGTCGCGGCCGGGACGCGGTCGGCCTGGAGCCGTACGCATCGGGACCGCAACCGCACATCCGCAAGGCCGAGGTCGAAGAGGTGGACGGTAGCTGGTCGGCGGTCATCTTCTGGCATTCGCTCGAGCACCTGCGCTCACCGGCCCGGGCGCTGAGCCACGCGGCCGGGCTGCTGGCGCCCGGCGGGACGCTGATCGTGGCCGTACCCAACGCGACCAGCCTGCAGGCCCGGGCCTTCGGCGATCGCTGGCTGGCCCTGGACGTGCCTCGCCATCTGGTCCACCTGAGCCCGCCGGCGTTGCTGGCCAAGATCGAGTCCCTGGGACTGCGGGTCGAGCGGGTGAGCTATATGCGCGGCGGGCAGGTCGTCTTCGGCTGGGTGCACGGTTTTGTCGGCAAGCTGCCCGGGCACCCGGACCTGTACGACGCCATCCGTCGCAGCGAGGCGCGTCAGGCCACCCAGAGTCCGGCCTTTCGCCTGTACGCCTTCGCCGCGGCCGTGGCGGCCCTTCCCTTCGCCCTGGCGGCCACCGCGGTCGAGGTGGCGGCGCGGTCGGGCGGCACCATCTACGTCGAGGCGCGGCGGGATCCGGCCGCGGGTGGCTGATGCGCTTCCCGGGCGGCCGTCGCCCCTGGGCGCGACGCCGCGCGACGACGGGACCAACTTCGCGGTGGCTTCCCGCGTCGCCGAGGCGGCCGAGGTGTGCCGGTTCGACGAGGCCGGGAACCAGACGCGGGTCCGGCTGCCCGGCTACGACGACGGCGTCTGGCACGGGTTCATTCCCGGGATCGGCCCCGGACAGGCCTACGGGTACCGCGTGCACGGTCCTTACGACGCGGCCAGGGGCCTGCGCTGCAACCCGGCGAAGCTGCTGATCGACCCCTACGCGCGGGCGGTGCGCGGGGAGGTCAGCTTCGGACCCGAGGTCTTCGACTACGACTGGGCCAACCATGACGCGCCGAGCCCGCTGGACTCCGCCGGGCACGTGCCGCTCAGCCTGGTCACCGACCCGGCCTTCGACTGGGGTGACGATGCCCCGCTGCGGCGGGACTACGCGGACACGATCATGTACGAGGTCCACGTCAAGGGCTTCACCATGCGCCACCCGGACGTGCCCGCTGATCTGCGCGGGACCTACGCCGGGCTGGCCCACGAGGCGGTGACCGGGCACCTGACCCAGCTGGGCGTGACCGCGGTGGAGCTGCTGCCCGTGCACCAGTACGTGCCCGACGACTTCTTGGTCAGGCGCGGGCTCACCAACTACTGGGGCTACAACACGATCGGGTACTTCGCGCCGCATCAGGCCTACTCGGCCGCGGTCCGTTCCGGTTCCCCCGGGGCTTCCGGGGGGCAGGTCGCCGAGTTCAAGGCCATGGTCAAGGCCCTGCACCAGGCGGGGCTCGAGGTCATCCTCGACGTCGTCTTCAACCACACCGCCGAGGGCGGCGAGGGCGGCCCGTCGCTGTGCTTCCGCGGCCTGGACAACACCGCGTACTACCGGCTGGCCCCGGGCCACCCGGACCAGTACTACGACACCACAGGGACCGGCAACTCGCTGGACGCCGGGAGCCCGGTCGCGCTGCGGCTGATCATGGACTCGCTGCGGTACTGGCTGACCGAAATGCACGTCGACGGGTTCAGGTTCGACCTCGCCGCCACCCTGGCCCGCCAGGACGGCGGGTTCAGCCGCCTGTCGGCGTTCTTCGACCTGGTCGAGCAGGATCCGGTGGTGTCGCAGGCGAAGCTCATCGCCGAGCCGTGGGACGTCGGGCAGATGGACAGCTACGACCTCGGCCGGTTCCCGGCCCTGTGGCGGGAGTGGAACGGCAAGTACCGGGACAGCATGCGGGACTTCTGGCGCAGCCAGAAGATCGGCCTGGGCGAGTTCGCCACCCGGTTCGCCGGCTCGGCCGACCTGTTCGGCGGGGACTCCAGCGGGGGCGACCGGCGCGGGCCGACCGCCTCGGTGAACCTGATCACCGTGCACGACGGCTTCACGCTCATGGACCTGGTGTGCTACGACCGCAAGCACAACGAGGCCAACGGGGAGTCCAACCGGGACGGCGCCGACGACAACCGCTCCTGGAACAGCGGCGCCGAGGGCCCGACGGTCGACCCGGACGTGCCGGCGCTGCGCGCGCAGCGGTCCCGGGCCATGCTCACCACCTTGCTGCTGTCGTCCGGCATCCCGCTGCTGCTCGGCGGCGATGAGCTGGGCCGGACCCAGGACGGGAACAACAACGCGTACTGCCAGGACAACGAGGTCTCCTGGGTCGACTGGTCCGCCACCGACACCGGCCTGCTGGGGTTCACCCAGCACCTGGTCGCGCTGCGGAGATCCCACCCGGTCTTCCGCCGCCACCGTTTCCTGACCGGCATCGAGGCCGCCGAACTCGGCTGGTTCACCCCGGCCGGGACGCCGATGACGCAGGCCGACTGGGCCGACGGCGACGCGCTCACGCTCGGTGTCTACCTGGACGGCTCCGATGCGCCCGATACTGGCCCGGATGGCCAGCCGCTGCTGGACGACGACTTCCTCGTGCTGGTGAACGCGTGGTGGGAGCCGATGTCGTTCACGATTCCCCCGACCCGGCCCGGGCAGGCGTGGCAGCGGGAAGTAGACAGCTACGACCCGCCGAGCGCCTGGGCGGCGGCGCGAACTCAGGCGGGCGATCACGTCACCGCCGGGCCCCGTTCTGTCGTCGTGCTGCGCGCCCCGCGGGCCGTGACCTAACCCACGTCACCGACGCGGAATACCCGGGCTGACCGTGCCCGTCGCCCGCGTATAGGCGGTGACCTCGGTGACGACCTGAGTCGTGGTCAGCACCGCGGCGAGGTGCGGTCGCGGATGAGCCGGGGCCGGCGGCGCCGCCACCATCATCATCACGACGGCTGCCGCGAGCACGAGCAAGCCGGCCGCTCCGGTGAGCCAGGTCGCCGTGGCGCGCTCCCCGCTGACGACGGGCGTCATGATATTACCCCGTTTCTCCGATCGCGGCTGAACCCCGCACCTTTACGTTAGAAATCGGGCCCGCAAACTACGACGGTGCGGGCCCCCGAATGTCATCGGGGGTTTCCCCCCGGAGCCCGGCGCGGCGCCGCCGGGCGGGATGATGGAGGTCATGCCGCCCGCGTTCGCCGACCCGGATGTGCTAACCGCCAGCCCCAAGCCGTTCTTCGGCTACAGTGAGAACACCAACCTGTACGTGTTCCTGTGAACCTCGGCTTGGTCTCCTATCTCGGCAGCTCGATCATGGTGCAGTTCGGCGGGCCGCTGGTTTCGGCGCGGACTTCGGGCACACCGAGCCAAAGCACGTCGTTTCCGAGCGGCGGAACAGGCACCGTCGACGGCGAGACCCAGCAGATCGATGTGACCTATTGAGACACCGAGCTTGTTGAGACACCTGACCTATTGAGGCACAGTACCTATTGAGGCACAGTGAGGAAGAGCTGATGATGTCTGCCATTCCTGTGATCGACCTCCGCGCCGCGAGCGCCGGCAACACCTCGCAGCTGGGCGCGGTACGGGCCGCCACCGAGCAACTAGGCGCCCTCCAGGTGATCAACCATGGCGTGCCAGCCGAGCTCATCAGCGACCTGAGCGCCCGCACGGCCCGGCTGCTCGGCCTGCCGCGGGCGGAAAAGGCCAAGCTGGCCAGCCCGCACCCCTACCGCGGCTGGCGGCAATGGCCGGACGACTTCGGGCGGCTCGAGCTCGAGCGTTTCAACGTGGCCCAGTTCGACGACATCGGGGCCGCCCGCACGGCAGGCCTGGATGAGAAGTATCTCGGCCTGTACGCGCACGCCAACGTGTGGCCAGCCGATGACCCGGGACTGCGCGAGGTGGCGTTCCGCTATATCGAGGCGTCCTGCGGTCTGGCCAAGCGGATGCTCTGGCTGTACGCCAAGGCCCAGGGCCTGCGCGACACGTTCGCGCTGGGCACCCCGCCGCACCTGCGGCTGACCGTGAACGACTATCCGGCCTGGGCCTACCCAGAGGCCGCCGCGGATGAGGACAAGCTGCTGCTGCTCGAGCACACCGACGACTCGGCGGTGACGATCCTGGCGCAGGAAGGCGACTACAACGGGCTGCAGATCCAGGGGCCCAGCGGGAACTGGCTCCCCGTCCCGGTCATTCCCGGCGCGCTGCTTGTGTTCTCCGGCTCGCTGCTGACCCAGTGGACCGGCGGCCGGATGCGGGCGGGCCGGCATCGGGTGGTGGCGGGCGGCACCGGGACCCGGCGATCGACGGCGGTCTTCGTCTACCCGGCCCTGGACACGGTGGTCAAACCGCTCAAGCAGTTCGCGCCGCTGGTGGCGGACTGCGACGCCGAGCCGGTCCTGGTCTGGGATCACGTCAAGAACCGGGTGGCGGGCTACCTGGCCGAGTACGGCCGTCCCGAGCAGATCGCCGCCTGGCGCGACGGCACGCCGTACGTCGCCGGGCTGGCCGAGAACTCAGCCGGCCGCTAGCCGGTCCGGCCCGGGATTCCGGTTGACCAGCCGGTTCGCGGTCGAGCTGTAGGTGTCGTTCCACACCGCGTCGGCGGAGAGGCGGTGCCGCCGCGCTCGAGCCCGGCGGCACCGGTATCGCCTGAGCCGGAGAGCACCGTGACGTGGTGAGCGTAGGCGGCGGTGTAGGCGCCGCGCAGCGCCCGGATCGCGGCGGACCCGATGCCCTGCTCGGTGGCGATGAAGCTCTGGCTGATCACGTCGCCGAGGTGGTGCGCGACCACGTACTTCTCGGCCAGCACGAGGGTAGCGCCGGGCGCGATCGTGTGGGCGTATTCGACGTCCAGCGTGGTCTCGCTGGCCCAGGCGGCCATGCCCGGGTGGCCGGCAGCTGGTACGCCTGCTGGATCTGAACCGGGTTGTAGCAGCTGACCCGCAAGACACGCTGGCACTGCTGGGTGTCCAGCGGTCACTGCCGCGTCTCCCGCCCGAGCTGCAAGAGGTGTAATCGAGCCTACAGGCCCAGGTCACCCAGTTCCTTGTACAGGTCGGCCCGCGGATGACCCGGGCTCACCGGCACGGCCACGGTGGAGCCCTTGGACCCGCGGCCGGATCCGCCAGGCGGGGCCGCCTGGCCCGGACCCCGCTCGCCGCGCCTGGTCCGGAAGATCCAGCCCGCGGCCAGCCCGCCGACCAGCCCGCCGAGGTGCTCGATCCAGCTCACCCCGGGGGTGCCGGGTATCGCCACGGTCAGGATGTAGGCGTAGGACAGCCCCATCACCACCGCGGCGAGCGCGTCGATCAGGTTCCTGTCGATGACCCCGCGGGCCAGCACGTAGCCGAAGTAGCCGAAGATCAGGCCGCTGGCCCCCACCGTCAGCTCACGGTTGCCCTGGAACAGCCAGACCGCCAGCCCGCTGGTCACCGCGACCAGCGCGGTCACGCCGAGGAACCTGACCACGCCGCGGTAGGCGGCGAGCAGGCCGAAGACGAACAGCGGCCCGGAGTTCCCCTCGATGTGATCCCAGGAGAAATGCAGGAACGGGGCGGTGAAGATCTCCGGCAGCCGCCCGATGTCGTGCGGCAGGATCCCGTAGCTGACGTCGAGCCGGTACTGGTCGGCCCAGTTCACCACCTGCAGCACCCAGATCAGCGCGATGAACCCGACCATCAGGAAGAAGGCCTTCCTGGCCTCGTCGACGTCGATCTCGGCGGCTCGGCGCCGCGGCGCTCGCTTGATACCCCGGGTGGCGGACGGCTGCGATCCGGAGCTGGCGGCAGGTTGACTAGGCATGGACACATTTTCAGCGTATTTACCGCTCAGGTCCACTCGGACCGGCGAACTCCCGGCCGCTCGCGGGTGGACGAGGCGGGTGAGCCACGGTCCGTTCGGCCCAAAAGTCTTTTATTTTCCGAACGGACCGTGGTTATCCGATCCATTCACCGCTCTTTTAGGCTCGCTATTGCGAGACGGCCGGGAGCCTGCCCGCGGCCGCCCGGCGCAGCACATGCCGGCGGAACAAGTCGGCGGCGGGCAGCAGGCGGCGCTCGGCCGACCAGATCAGGAAGATCTCCCGGACCGCGCCCGGGTCCACGATCTCGGTGTAGACCACCGGGCCGGCCGCCGATTCCGGTGACCCGGCGCGGGGCGCGGGGATCACGGCGACGCCAAGCCCGGCGGCGACGAAACCGCGGACGTTGGACAGGTCGTCGCCTTCGAAGATGACCGTGGGCCGGAATCCGGCCTGGTCGCACAGGTCATCGGTCCGCTGGCGCAGGGCCGAGACCGGGCGCAGGCCGATAAACGGCTCGGTGGCCACGTCGGCCAGGCGGACCCGCGGCTGGCCGGCCAGCCGGTGCTCGCGCGGCAGCGCCAGGCGCAGCGGCTCGATCGCGATCAGCCGCGTGTCAAAGGCCGCATCGGGCTGGTTCTGGGCGGTGCTCCCCGGCCGGCGGCTGCCCAGCTCGAGGTCGGCATGGCCACCGTCCAGGGGCTCCGACCGCAGCTCGTCCCGCACCTGGGTGAGCTGGAAGCGGACGCTGGGGTGCGTAGCGCGGAAGCTGCGGGCCAGGTCGGGGACGAGCCAGGTGCCCAGCGACTGCTGGAAGGCCAGCGCGACGGTGCCGGTGTCCGGGTCGATGAGCTGGCTGACGGCGGCGATCCCGTCGTCGAGGTGATGCAGCACCGCGTCCAGGTGCGGCTTGAACACCGCCCCGGCGTGCGTCATCCGCAGCGTCCGGCCCGAGCGGCGCAGCAGCGGCGTGCCGATCTGCTCCTCCAGCCGGGCCAGCGCCCGGGACACGCCGGACTGGGTGACCGCTTCCAGCTCGCTGACCTCGGTGACCGTGGTCCCGTCGGCCACCTGCTGAAGCCAGCGCAGCGCATCGGTATCCATATCCATGACTATAACTCATGCTTTATTTGTCATCTAGTCATTGGACGCATAGGTGATCCCCGAGTAACACTGAATGCGAAGGAACTCCCACGGCAACACTGCCGCGCAAGCAAGGACAAGGCACATGCAGACAACGGCTCACCGGCTTACCTCCCTGTGGACCACGGTCCGCGCCCAGCTCCACGACAGCCGCGGCGCGCACTCCGCACGCGTCGAACTCGAGCGCGAGCTCGCCAGCTACAGCACCGCCGAAGACCTGAACGACCTGCACGCGATCCTGGACAGGTACAGCGACACCGAGACCGCGGACATCCGCCGCATCCTGGCCTCCCAGCGCAGCAACTGAAAACCCGCGAAGCCACTGAAGGGGCTTAACCTGGGGCCGCGCCGTCCGCCTACCAGCACACCCGGCTCAGGCCGCCGGGGGCCGGGAGTTAGAACTGGTCCTGTGAGGTGACCGCTTCGGTAATGGTGATCTCCGGCGGAGCCGGCGCGGCACCGATCGACCCGATGAAGGCCTGCAGTTCGGGGTGGGCAAAGAACTGCTGGAATTGCTCGACGCTCTCCCATTCGTCGACGAGCACGACGAAGCCGTCGCCGATCCCGAACCTGTGGTGAATCGCGCCCGCGGACCGAGACCCCTCGCCGATCTTGACGAACTCGTCGGCCCGGTCGGTCAGAGCCTGGCGGAACTGGCCGACGTCAGCCTGGAATTTCCCGATGACCAGCACACTCATGCCGGAACCCCTCCCATGGTTCTCGCGCCGGGACGGCGCGAGGTATTCAGCAGGGATACGTCACCGGAGCGGCATCGTCCGCGGCCGCCAGCAGCGCGTCCGTGCTACATACGCTCCGGACGCTAACGCCTTGGCCGCTAACGTGCAATACCCCCAACTCAGGGGTGCTGGGCCGTCGAGGTTCAGCCGGCCGCCAGGTGATCCCGCAGCTCGGCGCCGAACCGCTCCGGCTGGTCCAGGTGCGGGCCGTGGCCCGAGTCGTCGATCACCACTTCGCGGAAGCGGCCGCCGGCCGCGGCATAGCCGAGCAGCACGGCCCGGGTCTGCGCCACCATCGGCTGCGGCGGCCAGGTCTGCTCCCCCGGCCAGCCGGGGATCACGCCGAGGGAGCCCAGGTAGGCCAGGTCGTACAGGGATGTGTCGGAGACGATCACGTCGTCGGCGCCGCGCAGCCACAGCACCGGCGGCTTGGGTTCCACCCCGGACAGGTCGGCGATCCGGAAGTTGGTCGGGGCCAGGGTGTTGAGCACGCCGCGGTCGCCGGGCGCGAAGCCGGGCCAGGCCGGCACGGCCCGCGAGGTGCCCGGGTAGTGGTCGTCGCCGAGCCGGGTGGACAGCATGGACTCCACGAACACGTCCAGGTGCTCGGGCACGTGCGGCGGCTTGACGTAATGGGCCAGCAGCACTGACCGCGGCGACAGCGGGCTGTCGCCGGTGCGGTCCTGGCCGGCCAGCCGCTCGATGAACTCCGGGTTGGCGCCGCCGCCGCCGGAACCGGCGCCCCACGGGTCGCACAGCGCGCCGTCCAGGCCCCGGGTCCCGCCGAACCCGAACGGCGACACCGGGTCCACCAGCGTCAGCGACGCGACCCGGTGCGCGTCCGGCCGGTCCACCAGGTACTGCAGCACCACCCCGCCGCCCAGGCTCCAGCCGGCCAGGTGCACCGATTCCAGGCCGAGCGCGTCGATGGCGGCGGCCAGGTCATCGGCGTAATCGCGCACCCCGCGGGTCGCGTCCACCGGCTCGGGATCGGTGTCACCGAAGCCACGCAGGTCGATCGCCAGCGGCCGGTACGGCTGTGGCAGGGCCAGCATGGCCGGCTGCCAGAACAGCGCGGAGGACACGTTGCCGTGCACGAACAGCACCGCGGCGCCGCTGCGGCCGGCCACCGACAGCACGTTGACCGTCAGGCGGCTCGTCGGCACCCGTTCGGCGGTGATGCCGGGCAGCAGCTTGTCCATAGCGTCTCCTTGCGGAATTGGCGGCCAGCTCGCTCTGGACCGGGTCACCTTCGACATCCAGGACGGTGCGATCACCGGGCTGCTTGGCCGCAACGGCGCGGGCAAGCCCGTAACTGAATTGTGACATTCATGGCCGCTGGGTGCGATCGACGGATCACCAGGGAGCAGGCCAGCCAAAGGACAACGTAACACGGCAGGTACACGCGAGGACCATGGCAGGTCCGTGAGAGGTCTATGACCTGTGGTAGCCGAATTCCTCGCCCGGGATGGAGTGGACGACCCAGTCGCGCCACGCGCCGAGCGTGAACGGGTACCACGGCAGACCAAGCGCAAGGTACCGCGCGTGTCGCGCCCGGCCCGCGACACGGAGTGCGAGCTGACCGGCGAAGACCGCGAGTGGGCGAGGCGCATCGCGGCTAGCCTGCCTCCGCCGCGGACTTCCGCCCCGCTACTTCGGCCCCCGATGTGCCTCGACTGGGCCTTGCTTGCTACCTGGAGTTTTACCGGAGCTGATGTCGTTCTTCCAGAGGCGATACCGGCGACGGACCTGCATGATAAAGATCGTTACCTGTGAGCGGCCCTGGTGGACATGAGCGAGATGACCGCTGTATCGGCCCCACGGCCCAAGCTGGGAGTTACTGGCGTAGGTGCGAGCTCCACCCGGAAATCGCTCGATCCGAGGGTCAGGGAACCGGTGCGGAAACCCACGCTATCG
>OCZT010002557.1_pt1 | contig 18723 bp, 13 predicted proteins | sample 1539031 | NCBI WGS metagenome assembly OCZT01 (sample SAMEA3539308, study PRJEB22396) | soil metagenome | biome: tundra; feature: field; material: soil | place: USA | collected 2010-05 | depth 0.15 m | reverse complement strand
CGCATCGTTGGGAAGGTAGCCGAGAAGGATCCGGGCCGGAAAGTCCCTCCTCAACGGCGCGATCGAGAACTCGGGCACTACGCGGTACGCTCGTTGGGTGCCTGAAACTGAGTCGCGCGGCCCTAGGGACAACAAGTTCTTTGACGTCTTCTCGCGCATCTATGACATCCCACTGTTGCAGCGCGCGATCTATCACCCGGTGCACGATGCGGTCTTCGATGTGCTGCGGACCGCGTCGCCGGGTTCGGTCCTCGACGTCGGGTGCGGCACCGGGATCCTCTTGACCCGGCTCGCCTCGCTGAGCGGCGTCAGTCCCGTCGGCTGCGACTACTCGATCGGGATGCTTGAACAGGCGCAGCGCCGAGCGGGCCACGACGGCACCGCGGTACGTCTCGTGCAGGGCGATGGCCAGCGGCTCCCGGTGCGGTCACGTTCGTTCGACGCAGTGGTCACGACCGACGCGTTCCACTGGTTCCCGTCCCAAGACGACGCGCTCGCGGAGTTCAAGCGCGTGCTCGTGCCCGGCGGCCTCCTCGTCATAGCGGTGAGCACCATGACGCGTGCGGCGAGCTCGCTGCTCGAGGCGGCGACGCGGAAGGCCGGCGGAGCGCAGCACTTCCCGACGCGACAAGGGCTGCGAGATCGCACCGAGGCCGCCGGGTTCTTACTCGTCGAGCAACGCCGGGTGGCGCGGCTTTTTCCCGTCCCGGCGGTCGTGACGGTGGCACGCGCGGTCGAGTAGCAGCCCGACTGGCGCGGCGCGCGACGGCGGTGGTCCTCGCGGCGCCGCCTCGCTCTTCGCGATCGAACACGGCATCCTCACCGCAGAGACATGATCGACCGACTAGCCGCTCGGGAGGGGGTCAGTCCGAGACCCGAAGAGGCGACAGCGGGTACCTCGAAGACGCACAGAACAACGCGCGAACGGCGTCGGCGTCACCGGTCGGACTCGCGACCTATTTAGCGATCCGCGCTCCGCGGGCGGGAACCGAATCCGCGCCAGAACGATGACAGTCGGCGGCCTCATGGAAGCGCAGAACGCACCTCGGGTGTGAGCGATACCGAGCGGCTCGCGATCGCGAGCACCTGCCGACCGGCCCGCCTGTAACCGAGCGCTGACCCGGCAATCCTGATCGGGTTGGCGTGCTCTAGGCGGTGCCGATCTCCATGAGGGCTTTGGCTACGAAGGCCGGTTCGGTGATCATTAGGTCGTGCCCGGTGTCGATGTGCCACAGCCGTCCCGCGGCGCGGGCGGTAGCGATTAGCGCGGGGTCGCGAGTGGCCAACGTCGAGTCGCACACGATGTGGTACTGGGGGATCTCCGACAGCAAAGCCTCGTTTGTAAGCTCCAGCTTCTGCTCGAAGCACTTCCAGGGATGGCCGGTTAGGCGGTCGGCCATCCAGGCGAGGTCGACGGGGTCGGTGACGCCGTAGAACATCCCAGCCTCCGGTGATGGCAGGAGGACGAGTTCAACGCCGTCGACGATTGTGCCCATCGCGCGGACCGCTTCGAAGATGGGCCGGCCGTCGACCAGCGACTGGCCGTTCCTAGGGTTCGCCGCGTCCAGATAGACGAGCTTGCCGACCCGGTCGGCAGCACGGTCGGCCACGCCGGTGATCACCATCCCGCCGTAGCTGTGGCCGACGAGCACGATGTCGCGGAGGTCCCAGTAGTGGAGCAGCTGGACCACGTCGTTGATGTGCAGGTCGAGATCGACGTCCGGTGACAGGAGGTGTGACCGCTCGGCGAGGCCCGTCAGCGACGGGGCGAACACTTCGTGCCCGGCTGGCTCCAGCAGTCGCTTCACCTTCTGGTAGCACCACCCCCCGTGCCCGCCGCCGTGCACCAACACGAACGTTGCCACCTCGTCCTCCTCGCTGTTCGGCGCCTGAGTAACGAGGTGATCCTAGCCGGAGTTTCGGGGCTATCCCGAGGAGGACCACTATGTCCGCTGGTCAGAGGCTTTGAATCCCGGCGCCGGCTGTATTACCTAAGACGGGGGTGCAAGGGCTTCGAGGCCGAAGATCTCGAAGAGCCGGTCTTGGGTGGATGACATCTTCGTGAGCATGCGCCGGGCCCGTGGTCGTCTGCCTGTGGAGGGATAGAGCAGAACTGTCTCTTGCATGTCGGCGAGTTCTTTCACTGCCCCCTTTTTTCAGGTCGAAGTGGCTAGCGATTGCGTCTCAGCCAAGCGCAGCACAAACCGTCGCGCGAACCGTTCAACCCGCAGTAGGGTTCAGACGCAGCGGTAAAGTGCCTGGACGAGCTCATGGCTGCGAGGGTCGCCCGTCGGGTCGAAGCGCAGGTCGTTCATGACGTACGCGAACGCGAGGCTCCGGTCGGGATCGGCGAACGCGAGCGAGCCGCCAGCGCCCGCGTGGCCCACGGCGGTCGGCGGGTTGGCGGTGCCGAACGACGTGCCGAGCATGAAGCCGAGGCCGAAGCAGGACTCGATCATGATCACCGCGTCCACACCCTTCGAACGCACGTGCATCGCGGCATCGAGGGTCTCCGGTTGTAGTGTGCGCACGCCATCGACCTCGCCAATGCACGACGCGTACAGTCGTGCGAGCGCCCGGGCGTCCCCGATGCCATTCGACGAAGGCAACTCGCACGCGTGCAGCTGCCGCGTATTCCACATGTCGTCATACGAGAAGTGGCCGCCCGGGTTCGAAAACACCCGCGCGAGCAGCAGTTCGTCACCGAGCGCCTTCAGCAATTCGCTCAGATCGTTCTCGGGCGGGATGAGCCTCGCGACGCGCGGTTCTTCGGATTCGGGCAGGCCGATCCAGAAGTCGAGCCCGAGCGGTGCCGCGATCTCCTCGCGAAAGAATGTGCCGAGCGTGCGGTGCCGCGGGTCGGCGCGCCGCACCAGCTCGCCCACGAGCCAGCCGTACGTGCGCATGTGGTAACCGTGCTTCTCGCCAGGTGCCCAGACCGGTGCTTGGCGGGCTAGAGCCGTGACCATCGTGTCCCAGTCGAGCGCTTGTTCCAGCGTGAATTCGCCCTCGATATATGGCAGCCCAGCACGATGCGCGAGCACGTCGCCCACCGTGATCGCCTCCTTGCCGTTGACCGCAAACTCGGGCCAAAGGCTCGCGACCGTCGCGTCCGGGTCGAGTCGTCCACGTTCGATCAGGAGGTTGGCACAGACCGCGGTGACACCCTTGGTGGACGAGAACACGAGCACGACGGTTTCCTCCCGCCACGGCGCGTTCGTGCGCGGGTCAGCGACGCCGCCCCAAAGGTCGACCACCGCTTTGCCATCGCGGTACACACACACCGCCGCGCCGATCTCGCCGCGCTCGTCGAAGTTGCGCGTGAACTCGTGGAGGACGGGCTCGTATCCCGATTCCACCGAGCCGCCGATGTCTATGGTCACGCCGGGGCATGTTACTACCGCAAAACTCGCACCGTGAACGACGGCAAATGGAGGACTTCGCTCATGTCGGACCGACCACCCTCGTCGCGCGTTTCGCCGAACTCCTTCGCACGCGCCGCGACGCTTCGCGCTCCACGAACGATTCGAGGACCTGTGCGATCTCGCGCGAAACGCTCGATGCCGTGCCCTCGCCGATATCAACCTCGGCTGACCAGCAACCCAGGTACGGCCGGGCAGGCCGCTCGGACTGCCTCGTAAGAGCCGACCAAGTGCGGTGCCTCGTCGAACACTAGGTTATCGCGGAGCCGTGCGGGTACTCAGGCGGCCACCTCGGCCTCTTCACCGCTCCAACAGCGCGTCGCCACATCGCCGGCGCGCTCCCCGACAGAGGCGTCGCCTACCAACAATGGACGCATCACGGCCGCCACCTGAGCAGGCACGCGCCCACAGCCACAGGCGCCCCCGCACCCGCACCTCTACGGACGGTGGCTGACTGCCGCGTCCGCGATGTCGCGCGCCCATCGGTAGTCGGGCTTCCCTGACGGCGAGCGTTCGATCTCGTCGACCAGGTGCAGGGAGCGTGGCACCTTGTAATGGGCGAGTTGCTTGCGGCAAAGCTCTTGGATGTCACGAAGTTGCGGCGTCAATCCCTTCCGCGGTTGCACGATCGCCACAACGCTCTCACCCCACTGTTCGTCGGGCGCGCCGACCACGACGGCATCATTGACGTCCGGATGACCTTTGAGAACCGCCTCGACCTCTTCCGGGTAGACCTTCTCGCCACCCGTGTTGATCGAGATCGACCCGCGGCCGAGGAACACGACGGTTCCGTCCGCGTCGACCGTGGCCATGTCTCCGGGGAGCGCCCAGCGCACTCCGGCGACGACGACGAACGTCGCCTTGCTCTTGGCCTCATCTTTGTAGTAGCCGAGAGGCAGGTGCCCGCGGCGCGCGAGCTGTCCGACGACGCCCGATCCGGGTTCGACCGGCCGGCTGTCGTCATCGAGGACCGTCGTGTAGTCGTCGACGCGAAAGCGCGGTCCACCAACCGGATCCGCCGCCGTCGACATTCCTGCGCCGACGACGCCCGTCTCCGACGACCCGAGCCCGTCGACCACGATCACGTTCGGCAGTATTTCGGTCAGGCGTGCCTTGATGGCAGGCGAGAGGATGGCACCACCCGAGCCGACGATGAACAGCGACGACACGTCGTACGGGTCGCCGGCCGCCGCCGCTGCCGCGAGCGCGTCGGTCAGCGGGCGCGCCGTGGCGTCGCCGACGATCGTTATCGTGTTCACCCGCTCGATCGCGACCAGCCGCCAGATCGCGTCCGGGTCGAAGTGGCTCGCCGGTGGGAAGACCACCGTGCCACCTCCGAACAGCGTGATCAGCGCGCCCCATTGCGCGGAGACATGCATGAGCGGTGGCGTCTGCAGCGCGATGAGTCCGACCTCGGGGACGCGCTCGGCGAGCTCATCTGGGCGGGTAATCGCGTATTCTGGCGCCATCGGAGCGCCGCCGCCTATGGCGGCGAAGAAGACATCCTCGTGACGCCACACGACGCCTTTCGGGAGACCCGTCGTGCCACCGGTGTACGCGATGTAGATGTCGTCGCCGGTGCGTTCGCCGAGGGCGGGTCGTGCCGGAGTGGCCGCCGCGAGCGCGGCCTCGTAGCCAACCGAGCCCGGCACCGCGTCCGCGTCGCTGCCGTCTTCCACGACGACGAAGTGTCGGAGCGCGTCGAGATCACTACTGGCCGCCGTGACGCGCGGCGCGAATTGCCGGTGATACACGAGTGCCACGAGATCGGCGTCGTCGAACAGGTACGTGAGCTCGCGCTCGACGTACCGGTAGTTCACATTGATCGGGACCGCGCGCGCCTTGAAGCAGCCGAGCATTGCCTCGAGGTACTCGGTGCCGTTCAGGAGCTGGAGCCCCACGTGGTCACCGACACCGATGCCGGCCGCCAGCAAGTGGTTTGCGAAGCGGTTGGCGCGCTCGTCGAGCTGAACGAAGGTCAACCGGCGCTCCGGCGTGACGACTGCCTCCCGATCGGAAGCTGCATCGACGACGAGCTCGAAAAGGTCCGCGAGGTTGAACGTTCCCACGGCGACGATCATTCCTCGCTCGCGACGATGCCGCGACTTCGCATCGCAGCCTCGACGAAGTCGCGGGTCTTGCGCGCAAACACGGCACCGATGTGCCCTGCGGGCAGCCAGAGGGTCTCGGGTTCCTCCCAGTGCTCCCACAGGGCGACCGCTTGCTCGGGTGTCGCGATGCGGTCGGCGATGGCGGCGTAGATGACGCGGTTCGGCTTCGGCGGAAGTGGCGGGAAGGCGAGCGGGCATATCAGCGCATTGAGACGCTGCGTGCTCGGGTCACGAATCAGTTCCATCACCTCGTGCTCGCCGTGTTCGTAACGCATGACATGGCTCCGTACGAGCTCGACAACATCGACGAGAGGTGTCCCGGCAATGACGCAATCGAGGTCGGCCTCAAGACCGGCGAGTAGCGCGGCTGCATAGCTGCCGAGCGAGATGCCATGCACGGCGATCGCCGTCGCCCCTTGCGCCCGAGCCCAGGCAAGCGCGGCACGGATGTCTGACATCGCCTGCGCGAAACCGTACAGGTTCACGAGCACGTCCGAGCCCGGGAATTGGTCGTCGGATGGGGTGCGTGACCGCGGTCCGTGGCGCGGCAGAACGACGTTCATCACGTTGACGCTGAGCCGGCGGTGGGACCGCACGCTGCCCATCCAGAGCAGGTCCAACGGCTCACCGGCGCCGACACCGTGGATCGCCACGATCCATGGGCGGGCTCGGTCGTCGTCGCGCAGCAGATAGGCGTGCGCGACGTGGTTGGCACTGTCGGCGCGCCAACGATCCGCCCGCGGGAGCCCCTCGGGCGGCACGAAGTGACTAGGAAACGACAGGTGCTCGAACCGCACCCCCGGACGGCGGCGGTCGGTAATCCGGGTCTGCGTGACCGGCGGCGGCGCCGGGAACAGCAGCCTTGGGTCGGCTTCGATCCCGGCGCGTTCAATCGCTGCGAGGGCTTCGTGCTGCTCGGCGAGGATCGCATCCGGGTCGAGCTTCCTCGCGTCGGCTTCGCCGCGGATGCGGCCGACGCTGAGGAACATGTCGTCGACGGCCGCCTGCACCAGTGGCCACGGCGAGCGCCCCAGCGTTGGCACCGGGCTTCCCGGTGTCGTGCGCTGGGCCTGCCGGGCGAAACCAACTGTGCGGGGCCCGACCTGGAGCAACTGCAGCCAGTTCGATCGGCTGCGGTTCGATCGGCTCGTCGCCTCGGTGTCTGTTGGCGGCTGCTCGTCGGAGTTCATCACCGGTTCAGTCATCACAGACCCACCTCCCGATCATCCTCGCCACGCGAGCGAGCACACGAGGCCGGTATACCACGCTTCCCGCCGTTGCGGCCGCGGCGGGAGCGCCGAGGGGGTCTAGACTGTGCCCATCGGCAGCGACCCTGATGGGCGGCTGCTCCAACCACCATCCCGGCGATCGCGTCATGATTGCCGGCGACCTCATCACGATTGACGGAGGCTGGTCATCATGACACCGATCCAGCGCGCGATTAGACTCCTCCATTACTGTGCGACGTGACATCGGAACTTTCGAGCGGGTGAGGGAGCTCGGGGCCACCGAGTACCTCCTTGACACCTTGGAAATGCAGGGTGGCGGTCACCTCGTGCGCGTGATCGACTTCGAGGGGCCGGTCGACGTGCAGCTGCTCGAGACGGCCTTCCGGCAGTTGGTAGCCCGCCGACCCCTACTCCACGTTCGTATCGAACGTTCGGCGGGAGCGCGGCCCGTTTTCGTGCGCGATGACGCCGTGAGCCCCGAGTTCTCCGCGATGGAACGACATGGGCCCGACGATTGGGTGCGCGAGTTCGACGAGCAGCTGAACACCCCGATCAGCCTTGACGACGACGCACCCGTCCGTGTTCGGGTGCTCGCCTCGCGCGACGCCGGCGGCGAGATCATCGTGACTGCAGCCCACTCGGTGTGCGATGGCCGATCGCTCTTCGCGTTCTGCCGCGACCTGCTCGACGAGTACGAGGCGCTGGCGTCGGGCGAAGACGCGCGCTCCGCTGCGGTGGGAACAATCCCACCCCCGCTCGAAGCGCTGTTCCCGGAGTGGCTGTCGGGGGATCAGTTACAGGCAGCGATCGACGACTTCGTCTCGCGCGCGGCAGAGACAGCGGACGATCCCATCGTGCTGTTCCCTCTCGCCCACGACGCAGGGGCCGCTCGGACGTCGCACGTGCTGTCCTACAGCGTTCCGGCTGCCGAGACCTCCATGATCCGGCGGTGGGCGAAGCAGCACGGCACATCGGTCACCGGAGCCGTCGCGGCCGCCGAGATGCAGGCGCTTGCTGAGCTCAGCCGGCCGCCTGTCGACCACTCGATCGTCCTGGCGGTGACGATTGACCTTCGTCCTCACCTGCGCCCGGCGGTTCCGCTCGCCAGCATGGGCGCTTACCCGGGAAACGTCTTGACGCGGCACGCGAATGTGGGCGCGCTGGACACCTGGGCGCTGGCCCGCGATGTGACGGCCGGAGTGGCGGCGAAGCTCGACGCCGGGGCTCATCTCGTCATGGCCGCACTAGGCGAGCGATTCGTCGACCAATTCGTCACGGTGGACCGGCCGATCGGATCGCTCTCGTTGGCCAACCTCGGGCCCATGGACCTCTCGCATCGCGACTCGGTTCTGTGCCCGCGAAGTATCCGCGGCGGCGCGCCGCTCCACGCGGTGAAGCACCCAGCGGTCTACAGTCAGGTCGTGACGACCTCCGGAGTGCTCTGGCTGACGTTCATCTATGTTGCTCCCTTGCTGGCTCCCGAGGTTGCCCGCGACTACGGCGCTTCGGTCGTGGATCGTCTGGTATCACTGGCAAGACGGCCGACGTAGCCGAGAGATCCGACGAAAGGCACCCTGCCGTGGAAAGGCTCACCCCAACCGACTCCTTGTTCCTCTCGGTCGAGAACCGCGTGACGCCAATGCACGTTGGTGGACTCCTGACGCTTGACACGACCAACGCGCGCGACTTCGGCTTCGAGCAGGTGCGGGACCTCTTCATGCGGCGGATGGCACGCGTCCCGAAGTACACGTGGAAGCTCAAGGAGGTACCGTTCAACTTCGATCGGCCGTTCTGGACGGACGGCGACCTCAACATCGATCAGCACTTCGGGCGCATCACCGTTGCGCCGCCCGCCGGCCCACGCGAGATCGCGACCGCGCTCGGCGACGTGATGTCGCAACCGCTCGACCGCGGGTTGCCGCTGTGGAGGATGTGGTATCTCGACGGGCTTGCCGACGGCATCGCGGCGCTGTACACGACCTACCACCATTGTCTGATGGACGGCACATCGGGCGCCAGCCTCAGCAACGTCATACTGGACCTCGAGCCGAACCCCGAGCCCGACACGCCGGTCGCGCCCGCCGGCCCGGGCGGCCGGAACTCCTCTGATCTCGAGCACGTTCTTGCGAGCGGGCTGAGCATGATGGCCACGCCGCTGAGGCTGGCCGAGTTCGTCGGGGGGCTCGCCCGTCGGGTAGCGGACCTCGCGCCCGAGCTGGTGCGGCACGGCGTGCCCGCCGCCGTACTGTCCCGTCCGCCACGCACCTCGTTCAACAGCCCGGTCGGCACGCGCCGAACGATGGCATTTGCGGCAGTGTCCCTGGCCGACACGAAGTCAGTCCGCAAGCGACTCGGTGTCACCGTCAACGACGTCCTCATCGCGCTCTGCGCGGCTGCGATGGAACGGTACATGAACAACATTGATGAGACAGAGTCCACGCGACCGCTCGCGCTCGCCGTGCCGATCTCGATGCGCGCTCCGGGCGACCTCGAGCTCACGAACCGAGTGTCGACACTTCTGGTCACTGTCCCGACCGGGATCGACCCGATCGAGCGCCTGCGGGCGATCTCGAGCGAGACCACCCGGGGCAAACAACTGGCGCGCGCCTTCACGACGCGGTTGCCGTCTGTCGGCGGGTTCGTACCACCGATCGTCTTGAGCGCCACCATGAAGGCGGCCACACCTCTGTTCCCTTGGATGCCAGTCCTCGTGAACGCGATCGTCTCCACGGTCAACGGTGCACCGGTCCCGCTGTATGTCGCCGGCGCCCGTGTCACGGGCACCTACCCGACGAGTATCTTGATGGCCAACATGGGCATGAACTTCACAGCGATCAGCCTGGAAGACCACGTTGACATCGGCATCACGGTCGACCCGAAGCTGGTGCCCGACCCGTGGCTCGTCGCCGATGCGATCCCTGAAGCGCTCGAAGCGCTCATGCACGCCGCCGGGCTTGGCGATCCGCAGCCGATGCGGGTGCTCGCAGTCGCTTGAGGGTCGTCTCGGCCTTCACCTGAGCCCTACGCGTTGGGAGGCTGGGCGCGGAAGGAATCGCAACCTGGCACTCCAACGACTGGTGCTCCCGATCGTCACCGACATGTTCGGTACCGCGGAGAACGTGCAGCTCGACGATCCAGCGCTTGGTGACGCGTATGCGTTCCGGGTCGCGTCGTTGCGTGAGCTCACCGATGCCTACAACCGCCACGTCGTGTTGCTCCAACGCCAGATCCGCGACCGGTTGTGTGGCGATCAGGGGTGCCGGACGATCCAGCAAATCAAGGGGATCGGCCCTACGACCGCTGCAATCCTGGTCGCTGAGATCGGTGACATCAGCCGGTTCCGGTCGGCCGCCACCTTGTGTTCGTGGGCAAGGCCTGACCCCCGAACATCGGGAATCCGACACCACCGTGTGGCGCGAAGCCATACACCGTGTCGCTCATGAGCTGGAGGCCGACATGGACACCTTGTCCGATGCCGGCCGACGCGAAATGGCGGGCGACCCGATTCGCCCGGGTGAAGACACCGGCGTCAAGGGCCAAAAGACTGTTTCGCGGACGGCCAGCGTGGTCCGCCGGCGCTGCCAAGCTCGTCTCGCACATATGCCATGATGACAACGAACGATGATGACGATAATGAAGATCCGGAAGTTACCGCAGGTTCCGCCGCCGGTGCGCAGCGCCGCCGGGCGGGTGACTGCGATGATGCGCCACCCCGCCTGGGCGGAGTTCACCGCGCCGGTCCGCATCCCGATCGCGTGGTATATCCGGGCGTGGATCCGCCGAATCAGCCCCCCACGCGACGGCGAGCGGCCACCGACACCGCCCAGCTTGACGTTGGCCGCGCAGGTTGCGCTCGACGAGACCGTGCTCACCGTTGCGCGCCTCACGCAACGCGTACCGGGTGACGACGAACTGGCGCGCGTGGACGATGAAGCAAGCGCCGCTGTTGAGATGTTTCGGGAGCGTGGCTGGCTCGACGACCCTGCGTCGTACCACGACGTTCCGCCCCCACTGACGGATATCGCGCTACGCAAGGCGCGCAGTGGCACGATCCGTTACACGGTGATGTCGTACGATAGTGGCTACGCGCCGCACGAGGGGGAACCCGGCCGCGAGCGTTGGCTCGCCGACCGCGAGAACCAGACCGTGTACGCCTGGATGCTGCGGCATCCGGAGCCGCGGCCGTGGATCGTCTGCGTGCACGGCGCCGCGATGGGCCAGGCCAGCGCCGACCTGCGCGTGTTCCGCGCCGCGTGGCTGCACACGGTGCTCGGCCTCAACGTTGCGCTACCGATACAGCCGCGTCACGGACCACGCCGGGCCGGACTGCCGATCGGGGTCGGGTTCCCGAATCACGACCTGATGGACACCGTGCACGCGGTGACGCAGTCGGTGTGGGACATCCGGCGGCTGATCGGCTGGATCCGTGCGACGCAGGGCACGAACAACATCGCCGTACAGGGACTCTCGCTCGGCGGCTACACGGCCGCACTGCTCGCCGGCATCGAGCCGAACCTGTCATGCGTGATCCTCGGTGTCCCGGTCGTCGACTTCGCTCAGTTGATGGAATCCCATGCCGGACCGCGCCTTCGGGGCAGTGCGCGCCTCGAACGGCTCACCGAGCTCGCTCCGCAGGTGCACCGCGTCATCTCGCCGCTCGCGATCGAGCCGCAGATCCCATACGACCGCCGGTTCATCTATGCAGGCCTCGCCGACCAGCTCGTCCACCCGATCCATCAGATCAGCGAGATCGCCCGCCACTGGGAAGAACCGGATATCCATTGGTTCTCGGGGAGCCACGTCGGCTTCTTCGTGTCACGGCCCGTGCACGACTTCCTCGAGCACGCGCTACGGTCGTCGAACATGCTTCCGCCGGCCGCTGCCGATGACGACCAGGAACTCGCGTAGCGCACCGGCATTCCGGACTACGCGCCTTCCGCGCTACGCGCCGACGCGCACCGTTCCAAGGTGGAACACCCCGCTGCGGATGAACGCGGCGTCGACGAACCAACGTACGTCCCGGCGTACGGCGTAGCCGATATGACCGCCGGGATACCAGTGGATGCTCGGCTTGTGCCAGTGGTGCCACAGCGGCGCGACCTGCTCGACCGGGTCGACGAGGGCTGGTACGAGCACGTCCGCAAAGTTGAACGGGGCTTTCAGTTCTGAGGCCATGTCGACCTGGAAAGCTGCTCCCTCAGCGCGGCGCTGGGCTTGCTTCGCGGGCGGGGGCTGGTCCCATGCCTGGTCGCCAAGTAGCGAGCGGTACATGGCCTCGATGTCGTCGGCGGGGTGGTTCGATGTGGCGACCCGGGGTGTTGTACGCCTTGGTTCTCTCTGGCCACCATTCGACCCACGGGAGTGGCGGTTCCCACAGTCCGATGGCGGCCAACAGGTCGTTGGCGTGGTCAACCATCGCCCGAGCTACTGGGATATCGAGCGATCGGCCGTACCCGCGTCGGTCATAGACGACAACAGGCGATCGGACAAGTAGGGGAGGACGCCCCGAAAACTGGTTGAGCGGTCTGGCGCGCCGTGGACGAGTACGAACGCGGGGGTCGTCTTCGGACCGTAGCGTTCGACGTACACGCCTGACTGCTCCATTGCGTCATCGTAGCGATGGGCTCCGGGGCGGCAGGCTCGCATGGCGAGTACGAATAGCCCTTGATCGGCGGTACGGAGACCTGCACGGCCGAGCGCGAAAACCGCCGCCGCTGGCGCCTGATCAGGGGACTTCCCACCATCTGATCAGCCGCGAGCGGGGTCGGAAAAACTGGTCGACACGGTACAGAATCTCGTATACGCTCAACGCGATCTGGCTGGGCTCCTACGCGGAAGGCCCATACTTACAAAAAGAGAACACCACTTGTGGTGAGCTCCTGACGAAGGGGAATCAATGAGGGGGGAACTAATGAGGCGCAAGGTTCGAGTCGGTACGGGCGTCCTCCTGGCCGTGCTTCTCTCGACAGCTGCTGCGTGCTCGAACTCGAGCACGAGCTCGACCACGACCTCGAGCACAAGCCAGTCCAGTGCGGGGCCGGTCCGGGGCCTGAGCGGCAATACGCTCACCGTCGGCGGCATCTGGTCGACGGCGAACTTCCCCGGTGCCGAGGTGGGTGCGGAGGCCTACTTCGCCCAGATCAACCAGACCAACTACCTGAACGGGATCAAGATCAAGTTCGCTGGTTTCGTGAACGACAATCAGGACCCGGCCACTGCTCTGAGCGGTGTGCGCCAGCTGGTCAACCAGGACAACGTCTTCGCCATCGTCCCGGACCTCTCCGCGGTCAACCCGGGCCCCTACCTGGCGTCCCAGCAGATCCTCTACGTGGGCGGCGGGTTCGATTTCAGCTACTGCTCCAGCAGCGTCACCACCAGCCTGTGGGGGTACGCGTACGCAGGCTGCCTGGTGCCCTCGAACGCGCCGATCGTCCCCGATACGTACGGTCAGTTCTACAGCTACGTGAAGGCCAAGACCGGGAGTGCGAGCCCGACCATGGCACTGTTCTCCAATGACAACGCGTCCGGGTCCAACTCGGTCAAGCTGTCCACGGTATCGGCCAAGGGTGCCGGCTTCAACGTGGTCTACAACAAGGCCGACGTGCCCATCACGGCCAGCGACTACACCCCTTATGTCCAGCAGCTCCTCACCTCCAATAACGGTAAGCAGCCGCAGGCCATCTCCTGCCAGCTGACGGAACAGTGCATCCCGATGTGGGCGGCCCTCAAGAATGCCGGATACACCGGCCCCTACTGGACACCGCTCGGCGCCATCTCACAGCTCAACTCGATCTTTGGGGGCACGGTGACCATCTCCACGTTCAATAACTCGCCCAGTACTGCGCTGACGACGATGCAGAACGCCATGAACGCGATCACTCCAGGCACCCAGCTGACCGGGTACTCCAACGTGCCTTCGTACTTCGCGGCGGCGATGTTCGTCAACGCCCTGCACACCGTCCAGGCGAACAAACAGGCCATCACCCCCCAGAACGTACGGAAGGTACTGTCCACCATCAAGTGGTCGATCCCGGGCCTGGTGGGTCCGATCGAGTATCCGGCCTCGTCGGTGGCGGGGGCTCCGTACTGCACCGAGTTCTTGGCCTACACCGGCGGCTCCACCCAGCAGGTCTACCCGTACTCTTGCTCCTCCAAGACCTACAAGGTGACCCCGCAGGCCGAGCAGGCGAGTTGAACCGGTGGACGTGCGACCGTCCCCGGTTCCGCCGTCGAGGGTGCGCCGACGTCGGCATCGCGACAGGTCCCGGTAGGTCCGGGGTCCGCCGTCGAGGTCGTATGCCCGAGGCCGTTACGCAGCGTGGTCGTTGGGGAGCGAGGCGCGCCGCGTGAGTGATGTGGATCTGCACCCGGTGGCGGCCGCCACCGGGTCTCCGGAGGGTCCTCCGACGCTGGCGTTGACGGGCACCTCCGTCCGCTTCGGCGGGATCATGGCGGTCTCCGACATCAGCCTGCAGGTGCCCGCCGGTCAGGTCTGCGGTCTCATCGGACCCAATGGCGCCGGGAAGACCACGCTCTTCGACGTGGTCTCCGGCGTCCGGCGCCCGCAGTCCGGTCGGGTGCAGCTGGAGGGGCGCGATATCAGTGGCACCGATCCGGTGAAGCGCAGCCGCCTGGGGGTGCGGCGCACCTTCCAGCGGGTCCAGACCTACGGCTGGCTGACCGTTGAGGACAATGTGCTGGCTGCTACCGAGTGGCACGGCGGCGGCGGCGGCGTCATCGGGGATCTAGTGGGCTGGCGCGGCCGGCGTCGAAGGGAACGCGAGCGCCGGGTGCTCGCCGACGCCGCCCTCGAGCGGTGCGGGCTCGAGGCGGTACGCGCCGAGTTCGCCGGGTCCCTGCCCATCGGCACCGCCCGGATGGTCGAGTTCGCCCGGGCCACGGTCGAGGCGCCGAAGCTGCTGCTCCTAGACGAGCCCGCCTCCGGGCTCCCCAGCGAGGAAGTCGAGCGCCTCGGCCAGCTCATCCAGGATGTCCGTCGGACCACCGGCTGCGCGGTGCTCCTCGTCGAGCACAACGCCGGCTTCGTCATGTCCCACTGCGACCGGGTGGTGGTGCTCGACTTGGGCTCGATACTGGCCGACGGCACTCCGGGCGAGGTCCAAAACGACCCGGCCGTGCGCAGCGCCTACCTGGGCCGCGTCGTCTGAGCGAGCGGAGGCAGCCAAAGCATGGACAAGTTGCTGAGCCTGGTCATCTCGGGCACCGTCACCGGCGGCATCTACTCGATCATGGCCTCCGGGCTGGTCCTCACTTACACGACGTCGGGGATCTTCAACTTCGCCCAGGGCGCCATCGCCTTCGCAGTGGCGTACTTCTATTACCAACTCAACTCGGGCGGTATGCCGATCGTGCCGGCAGCCATCCTCTCGATCCTCGTGTTCGCCCCGCTCATGGGCTTCGCCCTGGACCGCTTGCTCCTACGGCGCCTCGCCGAGGCCCCCGTCTACGCCCGAGTGGTCGGCACCATCGGGTTGTTGGTGGCCATTCCCAGCTTTATGCAGTGGGCGGTTGTCACCATCGGCAACAACATCTTCCACATGGGGCTGGTCGGCAACAAGGCCAGCGATCAGGGGCTGCTCGCCCCCGGCCTGGGGCCGACCCCCCCCAAGGTCTTCCACGTCATACAGCATGTTGCCCTTACTTCGGACCAACTGGCCGTGTTCGTCGCCGCCCTCGTCTCGGCCCTGGTGCTGTGGATCGTCCTTCGCCACACCCGGCTCGGCCTCGAGATGCGGGCCGTGGTCGACCGGCGCCATCTGGCCGGGTTGAAGGGGGTCAGCGCCTCGAAAACCTCGGCCGTGGCCTGGGTGCTCACCACCCTGCTGGCCGGGCTAGGCGGGGTCCTGATCTCCCCGCTGTTCAGCCTGGATCCCATCATCTTCACCTTGGTGGTTCTGGGTTCCCTGGCCGCTGTGGTCCTGGCCGGGCTGCGCTCGATCCCCATCGCGGTAGTGGGGGGCGTGCTGCTCGGCGTGGTTCAGAACCTGGTGGCCGGCTACTCGACGGCGTACCCGGCGTTCATCGCCAACTTGCACGGCCTCTCCAGTGCCGTGCCCTACGTCCTCGTCATTCTGCTGGGGCTCATCGTCGGGCGTGACCGTTCCCGTCAGGCCGGGTCGATCGCCGACGACCGACCTCCGAGTGACCGCCGGGCCGGGATGTCCCTCCCTCGTCGGTGGTGGCCGTGGGTGACGTTCCTGTTCCTCCTGATCGGCTATTCGATGCACTGGTTCCCCTCCGGGCTCCAGGCCAGCGCCACGGCCCAGACGGTCATCGCCCAGGGCATGGCCATCTCCATCATCCTGCTGTCATTCATCGTGGTGACCGGCATGGGTGGGATGGTCAGCTTGGCCCAGGCCACCTTCGTAACCGCCGGCGGTTTCGCGGCCGGGTGGGCGCTCAATCACGACTGGGGAATCAACATCCCCTTGATCGCTTCGCACGGCCAGCTCAACTTCTTCTGGGCGGTGGTGATCGGCGCCATCGTGGCCGCCGCCATCGGGGCACTGATCGCCTGGCCGGCAACCCGGCTCGGTGCCGTCTATCTGGCCATCTGGTCCCTGGCCGCCTGCCTCTTCTTCAGTCTGGTTCCCTTCGATACCCAAGCGATCGGCAATGGCCAGCCGGGCTGGACTATCCGCAGCCCGGCAGTCGACCTCTTCGGATGGCAGCTCAACTTCGCCAATCTGAATGATCAGATCCTGCTGTTCATCGCCGTCTTCGGGCTGATCACCGGGATCATCTGGCTGTTCACCCACTCGGCGAGCGGGCGGGCCACCCTGGCGGTGCGCAGTTCGCCGACCGCGGCGATGGCATCGGGCATCCGGGCCAACCGCAACCGGATCCTGGTCTTCGCCATCGGGGCGGGGATCGCCGGGATCGGCGGGGTGATGCTCAGCCTGTTCTCCTTCTCCGCCTCCAACTCGACCGCCCCGCCTCTGGCCGGGCTCACGTGGCTCGCCTTCGTCGTGGTCTTCGGGGTGCGACGGCCGGGTGGCGCCCTGCTGGCCGGACTGGCGGTGGCCGCCGGCACCCCACTGCTCAATCAGCTCACCAACTGGCTCCCCGGCCAGACACTGCACACCCTCATCTCCTCGCCCTACTTCCTCCCCATGCTCTTCGGCTTGGGAGCCATCTCACTGGCCCAGGAGCCGGACGGCATCATGGCCATGAGTGGAAGCTGGATGCTGGCCAAGCGCCGGGCCCGGGTCAAGGAGGAGCAGGCCGCACCCCGGGCCGAGGTGGGCGCTCCGGCCGCGGGCGCCGATGGCGCCGCCTCGGCACTGGCGGGGACGGGAACATTCGAGCCCGATGCCCCCCCGATCACCCTCCCCGTTTCCCTCGACGCCGCCCTGGCCGTCCAGGGGGTGGTGGCGGGCTACGACGACGCCGAGGTGCTCCACGGGATCGGGCTCGAGCTACACGCCGGGGAGATCGTGGGTCTGCTCGGGGCCAACGGCGCCGGCAAGTCCACGCTCTGCGCGGTGATCGCCGGTCTGCTCCAACCGGCGAAGGGCGTCGTCTACCTCGGCGGGGTCGATCTGACCAACCTTCCGGCGTATCAGCGGGCCCGTGCCGGCCTCGACCTGGTGCCCGAAGCCCGTGGCATCTTCCCCGGTCTGACCGTCGAGGAGAACCTGACGCTCGCCCTCCCGGACGAGGAGGATCGCCAACGCGCCTATTCCCGCTTCCCGGTGTTCGCCGCGCGCCGTCAGCAGGTGGCGGGCCTCCTCTCGGGCGGGGAGCAGCAGATGCTCGGACTGGCCCCGGCCCTGGCCCGGCCGCCGAAGGTCTTCGTGGCCGACGAGCCGAGCCTGGGGCTCGCCCCACTGGCCGCCCAGGAGGTGATCCGGGCCATCGTCGAGCTGCGGGACAAGGGCACCGCGGTGCTGCTCGTCGAGGAGAACGCCGAGAACGCGGTGGCGGTGGCCGATCGGTTGATCTTCATGGAGCTCGGCACCATCACCTGGGCCGGGCCGGCGGGCTCGCTCGACGTGGAGCAGCTGTCCGCCATCTACCTGGGCAGAAGTCAGCCGGCTTCGATCGGGGCGGTCGACGCCGGGCCGAGCTCCCCGACGGGCCCCTAGTCCGGAGGGTTGGGTTCCCCGGTGGCCGGGAGCCGTGGGCGGCGATAGGATCATTGCGTAGTTCGAAGAACAGCATTCTCGGAGGAAGCCATGCACGAGGTTGATGACCTCATCCTGATCAGCGTCGACGACCACGTCATCGAACCACCCGACCTTTTCGTCGGGCACCTCGAGGCCAAGTACCAGGATCGGGCGCCCAAACTCAGCCGCAACGCCGAGGGCTCTGATGTCTGGACCTTCGGTAAGGTCGTCATGGAGACCGCTGCCCTCAACGCGGTGGCCGGGCGGCCCAAGGAGGAGTACGGCCTCGAGCCGCAGAGCCTCGACGAGGTCCGACCCGGCTGCTACGACGTGAACGAGCGGGTGAAGGACATGGACGCCGGCGGTGTCCTCGCCTCGATGAACTTCCCCTCGTTCCCCACTTTCACGGCCCGCGTCTTCGCCAGTGACGACGGCGACCTTTCGCTGGCCCTGGTGCGCGCCTACAACGATTGGCACATCGACGAGTGGTGCGGCGCCTACCCCGAGCGCTTCATCCCCATGGCCGTCCCGGTGATCTGGGATGCCGAGCTGACCGCCGCCGAGATCCGTCGCGTGGCGGCCAAGGGCTGCCACTCACTCAGCTTCACGGAGAATCCTGCCGCCCTCGGTTACCCGAGCTTCCACGATGAGTACTGGGACCCGGTGTGGCGGGCCTGCTGCGATACCGGCACCGTGCTCTCCATCCATCTGGGCTCGTCCGGCCGGCTCTCCATCCCGGCCGTCGACTCCCCGCCCGACGTGATGATCACCCTGCAACCCATGAACATCCAGTCGGCGGCGGCCGACCTGCTGTGGTCCCGGGTGCTGAAGA
>OCZT010002556.1_pt1 | contig 18729 bp, 18 predicted proteins | sample 1539031 | NCBI WGS metagenome assembly OCZT01 (sample SAMEA3539308, study PRJEB22396) | soil metagenome | biome: tundra; feature: field; material: soil | place: USA | collected 2010-05 | depth 0.15 m | reverse complement strand
CCTGTTTTGAATAATATTTATCTTCAATCCTTACCTGGACTCTTTCATCATCAGACAAATTAGGTCCATGGAACTGATAGGAAGGGTATGGAGTATGATTTGCCTGGATAAAATAATCCGGTTTTTCTACAACCCACTTTGAATATATGCCTGTATGGTTAGGAACCATGTCGCTTGCGAGCCGAATTCCTCTTTCCCATGCACGATGTTTAAGGTTGAGGAATGCATCCTCTCCGCCTAAATCCCATGCAATTACATAATCAAATAGCGAATAAGCGGACGATGCTGCTTCAGGATTACCCATAAGAACTTTAATCTTTTTAGAGGCGCTGCTCCTTTCCCATATGCCAATCAGCCAGAGAGCGGTGAAGTTCCACCCTGCAAGAATGTTTAATTCCTCATCCGGTATCTGGTCAAGATGCTTAATTTCCCTTTGATATTTTTTTGATAACTGGTGCATCCAAACGTAGGCGTTCTTTGCAATCATTACTACCTTGGGCATCCAGTCGATATCTGCCGTAAACTGTTCAGTTTCAGCATAATAAAAATGGCTTTCATCATCAGTGAGTTTCAATCCTGCAGCTAATTTAGCTCTTAACCTTTCGAAATAATCTTTATCGAATTCATAAGATGGTACAGGGGGCGTTCCTTTTTCTCCTCCACCGTGATGTAGAAATAATCTGGCATCTTCATAAATAAGGTCCTTGCCGCTGAGTATCCTTTTATAGAATTTATCATAAACAAAAACTCCCCACTTATTAAGTATAAAGGTGAGCTGATCATCTATGCTGTTTGGAGAAGAAAGTATCGGGTGTTTAAGGAATGAAATTAAAGGAAGATTATCTGTACCGATTGGTTTTTCTCTAAGGAAGAAATTTTCAGTTTCATCAAGTAAATTTAGATAAGGAGTTTTCTTAGCCAAACCGGAGTCATCATAAAGTTCTTTAAGTAGAACTGTAGCGGGGTTAATATTTTCAATGGATAGTAGAATTATCTCTTCAAGTATAATTTCCTTATTGGATTTATTTCCGGTGAGTCCATTAAGATATTCCTCAGGGGTCATCTTATTCTTATACACCTGCATTGAAGGGAATTCATTCACAAATTCTAACAATATCTTATCGAGATCATCTTTGAATTTTGATTTAAGATAATTCATACTGCGAGTAAAGACACCGGGGTTTACCTTCTCCTGGTAATAATTGATCATAAAATGAAATATCTCATGAAGGAGTCCCAAACCATTGACTTGTCCGGGAGTAACTTGCTTATCAGCTTTTCCTTCGGATTTTCTGATAGTGTTGATGTTTTCAGAGAGGAGTCGTGCTTGGTAAGGCGTGGTGATAATTACTTTTCCTTCAATGGAAAAAAGGGATTCATCGATCTGGTATTTTTTGCGTGAATATCCGGTAATGTGAAAATCGTATTTTACCATAAGTTATTGTGTGATATCAGGTTAAAAATCAAAGTAACTAGTAATATAATAATCTTCAATGAAATTTGGGGGGAAATATGTGTGTTATATGAGCACTTTGTCATAAGCGTAAAATGCACTAAAGTGCGCTAAAAGTCGCTTATTACCTGTATAAGAGCCACAAAATAGCAGAGAAGGAACCAGGAGACAGGCTATTGGGGGTTAAATATAAAACCCAGGGATTTAATCAGATCTCCAGAGGCTAATCGAACCAGGGATGGAAGAGCCAGTAGGAATGGGGGGATTGGGGTTGTAATGTTAACGGTGGAAGGCGAGGGAGGAGCCGACCCATGTTTTGTTTTTATTATAATCCACTCCCATCATTTTACCCTTGCTCATTCTAACGAGGTTGTTAACAAGTACAGGTTTATCTTTCCAGAGGTACATCATTCTTATTTCAAATTTGGAATAGCCGTCGGGGGTTTGGATAACGGGGGCATATTCGATTTTCTCCTGGAGTATATAGTTCTTTTTATCTTTTATGGAATCGAGCTGGTCTTGAGTTGGGTCGATTTCTACCCCGGTTCCGGCGAAGGAGAATAGGGGCTTGAGTACGTATTTACTTAGGTTTATAAGATGCCTGCTTTCATGGTGATGAGTATCCCAAAAAAATTTATTTAAGAAGAATGCTTTTGATGCGTAATTGGATTTCAGGAAAGGGAGGGAGTATTTACTTATCTTATAAAACCAGTTAGGGTGACCAGTCCATTCAACATCATACTCATCCGTGATATTAAAACCGGGTTTAATATCTGTTTTCATCAGTTCATCAAAGATTACACGATTATATATTCTATCTATGCGGGTTTCTTTATTATCCTTTAGATAAAATAATTCCTTGCCTTTTTTGTAGACTTTAGAAATACATACTGGTTCGATGCTGGTTAGGTTCTTTATAGCCGAGAAATCTATTCTTGTTTTTTGCCTTTCAGGCTGAATCTCAAGGAGGATTACATTCTCCGGAGAATGTCCATTTAATATTATTTCTTTGAGAGAAGAAATGTATGAATCTTCATTATAGCCGTTGAAATATGGAGTGAAACCATTATCTATATCAAAGTGTTTCCTAATTATTTTATTAAGGAAATACTGGTATCCGTATATAGTTGGGAATGCCTGGAGCTCAATCAGTTTAGGAATATAAGTCCCATTATAGTCTTTTGTTATTCCGAAATCGATTTGCAGGAATTCAGGATGTTCTGTTTCACCAGGGACATTCCAGCCTTCGGGAATGGCATGCTTAGAATACTCTTTATATTCATGTGTAAGGAGCTGTGCGGATATTTCGTTACATGCTTCTATTATTTTTATTGTGAGATCTTCCGTAAGGAAAACGGGAGTTTCGGATATCCTGAAATCAGCAGGATATTCCAGTATGCTATTTATTTCGTTTACATAATTCTTATAAACAGTGTCTGAATATTTTGAATTAAATTTTTTTCTAATTTCGGGAATCATTGTAATCTATTCAGTTAAATCCTCAACTGCCTTTTTAAGGAAGGAGGGGAGTACTGTCTTCCTGGTCAATTTAATTCCTTCTGGTTTTTCGAGCAGGTCAATCATTTCAATGTATTTCAATTCGCCGAACTTATTAACTACACTTTCTTTCCTTTCTTTCTGTTGAAAATGGTACATCATACTTGACTGATCAGCTTCGGGATGGAATTGTGTTCCGGCAATTTCATTGGAAATCCTTACACCCATTACTGCGGATTCGTGACTGCTGTTAATGGGTTCCGTTGAAATTATGAAAGCTCCCAGATCATGGAGGATTTTATTATCCGGCTGAATTACCTGGTACTGTCTGAAATCAGCTGCGTAAAAAGGATCCGGCAGTTCTTTCAATAAAGGATCCGTTCTTCCTGCTTCAGTTTTTATAAACGGATGCACACCGAAAGACTTTTCATATCTTTCCGTAACTTCAGCAAATTTGAAATAACGTGCCATGATCTGGAATGAATGACAAATAAAGAAAAGATATTTCTTTCTATCCTCCTTGAGGTTATGATCTATAATATTGTCAAGAAGATTAAAATACTTCTTTTCCCATTCGGTACCTTCACCGTCAAACGGATTTCCGGGACCTCCTGAGGAAACATAAATATCATATTCAGTCCCGGGGATTTCATTTTTATAACGGGAATCATATATATCATGTTTAATACCTTCACCGGAAATAATTTCCTTAATACAACGAATTCCTTCATTGTATTCATTTTTATAGAGATCAATAATTGCTGCTTTAATTTCCATCCTGTTCCTTTTACTTAATCTAAATTCAAACCAAGATAAGTTTCATCTATAATAAAATCTACAACCTTCTTAAGATCAAAAGACTGTTGCCAGACATCAAGCTGGCGGTCGGCACCTGTACCCATTTCAAGAATTGTATTTATATATTTAAGTTCTTCACGCGATCCTAACTCATCAACCACATCATCAACAAATTCAAGGAGCTCATTTATTAAAAGTTTAGCATCAACTTCTTCCTTTTTGCCAAAGTCTATGAGTTTTCCACTGATGCCGTACCTTGCGGCGCGCCATTTATTTTCCGCGATAAGAGCCCTGCGGTATAATCTGAACCCAAGGTTCTGCTTAATAAGCTTATAGAGTTTTGCAACCACAGCCTGCATAAGTGCGGCAAGAGCAATTGTTTCATCGATACGCATGGGGATATCGCATATTCTGAATTCCAGAGTTTCAAAAAAGGGATGAACTCTTATATCCCACCAGATCTTCTTCCCATTATCGATGCAGTTGGTCTTTATTAAAAGATCGATAAAATTATCATATTCAGAAAGACTGTTAAAATAATCTGGGATACCGGTGCGGGGAAACCGGTCAAATACCTTGCTTCTGTATGATTTAAATCCTGTGTTCCTTCCAATCCAGAAAGGGGAGTTGGTAGATAATGCAAAAATATGAGGGAGGAAATAACGCACAGCATTCATTATATGAATTGCGATATCGCGGTCATCAAGACCGACATGTACATGAAGTCCGAAGATCAGGTTAGCCCTTGCAACCTGCTGCATATCTTCTACAATTGTTTTATACCTTGGGCCGGAAGTAATTTTCTGATCCTTCCAATGAGAAAAGGGGTGAGTACCCGCGGCGGCAATGCACAATCCCTTTGTCTTTGCAAGGCTGGCAAGATCGTGGCGTAATTTAGTTACTTGTCTTCTTGCATCATGAATATCAGAACAAATATCAGTCCCCATTTCCACAACCGACTGGTGCATTTCGGACTTTACGTTTTCTGCCAGCAGACTTTTACCATCCTCAAGAATCTGTTGTATATGCGATTTCAGCTCTCTTGTTTCAGGATCAATAATCTGGAATTCCTCTTCTATCCCTAAAGTAAAAAGTTTTTTCTTCTCCATATTAAACCTATGGTTTTGGAGTACAAATTAGAATTAAATAATTACTTATGTACTGCTGAAACTATAAATTCGCCCCAAGTTAAGTTATTCTTTCCTTCCTTGTGATTTTTAGCTCTTCTTACAGCCATATTGACTGCAGCCTCAACAATCCATTCAAAGTTTTTTTCACCTACTGAAAGCAAATCAGCATCAGGTGCAGGATTATAGAAGTCGATTGCATATGGGATACCATCTTTTATTGCAAGTTCTACTGTATTAAAATCATATCCCAGCGCGTTATTTATTTTGAGGACATCATTCTTTAACCTTTCAAGCATTTTCTTTTCAGTTTGAAGTCGTCCCTTTACATATCTCAGATGATGCGGTTGTTTAGGATCATACTGCATTATATGGACATCCCTGCGGTCAATGCAATAACAGCGATAGTATTCCGAAAAGACAACTTCAGACTGGAGCATCATTACAAGGTGTCCGGTTTCATTATAAGCTTTATAAAATTCTTCGGGATTATTGATTCTGTACACATTCTTCCAGCCTCCTCCTTCAAATGGTTTGAAGAATGCCGGGAATCCGACATAATCAAATATTCCATTCCAATCGAGAGGATAAGTTAAATTCCTGAATGATCTTTCATTTGTATCAGGGGGCATTCGATTGGAAGGGAGAAGAACAGTATTAGGAACAGCAACACCAATTTTAGTTGCAAGGGCGTTATTAAAAAACTTTTCGTCAGCGCTCCACCAGAAAGGATTATTTATAACTGAGGTTCCCGATAATGCTGCATTTTTTAAATAGCCGCGGTAAAAAGGAACATCCTGTGAAATCCTGTCGATTATTACATCATACCCGGAAGCTTCTCCCTGAATTACCTTATCGATTTTAACAAACTCTGCTTTAATACCGGATTCTTTTTTTGAATTGACTCTTTCTACAAATGCCTGGGGGAAAGTGTTCTCTTGTCCGAAAAGTATTCCGATTTTTTTCATAAAAGAATATCCTGTTGATAATGATAAAATTCAGTAATTTATTATTTGGAGCTGATGTGTAGTAGGTTAAGGATTATACTAAGATAGGAAGGAATTTATTAAATACAAATTATCTTATCCGGGGGGCCATTTCATTTTTCTGCCACCTAATAGATGCATATGGAGATGGGGGACTTCCTGACCACCATTTTTCCTACAATTTATAACAAGGCGGAAACCATTTTTATCTATACCCTGTTCTTTAGCTATTTGATTAGCGGCATCAAACAATTCTCCCAGTAGGGATGCATGTTTTTTCCCGTCAATTTCTGTCGTGTATGAAATAGGTTCTTTAGGAATAATTATAATGTGGACAGGAGCCTGTGGATTTATATCCTTGAAAGCTAAGATAGTATCTGATTCAAACACTATATCCGCAGGAATTTCTTTCCGGATTATTTTAGAAAAAATAGTTTCAGCCATAAGATTTATTCCGCTTTATCTATTCCATATTTTTTCATCTTATTATACAAATGACTTCTCTGAATGTCAAGAACTTCGGCTGCTTTGCTGACATTCCAGTTATTTGCTTCGAGCTGTTTAAGTATGAATGCTCTCTCAGCTTTTTCCTTAAACTCCTGGAAGGAATTATTTATATCGATTATATCTGTAAGATGGTTATGACCGGTGGAGAATAATATTTCAATATCCTTACGGGTAATTTCTCTTTTATCAATTATAATAATTATTCTTTCAACAGAATTTCTTAACTCACGGACATTACCGCTCCATTCCATCGATTGCATGTACTTCATTGCATCATCGTTTAGTTTAATAATGGGTTTTTTATGCTTTGCGGTTATTTCCTCAATGAAGTTATTTATAAGGACAGGAATATCATCAATCCTTTCCCGAAGGGGGGGGATCTGGATTGGGATGACATTTATCCTGTGATATAAATCTTCCCTGAAAGTTCCTTTTTCAATTTCATCGAGGAGGTTCTTATTTGTGGCGGAGATTATTCTTACATCAACCTCAATCTTTTTGCCGCCGCCGACGCGTTCAATTTTTCCATCCTCGATAGCTCTTAATACTTTTGCCTGAGCCTGAAGACTCATATCCCCAATCTCATCAAGAAAGAGAGTCCCTTTATTTGCAAGTTCAAACCTTCCGATTCTTTGCTGAACAGCGCCGGTAAAAGAGCCCTTCTCATGTCCGAAAAGTTCAGATTCAATAAGTTCATTAGGGATAGCAGCGCAGTTCACTTCGACAAAGGATTTATCCTTTCTCATGCTCTGATTATGAATGGCTTTGGCAACAAGCTCCTTGCCCGTTCCGTTATCACCTGTAATAAGCACCCGTGTATCAAGTGGAGCGACCTTTTCAATCAAATCGAGAATATTCCGGATAGGTTTGCTATTTCCTAATATCTTTTCACTTCCTGACAGAGATCTTTTAATCTCTTTATTCTCAAGAATCAGGTTTGTCTGATCAACTGCATTCCGGACAGATAATAAGAGTTTATCACGGTCGACCGGTTTTTCAATAAAGTCGAAGGCGCCAAGTTTAGTGGCTTTAATAGCATTTTCAACGCTTCCGTGAGCAGAAATAATAATCACAGAAAGAACAGGGTTAATTTCTTTTACTTTTTTAATGACTTCGAACCCATTCATTTCAGGCATTTGAATATCAAGAAGCAATGCGGAGAATTGTCCGTTAGATATCTTTTCAATTCCGTCAGGGGAATTGGTAGAATAATCAACCGTATATCCCTCATATTCAAGGATCATTTTGATGCTTTCGCAGATCTCTTTTTCATCGTCAATAATAATTATGGAATTCATAAATTCATTCTAATTTGATATAATGATTTTAATATCAATATCTGAGAAGGTAAAACATTTTTGTGTTTTTTAATGATCTTGCCGAACAGATTACCGAGTTGATTTGCCTGGATATCTCTAGGGTCAACCTGGTTCTGAACCTCAAAAGATTCTTCAAATACTTCCACAAAATAACCAATTAGATCGCCTAAATCAACGATATTGGATGAATATGAAATAAAGGCACTACCAAAGAAGTGGGCAATTTTATCCTTATCGCCAAAATCATCTTCAGGGGTATCAAAGAAAAGGCGGGCTGGGAGGTTATGATCTTTTAACTTAAAAATTGAGTCTGCTGATGATATAAGAGGGAAGTTCAGCATGAGATGAATCACGGGAAGTCTGATAGGTACGTTATTATAAGGGACTGCAGCAAAGGTAAGAGAAAGGAATGTTTCGGATATGTCACCCTTTAACTGATCTTTTGCATGGAGATAAATTGAATCAACGGCATAGAGGTCGTTTATTTCATTGTGTTGTTTTACAGCAAGATACTTAGAAAGACTATCTACGGCATAAAATAAATGTCGTACCTGTGGGGAAACAAGGAAAGGGAATAATATAATGAGAAGAATAAACCTCAAATAAAAAGATAAATTTATGTTTGTATTACTCCTACATTAAACTTTGGAATTTCAGGATTATTATTTGCAGACTCAAGAGCAGCAGAAATATAATCTCTTGTGAGGGCTGGATCAATTATTTCATCAATCCATAGCCTTGCGGCGGCATAAAGAGGATCACTTTTATTTTCATAAGACTGTATAATTTCATCAAGGAGTTTCTTTTTATCGTCTGCATTGAATTGACTGCCATGTTTTTCCACCTGTTTTAATTTTATATCAAGCAGAACACTACTTGCCTGCGCACCCCCCATGACAGCTATCTTGGCATTTGGGTATGCAAATATAAAGCGTGGGTCATAAGCTTTTCCGCACATTGCATAATTGCCTGCACCAAAACTGTTGCCTATTATAATAGTAATTTTAGGTACAACCGAATTTGCCACAGCATTCACCATTTTGGCACCGTCTTTAATTATTCCCCCATGTTCGGCACGGCTTCCGACCATGAATCCTGTTACATCCTGAAGAAATAGAAGGGGGATTTTCTTTTGATTACAGTTCATGATAAATCGGGACGCTTTATCGGCACTGTCAGAATAAATAACACCGCCAAACTGCATTTCTCCGGTTTCAGTTTTAACGACACTCCTCTGGTTTGCAATTATTCCAACAGCCCAGCCATCTACTCTTGCATAGCCTGTAATGAGTGTTTTACCATATCCGGATTTATATTCATCAAGTTGGGAATCATCAATAATTCTTGCAATTACCTCATACATATCATATTGTTTTGAGGGGTCATCAGGGAGGAGTCCGTAAATCTCTTTAGAAGGGAAGAGGGGCGGTTTGCTTTTTATTCTATTGAATCCGGCTTTTTCATTTCCCCCTATTTTTTCAACTATATTTCTTATCTGGAGAATGCATTCATCATCATTCTTCATAACATAATCGGTCACCCCGGAGACATTTGACTGAACATTTGCGCCGCCGAGTGTTTCATTATTAATCACTTCACCTATTGCAGCTTTCACAAGATGAGCGCCTGCCAGAAATACAGAACCTTCACCTTCAACTATTAAAGCTTCATCGCTCATTATAGGAAGATAAGCGCCGCCTGCGACACAGGGACCCATAATAGCGGCGATCTGAATAATTCCCATGGAGGACATTACCGCATTGTTCCTGAATATCCTTCCGAAATGTTCCTTATCAGGGAATATTTCATCCTGCAGGGGGAGAAAGACGCCGGCACTGTCAACGAGATAGATAACAGGGAGCCGGTTTTCAATTGCAATTTCCTGTGCGCGCAAGTTCTTCTTTGCGGTTATGGGAAACCATGCGCCTGCCTTGACTGTTGCATCGTTAGCTACAATGACAAACTGTCTTTCATGAATTTTACCTATGCCAAAGATTGTACCTGAAGAAGGGGCGCCTCCGTATTCTTCATACATTCCATACGCAGCAAATGTATTAAGTTCAAGGAAATCTTTTGGATTATCTACAAGCTTATTTATTCTTTCCCTGGCGGTTAATTTCCCTTTTGCTTTATGTTTATCAATAGCTTTCTGCCCACCCCCCAATTTTACTTTTTCTTTTTCATTCTTGAGCTTTCTTAATAATTCTTTATAAATATCTTCTCTTTTGAGATAGCTTTCATTTTCCTTAACAGGATTTCCTATTTTCTTCATTACTGGTCCTTCAGCAGATGTCGTGCAATAACAATCCGTTGTACTTCTGAAGTACCTTCACCGATTGTTAGCAGCTTAACATCCCTGTAAAATTTCTCTACCGGGAAATCCTTGATAAAGCCATAACCGCCGAATATCTGGACAGCCTCATTAGCTGCTTTCTCTGCAATCTCGCTGGCAAACAATTTTGCCTGGGCTGCTTCCTTGGTATTAGGGAGACCCTGATCTTTCATATAAGCAGCTTTGAAATTAAGAAGTCTTGCCGCTTCAATATTCGTCTGCATATCCGCAAGCTTAAACTGAATTGCCTGGAAACTGCTAATCTTAGTACCAAACTGTTTTCTTTCATTTGAATATTTTAATGATGCTTCAAGACATCCCTGTGCGAGACCGATACTTAGAGCCGCAATAGAGATTCTTCCACCTTCGAGTATTTTCATTGCCTGGACGAATCCTTCTCCTTCAACACCAAGGAGATTTTCTACAGGTACCTTGCAGTTATCAAAAGTAAGTTGAGTAGTATCGCTTGCTCTCATTCCGAGCTTGTTTTCTTTTTTACCTGTTATAAAGCCTTCCATTCCTTTCTCAAGAATGAAAGCAGATATGCCTTTTTTCCCTTTTTCCTTATCGGTAATAGCCATTATTACTACTGTTTTGCCAACCGTTCCATGGGTACAAAAAGTTTTACTCCCATTAAGTAGATAATGCTCATTTTTCCTAACAGCAGTTGTTTTTAGTCCGGCAGCATCGCTACCGGAAGACGATTCAGTTAAACCCCAGGCAGCAATTTTATTACCGGAAGTAAGATCGGGGAGATATTTTTTCTTTTGATTTTCGTTTCCAAATCTATTTATATGGTTAGTGCCCAATCCGTTATGGGCAGCTACTGAAAGTGCAATAGAGGGGTCAACCTTAGCAAGTTCTTCGATAATAATTGAAAAATCTATATAACTTAATCCCGCTCCTCCATATTCTTCGGGGACCAAAATACCAAGGAATCCGAGTTCCCCGAGTTGTTTCATTATCTCCAAAGGGAATTCCTGAGATTCATCATAATCCATGATGACAGGTCTGATATTTTTTTCAGCAAAATCCCTTATTGTATTTTTAATTATAGTTTGGTTTTCACTTAAATCAATAGAAAACGGATTAGGCAAAATTTCCATTGGGATTCCTTTCAATTGAATAAAACTTAAATTAAATATAGAATGATAAGAATATTTTAGAATTGTTTTCTAAAATTCTCTAAGATCTCATCGGCTATGTGATAAGGGGACAAACTACCAAGCACCACTTTTTCGAGTGATGAATTTAATGATTTTTCACGAATATCATTCCAAAGTTCAGTTCTAACTTTTTCCTCAACAATTTCTTTAATACGTAATCGTGTTCTGTGCTCGCGTCTTGTTTTCAAGTTTCCGGTATTTATCAAATAGTCCCGGTGCCGGTTAATTTCGGCAGCAGTTTCCTCAATCCCATCATTTTCAGAGGCGATAGTCTGCACGATATTGGGCATCCAGGAAGCGGCATCATGTTCACGCAACATAAGTATTGTTTTTATTGCATTTACGGCTTGCCGGGCACCGGGGCGGTCACTCTTGTTAAGCACAAAAAAATCTGCAATTTCCATGAGTCCTGCTTTCATAGCCTGTACGGCATCGCCAGATTCAGGGACTAAAACAACAACGGTAGTATCAGCAGCCTGAGCGATATCAAGTTCCGACTGCCCGACGCCAACTGTTTCGAGAATAATGAAATCATATCCTGCTGCGTCAATTATGTCGGCGGCATCGATTGCTTTTTTGCTAAGGCCGCCGAGACTTCCGCGGGTAGCCATGCTTCTAATAAATACACCTACATCCTGCCCAATTTCAGACATCCTTACACGGTCGCCCAATAAGGCACCTCCTGTATAAGGGCTTGTAGGATCGACAGCTATTATGCCTACGGTTTTTCCCTGGTGCCTGAAGTATTTAGTGAGCTGGTTTGTAAGGGTGCTTTTGCCGGCACCAGGAGGACCGGTAATTCCAATCCTAAATGCCCGTCCAATATTAGAATAGATTTTTTTTAGGAGCTCAGCAGAATCGGAATTACTGTTTTCAATGATAGTAATACCTCTTGCAATACCTCGTTTATCTCTATTTAATATTTTGCCGGCTAAATCCGAGTTCATTTATCCTGCTTAGCTTCCATTCTTTCTTTGAAGAAATTTACCGTATGCGTCAGACCCACCTGGAGTTTTGTAGTGGGGCGCCAGTTAAATTTTTTGAAAATTTTATCCGAGGTTATTACACTTCTCATCTGTTCACCGGCAGCCGGAGGACCATGTTTCTCTACCATTCCTTTTCCGGCAATATTATTTATGATATGGAATAATTCATTTACATCAGTTTCTATACCTGTTCCGATATTATAGATATCATTTGCCTCATCGTTAAGAGTGGTCACGTTAGCTTTAACAACATCCCCGACAAAAACATAATCTCTTGTCTGCAAGCCAGAACCATTGATTACAGGCTGTTCCCCCTTGAGCAATTTTGTTGAAAAGATAGCCACTACGCCAGCTTCACCAAATGGATTCTGCCTGGGACCATAAATATTGGCATATCTTAATATTGTATAATTAAGCTTATACTGTGCATTATAGAAGAAAAGATATTTTTCAACAGTGAATTTCGAGATTCCATAGGGGGAGAGGGGAGAAATAGGGTGGTGTTCATCTGCCGGGAAATAGCTCTGTTCGCCATAAACTGCACCTCCAGTGGAAGCGAACATGAATTTCTTAACACTTGTCCTTACACAATTTTGGAGCAGGTTGATTGTTCCCAAAATATTAGTAGTGGCATCAAAAGCAGGATCAACAACAGAGCGTCTAACATCCATCTGGGCAGCATGATGGTTAACAACATCAAACTTTTCTTTTTCAAACAGGGAGGAGAGGCTTTTATCGCCGATATCAGCCTTAATAAATACTGCTTCGGAGTTAATATTTTTTTCAAATCCAGTTGAGAGGTTATCGAGAATAAATACCTTATGCCCATCTGCAATAAAAGCATCTGCAATCTGGGAAGCTATAAAACCGGCTCCGCCGGTAACTAATATTTTCAATTTTCAATCCTTATATAAATTAAAATGATTAATATATTCCATTACGGCATCAGGGACAAGAAAATTTATGGGCAGGTTATCCCTAACCCTTTTCCTGATTGCCGTAGCACTGATTTCGATTGTGGGAGTCTCTATAATTTCAGAAGAATAATAGAATTTATCTTTTTCTGCAGGTTCATCCTGAACTTTTCTTTTAAGTACTACAAGTTTTATCATTTTTAATATTTCAGTGGGATCTTTCCAGGTGCTGAATTCGAGCAAATTATCATACCCGATAATGAGTTCGATATCATTATATTCATTTTTCAGAAACTTTAAGGTATCAATTGTATAAGAAACCCCTTCTTTTTTAATTTCAAAATCAGAGTAATCAAAATAAGGAATTCCTTTAATAGCTCTTTTCAGCATTTCCAACCTATGTTCGGAGGAAGAATTTAATAAGCCGATTTTGTGAGGTGCAATGAAGCTTGGAATAAAGATTATCTTATCCAGAACTCTGATCTCTTTAACAGCGACAGCAGTAATAAGGTGGCCATAATGGACCGGGTCAAATGTTCCTCCGAAGATGCCCACTTTCATTTAAGGAGATCCTTATATTCAATAAAAAGTTGGGTGAACTTTTCATGCATATTCTGACTGCAGTATGCATTGCTTTCCTTCTTTGAGAGCTCCTTATAAAGGTTTTTGAAATCTTCGATATTCCTAATAACAAGGAAGTTATCGATCACGTGAAGGAAGTATTCATGTTTAGAGGTATATAGAAGAAAATTGTCATAATTAAAATTATCCCAGTCAATCTCCCCGAACAATTCATGATTAAATGAATTGAAGCCAAGGAAAGTGACTCCCCCAGTTGCGGTTTTACCAATGACCACAGCTTCATCTTTTATGGATAGGAGATTTAGGGCCTGCTGTATATCATTAGGTGCTAAACAAATTGAATTTGAAAATATTAATAAGTTATTGCTATATTTAATGAAATATTTATCTGAAAGATTCTTTAATATCAGGGTTTTATTGGCGGTATCTCCGAAGAATAAATTTATTCCTTCCTGTTTAAATTGGGCGGGTAAAAAATCCTTGTCTTTTTCGTCGAAAACATATACGGAATTTATTTTTCCTTCAAACGTCTCAAATATTTCTTTGTAGTTTTCAGTTAATGCAGAGTACAATAAAGTAGAATGTTCCGCATCGAATGTTTCAAAAGCAGGGATATACTCCGAATTGAATATTGTATGCATTGGAAACAAATATATCGAAGAATTCAGTTTATTCATTTTGTTCCGGCTAATAATGCCTGAATATAATTTCTGTAATGACGGACCTCATTTTCATAATTAATCCGGTTATGGCCTTTTGTATTCCGTAACTGCATCTTTCTGAATGCGAGAGTAGTAGCCGTCTGAACATAAATTTTTCGTATTCTTTCATCAATCCAACCGAAATTATTCCTTTTGGGAGAATTAAGTATTTCAATATGATTCATAGGAATAATTCCATTTTCGGCTTCTTCGAGAAGTTCATGATAAATAATGTTTTTATCATTACTTACTGATATTGAAAGTACTATAATAAAAATTAAAATAGTAATAAGCATGAAGATGAACCCCAAAGGCTCAGTTTTTTCAAAACTTATCATTAAGTTCCATGCAAAATGAATAAATATGGCTGAAGCTAAACCAACGAAGGGGAAAGTGAGTTTGAAATATATGCTTTTAAATTTGGCATAACCCAAGAAAGCGCCGAGAGTTGCAGTTGTAACACAATGCATAACAGCAGTAAATAATGTTCTTACGATTACCAAAGAGACCCATACATTAAAACTGGCAGCATTAGCAATAAAATAGAGGAAATTTTCAGTCATGCCAAATCCTAAACCGATAGCGCCCCCGAATACAATTCCATCAGTCATATTATCAAATTTCCGGCTACTGATAGTAAAAAACAGGAATATTCCTTTTGTTGTTTCCTCAACAAAAGGGGCAATTATGATTGTTTCAATCCGGGTTAATGATTCCTGGTTATGAATAAATATTGAAACAAAAAATGAGAGAATGTAACTTCCCACCAAAGCAAAGAAAATAGCACCAAAAGCACCCCAAAGGTAATTCCTGAGCACAAGAATAAAAGGTTCCCTGTCATATTGATCGAGTCTCCAAATGAGCAGGAGATAAATAAACATAGGAACAAATGCAGCAACAGCAGATGAAATTATCATTAAAAATTATTTTTCTCTTATCCATCTGATCAACTCTTTTATGGCAGGTCTTTTCCCATAAGAGAGTATCCCTATTTTAAAGAGTTTTGAGGAAAAAGTAATAGTAAGATAAATTGAAATAAGCATTATCAATATGGCAGATAAAATTTCCCCTGCCGGTACGGTCTCTATTTTTAATCTTAACATCATTATTGAAGCGGAAGTAAAGGGGATGAATGATAAAATCTTTATCAGAGTTGATCCAGGGTTCTGTATAGCGCTGACGGCAAATATTGTAGGCAGTATGAGAATAATACTGATATAGCTTGTTATCTGCTGTGCTTCCTGTTCGGTAGATACTATTGAACCAACACCAACAAATATTGAGACATAAAAAACATACCCCAATATGAAAAAACCGAGCATTGGAAAGATATTATCGAATGCTTCCATCGGGACTAAAGCAGTGCGGGCAATTACCAGACCTAAAATACCCCATATTAATATCTGGGTGAATCCTAAACCGTTTAAGGCGATTACTTTTCCTGCAAGGAGTTCTTTTTTTGAACAACTTGAAACGAGAATTTCTATAAGGCGGTTTGATTTTTCCTCCAACAGACTACGCACAAGCATTCCGCCGGTGGACAGGATCATCATCATCAGAAGCATAATAAAAATGAAAGAGGAGAAGAACAGTGTTAGAAAATCTGCTTTGCTTTCTTTCCCGTTCTCTGCAATTTTTATAGGATCGATCCCCACATATTTTGAGACAGAGTTGATAATAGAAGTATCGACTCCAGCTTTTTCCAATTGTATCTTATTCTTTACCTTATTAAAGACCGCTTCGATTTTACCTATATCATCAAAGCTACCAGAGCCTTTACTGCGGAAATTGATTTTTATTTTATCAGTGCCACCATGCAATATAAGCAGGTATCCCTGAAGTTTATTGCTTATCACATCCATGTCAGCCGTTTTCTTTAATTCATCGAGTTTATCTTTTTTAACATAAAGATTGATGATTATGTATTTAGGCTGATCATCCTTTAATTTAATTTTCTCAAGGTTATCTCTTAACTGACTAAAATAAATACGAGAAGTGTCAATTATACCGTATGCTTTGGTGGATTCCTCTTCATTCCTTGTGAACCAAGTTGGGGCTAAAGTAAAGAGTAATAAGATAGCGGGGGTGAGAAACATTGAAATAATGAAGGCTTTAGTCCTGATCTTTTCGATATACTCCCATTTGGCTATGATAAAAGTTTTTTTCATTGACTGTTTCTTATAACGTCAATAAATATCTTGTCGAGAGTCGGTTCAATTACAGAGAAATGAGTAACGCTTAGGCGACCCATAATATCTTTAAGGAAATCTTTCGGTTGGATATCCTCCTTCAAAGTGACTTCGATAGACGTAAGGATATGGTTAGATTCAGTTATGGGTAAATTCTTCTGCTTAGCTGTTTCAGGGAGGGAATTAGATTTTTCAGTACGAATAACAGAGGGGAGAGTACTAATAAATGAGCCGTCCCCCTCGAAAATAATCTTAACTGTATTTTTTCCGAATCTTTTCTTAATACCGGTCATACTGCCGCTGCAGACTTCCATTCCTTTATTGATCAGGAATATATCGGAGCAAAGTTTTTCAGCTGTATCCATCTGGTGAGTGGAGAGAATAATAGTTTTTCCAATTATGGATAGGGAAATAATAATTTCTCTTATGAGCTGCTGGTTTATTGGGTCAAAACCTGCGAAAGGTTCATCGAGCACAATAAGCCGGGGGTCATGAATGATGGCAGTAATAAACTGAACTTTCTGCTGGTTACCTTTGGACAATTCCTCAATTTTCTTGTTACGGTAGAGGGTGATATCAAGTTTTTTTAACCAACGGTCTGCTTCAGAGAGAGCGGTTTTCTTATCCATGTTTTTCAAACGGGCGAAATAGAGAATAACATCAATTGTTTTGCTTTTTTTATAGAGACCTCTTTCCTCGGGCAGATACCCGATAATGTTGAAAAACTGGTCATTTATGGGTTCACCGTCAAATAATATTGTTCCGGAAGTCGGTTTAATAATGTTAAGGATAGTACGGATAATAGTGGTTTTCCCAGCACCGTTGGGACCCAGGAGACCGAAAATCCTACCCGGTTCAACTCTGAAGGAGACATTATTAACTGCAGTTATTTCTTTGTACTCTTTAGTAAGGTTTTCAGCAATGAGCATAAAGTCCGGAAAATAATTTCTTCAAACATACACCATTCCCCTGATTTACTCAAATTTGCAGGATGAATATGAGCAGCTAACCGACCGGTTGGTAAGCCACCGCCATTTTGTTTCATGGTAGCCCAAAAGAGTGAATGGTTATTTCCAATTAAAAAAAGCCTCTGGGTTTAACCAGAGGCTTATGAAGACTCAACGGATTGATGGAGAAATAGAGTAAACTAGCCTAATTCTTTAAGCATCGAACACTGAGCCCACTAGCCTTAAGAATGTCCCACTGGGCGATATTATTATTATAAATGGGCAGGTTTGCCTGCTTCACCGGCTTTTTCCCAATCTAAATCGGATTTAACCTCAGGAATAATATCACTATTATGAAAGTGATCCGCGTTCAGATTTTCAGCCATCCATATCTGATGACCAATTTTTACTTTCCTTAATAATGATAATTGTTTGATATCTTTTTCCCCAATTTTCAATTTCTTAAATGATGATAATAGTTTCATTAGGTATATTCCTATGGTTACGAAATTTGATTTAACGGAGAAATAGACACTTAATCATTGAGGTTATGGGAACTTAATAGAATGCTTTCTCAATTGGTAATTTTTAAGGGATTTTCTTTTCTTTGCTTAAATTATTAAGCATGATGAGGACTTCACGCAGTGATCAGCATGATCAACATTATTCGGACGATGGAGCGTGGCCAGAACATAATTTTGATGCTGAACATTCAGGTCTCCGCCGACTCCAAGATAAAAATCAGGATGAGGAAGTTCTAAATCTTCAAAGAATACTTTTGACATGTTTTCATCATAATGCTGACCAGTGTGGCAGACGAGATGCGTTATTATTTTGTTATATTTTTTAAATGCTTTGTGTAATGGTGCGACTTTCATAAAATTTGGACGTGCACCAACGACGGAGATTATTTTCATGAGTTTTTATTTTATTTTCAATAAAATTTACACCTAAACCATCTCGATGGATCCGAACAGGATTTGAAAGGAACTTAAAGATATATGGATTTTGAAATTCAGTTCCTAAAGTGAAGTCTATTGCGGAGAAATACTATATCAATTAGAAAACAACTGATTTAAGATTGTTTTTAATAATCTTTTCTATAATGTTTCTAATATATTCTAAAAATTTGATTTTAATCCAAATAATGCAGTTATTAGACCAATAACAGGGATGAGTCATTATATAGTATCTATCTTCTGTTTTATTAATATATTCTATAAGA
>OCZT010002554.1_pt1 | contig 18744 bp, 19 predicted proteins | sample 1539031 | NCBI WGS metagenome assembly OCZT01 (sample SAMEA3539308, study PRJEB22396) | soil metagenome | biome: tundra; feature: field; material: soil | place: USA | collected 2010-05 | depth 0.15 m | reverse complement strand
AAGTCCAGTTGTGGAATCGATATCTAGTGGCGCCGACCAGGATGTCCCGTTGTAGTGAAGGGCATTTCCCTCGCCGTCTACGGTCATGCAAAAACTGCTGCTTGTGCATGACACGGAACGCGGGCCTTGGCGATATTGTAAATTTGGGGAATCGATATATAGTGGCGCCGACCAGGATGTCCCGTTGTAGTGAAGGGCATTTCCCTCCCAGTCTACGACCATGCAAAAACTGCTGCTTGTGCATGACACGGATGTGGGGTTATTGCCACTACCATCGATACCCGTCCCCGTACTCCAGCCGGTCCCAGTTGCCGATGCGGGTGTCGACAATGGGGCTGCACCGAATAAGCCCAGAGCCACTAGAGCCATCGCAATCGGGATGGTCACGATCGCCCTTGAGCGAAGTCGCATGAACGGTCTGTGCAATAGCGTTCTGCCCATATTGAGCCCCCGAGCCAAACGAAGTTCTATCAGAGGCCTAACACAGAAGAAGGAGCAGCACAAACGCCCTCGCAAGCGTTCGAGATGGAGGCATGGGGGCTTCCACAAACCCACTGGGCACTGGTATCAAACGGGGCGAATAGCCAACGTTCCAAGCTTGGAGAGCTAGGCGATACCTGGCTCTGGTGCCGAGGTCGGCTTGAAGTGCAGATCCCGCTCGATGACGCACCATGCTCTGACAGTTGCCTCCATCTCGACGATATCCACGTACCCCCACTCGCCGGGGTGACCGGGGCTGTAAGGGGTCACCTCAGAAAACGGATTACAGAGTACGCTAAGCCATCGGAGGATCAGCCTGGATGGAGGGGAACTACTACGTAACAGTATTGAGTGTTCTCATTGGCGGGAACCACGGTGCTTATACATTGGGCTCCAGAGAAGCTGAACGGCAAATCCGTGCTATTGCCGCTTGCTCCGGCAGGTCCTTGTGGTCCTTGTGTTCCTTGTGGTCCAACTTCTCCGGCTAGACCCTGTATACCGGGTCTTCCACTCGGTGCTGGCCAGATGGCGTGGTCTGCGTAGGCACCGGCAGCGGCGGCTACGAAAGCAACGATGCAGTATGTCAGTCCCATCATGAAAGTCTTCGTAGTGGAGCGTTGGAATGTCGGTTGCGGTGGTGCGTAATAGGTTGGTGGAGTTTGTGAAGCCGACGGTTGCGGCTGCGTCGATGTCGCATCGGGTCCGGCTTGGCTGTTCGTCTGATCTGGTGGTGTAGTTCCTTCTTCCATGATGCTCCGGCAATCGTGCACGCTCGCACAAGGCTGTTGTATATCTGCTGATTGTCTGCTTTTCGCAATGCCTTCGGCAACCTTGAAGCGTCACCATCCGTACTTTCTTTGGAACCGCCAGCGGTTCACTCCACCACCAACAGCGACAACAAGGGCATAGGCAGTCCATCCGGCCCCGACAGCGATCTGGTTGTGAGGAAACTCGGCGAGAAGGGTTGCTCCGAGATATGTCCAGATGATGCCGAAGCACCCTTCAATAAGACCAAGGAGCCATAACCACTGAGACTCCAGAGATGCCCACCACCAACAGAGAATGGCGATGGGTATCAGCAGCCGGAGGTCGAACTGCAGAGCAACAGCAGTCATGGCCAATGGAACGGCAACCAAAGAAAGCCAAAGGCGATCTTGACGTTTGGCAAGCAACGCACGGAGGGACGATTCCGTGCGTTGTGCCGCGATGTGCACCCTTGCAAGCGTGTCAGGCATGACGATTCGACTGAGCTTCAGGGGACAATCGAGGTTTCGCATGGTACTGCCAACTTTTAGGGCTCATCGCCGTTGCACCGTTCACCTAAATCCTGATATGCCATAACGACTTTTTGATGAAGCATCGGCAAATTGTGACGCAGACACAAGAGAACGTAACCGAACCATCACAGCTTCGCGAAAACGCGCAGGCGGAAGCTCGGTTACGATACGTGCCCGCAATGCGGCACACGTCCCCTGAAGTTTGTTGATCGACTTCAGTATCCGTCATCCACAAAACGATTGAACGACCGCCACCAAATTGTTACCAGAACGGGTTTGTCGGCCTCGTGTGGAGGACAGGAATGTAATGGGAGAAGCCGAGAAACACGAGCACCAGGACCAAGACGCCAAACCATACAACTTGCTCCTTCGACGCTGCGTTCACATTCGTCGGCGCTTTGATCAAGTCCTGCTGAGGACTGTCACCGTCAAGCGCTTCGAGCCGAAGCTCGGTTGGCGGATGACTCCGTGCGAGCGCAGCATCCCATGCGTTTCTATTCCCTTCCCACACACTGATCCGTCGCAAGGCTCGTGAGAGACCGTCGCCGAGGCCAATGGCACTCGCTCCAGCATCTGCCTCGTATTCCGCAAGACGTGAATCGTTCGCTGACATTGGGATAAGAACGAATCGCGTCAACAACCACGAGGGCCAAAGGAACATCCACCCCAGGAGTGTGAGGAAGGTCGTTGCACCCTTCATCGTAGACTTGCCACTGCTGTGCGGCGGTTCGGATGCTCCGAACCGCGCTCCCTGCAGGAACATTCCTAAGCCGTACAGAATGCCTACCGGCCAACCAAAACACCAGACCATTCGCATCGCAAAGCCGTCTCCCCTCCTCCAGTGCGTCAGCTCGTGGGCAAGGACACCGGCGAGTTCTTCTGCATCGAGCTTTTCGATGAGTCCCTTACTCAGCACAATGGTCCGTGTATACGTCCACGCTTGCGGTACAGCCGAATCCATGACACGGAGGAATGGCGTAGAACGGAGATTCATCGGAGCAAGCGCCATTGCAGCGGCCTCGTCGAGATGTTCTGCTTTTTCCCTGGCGCTTGGTCGCCGGTACCCACGCCACTCAAGCATCTTCGGTTCCATGAGTGTGGATGTGAGACCGAAGAGAAGGCCGATGACGATACCGATAAGGAGCGCTGTCGCAACGAGCGGGATAGCACCAATGGTGCTTGACGTGTAGATCGCAGCGAACGCTGTCCCGAACCCAACAGCACCCGCAACAAATGCTCCAAGAAAGATAACGCCACCTGACGTGTGCGATGTGAGTGAAAATACTCCAGCCGCTTGGCCACTTACTGTGATGCCAAACGCGGTGAGCACGACGCTCGCGAGGGCACTGAACGCAGCGATCCATAACGCGATGACTGCTGCTGTCCACGCAGTGAAGAGCGCTGCGAACGTTGCACCGGGCAACCGAACCGCTGCAGAGAAGAGCCATTCGAAGGTTCCTAGTCCCTCGGGCAACCCCTCAAGCCTCCACGTCTTGAGTTGATGCCACCATCGGGCGATACGTCTCCGGCGTTCAACGGCTATCCCTTCGGGTACCACTGCTTCTGCCATTGTTGCCCCCCTTGTCTATCTCTGCCTATGTCGTTTGCAACACCTCGACGATTCCCCACCGGGCAGTCTGTACAGATCGGACTGCAGCAGTTCCTTGGGGGAGCTGCCGCAACGTATTCGGATGGACGACGTACTCATCGACATCACGAATCGTGCCTTTTGCTGTCTCCGCTGTCTCCCAGTCAATCTGGTGCGTCACCTTCCAGGTCGAGCGAGTCCCAAACTGGGCTGCGATCTCTTCAGCGTCCGCTGCTTGGAGCCGGTGGGCAATGAGCAAACCAGCTTGTAAGACTGCGGATCGCAAGTCTGGATCTTGTGGGAGGAGTTGTGTCGAAAGAACGAGCGGCAGCTTCGCTTGACGAGCCTGCAGGAGGAGGTCAATGATCTGCTTTGCATCCTTGAGCGCTGCAAATTCGTCAATGGCGATAAGGGTGGAGGCCAGCGAGTCACTCCCTGCACGAAGTCGCCGCCCACATGCCTGCTTGAGGTCCTGGATGATGACCCGTCCAAGGAGTTCCACATCCTCTGATGCAGCCGTCACCGGCAACGACACGTAGGCAACGGTCGGCGTTGCGAAAACGGCATCCCAGTCCAACTCTTTAGCAACTGCAAAGAGAGGTCCGAAGGACCCCTGGACGAGGGCTCCAAGCCGGTACTTCAAGCCGGAGACACCGTTCTTTCCAGCGACATCAGCGTCACCGACAAAATTTCTCAGTTGGTCGGCAAGAGTACGAAGTACCTCTCTGTTTGGGTCGCTGTTCGCGTCTTCGCTGTCCGGGACAAGATCGTCCACCTTCTTCGCAAGGATGCGAAGTCCATTCGCATCGAGCGAGTCAGCGATTGTGACAAGCGTCACGGGAACCCCTGTTGCTATGAGACCCTTGACAATGAGCGGGATGACGTTCATCCCGACCTGCTTGTAGATCTCACCAGCTTCACCGAAAGCGAATGAACCAATGAGCTTGTTTGCGACATCGCTCGGACTCCCCGTGCACGGGTTGTAACCGACCGTTGTCGGATCGTCGGGGTCCACGACGATGAACGGTAATCCGTGGCGAGCTGCCAGTTTCTTGGCTGTCGCGCCGAGCGACCCGCCCTTGCAGTCGATGATGACGAGCCCGCTGCCGCTCGCCATTGCCCCGTCAGCGAGTCGCTCTAGTGTGGTCGTCTTTCCCGAGCCAGTGGCTCCGGGAAGGAACGTGTGTAATCCCAGTTCCCCAACCGTAAGGTCGAACATCTTGTTGCGGTTGGTCTTAAAGACCCCGAGCCGGATACTGCCATTCGGATGCGCAGCATCGACGGATGACTCGTTCATGGCCCGAGCGTACATATTTTTTCCAGTCTGAGCTTGAGCCGCCTCTTTGCGCACTTCTTGTGCTTGACGAAAGATTCCGCCCAAGAGTGTCTGCTCTCGAAATCCGAGCATTGACTCCCAAGCAAGGAGAAGGACTGGTCCTGCACATAGCTCGATAGCGGAACTCCGAAGGAGTGCATTACTGAGCAACACCGAACTTGTCGCTGGCAGGAGGTCGTACAGCCTCCCTGGAATGAGGAGGCCCCACGGCCAGAACCATGCGACCTCGCGACTGAGGAGGAGGACGCACAGGACGCCGGTGCCCGACATCATCATGGCCGTCAGCCATGTCGGGCGCGTGAGCTTCCAGATTCCCCAGGAAACGGCCATACCAATAACGGCTGCAGGCATTGCAAGAACACTCGCAACAAGGACAACGGCCAGCGACGATGTCACGTTCCGATACAGGTTGAACTGGGAGCCGACATCCGTGGTGGGGACGCCTGGCTGGAACGGTCCCATCGGCGTTCCTTTTTGTGAAACTAGCGGCCCTGCCATGGTCGTACCTCGAAGAGGTCGGCCACGCGGCCTCGCTTAACAATTTCTGTCAATGACGCAACACGTGAAGGCCGGACGTACCACCAGACGTGGTCGTACCGTTCGGAGAGGTACGCACGGATGACGGCCTCAGCGTCCATCTTGCTCCGAGCTGTCCTATCAAGTTCGACAGCAATGGTCTGTTCCTTGCGTGAACCTTTTGCAGGGAGCGTGAAAACAGCGTCAGGGATGCGACCCGTGGTCTTCCGCAGCCCTTTTCGTTTGTCCCTGTAGCGCTCAGCACGGCGCTCGCGCTCCGTAATGAGGATGGCATCCGGATGCGAGGCAAGTATTGCCTCCGTGAGGTCTACGAGCGACAAAGCGTGGGGAACCTCGGCATAGACGATGTGGGCTGGTGACAGCCCGACGTCTGCAATCCGGGCACCATGGGTCGTTACCCTGAGAACGGACGGCTCCTGATAGTGGGTGCGTTCACGTTGTAACAGCGGCGGGGACGTATCGCAGAGCTTGCGCACCCGCTGGAAACAAGCGGACTTCCCGTGCGGGGTCGGGAAGAATTTTACAGTGATCTGGTCTACGGTCACGATGCCATGGCGAGCGACCCAAACCAGGATCTCAACGTCGCGATCTGTGAGCTGCATATGGCCATGGGCTCTCAATGGCAGGCGGTTCACACCTGTTCCCGGTGCGCCTGTCTGGTCTCCTGTGCGCTTTGAGCCAATGTGCTCAACCATGATCGTTACTCGAAGCCGCACGCCTGGAGCTGCAACGCAGTTCCATATTGATTATCGGACATCTGCCAACTCTTTACAACCAATGACCACTGCATTGTCATAGCGGATATCCTCCTCAGTCTCGATGTTGATGGAGGACGAAAAGGTGGGCTGGAGTTCTTGGTCCGGCAACACTCTCAAAAGACTTCGCATTTTCGTTCGCCTGCATCGACCTACTCTTCCTCTTTTTTTCTTCTACTTCAGGAAGCCGACTCCTTCTTCCTTTTTTTCTTCACAACTTCGCCTGCACTGAACTACTCGCTCTCTTTTTCTCTCTGCTTCAGGAAGCCGATTCCTTCTTCTCTTTTTTCTCTTTTTTCTCTTTTTTCTCTTTTTTCTTCTTTTTTCTTCTTCGTTCTCTACAACCCACTTCTTCTTTCAAGAAACATCAAGCCAAAACACCCTCATCTCAACTTGATTCTCTGCCGCGCTGCCCCATGACTGGTTCAACACCCCATACACACAAATATCACGATGTGGGTGTGGGGTGTTGAACCATTGCCTCTGCAATGCAAGGACGGGGCAGCGCGGCAGTATTCCCTCATCACGAGATGTAAATATCTGGCGAGATGCTTGAAAATGTATGCAAAATAGGTCTGCACGCCAGTTGTAGGGGCTAGTGCAGGGCATCTTTGAGGGCTGCTAGCGATGCTCAACGAGCACCACGAGCCACTACGAACACGTTACCAAATCCGAAGTGCTGAATCAAGGACCACCAAGGATGGACGACGGTCTCTGGATAGTCTTGGTTTCGTTGCCTCAAGTGAAGAAGGCCTCACCGTATGCGGTTCACGCACTTGCCGAGCAAAACGGGTACCGTGCAGTCCTGAACTCTTGAAAAGGAGATCTTCATGAGGGCGAGAAGACCGCGACAGTTACTATGCCTTGCAAGTCTTGTCGCCCTGACTGCTGCTCCGATACTCATGGTGATTCCAAGCGCCCAGGCGGCCTCAACTGCGGTAACCGGAAACGCAAAAGCAATCGCCTTTTATAAGGTGATGGTTAAAACAACCGCCCGCTACGGCGGAGTTGTCATGTCACGAGTTGGCTACGATGTTCTCAAATCAACGATTTCAGGGACGTTTTCTACGTACTACAACTTAGCCGTGGTGCCGACGGGATTCTCTCCCGCAAAAGAGATGGTCACATTGGCTCTCAGTGGCGGAAAGACTGTGTGGGTAGCCGATCTGATGACACCGAAGTGTGGGGCATCCGGTAGCTGCGGCACAAATATTCCCATCCGTCTACTTCTGAATTCTAAAGGCGAGTTTTATCAGTTACGCGCACCATCAAGGCCTTCCTCGTGTTGGGGAACTGCCACAAGTGTAAATGTTGGCGGATTTATGCCGGGTACGCCAGCGTACGAAACAATCGGTCACTTTGATCCGATGAAGCGAGTCGGTAAGAACGAAACCGTCACCTCAACATTCCCTTGGAGTAACAAAAGAACGGCAACCGAGGTAGATACCATTTCTCTAGCAACACATCTGCCAATCCGTAGCGTCGTCAAGGTACCAAAAGAGGGCGCGACCCCTGCCTACTCGTTCACTTGGACGAATGCCTGGCTCAAGACAGCACCGATTCAGCCGAAAGTGACAATGTGTTCCTGATCAGTTGCCAAACATCGAAAAATAGGCGTACGCGTTGTACTGGCACTGATTTACGTGGCCGAACTGAGTGGTGCTGAAGGACCATCAAGTAAGGGTGGTGCGTTTGACGCGTTCGGAGTGTTTATCCCTTGTTGGTTTTGCGCGGGTCAATGCAGTCAGGTGATGCGAAGCGTTCGGGAATACTGGTAAGAGCGAATGCTGAAGGGCTCGTTAGAGCCGTCCGCTTTCCCTACAGGATTAACTAAAGGGAGCTATAGGTTAATTAAGAGGAGCAGCGCCCCCGTTTATGCGTAAACCAGCCCCCGTTTATGCGCAGAGTGCGCCCCCGTTTATGCGTGGTTTTTAAGAATGGGGTCGGCCACCTGTGGATAAGCGCCCCCGTTTATGCGCAGATCGGTTCCTCCGGATCGGATGTCCTATCGAACGGGGAGCATCCCGACGTGCGTTTTTGAAGGTATCAATCGAAGGCCGCCATCAGTGACGTCAAAGCGAGCTTCAGGATAGAGTGCGTGGACCTTGCTCAATGCCTCGTTAAGTTTCTCCCTGAACTTCCGAAGGCGAGCGTAATCAGCACCAAATTGGCCATACAAGGACGGCCATGGGATGGTCACCGGCTTCGCAAGGTAGCTGTAGCGGTATGTCATCCAGACATAGAGATCCAATGCCAACGGAGAGCGCTTGAGCACTCGCAAGGCTGCAGTGTCGATCGGCACGGGGTGGTCAATAATTTCGTTGAAGAATTCCTCCCCTAGCGTCACAGTGCTCTGCCAGAGAGTGGCCTGGTGTGGGTCCTTCGGGTCCCACCAAAGCTGATACCGGCTCGCCACGTCGAGACCTGCTCCCATAGCCGAGTGGTCACCATCAAACGTGCAAAAAATCCTGGAGGCAAGGAGGCGGCGTAGCTGGCTCTGAAACCGATTGATTGTCCCCCATTGACCACCTGTCGAATCCAGACCAATCTCGCTCATAAACCGAGTGAGGGTCGGACCGAGAACAAGCGTCCGATCTCGCGTACGCACAGCTTCTGTTGTCAGCCACGACAAGATTATTCGTGGCAGACCACCATACGGCAGACCCACATGAGAAGGAGAGAGTACGGAGAGCGTGAGTCGTCCATTGTGGCGCACGTATTCGTTACCCTCCGGCCTGGAATGAGGAAGGGTAACTTGAGCGAGCACACGCGCCATATAACCGAGGTTGCCAGTTCTTCTGGCTGCCTCGATTTCTGATGCAAACACCTCTCTGGCGATTTCGCCCAGTGGGGATGGATCGACTGTCTCGGTGAACCCTGACGTGCCAAAGATGTCGCCGTAGGGCCGTACCGCCGTGTCTCCGTGCATCCGTAACTCCGTGAGTGCGTTGCCCATTGCTATCTACTGGACCTCCTGGCCGTGTCCAGTGAGAAGACCACGGAGTCGCTCAGCTAGGCCGCTGTCATCTTGGACGAGCGTCCACAGAGTTCTTGTGGCAGCACTTGCATTGGTATCGCTGTCGAGCACGAACTGACGAATGAAGCGATGCTGGTCACGGGCAACGTCGAATGTGAAACGAACGGCGTCGCTCTTCTGTTTTTGTAACGGCTGCTCGACCAGTGGTGTAACACTTACTGGTAACGCTTCTCCTCGGAGTGCTGCCAAAACCTGGTCTGTTCGATTCTGTGTCGTCATATCGTGATCCTCAGTGCGGCCAGTAATTCATCAGTCATGGCGCCGTACCTGTGGCCTTCTGGTGGTACAGCTCCAAAGCACCATCCGTATGCTTCGAGAAGGGAAATTTCAGATTGAAGGACGTTGAGCCCGAGGTCTGTCAGGACATCACGGGCCTCCTTAGCGCTTCGCGTCCCAGCGCGAACACGGGTTAGCAAGACAAACACATTGGGATTGTTCCCTGCACCGACGATGAGTTCTAGCGTCGGGCGAAGTCGGTTGAGATCCTGCAGCGTCGGCTGGACAGGAACAAGAACGGTTGATGAGAACTGGACGGCAGCTCGCACAATCCCAGTGTCGCCTGGCGGGGTATCAATCACGACATATTCGAAGCCAGCGGTTTCGCCTGGTAACCGTGATCCGATAGTTGACGTGGCAAGTGACTTCGTCGTGAACGGGAGATCTGGACTCATCGTGGCCCAAGTCACCGCAGATCCTTGAGGGTCAGCGTCTACAAGGACGGTCGGAGCAACACGGCCCAAGTTGGCAGCAAGGTGCACCGACGTGATCGTTTTCCCAACCCCTCCCTTAAGGTTGACAACTGCGATCTTCACATTTCATCGCCGCATTCACGGCGCTCCGTAACTCCGTAAGCACGGCACAACGTGCCGCTAGTTGATGATCCGGCACGTACCCCCATGTTGTCAATGGGTTAAGTGCAACTAGGTCGGGTTGAGTTGGCGGACGACTGCAAGGGCGTCGCCTGGTGCTACGACGATGCCTCGCAGTGTCTTGAGGCTGACAGTCCGTTGACCGTTTTTCTGAGCTGGTCCAGCGATGTTCCACACCGGGGCTCCTGGGCCGTTGTACACCACCTCGCAGAACTTGTCCCGAGAGAGCCTCAAGACGATGATCCGGTCCGGAAGCGGTTCTGCGTGAGCGGACAGCGCGACCGACGCTCGTTGGGTCGCTTTGATCTCTACAGAGAGTTCATCAACCGTCCTCGCATCGAACCCGGTATTGGAGGAGACCATCAGGTCGAAGTCGAATATGTACGCAGCCAAGGATTCGCCGATGCTGCCGACGAGGTGCCCGTCTGGCGTGAAAGATCGTCCAGGGAAGAGTTCCTCCAGTTGGTCAACGATCTCATAGAGACGATGAATGAGTTGGGGCACTTGGGCTATGTCGTCGGCAGAATGCTTGATCACCACATCTCCATAATGCTCTAGTTCGCATAAACGGTAATTGTCCTTCCAGCGACTAGCTGGCTCCCTCCAGCAGCTTGTCCAGTGCAATCTTCGGGATGAGGACACGCCGTCCAATACGGATACAAGGGATCTCGCCTCGGGCGACTGCCTCGTAGGCAAACGCTCGCGATATACCAAGCGACTCTGCCGCCTCTTCGACCGTGAGCGTGAGTCGCTCAACGGGCTTGCCTGATTTTGTTTCTCCGGCAGTCCTTCGCTCGATGTGGAAATCGAGCCACGCTGCAACGTCTTCGGCGTCACGGAGAGCGTTTGGATTCTTCTCCCACCAGTCTTGGTGGATCATCGAGATAGCGCCAACGTTTATCTCGAAAGGAAGTTCGGGAACCTCATCGTTCTCAGGCATGAGCCCAGTTTGACATTCATCAAGGCAAGGATAATGTGATATCAGTCGTCCCGTTAATCCCATGCCGTTAGAAGTACTGGTGTACGGGTATTTGTGCTATCATAACACCAGTAGTTCGCACTACGCTAGAAGTACTGGAGCCACAATGTCTCACCCTGCAGGAATAACAGGAAAAGGCAGATCCGATCTTTCGCAAGTGCTGGCATCTGGCCATCGATTCATCACACCCTCCGACGTAGTCGAGGCACTTGGGGTTGATCCAACTACCGCAGCGAAGAAACTCTCACGCTGGGCCGAAGATGGGTGGGTGCGTCGTGCTCGTCGAGGGCTCTATATTGGCGTACCTGTTGATGCAGCAAACCCTGCCGCATGGTCGGAGGACGCGCTACTCGTTGCAACAGCCGTGTGGTCGCCCTGTTACTTCACGGGCTGGACAGCAGCAAACCACTGGGCTCTCACAGACCAAGTCTTTCGAACCACCGTTCTCAAGACGACGAAGCGAATCCGCTCCTCGGAAGCCCGACTTCTCGATCACGACTACCTCGTAAGCCATGTGAGCGATGCGAGTCTGAAGTGGGGGATCAAGAGCGAATGGAACGCTGAAGTCCGCGTGCAATTCGCCGACCCCGCTCGAACCATCATTGACATCCTCGACGCTCCAAAACTTGGCGGTGGCATTCGCCACGTAGCGGAGATTCTCGCTACGTACCTAAACGAAAAAGATTCTTCAACGCTCATCGATTATGGAGATCGTCTCGGTAATCGAGTTGTGTTTAAGCGGCTCGGCTACATGATTGAGGCGCTCGAACTCGGCCTCCCGGACCTCACTCATGCGTGTCGAGAAAGAATCTCGGCGGGCATTTCTCCTCTTGACCCAGACGGGCCAGATGGTGGCCGTCGAATCATGAAATGGGGACTGAGAATCAATGTCACCATTGCGCGGGAGGAACCGGCATGATCTCAAAGCGAGAGCTTGAGCAACTGAGGGCCGAATGGTCTCTCGATATCGGTGTCATCGAGAAAGACTACATTCTGGGCTGGCTTTTGGCGGGCATTACTCAGCACAGCGAATTGGCTTCAGCGTGGGTTTTCAAAGGGGGAACCTGTCTTCGTAAGTGCTTTTACGAGACCTTTCGCTTCTCAGAAGACCTGGACTTCACGGTCATTAATGGGGGACCCGACGACACCGGTGATCTAATTCGAATTTTTGGAGAAATCGCAGAATGGCTTCAACAAGAGTCAGGTATGGAGTTGGTTTTGGAGGCCAACTCGTTTGAACGAAGGCGGAACCGGCGAGGGAATCCGACGACGCAAGGCAGAATCGCGTACAGGGGACCGAACCCTCCTCGAACTCTGCCAAAGGTGAAAATTGACATCACGACCGACGAGGTTCTTGTTAACCGACCAGTCCTGCGACCAATCGGACACCAATACAGTGACGCGCCACTGCCCGGAACGGGCGTGCTCTGCTACTCACTGGTTGAACTTTTTGGAGAGAAACTCCGAGCGCTTAGTGAACGGTGCCGTCCGCGCGACCTTTATGACGTCGTCCATATGCATCGGCATCCTGATCTCATCGGTATGTCTCATGATGTCGCCGTAGTCCTAGAGGCGAAATGTGCCCATGCCGGAATTGATGTGCCGACCGCAGAGTCGATTCGTTCATCTCCCTTCAGGGAAGAGATTGAGAACGAGTGGGAGAACATGCTTGGACATCAACTTCCAAGACCGCTTCCCCCGTTTTCTGACTTCTGGCAAACGCTTGACGAAGTCTTCGCGTGGCTCGCGGGCACGCTCGAAATTAAGCAGCTCCCCCGTGCGTCTATGGGGGATCTCGACCCGACATGGGTTGCACCAAAGGCCATCACTTCGTGGAGGCGGAACATTCCATTGGAATTACTTCGCTACTCCGGCGCGAACAGACTGAAAGTCGAGATCGACTATCGAGCAGAAACTGGGCGGCAAGGCCCTCGAATCGTTGAGCCATACTCTCTGCGACAAACACGAGATGGAAACCTCGTCTTGTTCGTCGTTAACGATCAAGGACTACTGCGAAGCTATCGAGTTGACCGCATTGCGGGCATTCGTCCAACAGCAATAACTTTCATTCCAACCTTCCAGGTCGAGTTCTAATCGGGGTTCGGAACGAGACCGCCATCAGCGCGCGGTCCGCGCCGCCCTTTTCTTTGTTGGGCCGAGCACGTCGCCCATAATTGCTGCCGCTGCACGGTCTCGGTCCTCTATGAGGTGGCTGTAAATCCGGAGAGTTATCGATGGATCAGCATGACCAAGGCGACCGGCAACGGTACGCACGTCCACACCTGCCCCAATGAGCTGCGTGGCCGTGAAGTGACGCAAGTCATGCAGTCGGACTTCCTTTGCCCCGATGGAATCACGGACACGGATGAAAAACGAGGTCACATTGTCGGGTCGAAATGGGGTCGCGCAATCAATGAAAGGGGAAAAGATGAAGGCATCCTTCAGAAGCGTTACTCCGACAGCCTTCGCCCAGCCGATAACTTCATCTTTGTACTCCTCCAGGAGGGCAATACCGACAGGATCGAGAGCCACTTCCCTGGAGGTGTCGGTCTTCGTCCCTTTCTCGGCAACACCGCCAGGCACGACGACCACAGAACGGGACACTTCGATGACTCCGAGCTTGAGGTCCACGTCAGTCCAACGAAGGGCACACAGTTCCCCTCGCCGCATACCAGTCAGTGCCGCGAGGATGAGGAGCGGAGCAAGTCGCGGATCTCGCTCTTCGGCTTCGTCTATGACCTTCCGGACAACCTCCACGGAGGGAGCATTCACCCGACGCTGGGGCACTCGTGGGGGCCTCGCCTTGTCGGCAACGTTTTCGTTGACCCACCCCCAGCGGACGCCCTGATGAAGCGCTGCCGAAATGGTGCCGTGATGATTGCGGATGGTCTTGGGAGACTTATCAACGACCTTTAGAGCCCCGTAGAGGTCATCCAGATGCTTGGCTGTGAGAGTAGTCAGGGGAACCTTTCCGAGCCGGGGGCGGATCGTCTTCTCGATCTGAGACCGATAGGTCCGGAGCGTTGTCGGGGAGAGGTCGAGGCGCTCACACTCCTCAATCCACTGGTCGAGGAGCTGGCCGAAGGTAGCCCCAGCGCCGTCGGTGCTGGGCGCCTGCTCATCGATGAGATCACGCAATGCACGGTCTGCTGCTCGTGCATTGCCGTGGAAAGTCTTTGAGACCCGCCGATATTTGCCGGTGATCCGGTCTTTTCCCAGGGTGAGCCGAAGCTCCCAGACCCCTTCTCGGAGTTTGCGCTTCGAACCCTGCATTAACGCATAGTACACACGTTTGTGGGATTCTTTGTGGGATTTCCGAGCGGGCAGCAGAAGGGCCGGTGCTTTCACACCGGCCCTGACCTGCACTTTTACCGAGTGGCGGGGGTAGGATTTGAACCTACGACCTTCGGGTTATGAGCCCGACGAGCTACCAGACTGCTCCACCCCGCGTTGCCTCGTACACGTTAGTAGAGAATGATGAGGACGTTCAACAGCCCGGGACTTTGAACCTTTCACCCAGCGCCCGACGGTCGCGGCGCAGCTAGACATCGTCATGACCCGAGTGCGTGGCATGAGGTTATTCGTGCCCAAGAGGCGTACAGCCCTAACAGCAGATTGACGATTTTCGCTAGCGCTGGACGTACCTCAACGACGTGCGCTGTCCGTGCGTAAATACGAGCGTGAAGGTGTGCACTCCTCTTTTGGTACCAGCCTTCACCCTCACTCGAATCGTGAGTACGTGACCGTTGTCATGAATGACGCTGACCTTCGTACCGCTCGCGCTGCTAAAGATTCGTGGCACCCCGTAGAACTGCCTTCCAATGATCCGCGTCGAAACCGTCCGACCCGTCCGTACCGCTGACGTCATTCTGATCGCCCGGGGGCGACGAGGCACGATGGTGACCGTGGTGGCCAAGGACTGTACTGAGGCGTACGTCGAGTCGGCCGACTTCGTGGCCGTTACCGTGCACGTGCCCGAGCGGTCCGCCTTCAACACGTCGCCATTGATGAAGCATCCGGCCGTGCCAATGGTCGTCACGGCGTAACTCACCGCTCCCGATCCCGAACCTCCGCTCGTGCTAAGAGTCAAGGAGTTGCCGTTGATATCTCTCGTACTGGTGAGCGTGAGGGCCGCCTGGGCGACGGGGTTCCCAGTGCCCACGGTGATCGACTGTTGAACTTCACGGGCGGCAGCGAAGGCGCCGTTACCAGCGTCGTTGAAGTTCACTCGACACACCCCGTTGCCGGTGAAGGTGACTACTTTTTGATAAATCGAACAGCCCGTCGAGGCGCTGTCGAGGGTGATGACCACCTTGTCGCCAGAGGTCGCCGAGGCACTCGTGGTGTACGAGCCATGAATGGTGCCAGCCCCGGGCGGCGTGCTGGCGATGATCGTATTGGCCGCGTACACCTTGACGTAGTGGCGAACCTGAGCGGCCGCGGCGAAGGCGCCGTTTCCAGCGTCGTTGAAGTCCACCACGCAGGTGCCCGCTCCCGTGAAAGTAACCTTGCCCGAAGCTAAGGAGCAGCCCGTCGAACTGCTGGCCAACGTTCTGACCACGGCGTCACCTGAGGTGGCCGCGGCGCCCGGCGAGTACGAGCCTCCGGTGCTCCCGGCACCGGGTGACTTACTGACCGTGATGACGTTGGCCGAGTACACGCGGATGCTCTGTTCAACCTGAGCGGCCACGGCGTAGATGCTGTTGCCGGCATCGTTGAAGTCCACCACACAGGTGCCCGCTCCCTTGAAAGTAACCTTGCCCGAAGCTAAGGAGCAGCCCGTCGACGTCGTGTTGAGGGAGATCACCACCTTGTCACCGGACGTCGCCGTCGCGCTCGGCGTATACGAACCCCTCGCGCTGCCGGCAGCGGGCGCCGTGCTGGCGTTGATGGTATTAGACGTTGACCCCGCGGCGAAGGCGGCGGACGAGGGTAGAAACGTGAAACCCACCACGAGTAACATCGACGTGGCCCCGAGAGCCAATATTTTGGCGAACATTGTGCGAACAGTCCAAATGCGTGTCGCGCCGCCCGAAAGGTAATTCATTCGATTACCAACCTTCTTCTTCGATCCCTGGCAAATTGCCGGGCCGGAAGGATGCATGGTCTTGGCGTCCTAACAACGAATTTAACATGGGAAAACGCGAGTATTTCAGCGGATTCGGCCCTTCTAAGGAGTGACTAAGCCAACTGCTGGCGTATCTTCCTGTTCTCCTGGGGTGTGGTTACGCGCTCACGTTTTCCAATCGCTTCGCCCGACGGCTGTGCGTAACTCGACCCCATGGGTCTTCTCGGCCTACAAAGAGAGAACTCGTTTGAAGGGTCCGCGGGTCGAGTCGGCGCGTTACGAGGCATTTCTACGGACGTCATCGTGAGCAATCGGAAATCGTCATTGCCACAGGTCGCACGACCATAATCCCATTCTTGAAAAGTTCTCAGATTTCCATGTAGCGCCGCTTTGACGAGATTCTTCATCGACGTTGAAGAGAATATTTGACGAGCCAAGTGACGTTTTCGTGACATTCTCTACGCGCACGCCTCAAATGGAATCATCATTCACGTATTCACCGTATTTTCGAAGGTAACGAAACACGTCGACACCGTGTGGAGCACATACATCACACCTATAGTCGTTATGGCGGCGTAAAAATTTAAACACCGCCTAATGATTGATCGACAATTTTGAGTAGCTACGGAGACTCCATGAGAAACCCATTAAGAAGTTCCCAGGTTCGTTCCACACGACGAGCGTCGATGACGACCGTCCTCGCGGGCGCGTCAGCCATGGCGATGATCGTCGGCTTAACGCTCGTCTCGGTCGGCGTCGCGACAGCCGCGTCAATCGCGCCGCACGTCGCGCCGCCCGCGCCCTGCAATGTTTCGGTGACGGGAGCCGGCACTGCAGTGCCCGGCCAGACGTTGATCGTCGGCGTCGTTGCCGGCACCACGATCGTCACCATGAATTGCGACACGGCCTCCGGCGCCGGAGTTGTCGCCGAAGCCTCCCTTCTCGCGGCCATCGGCACGTCGGCCGTCCTCCAATCGACTGAAGCCGACACGAGTGCCCTTGCTACCTTCGCGCCAAGCGCGACCAGCACGGCCTGCCCTGCGGGAACCGCCGGATCGTGTTCAATCGCCACGTTCACCGTGCCCGCCACTTTTGCAACCGCTGACGCGAACGGCGTCTGTCCTCCGACGCAAGCCGAGATCAACGCCGGACTCTTTGGCTGCGCCATCGCAGTAGCCAGCGTGCAACTAGCGCCCGTCCCCGGCGCCGAGTACTTGATTCAGTACGCTTCTTCACAGGCCACGGCACCGAGCCCCCCAACGATCGCGGCGCTCCAGACGACGGGTTCTGAAGGCAGTCTCGTTAACGTCGCCGACGCCGCTGGTAACACCGGTTACTGGTGGGGCAGCGCCGTCCAATATGTCCAAGCAGTGACCGCCGCTACAACGCCCGCAGTCCCACCGACTACCTGCGTTGGGGTTGGATACGGCAACGTACCCGCGCCGTACCTGGCTGACATCTGGTTCGTTACCGGAACGTCCACTGCCGTGGGCGGGGGTGTCGCGTCGGGCGTCACCATTTCGAACGACTGCTACAACGGCAAGACGTTGAGTCCGCCTGTTCTGGGCGGTACCATTACCGTGCCGGCGACCGTTGTCTCGGGAACGTCGTACACGGTGTACCTCTGCGAGGTCAACTCCACGCCGTATCCGAGTAACGACATCCACTCCGCGAGCATCTGCGGCGCTGGTGCGCCTTCGTTCATTGACGCGTCGTTCAGCTTCACCGCTATGGCGAAGGTGATTTCGCAGAACCTTCCCATAGCGAACACCGTCGCCACGGGTGCGTCGTCGAGCTTCAAGGACCAACTCGTGACGAGTGGCAACCAGGGCACCGTGTCCTACGTGCAGTCCACCGGTTCGCCGAGCATCGCGGTCTCCAGTTCGGGCGCCGTCTCAACGTCGGGCACCTTGAAGCCCGGTACCTACACCGCGACGGGCACGACGACTGACGCGAGCGGCGACGCCGGCACGTTCTCGTACGCGTTGGCGGTCACGGGAACCACACCACCCCCCACCGTGAAACCCGCGCCCAAGGCCCTCAAGGTCTCTGGCGTCGCGGTTCCCGGCCGCACCGTCGTTCTTACGATTACCGGTAAGAACTTCACTGGTGGACCCAAGATCACCGGGCCCAGGGGTACTAGCGCGACCGTACTCAAGGCCACCAGCACGAGGCTGACGGTCCGAGTGAAGGAAGCAACGACCTTGAAGAAGGGTACCTACACCCTCACGATTACATTCGCGAGTGGCAAGAGGACCAGTATCCACTACACCGTCAAGTAACTCCGCGTCGCGCACCGCGATCGCAACGAGACCCCCTCCTTCGAGGGGGTCTCGTTGTTGTTGGCCACCAATACTGCCACCTCGAGTCAGATGTTTCCAGGGAAGAAAAGTAGTGTGAGGGGAACCCGACTGAGCGTCCACGTCACGAGTACGGGTCACAGTCGTCGAATGAGGGACGTGAGCCGTGGCGAGAGACGTCAACGCGGGAGGGACCTTTCAAGCGCTAAGGGAACGCGACTTCGCGCTGTTGTGGTCGGGTCAGACGGTGTCGTCGCTCGGTGGCGGCATCTTCACGATTGCCCTGGCGATCGTCACCCTCGAAGTCGATCACAGTCCTTCGGGCATTGCACTCGTCTTCGCGGCACGCGCCATACCCTCGGTCTTGCTCGCGCTCGTGGGCGGCGTCGTCGTCGACCGCATGTCGCGTCGTCTCGTGCTGTTGACCTCGGACGCCATCCGAGGCGTCGCCGTGGGCGTGACCGGTCTCGTCGCTCGTCTACCTCTTCGCGTTCTCACTGGGACCACTGGGCATTCTC
>OCZT010002553.1_pt1 | contig 18746 bp, 11 predicted proteins | sample 1539031 | NCBI WGS metagenome assembly OCZT01 (sample SAMEA3539308, study PRJEB22396) | soil metagenome | biome: tundra; feature: field; material: soil | place: USA | collected 2010-05 | depth 0.15 m | reverse complement strand
ATCAGTTGTACACTTTACTCCAGAATTAATTGTACAGTATGGTCCAGAATACTCACTTAATATTAAAATGAAATTTCACATGTAAACTGCACATGTTAACCAGTTAAAAATCGATGAGAGTAGAAATATATAAAAAAACCTACCTGTAAAAAGGTAGGTTTTTTTATTGTTAAGGTAAAAATTCAAAGTGTAGTTGCAAAGAATTCTATTTTACAATTTAAAAAACAATTCAAAATCACCTGACACAACGAACAGAATAGCCATTGAAAGAAGCGAACGAGGCTATCCCTAAAATGCTACTGTTGGATCTAAGATAATAATACCAGGATAAGGGAGGAGTGTCTTCGGTTGAACTTCTGAAGTATACGCCTGAACCGAGATCATGCCACACTACCGGATCCAAATTAGACTTGCGAAAACCTGCTGGAACTGCGGAAAAACCACTGGTATTATTAGTCGCCTGGTTGTTCCCGACATTACCAGCTGTTGGATCAGTAGTCCAACCTGAAGTGCTTGCCATGGATTTGCCTATGTCTACACCTCCAGAAGTGAATGCAAAACCGTTATCTATAAGGAAATTATATAGAGTCATCCACTCTGCATCGGATGGCACATGCCAGCCCGTAGGACAAACTCCGGCAGGGTCAGTTATTGCATAAAAAGTATATAATCTGCCATAAGTAGCCAGATTTGCATTATCATCATTATAAATCCATTGGTATTTGGGCGCAGTTTCTCCAGTGAGATCAACCGTGGTGGTCGTGGGTATTGATGCCCCTGTATTGTACTTTGAAGTTTTCAGGTTTTCCTTCATCCATACCTGGCCACCAATGGATACAAGGTTGTATAGATTACCTTCTATGTCGTATATTGTTGAAAGTGTATGAGGTCTTACTGAATTTGAAGCAGAACTTGGTAAACCGTTACCATTGGCATTTGCTGCCATTACTGTAAAAGTATAAGCAGTCCCATTAGTAAGACCTGTTACAGTTATAGGACTTGCTGCACCCGTCCCGGTAAAACTACCAGGAATTGAAGTCACAGTGTATCCTGTTATTGCTGAACCACCATTACTAACTGGTGCTGTAAATGTCACTGAAGTTTGAGCATCTCCTTCTGTCGCTGTTCCTATTGTTGGTGCACCCGGAACTGTTGAAGGTGTCACTGAATTTGAAGCAGAACTTGGCAAACTTTTACCACTGGCATTTGTGGCAACTACTGTAAAGGTATATGCAGTTCCGTTGGTAAGACCTGTCACTGTAATTGGGCTTGAGGAACCCGTCCGTGTAATAGTACCTGGATTTGAAGTTACCGTGTATCCTGTAATAACTGATCCTCCATTACTAGCTGGCGCTGTAAATGTCACCGTAGCCTGAGCATTTCCTTTTGTAGCTGTTCCTATTGTTGGTGCACCTGGAACTGATGAAGGGGTTACTGAATTTGAAGCAGAGCTTGCTGGACTGTTACCTTTGGCATTTGTGGCAATTACTGTAAAAGTATAGGCATTACCATTGGTAAGACCCGTTACAGTTATTGGGCTTGTGGAACCTGTTCCAGTTAGACCACCTGGAATTGAAGTTACAGTGTATGCTATAATAGATGAACCGCCATTACTAATTGGTGCTACAAATGCCACTACAGATTGAGTATTTCCTCCTGTCGCTGTACCTATTGTTGGTGCACCTGGGACTGTTGATGGAATTACTGAATTTGAAGCAGTACTTGGAGAACTATTACCATTTGAATTTGTGGCAATTACAGTAAAAGTATAAGCAGTGCCATTAGTAAGCCCTATAACTATTATTGGGCTTGCGGAACCCGTCCCGGTAAAACCACCAGGACTCGAAGTTACCGTATATCCTGTAATCGCTGATCCACCGTCACTAGCTGGTGCTGTAAAAGCAACCGTGGCCTGGGCATTTCCTGATGTTGCTGATACATTTGTTGGAGCACCCACTACTGTATTAGTAGTAAAGGAAAGCTCATTTCCATAAGCAGTACCAGCGCTGTTGGTAGCGTATGCTCGTACATAATAGGTTGTACCCGGTAGTAATGTAGAAAGATTGCTTGTGAAACTTCCGGTTCCGATCGAGTCTGTTGTTAAAGAATTGGTTATGGTCGGGGTTGAAGTTGTCGCCCAACATACTCCTCTTGCCGTAATGGCTCCATTACCATCAGAAGTGATATTTCCACCCGAAACCGCTGTTGTCAAAGTAATTGAAGAAACTACAGTGGTTGTAACGGTAGGAATTACAATCGGAGATGTAGTAAATGTAACCTCATTTCCATATGCCGTACCAACCTTGTTGGTTGCATAAGCCCTCACATGATAAAGAGTATTTGGAGTCAGCCCCGTCAAATTGCTTGTAAAACTTCCGGTCCCATTATCATCAGATGTATGTGACCCTGAAATAGCCGGACTTGAAGTTATGCCCCAGCATACTCCCCGTGCAGTCACTGCAGCACCTCCGTCTTTTGAGATCAGACCACCCGTGGTACCAGAGTTAACTGTAATGTTTGTTACAGCAATGGTAGTTAAGGTAGGTATTACATCTTCCTTTTTGCAACTGTCGATTATTGCAATTCCAATTAATAAGCAAACTAAAACTAAAAAATGCACTATTCTTTTCATATTGACCATTATTAATTATTTATAGAGAAATTTAATTATATCTTATTTTTTAAAGTAATATTCGGACTAAAGACATTTAACGAATAAACTATTCTTCAACGATTATATTATAATTTAGTTACGCAAATGAAGATTATTTTTTTGACTTTGCAATATTATTTTGATGAATTGTCAAAAAGAGGTGATAAAATACAGGTTCAATTATGATGATAAAAAATCTCTACTTGATAGAAGACTCGCAGCTAAAAAGTTATGATTACGTCTTGAAATGAAATATTGCATGTAAAATCCTTAAAAACAAAAATGCTCTGTAAAATTGAAACTGTTTTAAGAAATTATAAAATCAAATAAACTCAAAAAGGGCTTCTGAATTATTTCCTCTTAATAAATGAGGTTAATCGATCCTTTATGCTATAGAATAAATAATTCGGAACATAGCCCATACGGTAGAAACTTCCATAATCATCAATCTTATCTATGCTGGCCATAAACCGATTCAAACTTAAAAGATTATCATTATCGACCGGTAATAGATTTGGTTTATGTTGAATAGTAAAGGCATACTGAAAGCCTTCTTCTTTAGCTATATTAATGACAAGATCATTAAAATTACCGTTTGGGTACGCTATAGAAATTGGATATTTCCCTATCATATCAAAAATGGACTTATTGGATCTTCTTAACTCTTCAACAATTTCATCACGTGAATAATTAGTCAGGATTGAATGATTATGAGTGTGATTACCGATAGATGTATAGGGATGCTTAGCAAGAAGTTTAACTTCACTTTCGTTAAGAGGTCTATCAATCTCTGACCAGGGATTAAGAGATGAAATGCCAAAATTACGAACTATGTAATCTACAATATTTTGATGTTTTAAACTCTTCAGAGATACTTGTTCACTTCTAATGTTTTCCAAACTGTTACCTTGCTTAGATCTATACTTGAAAATTATATCCCACCAGTAGGAGCTATTCTCACTAATATTCCCAGTTGTTAAAAAGTAAACTGCAGAAATTTTATATTTCTCAAGTATTTCACAGGAAAGCAGATTATTAAAATAGCCATCATCAAATGTAATCATTACATATTGCTGCGAACTATCGAGGTCATTATTCATATCTTCAGGACAAATAAACTTATAGTTATTTTTAAGAAAATATTTAATAAAATCTTCAAACTGGTTTAATGTCATATTATTCTGAGGATCAATATGATTCAGTTTCTTTTCTCTTTCAGACGCATACAGTCCGTGAAAATAAAACACTAATAAACGGTTCTTTTCATTTTTAAAGTTTAGAAAAAAAGGATTAAGTAACCTTCCAATCTTTTCAACAACAAGTGGACCATGTGAGTTGACAAGTTCTTTAATACGATTTGTATCCATTTTTTATGAATTTAATAAACTTTATCCCTATCTGGAGATATTTCGCTTTTTTTGTAACCAAGAATTAGTGATAATATGGCAAAATACCATAGACCAGTGGCATACCCATGTTCTGACATAAAAATCCAATCAATAAAACTTTCAATAATCTGCGAAAAGAGATATAATAAAACCAACAATGCAAGATCGGATACTACTCCATCAGACTTCATAAAAAGAATAAAAGCTTTAAATAAAGAAAAAATATATAGTAAAATAAAAAGAATCAACCCAACAAATCCCCAACGAAAAATGACTCCGGTCCAAACCATGTCAGCTAGAGCTTCCTTCATAAGAACAGCCCAGTACGTTTGATATTCAGTAACGGAACCCATTCCAATAATTTTCTTTTCCTCATCAATATTAGAAATTACGTTTCTACTCATTGTGAATCGGAAATTAAGATCATTTGGCCCCCTAGCTAATTGAGGATTCGTTAGCTCAGAAAACCTATTAATGATATAATCAATATTTGTAGGAAAAACCTTTGAAATAACCAATAAAAATAAAACTCCCAATAGACAATACAATAAAACATTTCTTACAGCCAACCACAATCTGCCTTTTTTAAAACCCATTAGCATAGAATAAATTATAAATAGGCAAACTATAATTATACTAAAAGACCTGAAATATGTAATAATTGTAGCAATCAAATTGACTATTAGTAATAATGTATAAACAAAAGGATTTTTTTTCATGTGTATCAAGCAGAAAGCAATAGAAAGAAAAGGTAATTGTGGCATAAACCACATCGTCCGGGTTACTTCTTGTCCATTAAAGATCTCTTTCAGATATTCCTGTTGCAGAAAAATTTTAAAATGCAAACCTTGATGAAGTATAAAAAGAAAAGCTGCTATGCTATTTACGACTATCAGGCTAAGCAGAAACTCTTCCAGTATTTCCGGTTTATCAAACGAGGCCCAATTCTTGATAATAAAAAACCCGGCAAACAACGAGATTAGATTAATAAATTCTTTAAAGACCCCAGTCAAAAGCGAATTATTAATAATTGCAGTTCCTAATCCTAAACCAGTTAGAATCATCAATCCAATTATGCAAAAGTCCAGCTCATTTAATGGCAAAGTATTATACATCTTATCCGGCTTTTTATAAATACGGATAATTGAAAATAGTATCCAGAAAAGTACAAGCCAGATGAATCCAAGAATTAATCCCAATTTTCCCGGGATGATAAAAAGTTTGACATTCATAAAAAAAATTGACTCTCTCATAAACATCAGGAAAGGAATGCCCAAAAAAAACAGAGGCGATTTGATCCCTTTTACCACAAAGTATAATAGTAAGACATAAGGTAAAACTATTCTGAAAAGGTCAATCATCTTTTTACAATTAAGTTAGTCTGACAGGATAAATCTTTCATTAAGAAGCATTTAATAAACTAAATAAACATAAGTTAAGGTCAATTAAGTCCAACTCGCATCGGTTAAAATCTTGCATTGGCCTGGTAGTCCATTACTTCCTGTTCTGAAAAAGTCACCACCAATAACATCCGTATATCCAACATTAAAAATTAAATCAAGTGTTTCTCTATCATTCAAAGATAAATAAAGAACAAAATGATATGTGCCTACAGCTAAGGGTAAATTGACCATCTTGCATTTTATTGATCCAAAATCCTGGTTTAGGTGAATAATATCATTTGTAAAATCATTCCTTAAAAAAAGAAGCCGATTCTCTCTGTCATCAATTATCTCAAGACAGACAATAACGTTTTTAATTAATTGATTAGAAAAGTTTTTATAAACAAGCTCAAATGTATATGTATTCCCTGATAACATATTGTCAACATATTCACCGTTTTCATCTAATATTTTGAAATCCACAAACCTGACTTTTCCATTACCTGTTCTATCCTTCCTGTCTAACAGTGATACTTTAGATAAAATAGATGTATTATCTAAATATGTAGATATGCCCTCTTTTGTTGTGCCATTAAATATCTGCCTTCCCTCATTGAGGACAATGACTTTCTGACATAATGATTCAATAGCTGCCATATTATGACTGACAAAAATTACAGTTCTGCCACCTTGCATGCTGACATCCTGCATCTTACCCAGACACTTTTTTTGGAATTCGGCATCACCAACCGCTAATACCTCATCAATAATCAATATCTCTGGTTCCATGTGTGCGGCAACTGCAAAAGCTAATCGTACGTACATTCCAGAAGAGTACCTTTTTACAGGTGTATCGAGAAACTTTTCAACTCCTGAAAAATCAACAATTTCATCAAATTTGCTTTTGATCTCTGCCCTGTGCATTCCCAAAATTGCCCCATTTAAATAGATATTCTCCCGGCCTGTTAGCTCGGGGTGAAAACCTGTACCAACCTCGAGCAAACTTGCTACCCGGCCGTTAATTGATATTCTCCCTCTTGTAGGTTCAGTTATACGGCTTATTACTTTCAACAATGTGGATTTTCCAGCTCCATTGCGGCCAATAATACCTATACGTTCACCCTGCATAACATTAAAGCTCACATCGTCTAACGCCCAAAATTCTTCTTTGCTTTGTGTTTTAATAACAGGGCTGCTCGAAATAATTTTTTTTGCAGAGTTAAATGTTCCTTTTACTTTCTCGGCAATCACATCTCGTAAAGCAACATATCGCGAATTGCCCTGGTGCGTAATTTTATAACTTTTACTTAAATGTTCTACTTTTATTACAACGTTCATATTATTTTATAAATTATATCCACTAACGCTTTCTCCATTTTTCTAAAATACCAGGCATTTACGGTGCACTTTAGATTATTAATTGTCATTTGAAAGCTAACTTATATTACTTTCAAATAATGTAGCTAAATCTTTTGTAAATAATTCGAGATTACACTTTTTCATTGCAAATTGTCTGGAATTTTCTCCCAATTGTCTTAGCAATTCACTATCAGAACTTATTTTTAAAATTGCATTTCTTAAATCCTCAACGTCAGAAGGATTTACAAACAATCCAACATTATTATCTTCAAAATACCTGGGAAGGTATTTATTTCTTGTAATTATTACAGGTTTCCCTAAGGCAGTAGCTTCTATTATGGAAGTTAGACCGGATGACAGCTTTCTATTAGTAATAGGTTTGGAACAGATAATTGAAACCGAGGATTTAGCAAGTTCCAATCCAACTGTATGTGAAGATAATAAAGATGATTCGAGAGATCCATCCTGTTCCAGAAAATGAACCATTATATTTTCACCTTCCACTTTATACTTTTCATATAACTCTCTTTCTACCACATAGAGATCTAGTTTTAGAGATAATCCTTTAAATGCTTTAACTAACGTTTCAAAATCTCTATTATCTATTCCCGTGGAAATAAACCTAACATCTTTATACTCCTGACCCGAAGCTTCTTTTAATACATTATTAAAAAAATCTAAGTCAGCACCCCAACGGAGTACGGCAGTTTTATTCTTAGAAATTAGTTTTGACTGTATTGATTCAGCTTGAGCATTTTCCCCGAAGAAGATAAATTTATCTATCCCATTCAGAAAAACCCGATATAAACATGTTCTAAAAAAGCCTCCTGGTTTCTCAATAATATGGTGTTGCCAAACAATAATTTTTTTTCTATAAAGTCTTAATGCCCTTAGATAGATAAGAGCCTCAAGTCCATCACGATAGGGAGTATAGACTATATCGTATTTTCTTTTATCTTTTAGGATATCTAAAAGGTTGGGTATCCAGGATTTTATTCCAATAGGCCTGTATTTCCTAAAGCGAGGAAATACAACCTCGAGATTATTCTCTTTAAAATGAGTTAAACCATACATCATGTCCCCTCTATAAAGTTTGTTCCGCCAATTTTGGATTTTTTGTTCAATATTCCCATCTGGACCCAAAGCAATATAATACATTATAGTTTTCATTTTAAAATATTTTTATTTTGTGTATTACAAGGCTTTTAAGATTTGTCATTGTTTTTTTATTGTTTGTAATGTCCTATGTATTTTTTCGACAAGTGAATCTTCCAAAAGCAAAAGAGTTTACATATCTGTGATAGCTTCATCAATAACTTTTTCTTTAATATCCGACTTTTACAGCAATACTTTAAATAAATCTTAAACTATATCAGCAAATGTTTTCTCCATTTTTCTAAAATACCAGATACTGAATATCAGGAACAAAACAATTAGTCCAATCGACATAAGCATGCCAGGTAAATAAATCTGACTCTCTCCTCCTGATATGGCCCATCGGAACCCATCAATTACACCCACCATAGGGTTAATTGAATACAACAATCTCCATTTTTCAGGAATATTATTACTGCTGAAGCCGACCGGAGATATGTACATCCCGAATTGTACTACAAATGGAACAATATATCTGAAATCACGGTATTTAACATTAAGGGCAGCAACGTATAACCCGGCACCCATGGCTGATAAAAAGGCTAACCCAAGAAATAAGGGAAGGTAAAGCATTGCCCATGATGGAACATAATGGTACCATATCATCAATCCGACCAGAATGATAAATGATATAAGAAAGTCGACAAAATTTACAATAACTGTACTTGCAGGAATAATCAACCTCGGGAAATATATTTTTGTTAGCATATTGGAATTGGTAATCAGTGAATTACTTGCTTCACTGAAGGAGGTAGAAAAGAACTGCCATGGCAACATTGCAGCATAAACCAGTATAGGATAAGGAACGTTCCCATCTGTCGGCATCTTGGCTAATTTTCCAAAAACGATGGTCATAACAACCATCGTTAAAAAAGGACGTATTAAACTCCAGGAGAGACCAATGACTGTCTGTTTATATCTGACAAGAATATCACGCCATGCTAAAAATATAAACAGTTCTCTGAAACGCCATATGTCATTCCAATAATTCTTTACTGACCTATGTGGTTCAATTACTAAATCAAAGTCTTTTTCGTTTAAAACTTCTGTCATCTGATAAATGTTTGAAATTATAACTTAACTATTTTCAATTATTCTATTTGTTATCTATGGCTAGTTACCTATATTAAATTATTGCATCTTCAATTTTTTATCTTTAAAAATAACATACCAATTAATATAAACACCATCATATTTCTGTAAACATAGTTAAAAATACCTAAACGACTTTTTAATTTTGATGAGTGAATAAATATTATAAACGAAAATGTCATTTTGCATGGTTTAAACAGTTATTTTCAATCCAGATTCCCCTGGACTGAAAGTTAAGGCGAATGAGAATTTCCTTAGAGGTCAACAAAATTATTCTGATATACCATAGAAATACTATCCGATAGATACCCTGGAAATCCAGATAATATAAGAATTTTCCTGACTAAAACAGATTCCAATTTTAAATAAATTAATAAAATTGGAATAAAAGCAAAGTTATTAAAAACACATGTGTTTGAATTTAAATAAGTTAGAAATTCCGAGTGGTCAGAACAGTAAAATTTACACATTCAAAAGAAAAAAAAAGTTTCACTGAGCAATAAAAAGTGTATATTCGTCGTTAAAAATGATATATTTGTCAATTAATAAAATACATTCGTCACATAAAAAAAATACACTTACCGGGAATGATAACAAATAAGAAAAACACAATTGTATTTATTTTTCTTTGTATTTGTTCAATAGTTTCAGGTACTACTTACTATGTCAGTTCGGCAGGAAATGATGGAGCAAATGGTACATCAACAAATACTCCCTGGGCAACTCTAAACAAGGTTAATGGATTTTCTTTTGCTGCCGGAGATAATATTTTATTTAATCGTGGTGATACTTTTTATGGCACTTTAAAAATAACTTCATCTGGAACGTCAGTTAATCACATTACGTTTGGTGCTTATGGCACTGGCGCAAACCCAATTATAACAGGATTTACAACTATTTCTGGTTGGACAAATTATGGAGGGGGGATATATTCCAAAGCAGTTTCTGCCGCATCTGTTCCATTTAACATGGTTACTGTTAATGGTGTTAATACAGGTAAAGGTCAATATCCCAAACCTGGTAACTGGTTAACTAATTCATCAGTTGGAACAGGAACTATTACCGCTACTAATATGCCTTCTTCTACCATTAACTGGGCACAAAATGGAACAGCAAACATATTCATGAAAACTGAAGGGTATAGATGGAACCACGGTTTAATTACTAGTCATAGCGGAAATGTAATTAATTATACTCAACAAAGTGGTTGGTGTGGAGGGAATGGTTATGCCGGATGGGGATATTTTATAGATAATGATTTAAGAACTCTTAGCACAGTTAATGGCGTTGCTCCTAAGTTAGGAGAATGGTTTCACAACGGCACTACATTTTATATGTATTTTGGTTCAGTTGATCCGGCAACAAAAACAGTACAGGTAGCAACACTAGATAATGCTTTAGTCTGTTCGCAGTCATATATAACTATTGATAACATAAATTTCATAGGGTTTAATGGCGATCATACATATTATAACCGAGCAGCCGTACAATTAGAGGGTTCAAGTAATATATCTGTCACTAATTGTGAGATTGGTTTTACAGGAGCAGGGGCAACATACCCAGGTAATTATACCACTTATGATAATTGCTGGATACACGATACTAATGGTAATGCGATTGTAGGCCAAACATATAATTATCTTACATTGACAAATAGTATTATTGAAAATGTAGGGTTGATTTATGATATGTCTGGTGGTTGGTATGCACGTGGAATGGCAATGAATCTTTCAACTGGTACCAATGCATTGATACAATATAATATTTTCCGGCATATTGCCAGTTTTGGTGCATATATACAAGGAGCTCCATACGCTACAGTTGATAAAAACCTCTTCGATGATTGTGTCAGCAGGGCTTTTGATTCAGGCTGTATTTATGTAAATGGGAATGGTAGTACGGGGCGAGTTATATCAAATAATATCTGCATAAATACACAAGGATCTATTGAAGGGATAACTACTGGATCATGGCCATTCTGGACTACAGCAGAGGCTATTTACTGTGATTACCCTAATACTGGAATCACAATAACAGGAAATACATGTGCAAATACGGTACATGGGTCTGGTATTAAACTACACCATTCACACGACATGACTGTATCAAATAATACACTGTATAATAATTATATGGGCTATCAAATTCTTGATGATGAAGCAGATAATCCGATAAGAAATCTTAATTTAAGCAATAACAAGATCATTGCAGCAAATGCCGGGAGGATGTTAATAGCATTTTTGAGTATTCATGATGACATTAACTTGTTTGGAACTGCAACAGGGCAGATTTATGGCAGACCTGTTGATGATGGTGTAAATCAAGATTTTTACACTGATGAAGCAACAGCAGGTCACGCTTATATAACTTATGCATATTGGCTTTCGAGATCAGGAGAAACTAATTCAACTTTTTCATCTGTTACTGCTTCAAGTATAAATAATATTCGTTTTATATATAATGCATCAAAATCAAATATGGTAGTTTCGCTTGATGGTGGCTATCTAGATGTTATGGGAACAAAATATTCGGGCAGTATTACATTATTGCCGTACACTTCAGCTGTTCTCATGCCAGATCCCAATCCATCAGCTTCTTCTGCCAGCCCTGCATATGTTAGTTCTACGGTTGAAGATGCAACACCTACTTTAATTGAAATAGATTATAGTTCGATATTAGCTAATGTTTTATCTAATGTTAATGCTTTCAGTGTGCGTGTTAATTCTGTTTCCCAGAATGTTGAATCTGTCGCAGTCTCCGGAACCAGTGTCATTTTAACCCTTGCAAATGAAGTGACATACGGTGATGTTGTAACAGTTGCCTATACAAAGCCAGCTACAAATGCATTAGTGTCTGCTTCAGGAATACAGGTTGCAACGATGAGTGATCAGACAGTGACTAATAAAATTAATCCTGTTGGTCCAATCTATATCAGTTCTTCTATAGAAAACTCTACACCAAAAATATTAGAAATAAATTATGATGAAATTCTGTATAGTTCCGTCCCTGATACGTCTGCATTTATTGTTATGGTAAATGGAGTTCGCAGAATCATCACTTCAGTTGCCATAACTGGCAATAAGGTCTTTTTAACCATGGCAATTCCTATAGTTTATGGTGATAATGTTACTGTTTCTTATATAAAACCTTCAAGTAATCAGTTGAAGAAGACTTCAGGAGAGTTAGCAGTAAGTTTTAGTTCCCCTCAACCAGTGACAAATAACTGCCTCTCTTTGGCAAATAATTCAGTTAAGAAAAGTACCATTACTCTTTATCCCAACCCTGCCCGGGATTATATTAATGTCTCCCTTCAGGAGCAGGAGACATCATTAGAACGCCAGATACTCAGAATATTTGATCTCTCAGGAAAATTATGTTTGGAAAGCCTTTTAAATACTGGTAATAATAATTACCATATTCTTTTTAATCTTAAATCAGGTATATATATTGTACAAATTGTATCAGGTTCAATAATCAATTTTGTTCAGAAGCTGATTATTGATTGATTGAGATTTGTCCTCTTTCAAATCTATCTGAAATTAGTTCCTGGAAGCTTGTTGTGCAAAAGGAATACTTTTATGGATAATATTATATTTACTTAGTATCTTAGATGTTTAATCTATTTGAAAACTAGCTGTTCATTATTTAATAATAGTGAAATCTACCCGCCTGTTTAATTTTCTGTCAGCTACAAAAAAGTTGGGAACTAATGGTTTTGAACTACCATATCCTTTGGAAATTAACCTTAGACTTTTTACACCGTTTGAGATCAGATAATTAACCATTGACTCTGCTCTTTTCTGAGATAATAACAAACTTGCATTCTCTGAATCTGTATTATCAGTGTGTGTAGCAATCTCAAGTTTAATTCCTGGAAATTTAGCCATAAATCCAATTATCTGGTCAAGCACCTGTGTCCCTTTTGATGATAAAATGAAGCTATTGGGCATGAAAAATACATCGGCAGATACACCAAATACACGTTTAAGATTATTAAGTTCTTTAGCTGCAGGATCTTCGAGAACCAAAGCTCTGATTTTAGTTTCTCCATAACCATGATTAATAATATCATTGAATGTAGAATATGTTGCCATAAGGCTCATTTCTTCATCAATTATATAATGAAACAGATTATCAGAAGGTAACCTGATTTCTTTAATTGAATATTTTTTAGGAACATCATTAAAAACAACATTATCAAGATCTAATCTGGTTTTGGATGTGAGAATTTCCACATCAAAAACGACATCTTGATTAAACCCCTTCTCTGCTGAATACATGTTTCCGATAAAAGCATGATCATATTCTGTAATATTAGTTACAGGAATGGGCTTTAATGGCTGAGATTTAAAAGCTGCCTTTTCCTGATTATCATTAAATACCCTAATTTGTTTTGAAGTACATGCCTCAAAAATCTTTCCTGTTTTTTCTTCCTGCAAAATTAGTCCCAGTTTTATTTCGTATACCCCTTTCTCCTTAAATGAGTGGCTGACAAGATTGTCTTTGGTTCTATCCCCATCCCCAAAATTCCAGGTAAAAACAAGAACTTTGGATCCTGGAAAATTCGAACTCAACCCATCAAAACTCACTGATTCTCCAACTAATGCAGAAGTCGAAGACTTGATAATAGGTTGCTCAATTTCCTTAAATTCAAGATCATACGATGACTTTGTGAAAAATATTCTACCTGATTTTATATCAACAACATCTAGTCTCACAGAATATTTACCGGGACCAGGGAAACAATGTTCTACATTATGGCCCGTCACTTGACTACCGTCTCCAAAACTCCATATATAATTAAGATATTCTTTATTAATTAAGATCTTATCCTCATCACTGAATTTGAAACAATACTGATTTGTCCTTTGTTCTTCACAGTAGAAAAGTTGATGATAATTTGTTTTGAAATGATATATATCTGTTGTGTTGTCCCTTTTTGATGAAAAATATCCTTCGTTCAGTACAGAATCTGATATAAGAGAGAAATCATCAAACTGAGAATTAATTGGCGGGTCTAAATCCACAGGAGGTAGCCAGGAAGAACCTGATGGTTTAGAATAGAAAATATCTTTACCGCCAAGACCAGGATGTCCATCAGATGAGAAAAATATTCCGCCTTCCCGGTTAACAAAAGGATATGCTTCATTACCAGGTGTATTAATTACTGATCCTAGATTTACCGGATTATCCCAATGATCATTTTTCCACTGGCAGTAGTATAGATCTAAACCGCCAAAACCTCCTGGTTTATCAGAAGCAAAATATAATTTCTTACCATCAGGAGAGAGACATGGAGTCGTTACATTGTACCCTTCATTGTTAATTCTTAGATCATGAACCTTTGTCCATTCTCCATTTACCAATACTGCATAAAAAATCCCCAGCTTATTTCTTACAGTTGAAAGATCAGCTGGTTTTCCCTCAACTTCAAGATTCCTTGAGAAAAAGATGGTATCCGTTTTGGGATTAAATGTTACAGGTCCGTCATTAAGTTTTGTTTTAAGATCTTTTGAAAAAAGCTTAGCGTTCTCCCATTTAACTCTACCTGTGGTATCAATATAATAGATCTTCAGAGGGCCCTTGTCTTGTTCAGAAGAATAGTTTGAAAGTTTAAAGGATGGACGGTTTGTTGTAAAGACAATACCATTTTTATAATAAACGGGTGAGAATTCATCATATTTATCTGAACTAAATGGAGTCTTGGTTACAGAATATGTCGCTGTTTGTCCAAGTGCCATCTGTTGATTAAGCGAAATTATTAGTATATAGGTCATCAGTTTTATCTTCATTGTTCAGAAGTGCTGATTATTTAATCTGAGTTGAAAATGAGTTTAAGTGCCTTGAGTGCTTAAAGTAATAAATGTTAAGTAACTGGTAATTGTCGATTTGTGATTGGCAAAGAGCTTTTATAGTTTATGGTTACTAAGGTAGTCAAATTTTCTATTTTACTCCATGCCATAGATTACTAAGTTTTGTATTACCCGTAATCAGCTTTAAAACCCTCCAGGAAGTATTGGTAATTGTATATTCTTCAGCAATTCGTTTGTACTTGCTATTAATCTCAAATTCTTTAATGACCATTTGAATACTATTTATAACAACCTGTGGATCGAACCCGGTAAGTATTATAGTGCCTGCGTCCTGAGCTTCAGGCCGCTCCATCGATTGCCGTAAAGAGATGGCAGGAAAAGAGAGAATGGAAGATTCTTCACTTATAGTACCTGAATCGGAGATTGTACATAAGGCATTCATCTGAAGATTTATATAATCGAGGAAGCCAAAAGGTTTAAGAAATTGGACCAATGGATTAATAACCGTCTCATTACTTGTTTCCAACCTCTTTCGAGTTCTTGGATGAGTGGATACTATAATTGGAATACTATATCCCTCTGCCAGGTTATTCAAAACAATAAGAATTTTATGTAGATTATCCTGATTATCTATATTTTCTTCCCTGTGAATTGAAACGAGAAAATAACCCTTAGGTTTTAATGATAATTTCTTAAGGATTTTTGACTCTTTTATTTTAGGCAGATAGTAATCAATAACCTCCCCCATAGGACTACCTGTCAGATATATTCTTCGGTGAGGAAATGCCTCAGAGATAAGATGCCGTCGTGCGTGTTCAGTATAAACAAGGTTGAAATCTGCTATATGATCAATTATCCTGCGATTAATCTCCTCAGGAACATTAAAATCGAAAGAACGGTTTCCAGCTTCCATATGGAATACGGGAATGTGAAGCCTCTTGGCCATGTAGGCCGCAAGGCATGAATTTGTATCTCCCAGAACCAGTACTGCATCCGGACGTTCTTTCTTTAGAACTACCTCAGATTTCTGAATTATATCTCCTACAGATGTACCTAATGATGTTGTATCTATCTCAAGAAAATAATCCGGTTTCCGCAATTCAAGATCCTTAAAAAAGATCTCGTTTAACTCATAATCATAATTCTGACCGGTATGTACAATTACCTGATTTAGATGCTCATCGAGAAGTGCCATAGTACGAGAAAGACGAATTATTTCAGGTCGGGTTCCGATAAAGGTCATTATTTTGAGTTTACTCATAGGTGATTGAATATTTGTGATTGATGATTAGTGATTTTTTAAGAATTAAATTAAGCCATTTAGTCATTTGGATATAGAGTCGAATTCCTAGCTCGGTTTATAGTATCTTCCACACACAAAAACCCCATTCCCATACAAGCAAATCGTTAGGTGTTCTCGTGATCATAATTATTTAACCAATTACTAATTATACTTGTTCATAATAAGTATCCGGATCATCCGGATTGAAAAACTCATTGATCCAAAATAATGCAATTAATTCTTCATTTCCAACATTAGTTATATTATGAGTAAACCAGACCGGCATATCAACAAATGAAGGTTGGTCTCCATTTAGTTCAAAACTCATCTTTTCATTAGTCCCGATACGCCGTAATTCTATAATCGCTCTACCTCGGATTACAACAAACCTTTCAATTTTCCTTATATGAAAATGGTTTCCCCTGGTCACCCCAGGCATAGTAGTTGAAAATGAAAACTGACCACCCAATGAGGTTTTAATAATCTCTACAAAAACACCTCTCTGATCCACGTTCTTCTTTAAAAGAGCAGGGTAACGCGAAGAGTGGTCAATATAACTTCTGAACGAGTTGAATAGATTCACCTCAAAAATACTATTCAATTCGGGGAAACAATATCCCTCAAAATAGGTTTTTTTATAACTCTCCAGCATTGAAAGTATATCTGATACCTTATTTTCAGAAGTATGCTGAACTTTATACCTAACTATTTCTGAATCAATATTCCGACTTATAATCTTCCTATAGAAAAGATCTGCAAGTTCAGTTACATAAATAAGTTGAAGATTAGCATCAATTATTATTCTTGGCTGCTCATTATGTGTAAGCTGATAGCAAAAAGTAGCAACTACTGAATTATAAAATGGATTTCCAAAAGGACCGAAAACATTGGGAATAATAAATCCTGTGAAATTAGTCATGTTTCGTTGAGCCCACTTTTCAAACAGCAATCTACCATCATTTTTCGATTTTCCATATAGGTTGTCCTTCTCCTCCTGCGCTGAAGAGGAGAATAGTACATGTGGCCGGCTATTTGTTTCCTCCATAGCTTTAATTAAAGTACTGACCAGTCTAAGATTTGTGTCGTATAAAATCTTGGGATTTTCATGACGGTTCATTGCAGCAAGATGTACAATAGCGTCACACTCCTTTACAAACTTTTTTAACTGATCCCCATTTTCGAAATATCTGTCTTCAAATGGGATAATTGTGAATTCCTCTTTCTTAAGTCTTAGAAAATTAAAGAGATGCGTGCCTATAAAGCCTGATTGACCGGTGATTCCGACATTGATCATGTGAAATGAGATTGATGAATAGTGAATAGCGTTTAATGATTAGAGGTCAGTCGATCATGCTTTCATACCGATATCTTCACGGATGGAATCAAGCCTAAGAAGCAATTGTTTGGTTTCTTCAATTGTCAACCTACTTGTATTATGAGAATTATATTCTTCCATCTGGGATATTTGAGCCTGGCCTTCCAGGAAAAAGTCGTTGTAGTTCAGATCGCGGGTATCTGCAGGAATGCGGTAATAGTTGCCCAGATCTTCAGCTTTAACCATCTCTTCACGGTTTACCAGCGTCTCATAAAGTTTTTCGCCGTGCCGGGTACCAATAATTTTTATTTCATTCTTTGTATTATATAGCTCCAAGAGTGCTTTTGCCAGTACCTCTATAGTAGTAGCCGGAGATTTCTGAACAAAGATATCTCCTGGGTGGCCATTTTTGAAAGCAAAGATCACTAAATCGACAGCATCCTCAAGTGTCATCATATAGCGGGTCATATTGGGATCGGTAATGGTAAGCGGATTCCCTTTTTTAATTTGGTCAATAAATAGTGGAATAACAGAACCTCTCGAAGCCATGACATTTCCGTAGCGTGTACCACAAAACACCATCCCGCTTCCATTCAGATTGCGCGATTTGGCAACCATTACCTTCTCGCTCAATGCTTTTGACATTCCCATTGCATTAATTGGGTAAACCGCCTTATCTGTACTAAGTACTATTACGCGGCTAACGTTGTTTTCACAAGCAGCATTCAATACATTTTCGCAACCGAGCACATTTGTACGAACAGCCTCAACCGGGAAAAATTCACAGGAAGGAACCTGCTTCAATGCAGCCGCCTGGAATACATAATCAACTCCTTTCATAGCGCTGTTTATGCTGTCATAGTTCCTTACATCACCAATGTAATATTTGATTTTTGCGCTTTTATAATGTTGGCGCATATCATCCTGTTTTTTTTCATCCCGGCTGAATATCCGAATCTCCCTAATATCGGTATTTAAAAAACGCTGTAATACAGCATTTCCAAAAGAACCGGTGCCACCGGTAATTAAAAGGCATTTACCATTGAAATCCATACTATTAACTTTTATTTATAATTTAAATTTATCACTGAAATTACCAGGGGATTATGAAGGGTAAAATTACTCTATTAAGGCAATAATTGAGCCACTTCTTATTAACTCTTAAAAATTAAGCGGATTAACCACGTTAACCTTATACTTGAATTCATATCTGAGCATAACTTCATGCGATCCATTACTGTATTGACCCAATGTGCCAAAATCAAAATCGTATGTATATGCAATCCGAAATTGATTATTTACTGCAA
>OCZT010002552.1_pt1 | contig 18747 bp, 12 predicted proteins | sample 1539031 | NCBI WGS metagenome assembly OCZT01 (sample SAMEA3539308, study PRJEB22396) | soil metagenome | biome: tundra; feature: field; material: soil | place: USA | collected 2010-05 | depth 0.15 m | reverse complement strand
TGCGCACCGGGTCGATCGGCGCCGTCGCGGTCGCGCCCTCGAACTCGGACATCGTGTGGGTCGAGACGGGCGAAGCGAACAACATGCGCAGCTCGTCGTGGGGAACGGGCGTGTACAAATCGACCGACGGCGGAAAGACGTGGTCGGGCGCGATGCTCCCCAAGTCACAGCACATCGGCCGCATCGTCGTCGATCCGCGCGACCCGAGCGTCGTGTACGTGGCGGCGATGGGCCCGCTCTGGTCGAGCGGAGGCGAGCGCGGCCTCTTCAAGACGACGGACGGCGGCAAGACGTGGACCAACACCAAGCAGATCAGCGCGAACACGGGCTTCACCGAGCTGATGCTGGATCCCTCGAACCCCGACGTCCTCTATGCGGCATCGCTCGAGCGCGAACGCCGCGAGTACGGGTTCCTTCCTGCGGGCCTCGAAAGCGGCATCTGGAAGACGCGTGACGCGGGGAAGACATGGACGCAGCTCGCCGGCGGCCTTCCGACGGGCGAACTCGGACGCATCGGGCTGGCGGTGTGCCGCTCCAAGCCATCCACGCTCTACGCCGTGATCCACGCGAAGGGACCCGCCAACGGCATCTATCGCTCGGACGACACGGGCTCGACCTGGCGGCTGGTCAACGGCGTGAACTCCACTTCGTGGTATTACAGCCAGGTGCGCTGCGACCCGAGCGATCCCGAGCACGTCATCAGCCTGAGCGCCACGTCGCGCGAGTCGTTCGACGGCGGCAAGAACTGGGCGACGTTCGCACAGGGGAACGGCGTGCACGGCGATCATCACGCGCTCTGGATCAATCCCGAGACCCCGGAGCAGATGATCCTCGGCACCGACGGCGGCCTGAACATTTCGTGGGATCACGGCCGCACGTGGAGCCACGTGGAGAACATCGTTGCCGCGCAGTTCTACGCGATCGCGGTGGACGACGCGCAGCCGTTCTACAACGTGTACGGCGGACTGCAGGACAACCAGCAATGGGGCGGGCCGAGCCGCACGCGCAACACCTTCGGACCGACGAACGCCGACTGGTTCCGCATGCACGGCGGCGACGGTTTCTACGCCGTGCCCGATCCGTGGGACTACAACCTCGTGTACGCCGAGATGCAGGGCGGCGGCGTGGTGCGCTACGACCAGCGCACGGGACAGGCGAAGAACATCAAGCCCGTGCCAAAGGAGGGCGAGAAGCACCGCTTCAACTGGAGCGCGCCGATCCTTCCATCTCGCCACGACCCCAAGACCGTGTACATGGCTGCGAATTACCTGTTTCGCAGCCCTGACCGCGGCGACAGCTGGGTGACGATCAGTCCCGACCTCACGCGGGGGATCGACCGCAACAAGCTGCCGATGCGCGGCGCGGTGCCGGATTCGCTCGCGCTCGGCCGCAACGAGGGCACGGCGGAGTTCAGCAACATCTCGACGGTGGACGAGTCGCCGTTGAAGGCGGGGCTGCTGGTGATCGGGACGGACGACGGACTGATCCAGGTCACGCGTGACGGCGGGAAGAGCTGGTTCAAGTCGGATCACTTCCCGGGAGTTCCGGACACCACGTACGTGAGCCGGGTGGTGTTCTCGAAGGCGAGCGAGGGCACGATCTACGCGACGTTCGATGGACACCGCAGCAACGACTTCAAACCGTACGTCTTCAAGAGCACGGACTACGGCCATACGTGGACGTCCATCGCGTCCGACCTGCCGGACGGCGGCAGCGTGCAGGTGATCCGCGAGCATCCGCGCCAGGCGAACCTGCTGTTCGTCGGCACGGAGTTCGGCGCGTACTTCACTGTCGACGCCGGCGCGCACTGGACCCAGTTGAAGAGCGGGATTCCGGGCGTGCCCGTGCACGACATCCAGATCCAGTCGCGCTGGAACGATCTGGTGGTCGGGACGCATGGGCGCGGCATCTTCATCCTCGACGATCTCGCGCCATTGGAGCATCTCGCGCAGGCAAAGCAGGCGCAGGTCGCATTCATGTTCCCGATTCGCGACGAACTGCAGTACCAGCCGAACGCGACGCGCAGCTCGGGCATGGGGACGAGCGGATTCACAGGGCAGAATCCGGAGCTTGGCGCGCGGATCGCTTACGTGCTGAACGACATTCCGTCTGACACGAAGGCGACGATCTCGATCGTGGACGCGACTGGGACTGTGATCAGACAAATGGCCGCGAACAACAAGACGGGGCTCTTCCGGCAGTACTGGGACATGCGGGTCGGGCCGCCGCTCACTGGAACGGTCACAGACACGCTGCCGCCGGGCACGGTCGTCGCTGGTGGAAGAGGCGGGCGTGGTGGGGGAGCGGCCGGTGGCGGTGGTGGCGGCGGTCCGGGCGGTGGACGTGGCGGCGGTGACGCGCTTTTCCCGGCGCTCCCTGGCACATACAAGGCGCGGTTGACCCTCGCGTCGTCGAAGGGATCGCCGACGGTGGTCGAGCAGTCGTTCACGCTGCACAAGGATCCGATGGTGGTGCTCGCGGAATCCGAGATGAAGCAGCTGTATGCGTTTCGGCTGAGCGTCGCTTCGTTCCAGAAAACGCTGCGCTCGAAGCAGGCGCAAGCCGATTCTGTCCTGCGGAAGTTGGCGGAAGTCCGGCGGGTTGCGGACTCGTCGGTCGCGAAGCTCACGCCCGATGCGAAGACCAAGCTCGCGGCGCTAACGAAGGAGATGACTGAGATCATCGCACAGGTCGGCGCGCCGCCAGGAGCGGGCCGAGGTGGCTTCGGCGGTGGTGGCGGTGGTGGAGCAGCGGGCAGAGGTGGACGAGGAGGCGCGGCCGCGGTTAGCGGGCGCGCAGGTGGAGCCGGTCCGGCGGTTGGTGATGGACGAGCCGGAGCCGCTGACGTGACTGCGGTTGTCGGCGCGCCGGCGGGTGGTGGAGCCGGCGGCGGCGGCGGGATCGACGACCAGAACGCACTTCCCGCGACCCCATCACTGACGACCGTACAGGCCCGGTTCAATTCACTGACGGAGATGCTGAACGTCTCGTTCGCGGTCTCAGAGGATCAGCGGAAGACGATCCAGGCGCTGCCCGCCGACCTGCAGAAGCAGATGGATCGGGTGACCAAGGTCGTGAACGAAGGGATGCCGGCACTGGTCAAGGCGCTCAAGGAGGCCGGCATCGAGGTGAAGACGGGGGGAAACAGCTGACGGATCGATGGATCGTCTCGGCTGCCCGTGCGGTAACTTGTTCGTCCGCTCGAACGCTTCTCTTGCGCAAAGGCACGTGAGTCACGACGACGAGAGTCTCGACGATGAATTCCCGGAGGGCGATGGCACCGCGCAGACCGAGGCGACCGTCGTCTGCCCGTATTGTGCGGAAGAGGTGGAGATCGCCATCGACCCCGGGAGTGGTCCGGCACAGCTCTATGTGGAGGACTGCGAGATCTGTTGTCAGCCTTGGCGTGTGAGCGTGAACTACGACGAGGCTGGCAGCGCCGAGGTCGTCGTCACGGTGCTGGACGAATAGCGTCGGATTGCAGCTGGGCGAGAATCTCGGCCGTGTGCTCGCCGACCGCGGGCACGGCTCCCATGTTCGGCGGCGCACCCTGAATATTGTGCGGCGGCAGCAGCGCGGAGAACACGCCGCCCGGTGAGTCAACGTTCACCCAGCGGCCGCGTGCCGCGAGCTGCGGATGGGCGGCGACAGCCGCGATGTCGTTGACCGCTCCGGTGGGAATGTCGGCCGCCTCGAGCAATGCGATCACCTGAGCGCGCGTCCGCTTCTCGAAGTGCGCGTCGATCAATGACTCGAGCGGCGCGCGGTTCGCGACGCGCAGCTCGTTGCTGACGAATCGCGGATCATCGGCCAGCGCGGGATCGTCGAGCACGAACGCGCAGAGCCGGCGCCACTCGCGATCGGTCTGCACCGCGAGCAGCACGTCGCCGTCCGAGCATCCGTAGGCACCATACGGCACGACCATGTTGTGGCGCACGCCCGCGCGCCGCGGGGCCTTGCCCGTTCCCTGCCACACGTTCAGCGGCGGCATCATCCACTCTGTCATGCACTCCAGCATCGAGATGTCGATGCGTCCGCCGCGGCCCGTTCTCTGTCGATCGAGGAGGGCCGCGAGGATCGACGAGTACGCGTACAGCCCCGCCCCGATGTCGGCGATGGACACGCCCACCTTCGCCGGTTCCTCCTCGGTGCCCGTCATCGACACGATCCCGGCCTCGGCCTGCACGAGCATGTCGTACGCCTTCCGGTCGCGATACGGGCCGTCGGGGCCGTAACCCGAGATTCCGCACCAGATGAGGCGCGGATGGCTCGCGGCGAGATCGTCGTATCCGAAGCCGAGCCGTTCCACCGCGCCGGGTGCGAGGTTGTGCACGAACACGTCGGCACGCGCCAGCAGCCGTTCGCACACATCGTGATCGTGCGCGTCCTTCACGTCGAGCACGATGCTGCGCTTGCCGCGGTTCAGCCACGCGAAGTACGCGGAGACTCCATTGAGCGCGCCATCGTAGTGGCGGGCGAGGTCGCCGCCGGGCCGCTCGATCTTGATGACATCGGCGCCCATGTCGGCGAGCTGGCGCGTGCAGAACGGTCCCGTGGCAGCCTGCTCGAGCGCGACGACGCGGATCCCGTCGAGCGGCAGTGGCCGAGTCGGGTTGCCGCCGGTGTCCGTCAAAACGACCTCGGCATCCCGAGCACGTGCTCGCCGATGTAGGAGAGGATCATGTTCGTCGAGACGGGCGCCACCTGGTAGAGCCGCGTCTCGCGCAGCTTCCGTTCGACGTCGTATTCCACGGCGAATCCGAATCCGCCGAACGTTTGCAGGCACGCGTTCGCCGCTTCCCAGCTGGCGTCCGCGGCGAGGAGCTTCGCGAGGTTCGCTTCCTCTCCGCAGGGCTTCCCCGCGTCATAGAGCCGCGCGGCTTCGTACCGCATGAGATCCGCCGCGCGCACGTTCGCATACGCGCGGGCGATGGGAAACTGCACGCCCTGGTTCCGCCCGATGGGCCGGTCGAACACGATTCGCTCCGAGGCGTAGCGACGCGATTTCTCGGTGAACCAGTAGCCGTCGCCTATGCACTCGGCGGCGATGAGGACCCGCTCGGCGTTCATGCCGTCGAGGATATAGCGGAATCCCCGCCCTTCCTCTCCGATGAGATTCTCCGCCGGAATTTCGAAGTCGTCGAAGAAGAGCTCGTTCGTTTCGTGGTTCACCATGTTGCGGATGCCGCGCAGTGACATGCCCCGCTGTTCGGCGCCGTGGAGATCCACGAGAAATACGGAAAGCCCATCGGTCTTCTTCTCCACGCCGGCGAGCGGCGTGGTGCGCGCCAGCAGGAGCATCAGGTCGGAGTGCCGCACGCGCGAGATCCACACCTTCTGCCCGTTCACGACGTACCGGTCGCCGCGACGCTCCGCGAAGGTCTTCATGCTCGTGGTGTCGCTGCCGGTCGTCGGCTCGGTGACCGCGAACGACTGCAACCGCAGCTCGCCCGACGCGATCTTCGGGAGATAGCGCCGCTTCTGCTCGGCCGACCCGTGCCGGAGGAGCGTACCCATGATGTAGAGCTGCGCATGGCAGGCTCCGGAGTTCGCGCCGGAGCGGTTCACTTCCTCTAGGATCACCGATGCTTCCGTGATGCCGAGCCCGCCGCCGCCGTACTCCGTGGGAATGAGCGCGGCCAGCCAGCCGGCGTCCGTGAGCGCCTTGACGAACTCCGTCGGGTATCCGTCGTCCTCGCTGATTCTCTGCCAGTATCGTCCGTCGAATTGCGCGCAGAGCGCGCGCACGGGCTCGCGGTACTCGCGGAAGCTGGATTCGAGGCCGTTCATCATTGATAAGATGCCGTCCGGCGCGCTGATTGCCACCATCCGGCTGCGTGCTAGTTTCTGGGAAGCGAATCACCGTCACATCGTTCGCGGAGCCTCATGCAGCGGAACCTGCTTGCCGTTCTCCTCGCCGGCCTCCTCGGCTGCGCCCCACGGCCCCTCTCGCCGCATAAGCTCGAGGCGCTGTGGTACTCGGTGCGGGGCGAACAGAGTGTGCAGAGCTTCGTCGCGCACGCGGACCAGATCTCGATCATCTCGCCCCAGGTCTTCTCGCTCGACAGCAACGGGATCATCACCGGTGCCATCGATCCGCGCGTGGTCGCGGCAGCGCACGAAAAGCACGTCAAGCTCGTGCCCCTCGTGATGAATCCGGGGTTCGACCAGCCGTCCATTCACAAGGTGCTCAACGACCCGTCCGCCCGCGCGCGGGCCATCAGCAGCCTCGCGGCGCTGTGCCGCGACCAGCACCTCGACGGCATCCAGTTCGACATCGAGAACGTCCACGTGCGCGACAAGGACGCGCTCACGTCGTTCACGCGTGAATCCGTGGACTCGGTGCACCACGCGGGGTGCACGCTGAGCGCGGCGGTCGTGCCACGCACCGGTGAGGACCCTGGGCCCACGAACTACCACAAGTGGATCTACGACAACTGGCGCGCGGTGTACGACTACAAGGCGCTCGCCGACACGCTCGACTTCATCTCGTACATGACGTACGCGCAGCACACCGGCGGGTCGCCCGCCGGCCCGGTCGCCGGCTATCCCTGGATGGTGGCCTCTCTCGAGTATGTGCTCTCGCTCGGCGTACCTCCCGGCAAGATCTCACTGGGCATTCCTTCGTACTCCGACTGGTGGTATCCGGCGTACGATTCCGTCGGCGGTTCGAAGATGCGCGGCAGCGACGTTTCCTACACGAGGGCGCAGGAGATCCTCGCCAAGAGCGGGATCAAGGTCTCGTGGGACGACGTGCAGAAGGCGCCCTCCGCCGCGTGGAGCGAGCACGATGTGTATCAGTACGTGTGGATGGAGGATGCGCGAGCGTTCGTGACGAAGCTCGGCCTCGTATCGAAGTACCACCTGCGCGGCTATTCCGTGTGGGTGCTCGGCTCGGAAGATCCCGCAACCTGGAGGGCAGTCAAGTGATCACCACGTTCCTCACACTTGCCGCGGCGGCGATGATGGCCGCATCCGACACGACGACGTACGTGGTGCTGAACCACGGCCGCGGCGCGGGTGGCATGGTGATCGTGAAGGCGGGCGACTCGACGGTGGTCCGCTGGATCTTCGTGGACCGGAACCGTGGCACGCGCGTCGAGACGCGATACCGGTACGCCGCGGACGGTCATCTCCTTTCTGCGGAGTCCCGGCCCATCGCCGCGAGCGGCCAGGCGGGCGATCCCATGGAGGCGTTCGAAGTTCACGGCGATTCGGTGCGCTGGGTCGGGTCCGTTGGACGGGGTGGCGGCGGTGGCGGACGCGGCGGCGGTGGTGGCGGCGGCGCGCCCGGAGCTGTCAAGATGGAACCCGGCGCATACCTCGGCCTGCGCGGCGGCTCGCCCTTCGAGCAGGCGGCGCTCGCGAACTTCCTTCTCAAGCAGCCGCAGTATTCCGCGAAGATCCTTCCCGGCGGCACCGCGCATGCCGAAATCGCCGGCGAGGCGACGGTACCGACCAAGAGCGGCCGCCAGCACGTGCGGCTGGTGATGATGTATTCCGGTACGAGCACGACACCGAACGGCGTGTGGCTCGACGACAAGGGCGCGCTGTTCGCGACCGAGGTCCAGTGGTTCATCACCATCCGGCCCGGGGCCGACGCGGCCCTGCCGGCGCTGCGGGCGGTTGAGGTGAAGTACCGCAACGCACAGGCCGAAGCGATCGCCAAGAAGGTGGCGTCGCCGCACGCGGCGACCGTGGTGATCCGGAACGGCGACCTGTTCGACAGCGAGTCCGGCGCGATGCGGCCGAACACGAGCGTCGTGATCAAGGACGACCGCATCGTCGAGGTCGGACCGGCCGCGACGGTGGCGGTCCCCGCCGGGGCAACGGTCATCGACGCAACGGGCAAGACCGTGATGCCCGGCATGTGGGAAATGCACACGCACCTGCAGCTCACCAACCAGTCGGCCGGCAGCCTCGTGCAGCTCGCGCAGGGACTGACGACGGTGCGCGACCTCGCCGCCGACATGGACATCGCGACGTCGCAGCGTGACCGCGAGCGGAAGGGGCTGATCGCCTCGCCGCGCGTGGTTCTCGCGGGCTTCATCGAGGGGCCGGGCCGCTGGGCGGGCCCGACCGACGTCATCGCGAAGACGGAGGACGAGGCGCTCGCGTATATCGCGCGTTACGACTCGGCGGGATACAAGCAGATCAAGCTCTACAACATCGTGCAACAGGACCTGGTGCCGGCGATCGCCGCCGAGGCGCACAAGCGCGGGATGCTGCTGAGCGGACACGTACCGCGCGGGTTGAGCGTTCCGGTGGCGGTGCAGCTCGGCTTCGACGAAATCCAGCACGCCGCGTTCCTGTTCTCGACGTTCTATCAGGATTCGCTCTACGTGCCGACCATGCGCGCGTACTCCGCGGTCGCGACAGCCGTGGCGCCGAACATCGACGTGGACGGCGCGCCGATGTCGGATCTCATCAAGTTCCTCCACGACCACGGGACGGTCATCGACGGAACGTTCAACCTCTGGATCGGCGGCGGCGCGTCCATCGTGGGCGCGGGCGGCTCGACAAACCAGCAGAAGGCCGATGCCGCGTACCTGCGCCTCATCCGGAGACTGTACGACGGCGGAGTGACGCTCGTCGCGGGCACGGACAACTCGTATGGCAACACGTATCATCGCGAGATCGAACTGTACGAGCAGGCGGGAATCCCCGCGCCGCGTGTGCTGCAGATCGCGACGATCGGCGCGGCGGCCGTCATGAAGGAGGAGAAGGACTACGGCAGCGTCGCCGTCGGCAAGGTCGCCGACATCATCATCGTGAACGGCAAGCCGGCGCAGCAGGTGAAGGACATCGAGAAGGTCGAGACCGTCATCCGGGCCGGACGGATCTACCAAGTGCGGGATCTCCTCAACGCGGTGACGGGCCAGAAGTGAGGCGTCGCGAGTTCGTCGAAACATTTGGCGCCACGCTGGCGGGCGTGGCGTTCCTGCCGCGCGTCGCGCGGTCGAAGGACTATCTCTGGCGCGTAGGGCTCGAGCTCTATTCCGTGCGCAACGCGATGAAGGCGGACCCGGAGCGCACGCTCGCCGCGGTGCGCGCGATGGGGTACGACGACGTCGAGTTGCTCTGGAGCTTCAATAATTTCGGCCGCACGCCGGAGCAGGTGCGTGCGACACTCAAGCACGAGGGGTTGAAGGCGCCCTCGGCGCACATTGCGCCCGAGGCGCTGCTCACGGACTGGGACAAGAGCCTCGCGACGGCGAAGTTGCTCGGCCACCAGTACCTGATCGTGCCGAGCCTTCCGGCCGAGACTGAGAATTCCATTGACGAGTGGCGCCGGTGGGCGGATCGCTTCAATGCCGCCGGAGATCTTGCGCGCCGCGCAGGGATCTGGCTCGCGCTCCACAACGAGCCCGATCACCTGAAGCCGATCAAGGGGGAGATTCCGTACGACCTGTTCGTCGAGCGCACCGATCCCTCGCGGGTCCGGCTGCAGCTCGATTTCGGGAACATGGAAGTCGGCGGAGGAAAACCGCTGCAGTATCTCGAGCGATATCGCAGCCGGTATTGGAGTTTTCACGTCAAGGATGTCGTCCAGGACGGTTCGCACGACACGGAACTCGGCGCGGGCCGGTTGAACCTTCGCGCCCTCCTCGCCGCGATTCCGGAAGTGCACAAGAAGCCGTGTTTCGTGGAGCAGGAAAGCCCGAAGGATGAGCTCGCGAGCGCGCGGCTGAACTACGGCTACCTCAAGAAACTGGAGTTCTAGCGGCGCTGAAACAGATCGGGCCGCCGCTCGTAGGGTTCGTGTCACACCAAGGGAGCGGACCATCCCATGCAAGCCATCTTCCGCGACGTTCGATACGGGTTCCGCTCGCTCGCCAGGAGTCCCGGCCTCACGATCGTCGCGACCATCGCGCTGACCTTCGGCATCGGCCTCACCACGACGATGTTCAGCATCGTCTATGGCGTGATGCTCAAGGGACTGCCCTATCCCGACGGCGATCGCATCGTCGCCGTGTATCGCAACAACACCGTGACCGGGAACCAGCGCATGTCGGTGCCGATCTCGGACTACACCGACTATTCAAACAGGCAGCGCTCACTGTCGAAGATCGCCGCCTATTACTCCGGCACGGTCAACGTGAGCGGGGTAGGCCAGGCCGAGCGCTACACCGGTGCGTGGGTGACGGCGTCGCTCTTCGACATCGCCAAAGCGCCGCCGCGCCTGGGGCGCACGTTCCGTCCAGACGACAACGTGCCAAACGGCCCGAAGGTCGCGCTCATCAGTTATGGCATGTGGAAGACGCGCTTCGGTGGCGAGGCGAGTGTCCTCGACCAGGTCATACGGGTGAACGGGCAGCCGTTTACGATCGTCGGCGTGATGCCCGAGAAGTACGGATTTCCGGACAACGCCGACTTGTGGCTTCCGCTGCAGCTCGATCCGCTCGCGACCAAGCGCGGCGAAGGCGAGGGGTTGACCGTGATCGGCATGCTCAAGCCGGGAACGACGGTGGACCAGGCGGCGACGGACTTCGCCACGATCGCCCGGAGCCTGCAGACAGAGTTCAAGGCGACGAACGAGAACATTTCCGCGGGATTGCAACCTTTCGTGGATGCAAGTATCGGCCCGCGACCGCGGCAGCTGCTCTACTCGATGCTCGGAGCGGTCTTCCTGGTGCTGCTGATCGCCTGTGCGAACGTGGCGAACCTCCTGCTCGACCGCGCGGCGCACAAGACGAAAGAAGTCGGCATCCGCACCGCGCTCGGTGCGTCGCGCGGGGCCGTCGTCCGGCAGTTTCTCACCGAGGCGTTCGTGCTTTCCGCGGCCGGCGCGATGGGCGGCACCGCGCTCGCGTTCGGCGGCATCACGCTGTTCAACCGGGTGCTCGTCGACAACAGCCCGCCGTTCTTCATCGACATCCGGCTGCACCCGCCGGTGCTCGCCTTCGTGATCGTACTGGCGCTGCTCTCGACGTTGCTCTCCGGCGCCATCCCGGCCGTCCAGTCTTCACGCGCCGACATCAACGAAGTGCTCAAGGACGAGAACCGCGGCTCATCCAGCCTGAAGATGGGCAGGATGAGCCGCACGCTCGTCGTCTTCGAGATCGCGCTGAGCTGCGGGCTGCTCGTTGCGAGCGGGCTGATGATCAAGAGCGTCACGAAGCTCAGCAACATGGATCCGGGATTCCGTGCGCAGAACGTCTTCACGGCGCGGATCGGCTTCCCGGCCACGTACACCGACACCACGACCCAGAAGCAGTTCATGGCTCAGCTGCGCCAGAACGTGGCCGCGCTGCCCGGAGTGCGGGCTGCGGCGCTCGTGTCGAACCTTCCCGGCACGGGCGGCTCGAACGGCGGTCCGGTGATGATCGAGGGTGTTTCGTACGCCGCCGAACGAGATGTGCCGGACTCGCGGTGGTATGCGACCTCGGACGGCTACTTCGAGGCGTTCGGCGTGCGGGTGCTCGAGGGGCGCGGCATCACGGCGGCCGATCGCGAGGACGCGCAGCCCGTTGCCGTCGTCAACAAGGCGTTCGCGGACAAGTATTTCCCGGGGATCGACGCCGTTGGCCGCCGGATTCGCATGGGCGGCCTCTCCAGCACGAATCCGTGGATGACGATCGTCGGAGTGGTGCCCACGATGTTCAGCGGCGACGCCGGGCATCCGCGGGTTCCGGCTTACTACGCACCGCTTTCGCAGCATCATGCGAACTTCGTGAGCATCGTCGCGCAGACGTCGGGTCCGCCGATGCAGGTGACGCAGGCGGTCCGGACGGCCGTGTCGCAACTCAACGCCGACATCCCGCTCTATTCGGTCTACTCGATGGATGAGGCGCTGGCGCGGCCGCAGTGGTACATCCGCGTGTTCGGCACGATGTTCATGATCTTCGGCGGCATCGCGCTGTTCCTCGCGGCGATCGGCCTCTACGCGGTGATGTCGTTCTCCGTCAGCCGGCGCACGCAAGAAGTGGGAATCCGGATGGCGCTCGGCGCGCAGGCCGGCCAGGTCATCCGCATGATCTTCGGGCAGGGCATGTGGCAACTCGGGATCGGCATCGCGTTCGGGCTCCTCCTCGCCGCCGCAATCGGGCGCGTGACGTCGGTCATTCTCTTCGAGGTGCAGCCGCGCGACCCGCAGGTGTTCGGCGGAGTGGCTCTGCTGCTCGCGATCACGGGGATGCTCGCGTGCCTGATTCCGGCGCGACGGGCGACGCGGGTCGATCCGTTGACGGCGTTGCGCAGCCAGTAGCTGCACACGACATTCGGGGAGCGCCCACGCCGTACGCTCTCCGACCGGACCTTCCATACTCGAATGATCGTCGCCCGCCGACTTGCCATCGCGTTCCTCGCCCTCGCCGCAGCGAGCGCACCGTCCCGTGCCGCGGACGACCCGCGACTCATCCCGAGGCCGCGCGAGGCGACAGCGGGAGATCTCGTGCCGCTTGCGAAGTCCGCCACGATCATCAGCGCCAACAACGGCGACGATCGCTTTGCGGCGAAGGACCTGACGGAAACGCTGAAGACGCGCGGTATCCGCGTCGTCACCGGCGCCGACGCGGGATTCCGGATCTCGCTGCTGCGCCTCGACGCTCCGGGAGCGAAACGTACACTCGAGGCCGCCAGCCTTTCGTTCACCGACGACATGAAGCCCGAGGGCTACGTGCTCGTCGCGACGAAGGATGGCGCCGTGGTCGTCGCGAGCAGCGCCGCGGGAATCTTCTACGGCGCGCAGACGCTCAAGCAGCTCATCCGGACCGACGGCGCCGCGCCGCGCGTCCAGCTCGCCATCATTCGGGACTGGCCCGCCATGAAGTACCGCGGCTTTCATGACGACCTCTCGCGCGGTCCCGTGCCGACGCTCGAATTCCAGAAGCAGGAGATTCGCACCTTTGCGGCGTACAAGATCAACGTGTACTCGCCGTACTACGAGCACACGCTGAGCTACGACGCCAACCCGCTCATCGCGCCGCCGGGCGGCGGCATGAGCCACGACGACGTGCGCGCGCTCGTCGCCTACGCGAAGCGCTACCACGTCGATGTCGTGCCCGAGCAGGAGGCGTTCGGCCACCTGCACCACGTGCTGAAGTACGACCTCTACGCGCCGCTCGGCGAGACGGATCACGGACACGTGCTCGCGCCCGCCGACCCCGCGTCGTTGCCGCTGATCAAGTCGTGGTTCGCCGAGATCGACTCGCTTTTCCCGTCGAAGTTCGTTCACCTCGGCGCGGACGAGACGTTCGAGCTCGGCATGGGCCGCACGAAGGAGCGCGTTTCGCAGGAAGGACTCGGCCCGGTCTACATCGACTTCCTGAAGCAGATCGAAGGCGCGCTGCGCTACACCGGAAAGCGGTTTCTCTTCTGGGGCGACATCGCCCAGGGCAGCCCGGCGCTCGTGAAGTCGCTCCCGAAGGACATGGTCGCCGTGGGCTGGGGATACGGCGCGAACCCGAGAGTGGAAACGTTGCTGCGCCCGTTCCTCGATGCGGGAATGGAGACCTGGGTGGCGCCCGGCGTCAGCGGATGGAGCCGCGTCTACCCGAACAATGATGTCGCACTCAAGAACATCCAGGTGATGGCGCGCGACGGGCAGCGCCTCGGCGCGACGGGCCTGCTCAACACGAGCTGGGCCGACGACGGCGAGGCGATCCTCAACCAGCAGTGGTACGGAATCCTGTTCGGCGCGGCTGCGAGCTGGCAGGCCGGCGAATCGTCGTTCGACGACTTCCAGCGGAGCTTCGGACTGCAGTTCCACGGTGACGCCAGCGGCAAGATCGACGCGGCGCAACTGAAGCTCAGCGCTGCGCACGCGCTGCTCGCCAAGGGCGGGCTTGGCGACGGCAGCGACTACCTCTACTGGGTCGATCCGTATTCCGCCGAAGGCCAGCTCACCGCGCAGAAGATGCGCGTGGTATCGCGCGACATCCGTGTGCTCGCCGAGAGCGCGATGGTGCTCGTCGCGCAGGCGCGGCAGACGACGAAGGGGAAGCTGCGCGAGACCGACGCGTTGGAGTCACTCGAGATGGGCGCGCGCCGCATGGACTTCATCGGCATGAAGTTCGAACTCTCCGACGAGATCTCGCGGTTCTACACGCACGCCTACGACACCGTGCAGGTGGGAGGCAGTCCCGGCCACGACCTCGGCGAGATCACGTCGAACATCAATGCGAGGGCGCAGGACCTGCGCGACGGTTACGTGCTCGGCCGCGAACTGTACGAGAAGAGCTGGCTCGCGCAAAATAGGCCGTACTGGCTCTACAACGTGCTCAACCGCTATGACCTCGCGGCGCAGCTCTGGATCCAGCGGGCTGACAAAGTCGCGCAGGCGCGATCGGGGTACGGGAGGACGAGGAAGCTGGCGACGCCGGAGGAGATGGGAATTCCACGATGGGCGCCAGTCACGCCGTAACGGCAGTGGGGAGAGGGGAGATTCGGCCCGATGCGGGATGCGGGGTTGGAATGCGGCATGCGGGAAAGGGCGATGCGGGATGCGGGGGATTGATGATGCGACCGGTGTGAGGTTGGCGCACCTTGAGGGATGACCCCGCGCAATCATCCTTCGTTCGAAGAATGGAAACGCTCCATCGGCCTCGGCATTTCCGGCGATCCGCTCTGGACCGTGCAGGCCTATCGGCTCAGCCTTTACGCGATTGACTGCCACTCATTCGACCGGCGATCCGTTGCGGGACTGCAGACTGCCGCTTCGATCGACCAGCTTACGCGAGCATTGGGCTCGATCGCGGCCAATATCTCAGAGGGGTATTCGCGTTCGACCGTGGCGGACCGGTAGCGGTTCCATGCCTACGCGCTTGGATCCACGCCTGAGGCGATCGCCTGGTACAACACGCTCCGGGTGGAACTGGGTTCAACCGTCGACGAGCGGCAGTCCGCGCTGATTCAGATCCGCCGGCTGCTCCTCACCACGCTTCGCCGTTCCCGCTCGAAGGATCCATCGCCGATGCTTCGCGATTCGCAGCGCGCTGACTGAGCCCTGCAGTCCCCGCATTCCGCATCGGGCCGAATCTCCCCTCTCCCCCCTGCTTACAGTGTCCTCTTGAACAGCCACGTCGCCGCCGTCATGCACACCACCGTGAACACGGACAAAAACAGCAGGTCGTACCAGATCGCCCCGAACCCCGTGTTCTTCAGCACCAGGCACTTCAGCGCGTGCACGGCGTAGGTGAACGGGTCCATCACCGCGATCACGCGCATCCATCCCGGGAACGCCTGCTGCGGGTAGACCGCGCCGCTCGGGAAATACAGGAACGTGTTCAGCACGCCGAACATGGCCCGCGGCAGGAGCGGATCGTTCATCCGCACCATGAGCAGGAACATCATGCTCACGAGCGCCATCGACGTGACGATGATGACGACGAAGAGCCGGAGAAGCCGCAGCGGCTCGAAGGCGTCCGGCACTCCCGCGATCACGGAGCCGACGGTCACCACGACCGCGGCGGCGAGCACCGCCTTGATGGCGCCCGAGATTGTGAAGCCGAGCACCAACTCCAGTTTCGTGATCGGCGTGACCAGATAACCTTCGTGCAGTCCGCGCGACTTGTCGTCGATGAAGATGATGCCGCCGCCGATCATCACCATCATGAAGATCGACATCACGATGGAGCCGGAAAGCAGGTACTGGATGTACGGCACGTACGGGTAGACTTCGACGACATCGAGCGAGGTCGAGGGCGAGACGCGCTTCGTGGACGCGGACGGCTGGTCGTACGCGCCGACCATGCTGCTCGCGGTCGCCGCCATGGACCCGGCGACGAAACCGTCCGTGTTGTCCTCGATGATCGCGACGCGCGGGTCGTCCTTCGCGAGCACGCGACGTGAAAAATCCGGCGGGATGGCCAGCACGCCGTTGAGCTCTCCATTTCGAAGCGCCTGCACGGCCTGGCCGAGGTCGGGATACTGCACCGGCACGAAGGTCTTCGCGTTTGCCGCGACGGCGCCGGCGAGTTCGCGCATATGCACGGCGGGCATGCCGCGGTCCTGGTCCACCACGCCGAGTTTCAGGTTCTTGACCTGGCCGCCGAACGCGTATCCCAGCACGACGAGCTGCACGATCGGCATGATGAGCGACATCACGATGAGCATGGGGCTGCGCCGGAAGCGCCGCATCTCACGTTCGACGATCGCGAAGGTGCGTTCCATGGCGGCGCTTCGCTAATGCCGCGCCGGAGCGGCCGTGGCGCCGGCGGTCTCCGGCTGCTCGGGATGGAGCTGGCGGCCCGTGAAATACACGAACACGTCGTCGAGCGTCGTGCTCTGCACGGCGAGCGTCTTCACCGTCACGCCGGCGTTGGCGGCGGCGTCGAGCAGCGCCATCGTCGTCGCGGGGCCGTCCTTCGATGATATGTGATAGGCGTCCCCATCCGACGAGACCGAGGCGACCGCCGCCAGCGCGCCGACTCTCGCCTTCCAGTCGGGCGGCGTGCCGCTGAACATCACCTCGAGCGCGTTGTCGCCGGGCACGGCGGCCTTGAGGCGAATGGGCGAGTCGAGCGCCATCAGCTGGCCGTGATCGACGATCGCGATGCGATCGCAGAGCTTGTCGGCCTCGTCCATCAGGTGCGTGGTGAGCACCAGGGTGAGATCGCGCTCGGACTTGATCTTGTCGAGCATCTCCCACACGTTCTTTCGCGAGACGGGATCGAGCCCGGTGGTCGGTTCGTCGAGGAAGAAGATCCGTGGTTCGTGCACCAGTCCGCGCGCGATCTCGAGACGCCTGCGCATGCCGCCCGACAGCTTCTTCACCTGGCTGTCTGCCCAGTCGGAGAGGTCGACGGCGTCGAGCAGTTCGCCGATCAGTTTCTCGCGCCGCTCTTTCGGCACGCTGTACAGCTTCGCGAAGATCAACAGGTTCTCGCGGCAGCTCAGCTCCATGTCGCTCGTCATCGCCTGCGGAATCACGCCGATCGCGTGGCGCACCTTGTCGGGATCCGTCACGATGTCCGCGCCATCCACGAGGGCGGTGCCCTCGGTGGGAAGCATCAGTGTCGTGAGCATCCGGATCAGCGTTGACTTTCCGGCGCCGTTCGGGCCGAGCAGGGCGAACGTTTCCCCCCGCTCCACGGTGAACGAGACCTCCTTCACGGCGGTGAAGTCGTCGAACCGCTTGGTGATCTTGCGGACGTCGACGGCGAGGGTCACTGGCTCCTCACTTGGACGTCACGCTTTTGGGGAGCACGACATACGCGGTCATGCCGGTGGCGAGGCGCCGGTCGTGATTGTCGAGCCGGATGCGGATCTCGAAGGTCTTGATGTCGCGCTTGGTGCGGCTGACGTCGCGCTGTGTCGCGAAACCCGCATCGACGCCGCGGAAAAAGACGGCGCCGTGCCGCTCTTCGCCCGAGGGAAGGCGAACAACGAGCGAATCGCCGAGCTTGATGCGGTCGATGTAGCTCTCCTCGACGTCGGCGCGCACCCACAGGTCGTCGGGATTGATCAGCGTGACGATCGGTTGTCCCGGGCTGACGATCTCGCCGGCGCGCGCGGCGGCCACGTCCACGATCCCCGCGATGGGCGCGCGAATTTCGGAATAGGCGAGGCGCACGTCGGCCTTGGTGGTCTGCGCTCCGGCGGCGGCCTTCTCCCGTTGCGCCGCTGCCAGGCCACCCCGGCGCACCGCAATCTGCTCGGCCGCGGATTGCGCGAGCGCGAGCGCGGCGCGCGCCGACTCGACCTGCTTGGTGGTCGCCTCCACGCGGGCCGTGGCAACGGCAACGTTCGTGCGCGCCTGGTCGAGATCCTGGTTCGAGATCGCGCCGGCCTTGAGCATCGCCTCGCTCCGGCCGAGTGAGAGCTTCGCGATATCGAGGTTGGCCGCCGCCTCCTGCTGCTGCGCGATCGCGGTGGCGACGTTCGCCTGGGCCTGCTTGATCTGGTCGGCGGTCTGTTGTTCCTGGTACCGAAGCGCCGCCGCGCTGACGTCCACCTGGCTGCCGAGTCCCTGCTCGCTTTGCGCGGCGAAGGCGCGGTCGGCGCGCAGTTCATCGGGCACGAGGATGGCAAGCAGCTGGTTTACCTCTACCTTGTCGCCTTCCTTGACGAGCAACTTGCCGAGTTGCGCGCTGACCTGCGGGCTGACGATGACGTCGTTGGTCGTGACGATCCCCGTGAGGACGAGCGGGCCGGGCCGCGTGAAGACGACCACCGCGGCGACGATGACGATCGCGATCGCGCCGATCGCTAGTGTGCGTTTCCTGGAAGTCATCCATCAAACTAACGAAGTCGCCCCACCTCATTCGAGATGGGGCGACCGGACTCCGTGGAACGGGTCAGGCGCGGGCCGACTCAGGGCATAATCGCCATACCGGGATTCCCGTTGCCGTGATGGCAGCTGATGCAGTTGATCTTCGGCGTTTGCTGGCCGGGACGGACCGGCATTTTGGTCAGCAAAGTGTTGTTGATGCCGTTCAACACTTCGATCATGACGCGCGCCGTCTTCTTGCGGTTCAGGCTATCGCTTGCCCACTGGTCCTTGATGTGGCAGTCGGTGCAGTTGTGGCTGAGCGCGCGGCCGAAGTCCTGGTCCATCGACGTCAGGAACTTGCCTGCCGGCATGTCCTTCAGGAGTTGCACATTCTTGAAGACCGTGCCCGCGGGTTCGTTCTCACGGCCGGCGATGTCCTTCATTATTTGCGCCAGCGTCGCCGTGCGGATGGTTGAGATCGAATCACGGCGGGCGGCGCGCCGTTCCGGGGTCATCGGCGGGCCACCGCGTCCTCCACCCGGCGGGCCGCCCGCGCCAGGAGGCCCGCCCCTGCCCGCCTCGCCGCCGCCCTG
>OCZT010002551.1_pt1 | contig 18749 bp, 20 predicted proteins | sample 1539031 | NCBI WGS metagenome assembly OCZT01 (sample SAMEA3539308, study PRJEB22396) | soil metagenome | biome: tundra; feature: field; material: soil | place: USA | collected 2010-05 | depth 0.15 m | reverse complement strand
AGATATTGGCGTGACTGGAGTTCAGACGTGTGCTCTTCCGATCTGCCGAAATTGAGGCGGACGTGCGTGCCCTTTCTTACACCGAAATGCGCACCCTCGCTCAGGCCGACGCCGTGTTTCTCGAAATGCGCGATCGGATCGGCGAGGCCGAGCGCGGCGACGTTAAGCCACGCGAGATAGGTCGCCTCGATCGGCGCGTCGATGCGTATGCCGGGCAATTCGCGTGCGACGAAGTCCAGGAGGAAATCGCGGTTGCCGCGGAGATAGGCGAGCAGCGCCTGCCGCCACGGCTCACTGTCGCGGTAGGCGGCTTCGCAGGCGAAGTAGCCGAGCGTGTTGACCTCGGCGACGATGCCGGCGGTTGCGCGGACGAACTGCGCGCGGCGCCCCGCATCGGAGATGATCGCGAAGGAGGTGCCGAGGCCGGGAACGTTGTAGGTCTTGCTCGGCGCCATCAGGGTGATCGTGCGCGCAGCGATTTCCGGCGAGAGCCGCGCGGTTGGCACGTGCGGCAGCGCGGGATCGAGAATGAGGTCGCAGTGGATTTCGTCGGAACAGAGCAGGAGATTATGCCGCAGGCAGAAGGCCGAGAGCCGCGCGAGCTCGTCGCGCCGCCATACACGGGCGAGGGGATTGTGCGGGTTGCAGAGGAAAAAGAGCTTGGTCTTCGGCGTGACGGCGCGCTCGAGTGCCTCCCAGTCGATCGTCCACGTGCCGCCGGCAAGTTTCCATGGCACGGTGATCGGGACACGGCCGGAATTTTTTGGCGCGGACATGAAGGGCGGGTAAACCGGCGCGAGCGACAGCACTTCATCACCGGGCCCGGCGAAGGCCTGCGCGGTGACGTTGAGCCCGACGACGAGCCCTGGCAGCCACACGAGCCACGCCGGATCAATGCGCCAACCGTAACGCGCCTCGCACGCGCCGATGACGGCATCGATCTGAGATCTTATGGGCCGCGAGTAGCCGAACACGCCATGGTCCACGCGGCGGTGGAGCGCCTCGATGATGGCGGGTGGCGACTTGAAATCCATGTCGGCCACCCAAAGTGGCAGCACGTCACGGCCGGTGTATTTCTGCCACTTCTGGGAGTCGGAGCCCGCGCGGTTCACGGGGGTGTCGAAATCGAAATTCATAATAAAGGCGGCGAGTTAACCACGGGCACCGCGGCGGAGCACGGATATAATATTTGTGTCGGAAATGCACGTCATGGGACGGCACCCGTGACATTTTTTTCCCTGCTACCGTGCGCTGTGGAAGAACAAGTGCCGCTGACCGCGCGAGTTATTCACTGCCGCTGTCCGGCATTCCGTATGCGAAATGAAGGGCTCGCACACCATTAACCCATTCACAGGAGAACCAAATTATGAGACTCGTTCGTTACACCTATCCGACATCCCGCAGCCTGGCGCCCGTGCTGGGCGGCTTGGCCCGTTCGCCGTGGTCTGGTCTCGAAACCGAGTTCGACCGCTTGTTTGAAACAACTCTCGGTGATTTCAGCGCGGCGGCGCCGATGCGTTTCCCGGTCGATCTCTACGAGGATAAGGACAACACCTACGTCCGCGCAGAGCTGCCCGAGGTGAAACGCGACGACATCAACGTCGAGGTCGTCGACGATTACCTGAACATCACCGCTGCGCACAAGACGCCTGCCGCCGATGGCAAGGGCGAGGAGTCGTTTGCGTTGAGCCGCTCCGTCAGCCTCAACGAGGCCGTGCACGCCGACAAAGTCAGCGCCACCTACGAGAACGGCGTGCTCACCGTCACGCTCCCGAAGCGCGAGGAAGCGAAGCCGAAAAAAATCACTGTCGCGGTAAAGTAACCTTCCGCGCGCAACTCCCATCACTCAAAGGAGAACCCTGCCATGTCACTCATCAACACGCTCATTCCCTCCATCGCCCGCACTCCGGCTCGCCGTCGTGGGCGCCGACCTCGGACCCACGATCAAGCCCGCCTACGAAATCAAGGAAACCGATGACGCATTCGGCGTGATCGTGCAACTGCCCGGCATCACGAAAGACGGCCTCGAACTGACGGCCGAGCAGGATCAGTTCCGGATCGTCGGCCGCCGCACGTGGAAGCAACCCGAAAGCTGGACCGCGCTTTATCGCGAAAGCGCCGAGGTGCCGTTCGAACTTGTGCTCGAGCACGAGAACACCATCGACTTGGAAAAGATCCACGCCGAACTGCACGATGGCGTGCTGCGCGTCTCGCTGCCGAAAGCCGAAGCCATCAAACCATGCAAAATTGCGGTCAGCTAATAGATTCCGGCACGAAGTTGGAACTTCGCGCCTGCCACCGTCGGGGGCGCCGCCAGTGCGGCCCCGGCGGTGCTCTATGACGGGAAGTGCGGGCTGGACCCGGTAATTTCCTGCACAGTTCGAGGTCGCGCCATTTCGAGGGTTGACGGAGGGTAGGGCGGTGGCCTTTCTTCTTCCCCTTTCTCTCTGGCTTTCCCCTATTTCCGCACGCATGTCCCGCTACTACAAATTCATGTTTTTGCTGGCATCACTCGTTGCCCCCGTGGGCGTTTCTGCGAGTGAAGGAGAGGGCGTGGCGCCGAGTGCCGCCAAACTTATCGATTTAGGCCACGGCTGGGCGATTACCAACAGCATGGTGACCGGCTGGACGGTTTCCGCGCTACTCGTCGCGTTTGTGCTTTGGCTTGTCGGCAAGCCCCAAGTCATTCCCACCAAAGGCCAGGCGGTCATCGAGTCGCTCCTCGAGGGCCTGCGCAGCCTCTTCGAACCCATTGTCGGCAAGCAGGCGTTCCCACTGTCGTTTCCGCTGCTCGTGACATTTTTCATCTTCATCCTGTTTCACAACTGGATGGGCCTCTTCCCCGGCGTGGGCACGATGGGATGGGGGCAAGGCGGGCATTGGTGGAACCTGGAGCGCATCGATACACCGCTCATCCGCCCGCACAATTCTGATTTCAACAGCACGATCGCCCTCGCCCTCGTCTCGTTTGGCGGGTGGGCGATCATTATCTTCAAGATCGCCGGCCCCAAACTCATTCTCTGGGATCTCTTCGGCAACAAAGCCGAAAAAAACGAAACCCCCGCCTGGCTCTACCCGATTCTCTCGATCGTGTTTCTCCTCGTTGGGTTCATCGAGGTATTTTCCATCCTGATCCGCCCATTCACGCTTTCCGTTCGTCTCTTCGGCAACATCTTCGGCGGGGAAAATCTGCTCCACGGCACGGGCTTTTTCTTCGTGTTTTATTTCATGGAGCTGCTGGTCGGCCTCATTCAGGCGCTCGTCTTCACGCTGCTGACGGCCGTTTACATCGGCCTGATCTGCAACCACGGCGACGGGCACGAGGACGACCACGCCCATGCCGCTGGATCGCCCCACTGAGATCAAAACGAAATCCCTCTCCCGCCGGGAGCGTGCCATGAGCGCGCACGACGGAAAACCAACAAACAAAACCAAAACCACCACGACACATGAACATCATTGCTGAAATCTCCGGTAACATCGCCTCCGCGGCCGGTCTGTTTGGCGGCGCCCTTGGCGTCAGCCTGATCGGCTTTAAGGCCGCCGAAGCGGTCGGCCGCAATCCCGCGGCGTCTGGCAAGATTCTCGTCCAGGCCATCATCGGCAGGGCGCTCGCCGAAGGACTGGGCATTCTCGCGCTGTTCCTCGCCAAGTCCTGATTTTACCCCAGTGCAGCGCGCCACCCGGCTGCGCTGCCATTCCCTTTCCCGCCATGACGCTGTCCTTCTTCCTCGCCGCCGCCGTCGAGCACGCTGCCGAACCCGGCATCGTGGAAAGATTTGGCCTCGAGCCGAAATTAATCGCGATTCAGATGTTCAGTTTTCTCGTCGTGCTGGGCGTCCTCTACAAGTTCGGCATCCAGCCGACCATCGCCGCGATGGAAGAGCGCAACGCGAAGATTGCCACCGGCCTCAAGCACGCCGAGGAGATGCAGGCCAAGCTCGCCGCCGCCCAGCAGGAGAGCGCCGCCATCGTCAAGAAATCCCAGTTCGAAGCATCGCGCATCGTCGACGACGCCCGCAAGACCGCGAAAGACTTCCTCGACAAACAAACGAAGGAAGCCACCGCGAAAGCCAGCGACCTGCTCACCAAGGCGCAGCAGGCCATCGAGCTTGAGCAAAAGAAAATGCTCGCCGACGCCCGCAGCGAAATCGCCCGCCTCGTCGTTGCCACCACTGAGCGCGTCCTCGCGAAGAAACTTTCCGACGCCGACCGCGCTTCCTACAACGACACCGCCTCGCGCGAACTCACCAACGCCTGAGTCGAAATCGTCCGCGTCCCGCGATGGCCTCCGCCAAAAAACAAGTCCAGCTTCTCGCCCGCCAGCTTTTCAAGCTGAGCTTCGACCACGGTGCGCTCTCCGCTGAGCGGGTTGGTGGCGTGCTGGCCTACGTTGACAAAACGCGCCCGGCCCACACCACCGCGGTGCTCAAAGCCTACCAGCGCCTCATCGCTGTCGAAGTCGCGCGCGGCCAGGCCGTCGTCGAGCACGCCGGCACCGTCAGTGACGCCACACTTTCGACCATTGCCGCCACGATGACGAAAAGATATTCCCGCCCAGTCGTCTCGGTCGCGAAGCGCAACGATGCGCTGCTCGCCGGCCTCCGCATCCGCGTTGGCGACGACGTCTACGAATCCTCCATCGCCGGCCAGCTCGCCACACTCGCGGCTGCGCTCTGATTTATTTCCCAGCACCCAACCCCTGTCTTTCCGATGAGCACCGTCCTCGAACAAATCGAACAACAAATTGCCAAGCTCTCGACCAAGGCGGTCAAGAAAAACACCGGCAACATCCGCACCATCGCCGACGGCGTCGCCAAAATCGACGGCCTCTCCGCCGTGATGTATAACGAAATGGTGCAGTTCCCCGGCGGAGCCATCGGCATCGCGCTCAACCTCGAGGAGGACGAAGTCGGCTGCGTCATCCTCGGCGACATCGCGAAACTCAAGGAAGGCGACGAAGTCCAGACCACCGGCCGCCTCCTCTCCGTGCCCGTCGGCAAAGGACTCCTCGGCCGCGCGGTCGATGCGCTCGGCAGTCCCGTCGACGGCAAGGGCCCCATCGCCGCGACCGAATTTTATCCGGTCGAAAAAATCGCGCCCGGCATCATCGTCCGTAAATCCGTTTCGCAGCCGCTGCTCACCGGCATCATGGCGATCGACTCGATGATCCCGATCGGTCGCGGCCAGCGCGAGCTTATCATTGGCGACCGCGGCACCGGCAAGACCACCATCTGCATCGACACGATCATCAACCAGGGAAAGATCAACAAAGTCGGCCTCGCGAGCGGCGACAAAAACTTCCGCCCGGTTTACTCCATCTACGTTGCGGTCGGTCAGAAGAACTCGAACATCGTCCGCACAATGTCCGCGCTCGAGGCAGCCGGCGCGCTCGAATACACGATCATCGTCGCCGCGCCCGCCGCCGACAACCCCGCCAACCAATATCTCGCGCCGTTCTCCGGCGCCGCGATGGGCGAGTGGTTCATGGAAAACGGCATGGATGCGCTCATCGTTTACGACGATCTCTCGAAACACGCCGTCGCCTACCGCCAAATCTCACTCATCCTGAAACGTCCCTCCGGCCGCGAAGCGTATCCCGGCGACGTGTTCTATCTGCACTCGCGCCTCCTTGAGCGCAGCGCGCGCCTCGCCGACAAAGGTTCGCTCACCGGCCTGCCGATCATCGAAACGCAGGCCGGCGACGTGTCAGCCTACATTCCGACGAACGTCATCTCGATCACCGACGGCCAGATCTTCCTCGAAACCGATCTCTTCAACCAAGGTATTCGCCCGGCGGTGTCCGTCGGCCTCTCGGTTTCGCGCGTCGGCTCCGCCGCGCAGATCAAGGCGACGAAACAAGTCGGCGGCAAACTGAAGGGCGAACTCGCGCAGTTCCGCGAACTCGCCGCCTTCGCGCAATTCGGCTCCGACCTCGACGCAAAGACGAAGGCCCAGCTCGACCGCGGTTCGCGCATCGTCGAGCTGTTCAAACAGCCGCAGTTCAACCCGATCCCGATTGAGCTGCAGGTCGCGATTCTCTTCGCGATGCAGAAGAGCTTTTTCGATCCGATCGAGGTGAAGAAGGTCGTCGCCGCGGCGGCCTCGATGAGAGAATTCTTCACGACGCGCAAGGATGCCCTCCTCACCGAAATCCGCACCAAGGGGGCGCTCGACAAAGACCTTGAGGCGAAACTCCAGTCTGCCTGCGAAGAGTGGAAAGCCACCTTCACTGCCTGAGTTGAGGAAATTGTAGCGCGCCCTTCATCCGATGGCATCGACCCGCGACATCCGCCGCCGCATCAAGTCGGTCAAGAACACCCGCCAAATCACCAAGGCGATGGAGTTGGTGGCAGCGTCGAAGATGAAGAAGGCGCAGCAGGCCGCGCTCGCCGGCCGGCCCTACGCCGAACTGATGACGGCGATGCTCGCCGCCCTCGCCAACCGCGTCGAGTCGTCGAAACATCCATTTCTTGCGGAGCGCCCGATCCGCACGCGCGGCATTATACTCGTCACGACCGACAAAGGCCTGTGCGGTCCGCTCAACGGCAACCTCTTCAAGCTCGTCACCGAAATCAAGGAACCCGCCAAATACGCCGTGATCGGCCGCAAGGGCGCCCAGTTCCTCGCCCGCACCAGGCGCGACCTGCTTGCCGACTTTGCCATCAGCGACAGCGTGCCGTTTGGGCCGGTCAAGCAGGTGGCCGAGTTCATGGTGAAGCAGTATCTCGACGGCATTGTCGACACCGTCGAACTCATCTGGCCGCGTTTCAAGAACACGCTCGTGCAGGTGCCGTCGGTGCTCCCGTTGCTGCCCTTGCAGAGCGTGCGCCAAGCCATCGACGACCTCCGGGCCCACGCTGGCACGGCGGCCGCCACCAAGGCCGACAACCGTGAAATTCTCTGCGAGCCCAGCGCCGAAATTGTGCTCGACGCCCTCTTGCCGCTCTACATCAACCGCGAAGTCTACGAGCATGTGCTCGACGCCAAAGCTTCCGAGCACAGCGCCCGCATGGTCGCGATGAAAACCGCCAAGGACAACGCTACCAACCTCCTCGGCGACCTCACGCTCGACTACAACAAGGCCCGCCAGGCCGGCATCACGCAGGAGATTCTCGAAATCACCGCCGCGCAGTTCTCGGCCGCGTAATTTTCCACCCCCACCTGTCACTCACCGCTCGCAATTTCTAAAATGAACACCGGCAAAATCGTCCAAGTCATCGGCGCCGTCGTCGACGTCCAGTTCGCGGAAAACGCGATCCCGCCCATCTATCAGGCGCTCGTCGTCGAGTTCAGTGCCGCCGGCCGCAAGGAAAAGCTCACGCTCGAAATCCAGCAGCACCTCGGCGACGGGGTCGCGCGCACCATCGCCATGTCGTCCTCCGAGGGCCTCGTGCGCGGCATGCCCGTCGTCGACACCGGCTCGCCGATCACCGTGCCCGTCGGCGCGGGCGTGCTCGGCCGCATCTTCAACGTCACCGGCGACGTCGTGGACGGCAGGGGTCCGGTCGCGTTCGACAAAAAATATCCGATTCACCGTCCGGCTCCCACGCTCGCCGAGCAGGAAACCAAGGCGGAAATTCTCGAGACCGGCATCAAGGTCATCGACCTGATCTGCCCCTTCACCAAGGGCGGCAAGGCCGGGGCGTTCGGCGGCGCCGGCGTCGGCAAGACCGTCGTCATTCTCGAACTCATCAACAACATCGCCAAGGCGCACGGCGGCTACTCGGTGTTCGCCGGGGTGGGTGAGCGCTCGCGCGAAGGCAACGACCTCTATCACGAAATGTCCGAGGCGGGCGTCATCGACCAAAAGGATCTGTCGAAGTCGAAGGTCGCGCTTGTCTACGGCCAGATGAACGAGCCCCCGGGCGCCCGTCTGCGGGTCGCCCTCTCCGCCCTCGCGATGACCGAGTATTTCCGCGACGAAAAAAACCAGGACGTGCTCCTCTTCATCGACAATATTTTCCGATTCTCGCAGGCCGGTTCCGAAGTGTCCGCGCTGCTCGGCCGTTCGCCGTCGGCCGTCGGTTACCAACCGACCCTCGCCAACGAGATGGGACTCCTGCAGGAGCGCATCACCTCGACGAAGAAGGGTTCCATCACCTCCGTTCAGGCCGTTTACGTGCCTGCCGACGACCTCACTGACCCGGCGCCCGCGAACACGTTCGCGCACCTTGACTCGACGATCGTGCTCGAGCGTTCGATCGCCGAGCTCGGCATCTATCCCGCCGTCGATCCGCTCTCCTCAACCTCGAAAGCGCTCGCACCCGACATCGTCGGCGAAGACCACTATTTCGTCGCGCGCGAAGTCCAGCGCGTGCTCCAGCGCTATAAGGATCTTCAAGACATCATCGCGATTCTCGGCCTCGACGAACTTTCGCCCGAGGACAAGCAGGCCGTTTACCGCGCACGCAAAATCCAGCGTTTCCTTTCGCAGCCGTTCGCGGTTGCAGAAGTGTTCACCGGTTCGCCTGGCAAATACGTTTCGGTCAAGGAAACCGTCCGCGGTTTCAAGTTGATCCTCGACGGCCAGCTCGACGACGTCGCTGAGGGTGATTTCTATATGAAGGGCGGCATCGATGAAGTCATCGCCGCTTCGAAGAAAGCCTGATTGCCATGCCGCTCACGCTCGAAATCGTCACGCCGGAGGCCCGGGTCTACTCCGACACGATCGACACCGTCGTCCTCCCGACAGTCGATGGCGAGATCGGCATTCTCCCCGGCCACATTCCGCTGCTGACGCAGGTCGCGGACGGCGAATTGCGCGTGACCAAGGGCGACCAGACGACCTGGCTCGCCGTCAGCGGCGGTTTCGCCCAGGTGGACGGCGACAAAGTCTCCGTGCTCGCCGAGCACGCGATCACCGAGGAAAAGATTGACGAGGCAGCGGTCGAAGCCGCGCTCAGGCGCGCTGAGCTGCAACTGGGCGAGGCCAGACAACTGGATCCGCAGGAATACGAACACCTGCAAGAACTTGTGCGCTATTCCGGTGTCCAGCTCGCCATAAAGAGGCGCCGGCGCTGAAAATTAGCGGGGCCGACTGTGATTCATGCACCCGGCCTTTTTCTTGCGCATTCATTGAAACCGAGTCTCAGTTAGCTTGTCCGCCTCACCCATGAGCCACTCACCATTCAATGTTCGCCTGCCGCTTTGCCAGCTTGCCGCCGGTGCCACGGGCCGCATCTGTGAGATCAACGGCGACGAGAGCTTCGCCCAGCGGCTGCGCGAGATGGGTTTTGGCGAGGCCGCGCTCGTCACGAAAATCTCCGGCAGCACCACCAGTCTCTGCCATGTCAACGGCACGCGCATCGCCCTCAATCACGACGCCGCGATGTCCGTTCTCGTCGAACTGCTGCCGCCTGATGCTCGCTGACGCGACGACCGCGTGAAGCTGCCTGCGCACATTGCTCTTCCGGAGAAGAGGCGCACCGTTACCGCTGACCGCTCGCCCGTCTATGCGATGGTCGGCAATCCCAACTCCGGCAAGACCACGCTCTTTAACGCGCTCACCGGCCTCCGCCAGAAAGTCGGCAATTACCCCGGCGTCACGGTCGAAAAAAAAATTGGCGAAACGTTTTCCCAGCACGGCCGGCCCATCAAAATCATCGACCTGCCGGGCGCTTATTCGCTTGCCGCGCGTTCGCCCGATGAAGCCGTCCTGCGCGACGTGCTCCTTGGTCGCCGCGCCGACACGCCCCAGCCCGACCGGATCATCTGCGTCGTTGATGCGGCCAACCTGGAGCGCAACCTCTACCTGGTTCACCAGATCCTCGACCTTGCCCGGCCCGTCATCGTTGTCCTCAATATGATGGATGTCGCCGCTGCCGCCGGCCACCGCATCGACTCGAAGAAACTCGAGGAGGCGCTCGGTGTGACCGTGATTCCCTGCGAAGCCGTCCATGGCAAGGGCATCCTCGAGCTGCGGCTCGCGATGAGTCGCGCTGATCTTCCGCTTGCGCGCCACCGCTGGGATATCCCGGCTCCAATCGCGGCCGCGGTCGCCGACCTCCAGGCCTCGCTTACGCAAAACGACGGCCGGTTGCCACTCGTCGCCCGTGCCGAGGCCCTGCTGATGCTCACCGATTTCGACAACGTGCGCGTCGCCGGCTCCACGCGGCGCTCCGATCGCACCCGGGAAATCCTCGCGCACTGGCATCAGCGCTGGGACGACGAGGGCACCGACTGGTCCGCCACGCTCATCCGCTCACGCTACGACGCCATCAACCACCTCTGCACCGACGTGATTCGCCGCACGCGCAAGCAGGGTCCGTCACTCTCTGATCGTATCGACGCGTTGCTGGTGCACTCGCTCTGGGGCTGGCTCTTTTTCGGCGCCATTATGGCGGTGCTGTTTTTCTCCATTTTCACGCTCGCCGAGTATCCGATGAACTGGATCGACGCCCACGTGGCCGCGCTCGGCAGCTGGGTGAAAGGAGCCATGCCCGCCGGTGATCTCCGCGATTTGCTCAGCGACGGCGTGATTGCAGGCGTCGGCGGCATTGTGGTTTTTCTGCCGCAGATTCTCATCCTGTTTTTCTTCGTCGGCCTGCTCGAAAGCACCGGCTACATGGCGCGCGCCGCCTTTCTCATGGATCGGCCGATGAGCAAGGTCGGCCTCCACGGCAAATCCTTCATCCCGCTCCTCGGTTCCTACGCCTGCGCCATTCCGGGCATCATGGCCACGCGCACCATCGAGAACGCGAAGGATCGGCTCGTCACCATCCTCGTCGCACCGTTGATGAGTTGCTCCGCGCGCCTGCCCGTCTACCTGCTGATGATTGCCACGCTGCTGCCCAACGCCGCCGTGCCCACGACGACCAAGGCCGGCATCATGCTCCTGATGTATGCCCTCGGCACGCTCGGCGCCTTCGGCTTCGCGTGGCTGTTCAAACACACCCTCTTCAAGAGTGCGCCACCGCTCATGATCATGGAGCTGCCGCCCTACCAGCGGCCGCACCTGAAGGAGATTCTCCGCCAGATGATCGAGCGCGCCTGGCTCTTCCTGAAAAACGCCGGCACCATCATCCTCGGCATCTCCATCGTCCTCTGGTTTCTCACCGCCTACCCGAAGCACCCCAATCCCGCCGCTACGCCCGACGCGCAGATCGCCTACAGTTTCGCCGGCCGCGCTGGCCACATCCTCGAGCCCGTGATCAAGCCCCTCGGTTTCGACTGGCGCATCGGCATCGGCCTCGTCACGTCGTTCGCCGCGCGCGAAGTTTTCGTCAGTTCGACGGCCGTCGTTTTCAACGTGCAGAAGTTTGAAGGCGGCAAGCGCGCCAATGTCACCCCGGTGCGCACCGCCCTCCGCGCCGCCCAATGGCCCGACGGCGCGCCGCTCTTTACCCCGCTCGTTTGCTTCACCCTCATGGTGTATTACGTTTTCGCCATGCAATGCATGAGCACCATCGCCGTCGTAAAACGGGAGACCAACTCGTGGCGCTGGCCGCTCTTCCAAACCGCCTACATGACTGGCACCGCGTGGATCCTCTGCTTTATTCTTTATCAAACTGGGCGCTCTCTTGGCTTTTAGCATGACCGCTGGAATTCAAACACTGATTGCCCTCACGGTCGTCGCCATCGCCGCGACCTGGCTTGTGCTCCGCGCGCGCGCGCGGCGGAAGAATCCCGGTTGCGGCGGCGACTGCGGCTGCCCGGCCGCGGCAATCAAGGTGAAACCCGGGCATGGACGCCCGGCCGCCTGAGGATTTTTCTTTCGTGTCATCCGCGTAATTCGCGGCCAGAAAAGCACGCCATGGAAGTTCTCATCCGCGACAACGCCGAAACCGGCTGCGTGCTCGGCGCCAAAATCATCGCCCGCGTCGTTCGCGAAAAACCCGACGCCGTGCTCGGCCTCGCCACCGGCCGCACGCCGTTGCGCCTCTACCAGGAACTCATCCGTCAGCACCGCGAAGAAGGCCTCGATTTCAGCCGCGTCACGACCTTCAACCTCGATGAATACGTCGGCCTGCCCGCCGACCACGCGCAGTCCTACCATTTTTTCATGCGGGAAAATCTTTTCCGCCACATCAATATCGACCTCGCCCGCACGCACGTGCCCGATGGCACGGCCCCCGACCTCCACGCCGAGTGCCGCGCCTACGAGCAACAGATCATCGACGCGGGCGGCATCGACATCCAGCTCCTCGGCCTCGGCCGCAACGGCCACATCGGGTTTAACGAACCCACCGGTTCGCTGCGCTCGCGCACGTGGGTGAAAATTCTCTCCGAGCAAACGCTCCACGACAACAGCGCCGTCTTCGGCTCGCTCGCAGCGATGCCCCGCCATGCCCTCACGATTGGCATTGGCACCATCCTCGACGCGCGCCGCATCCTACTCCTCGCGTTTGGCCCGGCAAAAGTCCGCGCCGTCGAGCATATGGTCGAGGGTCCTTTGTCGGCGATTTGCCCAGGCTCCGCGCTGCAACTCCACCCGCGCGCGACGGTGATTCTCGACGAAAACTCCGCCGCCGGCCTGCACTACGCCGATCACTACCGCTGGATCGACAGCCACAAGCTCGCCTGGCAGCGCTACGACTGAATCACGCGCCAGCAGAAATTTCCGCAGCTTAGCCGCAAGCTCGTTCGCACTCAAACAAGCGTCCGCAAGCAGGCGCACAGTTCTGCGAAAAATGATGCACGACTGCGCTGGATTACCGCCCCAAGTAGTGCCGGTCTTTGACTGGCGCTAGAGCATTTTCAATTCAGATAGACGCAGTCAGTGTAGGCCGCCTGCTTGCAGGCGCTCCGAGTGCCAAGCGCGAGCAAGCTCGCGGCCTACACGCGGCACTCGACGGTATGCGTCTAATTGAACCGGAAATGCTCTACTTCCGCACTTCGCTCATCAACTCGATGATGTTGCCCTCGGGATCGCGCACCGCCGAGAGCCACAGGTCGTGGTCGGGCATCTTCACCAGCAGGTGCGGCTCATTTTCGTTTTTCGCCCCGCGCGCGACGATCACCGCATGCGCCGCCGCGATGTCCGGCACTTTGAAAAAGAGAATCGAGTTTTTCCCAACCCTGCCAGCGCCCTCCAGCGTGCTCAGCATGATTCGCACGCTGCCGGCGGCCAAAAATGCGAGATTCGGCCCCGCTGAAAAAAGAAATTTCAACCCGAGCACATCGCGGTAAAACGCCGTCGCCTTCGCGACGTCGCCGACAGTGATGGCGATCTGACCGATTTCGGAAACACCGCTGAAGGGAACAGGGGAGCTCATGTCCGCATTCCTATGTGCCCCGTTTGTTGCCGTAAAGTTCGATGTGCAGCCGGTGCGCATAGCGGTAACCGCGCTCCTTGCAGACGTCGCTGAGCCACGCCGCGCGTTCGCGCATTTTCGCGAGGGACGTCGCCTCCGGCATGAGCAGCACCTTGTGCCGCGGAATTTCCCGGTGCAGCGCCGCGAGCATCGGCTCCAGCTCGTCCACATCCTCCGGCCGCGCGACGACGAATTTGAATTGATACGGGTAGGCGTCGATCCATGCGCGCACCACGTCGGGCTGCCAGCGCGTGGCCTCGTGTTTCTTCCGCCAAGCCGCGTGCTCGATCGGGTCGGGCGCCGAGTTGAGCAGCTTCGGCGAAAGCGATGCCAGATCACACGCGATGCCATCCGGCTTCACCGTCGCCGCCGTCTCGATCGTGATGTGCCGGCCCATTTTTTTCAGTTCGGCTGCGAGCGCGTGAATCTCCTTCGCGATCATCGGCTCGCCACCCGTGAGCACGACATGCTGGGCGTTGGTATGTGACTCAACCTCCGCGACAATCTGCGCCACGGAGCGCGGCTCGCCCTCGGGATTCCACGAGGCATACGGTGTGTCGCACCACGCACAGCGCAGGTTGCAGCCGCTCGTCCGCACGAAGACCGACGGCACGCCCGTCAGCTCGCCCTCGCCCTGCAGCGAATAAAAAATCTCCGAGATTAGCATGGTCAGCCCGCGTTCGGTTTTGGCGGCAGCGGAGCCCGTGACAAATATTCCGTCGGATCTGGGACGCCCGATTCCAAAAACGCCTCGCGTCGCTCCACGCAGGTGCCGCACGTGCCGCAGTGCACCGCGCCGCCCTTGTAGCACGACCAGGTGCGGGCGAAATCCACGCCGAGCCGCGCACCCGTCGTCACGATTTCACCTTTCGTCATCGCGATGAACGGTCGCAGCAATTGCACGCCCGCATAGGTGCCGAGCCGCATGGCGTCGCCCATCGCGCGCATGAAGTCCTCGCGGCAGTCCGGATAAATCGCGTGGTCGCCGCCGTGCGCAGCGATCACAAGCCCCGCCGCACCCACGCTTTCGGCGAATCCGCACGCGATCGACAGCATGATCGCGTTGCGAAACGGCACCACGGTCTGCTTCATGATTTTTTCCTCGTAGTGTCCGTCCGGGATCGCGCCGCCGCCTTTCAAGAGATCCGAGGCAAACATTCGCTCCACAAAATCCAGCCGCACCGTCTCGTGCCGCACGCCGAGCGCGGCCGCTTGCTCGGCGGCGAACGGGATTTCACGGTGGTTGTGCTTGGCGCCGTAATCGAAACTCACTGCCGCGACGACGGCATGCTCCCGTCGCGCCCAATGGAGCGCGGTCACGGAGTCCATCCCGCCGGAACAAAGCACGACAACTTTCATCGAGAAAACATTGGCCCCCATCGCCCGAAAAGTCACAAACAGAAAAACCGCAATGCTCATTCTCCACGACCCGCAATGCGCCGGCTACAGTTCCTCGCTGCGCCCTGAGCAGCCTGCGCGCGTCACGCGCACAGCAGCCCACCTCCGCGCCGCACGGCCCGCGTGGTCGTGGCGCATGCCGGCGACCGGGGTTCCGGATGCCACCCTGCTTCTCGCCCACACGCCTGCGCACTTAAAACGCCTCGGGCACCCGCCCGACTTCGATGCAGACACGCCTTTCTTTCCCGGCATCGCCGACCACGCCCGCCGCGCCGTCGGCGCCGCGCTCGAGGCCGCGCAGCACACACTCGCAACGCGCGAGCCCGTCTTTTCGCTCATGCGCCCGCCCGGCCACCACGCCATGACTGGGCAGGCGATGGGGTTCTGTTACCTAAACTCGATCGCCATCGCCGCGCTCGCGGCGCACCGCCAGCTCGGCGCCGCCCGCGTGGCCGTGTGGGATTTCGACGCCCACCATGGCAACGGCACCGAGGCCATCCTCCAAGCGCACACCTCGGCTGGCGCGACGGCGGGCGCGTTTTTCTTCGCCTCCGTCCACCAGTCGCCCGGCTACCCCGGCACCGGCACGCATGATCTCGGGCCATTCACCCGCAACTGGCCGATCGCACCCCGCACGCCCCGCGCCACCCACTTGGCCGCGCTGCGCGACTCGTTTGACGCCGTGCTTGCGTTCGCGCCCGACCTAATTCTTGTCTCCGCTGGCTTCGATGCTTACGTCCGCGATCCCATCACTGCAATGACGCTCGAGGCGGAGGATTTCGCCACGCTCGGTCGCTGGCTCCGCGAAACCGGCCGCCCTGCCGCCGCTCTGCTCGAAGGCGGCTACAGCGACGACCTTCCTTTGTTGATTGAAGCCTTTCTGGCCGCGTGGGACAACTCTCCCCCTCACACCGCATGATTTCACGTTTCATTCCGTCGCGCCTGCGCCGTTTGCTAGGCGTGAATGTGACCTCCTGCCCGCTCGTTTATCAACTTCTCAATCAGCCTGGCTCGCTCGCGTCGCTGCTGGCCGCGCTCGAACACGTCGATGAAGTCTCGCTCGATACCGAGGCGGACAACATGTATCATTACAAGACGCGCGTCTGCCTGCTGCAATTCTTGGTGGGCCCGGAGGTCTTCCTCGTGGACGTGCTCGCGCCCGGCATGAAACTTGAGTCGCTCTGGCGGCTCCTCGCCAGGAAGCACCTCATCATGCACGGCAGCGATTTCGATCTGCGCCTGCTCCACGACCTCTGCGGCTTCCGCCCGAAGAGCATTTTCGACACCATGCTCGCCGCGCAACTCCTCGGCCGCCAGCGCATCGGTCTCGGCTCACTCCTCGAAGATCACTTCGGCGCCGCGGTCGACAAGTCCGGCCAGAAAGCCAACTGGTCCCAGCGCCCGATCACGCCGAAACTCCTCAACTACGCCGCGCTCGACGTCTGGCACCTGCCCGCGCTGCGCGACATTCTCCTCCGCGAACTCACCAAGCTGAACCGTGTCGCCTGGATCGAGCAGCAATGCCGCGCGCAAATCGAGTCCGGCTCCACCGGCTTTGCGCCCGCCACCGATAACGACTGGCGCATCGGCCGCAGCGAACGCCTCCGCGGCGCCGGCCTTGGCGTGCTCCACGCCGTCTGGCATTGGCGCGAGTCGCAGGCCCAGCGCCTCGACACGCCGCCCTTCAAGGTCTGCGGCAACGCCCTCCTGATCAAACTTGCCGAAGCCGCCGAGCACGGCGAACCCGAGTCCGCGCTCCTCGCCAACGTCCACCTCGGCCGCCGCCACGAACGCCTGTTCCCCTCGCTCGCCGCCGCCATCCGTGCCGGCCTCGCCCGCGATCCGAAGACGCTCCCGCGCCGCCCCGGCCGCGATCTCAATCACGTCTCCCTCACCCAAGCCGAGATTGAACTCCAGGAGCGCATCAAGGCCGACCGCGATCGGCTCGCGCAAAAACTCGGCTTCGAGCCCACCCTCATCGCCAACCGCTCCCAGCTTGCGCAAATCGCGCGCGTCCCGGAAAAAATCGGCGAGATCCTGCTCCCATGGCAGGCCCACTTGCTACAGCACGAGCCGTCGCTCAAGAGCCTCTGACCGCGCAACATTCTCGTTCTTGCGTAACATGCTCCCGTTGCCCAGCGTCCTCCTGCCGTCCCCATGAAATCGAAACGCCTTTTCGCCGCAGGCCTCTGCGCCGCTGCGCTTTTTGCTTCCGGCTGCACTGCTACCCGCGTTACTGCCAGCGGTGGCCGCGAAACCACGTTGCTCGGCGGCGCGATGACCGTCGCCACCGATTCGTTCCAGCCCACCACGCCTGCCACGCTCGATGTTGATACGTCCAAGCTGGTCGGCGCCGGCAACCCCACGGGAACGAAAGTTTCCCTCTTCTGGGGCCTGATCACCCTCCACGATTATTGATCGGAGGCCTGAGCGGCGGCGCCCTCGCCGCACACGCCACCCAACCTTCACCCCGCTGGCCCCGCGCCCGCGGGGTTTTTCTTTGCGCCCCCGCGCCATTGCGCGAGCCTTCCACCCGTCCGCCTTCATGTCGTCCGGCAATCACAACATCGCCCGCCACCTCGCGCTCATGGCCGCCGCGCAACCCGGCACGGCCGCGTTGAAAATCCCGCGTGGCCGCACGCGAGCCGGCGACATCGACTACCTCACGCTTACCTTCGCCGAACTCGACGCCGAGGTCGCCGCGTGGTCCGCCCGCCTCGCCGCCGCCGGTGTCCGGCGCGGCGACCGCACCCTTGTCATGGTGCGCCAGGGCCTGCCGCTCATCGCGTCCGCTTTCGCGCTCTTCCGCCTCGGCGCCGTCCCTGTCGTCATCGATTCCGGCATGGGCCTGAAAACTTTTCTCGCCTGCGTCGCACGCTCGCGCCCCCGCGCCCTCGTCGGCATTCCTTTCGCCCGCCTCGTCAGCCGCATCTTTCGCTCGGCGTTCTCGACCGTCAAAATCCGCGTCGCTGCCAGCAGCTCGCTCACTGCGCGGCTCTCTTCCGGCCTTCAACCATCAATCCTCAACGCTCCACCGGTGAACAGCGCCGCCACCGATCTCGCGGCAGTGTTATTCACGTCGGGTTCGACGGGCTCCCCGAAAGGCGTCTGCTACGAACACGGCATGTTCGAGGCACAGGTTCGCCTCATCCGCGACACCTACGGCATCGTCCCCGGCGAAATCGATCTGCCACTGCTCCCGATCTTTGCGCTCTTCAATCCCGCACTGGGCATGACCACCATCGTGCCCGAAATCGACCCGCGCCGCCCCGCCGAAGTTAATCCGGCAAAAATTGTCCAAGCCATCCGTCAGGAAAACGTCACCAACTCTTTCGGCTCGCCCACGCTCTGGCGGAAAATCGGCGACCACTGCCGTGAACATAAAATCACGCTCCCTTCACTCCGCCGTGTCCTCTGCGCCGGCGCGCCCGTGCCCGCCGCGCTGTGGGAATACTCCTGGGCCTTTTTGCCGAACGGCCAGCTCCACAGTCCCTACGGCGCCACCGAGGCCTTGCCCGTCGCTACTGTTTCCGCGGACGAAATTAATCTCATCTTCGGGTGCGGCGCTTGCGTCGGCCGTGCCGTTCGCGAGATCAAAGTCAAAATCATCGCGATTACCGACGATTTGATCCCTTCGCTGACTGAAGCCCGCGAACTCCCGGTCGGCAAAATCGGCGAAATCATTGCCTGCGGCCCCGTCGTCACGACAACCTACGATGCGCTCCCTGCCGCTACCGCCGAAGCGAAGATTGCCGACGGTTCGACAGTCTGGCACCGGATGGGCGACTGCGGTTACCTCGATGCCGACGGCCGGCTCTGGTTCTGCGGCCGCAAGGCCGAGCGGGTCGAAACTTCGTCTGGCACGTTGCACACGGAACCCTGCGAGCAGGTTTTCCGCGCCCACCCGCGCGCCGCGCGCTGCGCCTTGGTCGGAATCGACCCGTCCGGCCAGCAACGCCCCGCCGTCGTCGTCGAGGCCGTGGTGAAAGATTCCACCGAGGCCCGCGCCTTTGCCCGCGAACTCCGCACACTTGCCCTCGCGCACCCGCACACCGCGCAGATTAGAACGTTCTATTTCCCTCCGAACTTTCCCGT
>OCZT010002550.1_pt1 | contig 18751 bp, 14 predicted proteins | sample 1539031 | NCBI WGS metagenome assembly OCZT01 (sample SAMEA3539308, study PRJEB22396) | soil metagenome | biome: tundra; feature: field; material: soil | place: USA | collected 2010-05 | depth 0.15 m | reverse complement strand
GTTCGAGCAGATCCCGCACCACTGCACGTCCGGCCTTCCCACTTGCTCCCGTCACGCAAATTCGCTGCATCGTCGAAGCTCCCATGCCAACCGCCTCTCATCCAATTGTCCGTGCAATAAGGACTTGCAATACGAAGGCCTATCACTTTCGCGAGGCGGTGACAGCGTGGTGCCACTGTGTGGTCAGCTAAATCCATTGCGCAAGTTAAATGTTCGAGAGAGTGTGCGGCTCTGAAGTTGGTGGCCTCACCCCCTGGACTGAGCTACTTGAAAGCGTTACGCACTGATCAGTGCTTTAAGTACGGCGCCTCCACTTTCCTACCAGCACTAACGTCCGCGGCACCAGAAATACAAAACGTTCGACTCTAAAATCACAGTTCGTTGGAGCTTTCCGACTGGCCATCGTAGACATTACAACCCAAACGAGGAGAAATGAATGGTGGGGCCGTACAGGGGTGGGCCTTAGCGGACAGCTTTCAAACCTTTCTCAACCACTGACGGAGCTGACCGACGGGGATCTACCTCGAACACCAAGAGGTCTCTAGCAGTTGGAATGAAGTGCCACGAACGCTTTGAGGCAGTAAGAGAAGGAGAGCGACAGGGTCGAGGGGTGATTTTATGAATTGATCTTGGCGACAGACCAGTCAGATCTCACGAACGCAACCGCTCGTCGGCGAAACTCCGCTGCGTAGGACGTTGGCATGGAATGAGTCTCTCACTCGGGCCCAATTTCAACAACCGGAATGGTAACAAAGCCCGGGCCAGGTCAGGTGTACGACTCAGCAGCCACCGACCAGGTAGCGTTCGCTTCATGTGGCGCGAGCCACCATATAGAGGAGGCCTCACGATGAGTACCACCGCTCGGACCCGTCCCACCCGCCCGCTCCACCGGTCGCTTCCGTCCCGTGCGCTGCTCCTCGGCATCGCTGGCGTCTCAGTTCTCATCGCGGTCCCAGCGGTCGCCCAGGCAGCGTCTCGCTCAGGGGTCACGATCCAGGTGCGTCACACCGTCGCAGGCGATCCAAGGGCGGCCAAGTCGTCAATCTGCGACAAGGTGAGCGCAGCATCCGTCTCGTCGATCATCGGCTACAAAGTTCCGCCCGCGACCCTCTACACGTTAAGCGTCAAGCCAACGAAGGAAAACTACGAGATCTCTGGGTCAGATACGACCTGCACCTACGGGGCGGAAACGAGCGTGGCCGCGCTCCTCAAGGATGTCACGCTTTCGTACGAAGTCATCTCGAAACCCCTCACGACGTCCGAGATGCAGCAGTCGATCGCCAAGGCGAGCAAGAGCGTCAAGTTCAAGTTCATCGCGTACTCCGGCCTCGGCGTCCCCGGCTTCTACTTCGAATTGACCGAGGCAAGTATCACGGGTCAGGGAATCACCGGGGTTGTTAGTGGCACCCATTACTTCGGGGCGAGCGTGGAGAACAAGAATGTGTCGAAGTCGACACTTGCTGCGCTCGCAAAGCTCGCCGAGACACTTTGAGTCGTTCGCTGGCTCGGCGAGTTCTTACCTAAGCCCATCATCGCTACGGATTGCATTTCCCTTAACGCGGATGTGTTCGTGACGCACAAAACGACATGCGCTCGCCTCGTTAGCGATGTAATGACCGCGCAACGCATTGCGAGATCATCCTCAACCCCGAACAGAACTGTCAACCAATCAATCGAAAGCCCTCGGCCTAGGATTCACAGGTTCGAGTGTCCGAGATGACGCGATCCGAGATGACGCGACACATCACGTTTGGTGGGCCGTACAGTGGTGGGCCTTAGCGGACGGCTTTCAAACCTTTCATCAACCCTAGATGAGTTCATTGAGGGATTTTTGAGCCGGTGGTAAAAGTCCCGTCATAGGACAATGTCAGCGCAACGAGGGCAACCCTCTGGAGGGTGGTCAACGTTGCATAATGACAAAGTGACACAGTTCTTTTCTGACGCCGAGATCCGCTCACTGTTGAACGTAAGAGACGCGGTTCGGTGGATGGGCGAAGCCATCGACGACCATCATCGCGGCCTCCTTGTCGCTCCGCCGCGCGCACATGCTGATCTCGGGGATGGGCGCATCGTGTTCACGACGGGACAACTTCGCGGATCATGGTTCGGCTACCGCTCATACGATACGTTCCAAGCAGAGCCCGGGGAGCAAGTCGTCGTCGTCCATGGCGAGGCCACTGGCACCGTCCGGGCGATTGCCGTCGGCAACGAGCTCGGACCGCGCCGCACGGGAGCCATCGGAGCGGTCGCGGCTGATGCATTAGCCTCGCCCGCCGCGACAGTGGCGGCCATCATCGGCACCGGGACCCAGGCAACCACCCAATTATGGGCCCTGGCTGCAGTGCGAAACCTGAGCGAAGTCAGAATCTTTTCTCGAAACCAAGCACGACGCGATGCGTTCGTGGAGCGGGTAAAGGTTCTGACCAGTGCTGAATGCCGCAGCGTACCCTCCGCTCGGACTGCCGTCAACGGCGCAGATATCGTGATTCTCGCCACCAGCAGCCCGACGCCAGTGATTGAGGCCGATTGGCTGGAATCTGGCACCTATGTCACCACTCTCGGACCCAAACAACAAGGGCGGGCGGAGTTCGGACTGGACCTCCCCGCCATCGCAGCGATGATTGTCACCGACTCTCTTGCGCAGATCGATGCCTACGATCCTCCCAATGTTCTGGTCGGGACACCCCAGCGAGACCGGCTTGTCTCCCTTGGTGCCGTGCGCGCCGGCGAAGTCGCTCGACCCGAGCCTGACCAAATCTCGCTCTTCTTCTCTGTGGGACTCGCTGGCACTGAGGTCTACCTACTCAACCGGCTCACGACATCGGCCGGCGAATAGAAGCCGAACCCTAGTAACCACGATCAGCTTCGGGCTTGAGCGTCGAAGCGAGCCTATCCGAGCGATCGGACACTAAGAAGCCCCTTGCGCGAGGGAGAATGTTGTATATCTGACAACGATTCGTGGGCCGTCAGTCGTGAACCTTAGCGGACAGCTTTCAAACCTTTGTCCGCTTCTGATCGAACTGGTCGAAAGCTCCTCGGAAGAGATTTGAACGAGTGCTTCAAGGCTTTGGCGAGCAAACTCTCCAGTTCAAGTGGCGTTGCGAGGCAGCTCAAGGCCGTCAAGGATCAGGCCGAGGCCCAATTCGAACTCATTTCCATAGTCGAAGCCCGGCCGCAAGACGTGCTCAATGGCAAACTCGGTCAGTGTGGATACGCCTATGGGAGGGGCCGTGTCGTTCGACCATGGCGTCCTTGTGACGTCGACGTAACTAAGGTCCAGACATAGGGTGGTCGTTGAGCCTTCGCTTCGGGCGCGTCGAGGCGAACGAAAGCGGGATCGTCGTGAGATACTTCGAGGATCATCCACTTGATGCAGGAATTCTCGTTCGAACCCTCCCTCACGTTGTCGCCCCCCTCGACGTTCACGGTGGCAAGACGAATCTGAAACGACGCCCCAGCGAAAGGGGGATCAGTCTACGAGGCGTGTCGGCGGGTCAGGAATTCCTAGTACTTCTGACCTCGCGCGAGAAGAGTTCACACGCCGCGTCGAAAATGGGTGGTGATCATCGCGGCAATGCGCCAGATAGGTGCGCCAAGAATTCCACCCTTCTCAACGGTGACGGCCAGGAGATTCCAGCTTCATCGCATATCTTCGACCCCAGACTCAAGGCCGTCACGAACTGCTTAGGGGATGCGTGACCGTGCGGTCCAGGACGCGGGAAAGTGAGCCTTCGCGATGACTGAAGGTCGTGCCCTCGAGACCGAGGCCTCCCTCGCTGCTTCTTTAGCGCGAAGCGAATTACGTTTTCGCCTTGCGTTCGAAGGAAGTATGGCTCCGATGGTCTTTAGCGACCGCGAGGGACTATTTCTAGCGGTCAACAGTGCATTTTGCAAAATGTGCGGGCTCAGCGAGGACGAATTAATTGGGCGTGACTCGAAGCAATTCACCTACCCCGAAGACATTGGACTTAGTGAGGAAGTCAACAGACTCATCAGGACCGGCGAAATCGATGAATATCGCTACGGCAAGCGATTCTTGCATAAGAACGGACGAATCGTTTTCGCTGAAGTGTCAATATGCGTTGCCCGCGACGAGTCAGGTGAAGCACTCTATTTCGTCTCTTCGGTGCGCGATGTCACGGAAGAACGAGCTCTCGCCGCACAACTCTCATTCCAAGCGTTGCACGATCCGCTCACGGGGCTCGCGAACCGTGCACTCTTCGACGATCGACTCGTCCAAGCACGTTCCAGGACCGTTCGAGAGGGCAAACTCGGCGCCGTGCTGTTGCTTGACCTTGACGACTTCAAAGGGGTCAACGATTCCTATGGCCATCTTGTCGGTGATCAATTACTCATTGGAGTTGCCAATCGCTTCAAGCACGTCACGCGTACGTCGGACACGCTATGTCGCTTTGGCGGAGACGAATTCTTGTACCTGGCCGAGGGACTGACTTCATACGAGGAGGCGCAAATAATTGCCGAGCGCCTGCTCAACGCCCTCTCCCAAGTCTTTACCTACGGTCAGATTTCACTGGAGCAACGGGCGAGTGTCGGCATCGTCGTTTGGGATGGCGAGAGCCCGGACAACGTTGAACTGATCCAGCATGCCGACGCCGCTATGTACGAGGCGAAGCGGCAAGGCCATGGCCACATCGCCCTATTTACTCCGAGGATGGGCCACGCGGCCTTCAGTCGCTTCTCGCTCATCCAGGAACTTCGCCACGCCTTGGTGTGCGGTGATCTCGCCATGCACTATCAGCCGATCATTGACTTGACATCGGACGCGATCGTGGGGTTTGAAGCGCTCATGCGCTGGCATCATCCCGAACGAGGTTGGATACCACCCGACGTCTTCATCCCTTTAGCGGAGCAAAGTGATCTCATTCTCGATTTGGGCTCATTCGCGCTGAAAACCGCAATGACCGCGGCAAGTACATGGGAAGTCACCGACCCCACCGCTGGTTTCCCTTACGTGACGGTGAACCTCTCGGCTCACCAATTTCACGATCCGGGTCTCGTCCCTCTCATCCAGCAGGAATTGAAGCGCACTGGAATTGAACCCGAGCGTCTCATCCTCGAAGTCACCGAGAGCGTGGCTCTTGTCGACATTGCAGAAACGTTGGATATCATGGAAGAATTGAATAGCCTCAAAATTAGAATCGCCCTCGACGATTTTGGAACGGGCTACTCTTCGCTTTCTTATCTCACTGCCTTGAATCCAAAAATTATCAAGATCGATCAATCTTTCGTTCGTCCAAAGCACGATAAGAAGAGGAGTGACACGTTGCTCGAAGCAATCGTCACCCTCGGTAACAAGCTCAATATGACAGTGCTCGCCGAAGGTATTGAGACAGCTGCCCAACTCGATCGACTTCACAACCTTGACTGCGCGCTCGGCCAAGGCTTCTTCTGGTCGCCCGCCGTCCCCGTTGATGAGGTCCTGAGCATGCTCGCAAGAATTCCGGAGGAATGAGCGCAGACGATGCGAGATTTCGCCAATCTGCCGCCGCGGAGGTCCACGAGAGAGCAGCGTGGCCCAATCATCCGAACACTACTGCGTAAGGTACGCAATGCGTCTTTGCATGGCGTCGAGAATTTGTTCACACCAACGAATGGACACTTCTACCGATCCAATAGCAGCCGCGACACGAAACGGCTGCGCTCGACCAGTCGTCACCGTGGGGGCCATCGAGGCTCAACGTCAGTTTCCGCAAGAGCCCGAGCGATTCACAGGGCCCGCACATGACTTTCCCAAGGCGCCCTGGGAGGATTGCTGTGTACATGATTCTCCCGGACGAACTCCCTGAATGAGATGATGAGATATGCAAAAAGTTGTGCTTACGACCCTGCGTTGAACGCCGCGATCCGAATGATGCACCAAGTTGGTGAGGTCGTGTTCTTTGCGCGCGTAGATCGCCATCTCGAGCGCGTCGATGGCGAGGTCACTGCGCAGTGACGTCGACGCCTGCCACCCGACGATGGCGCGTGAGAAGACGTCGATGATGAAGGCGACGTAAACCCGCCTCGGTGCGTCTTCACGTAGGTGAGGTTCGCCACCCAGAGACGATTCGGGGCCGGTGCTATGAACTGTCGGTCCACGAGGTCACTCGAGCGGTGCGGGTTTTCGTCGCTGATCGTGGTCAGCTTGAACTGGCGGGCGCGTCGAGCGCCCGACAGGCCTTCTTCTTTCATCAGTCGTGGCACCGTGCAGTTGGCGACCTCGACGCCCTCGCGACGCAGCTGCTTCCAGATCTTCTTCGCGCCGTAGACACCGTCGCAGTTGGACTCGTGCACGCGCAGAATCTCGGGCTTGAGAGCCTCGTCACGGACGCTTCGTGCGCTGGGCGCGCGCGACTTGGTGGCGTCGTAGGTGGTGGGAGCAAACTGCAGGGCTCTGCAGATTGGCTCTGCTCCGACCCCGCTGGGTCTCGAAAAGAACTTCTCGAGACATGAACAGACCCCATCGAAATATCAGAAGCATGAGGGCGCCTCCGAGCTAGAAGATTGTTGTAACTCTGACAACGATGCGTGGACCTTATCGGACAGCTTTCAAACCCTCCCCACCCCTGATCAATCTGATCAAAAGCCGCTTCGGCCAAGTGTGATCACGATCGACTCCTCGTGGGTGCATCAAGTGACTAAGCAGCTTCTGTCAGTCGCGCTCCGGAAGTAGTGTTCGTCTTCCGATATATAGCGAACAGCTCAACTTCGAACGAGCGATAGGGGATGTCTGAGCTCACTCGGAATCAGCACTTCTCGATCGGGTGCGATTGTAAGTTGGGGTTTCTCAACGGCTAAGCGAAACCACCGCTTTTCCGATACCTTGTCGATGACGAAGAATCGGAGGTGTCATGGACAAGGACCTAGTCGATCAAGTTATCGATGTCGCTCAACGAGTGGTGGCCAGCGGGGCAATCTCCGCCAACGGACACGGGAACGTGAGCCTTCGGGTTCCAGGAGCGGAGGAGATGTACTTCACGGCGGGCCCATCGCTACGAAACCATTCACCTTCCGCCGTCGTACGAGTTGGGCTGGACGGAGTCCTTCTCGAGGGTGATCTGCCACCCATCCAAGGTGCCGTAGTGGCCATGCATACGGCGATGTACGCGGACCACTCAGACGTTGGCTGTGTCTTGCACACGCATTCGCCATACGCGACCGCCTTCGCCGTGGCCCACCTTCCGATCGGATGTTGGGTCGAAGCCTTGGCCATGTTCGGTTTGCCGACTGGAGTTCCGGTGGCCAGTTACGGTCCGCGGGGATCCGACCAAGCAGTGGCCAACATCCGGGCCGCGATCACCCCGGGGGTACCTGCGGTGTTGTTGGCGAACCACGGGGTGCTGGTATTCCACCGAACGCCTGAGTTGGCCATCCAGATTGGCGGAATCGTAGAAGAGGCCGCACAGGCGGGGCTCAACTCTGGCGGTCTCGGCGGCCCCGTCGAGATCCCAAAGGAACTCCGTGAGGCAGCTCTCCAGCGCGCCATGCTCTTTGAGCACCACGGAACGGCACACGCCTAGTCCCAATCTCAAGGTCCGGGCTTGGCCTCTTCGTTCATTCGCTAACCACTAGTGCGGAGACTCTGACCTGCACTGGTTTTTGCTGCCCATTTCGGCTTTGAAATCAGTCGGTCTTGTCCTCCTTTGTCGACAATGCGACAACACGCTGAAGACATCGGCGCAAGCGAAGACGTGAAACTATTCGTCGACTGGGAATACGTTGTATGACTGACAACGATCCGTGGGCCGTACAGTGGGCCGTACATGATGCGCGCTACAGGACTTGTACCTGTGTCCCTTTCGTGTCATCGTCTCGAGACGCGTTCAACATGTTTCACGCGAATCCAAACCAGTAGCAATCGCCGAGTTACAACTCGTCTCCATTCGCTAACAATCGTTCGATTTCAATTCAACTGCCCAAGTGAATGCTGATGTTGTATTCCTGCGCGAGTTGCACATGATAGGTGAGCAGTTGTCAAATAGAGCGTGCGGGTTCATGTCCGAGACCCCAACGACTCAGTCAATCGTATAGAAGTGCGCACCGCACGCGATCACGCCAGCCAACCCCACCAGTGCAAACTCGCACTTGACGTGGATGGGAATCCTTCACCGGATCAGTGCTCAAATCCAACTGATGTTCAAGATTTGATGCCACGGAAGTGCCACCATGCAATGCCGGCCGACCGTTTGGCTCGATTGGTGTCGAAGGGCCGACTTATATAATTTCCAACTGGCGGATTGATCAATGGATACGCTAAGGCTGGCGTCGAAGGCCCGACGTGACAAGTCTGCAAACTTGCACTGGCGGCTTAACGCAACCGAGGCCTGATTAGTGTCGGAGGTCCGATGCGTAAATTCTGCAGCCAGGCACCGCCGACTACCTGGCTGAAAGGGAATCACTGTTACATTCGTTATAGGGCCGTTGAACGAGAGGTCAGAGCACCTCGCCGGAGACACGATGTGGAGGCTGAGTCGGTGACCTACGTCCAAGCGATGTCCATTTCGCTCATCCAGGGTGTGACCGAGTACTCTCAGGCTCGTCCTATGACATGACGCAGGGTCGCGCCCATGAAGGCTTGACCCCTGCCGCCGGCAGCGATGCCATCGCCCAGACAAGGCCCACCGGCCTCAATGAAGACGAGGTCGCAGAGCGGTTCGCCATGGGGCAGACCAACGTCAGCGGCGAGCGCACGAGCAGAACCGTGGGCGAGATCCTCCGGGCCAACGTCTTTACCCGGTTCAACGTCCTCCTCGGCACCCTGCTCCTGGCGATCGTCGCAGTCGGTCAACTGCAGGATGCGCTCTTCGGCATCGTGCTGGTCACCAATGCCCTCATCGGGATCGTGCAGGAGCTGCGGGCGAAGCGCACCCTCGACCGCCTCGCCATGCTCAGCGCACCGCGCGCCAGCGTCGTGCGCAGCGGCACCGAGCAGGAAGTCCCAATCGAGGCGATCGTGCTCGACGACCTGCTTAGCCTGCGCACCGGTGACCAGATCGTCACCGACGGGATCGTGCGAGAGACCGCCGGGCTGGAGGTCGACGAATCCCTGCTCACCGGTGAGGCCGAGCCGGTCGACAAGGGCCTTGGGGACCTGGTCCTCTCTGGGAGCTTCGTCGTTGCGGGAGCGGGTCGCTATCAGGCGACTGTGGTGGGCGCTGACGCCTACGCGCACAAGCTCGCCGCCGAAGCACGGCGCTTTACCCTAGCGCGCTCCGAGTTGATGGATGGCATCAACCGCGTCCTGCGTTATGTGACCTGGGCGTTCTTCCCGATCGCGATGATGTTGCTCTTCAGTCAACTGCACGCAGGAGAGGGCGTCCGCGACGTTGTCAGCGGTACCGTCGCCGGACTCGTCGGTATGGTGCCACAGGGACTTGTCCTGCTGACGAGCATCGCCTTCGCGGTGGCGGCGGTGTCGCTCGCCCGCAAGAACGTGCTAGTCCAGGAGCTTCCTGCAATCGAGGCACTCGCCCGCGTCGACGTCGTGTGCTTCGACAAGACCGGGACGCTCACCGACGGATCCATCGTCTTGGACAGGATCGAGCGGGTCAAAGACTCGCTACCTGTCGAGGCGGCCCTCGGGGCGCTGGCACATGACGAGAACGCCAACGCGACTCTTGCGGTGATCGGGCAGGCCTTCCAGCCTATCGATGGCTGGACCCGCGAGAGCTCGATCCCCTTCTCATCAAAGCGCAAGTGGAGTGCAGCCAGCTTCGGCACCAACGGCACCTGGGTTCTCGGTGCGCCGGAGATGGTGCTCGCCCACAGCGATCCAACCCTCGAGCGGGCCGGACTGCTCGCCGCGACCGGCCTGCGGGTTCTGGTGCTCGCCCACAGCGACGCCCACCTTGAGGGCAACGCCCTGCCCCCCGACGTGATGCCCGCCGCGCTCGTGCTCTTCGCCGAGCGGGTGCGCGATGACGCAGCCGCCACGCTTGCGTACTTCGCCAAGCAGGGCGTCGCCACCAAGGTGATCTCGGGTGACAACCCCCTCACCGTCGCGGCAATCGCGACGCGGGTGGGAATGGCGGATTCGGGACAGCCCGTCGACGCTCGCGAACTACCCGACGACGCTGACGCCCTCGGGAGGATTCTCGAGGAGCGCTCAGTCTTCGGCCGGGTGACGCCCCATCAGAAGCAGGCCATGGTGACTGCGCTGCAGGCGCGAGGCCACACCGTGGCCATGACTGGTGACGGCGTCAATGACGCACTAGCCCTCAAACTTGCCGACATCGGCATCGCCATGGGCTCCGGCGCACCAGCCACCCGGGCGGTCGCCCAGCTCGTCCTGCTCGATGGACGATTTGCGACGATGCCCCAGGTCGTCGCTGAGGGCCGCAGGGTCACCGCTAACATCGAACGAGTCGCGATCATCTTCATCACGAAGACGGTCTGGGCGACGATGTTGGCAATCACGGTCAGCATCCTCCTGTGGCCCTACCCATTCCTACCTCGGCATCTGACCATCATTGACACGTTGACGATTGGCATCCCCTCATTCTTCCTGGCACTCGCACCGAACCTGCGCCGCTACGTGCCCGGATTCGTCGACCGGGTCCTTCACTTCGTGATCCCGGCCGGGTTCATCGCAGCCGGCTCGGTCTTCGCCGCCTACGCGCTGGTTCGATCCAAGGACCTCTCGCTGATTGAGCAGCGCACGAGCGCCACGATCGTCGCGCTCATGCTCAGCCTGACCGTGCTGGTGCTTGTCGCACTTCCGTTGACCTGGCGTCGAACGCTGTTGGTGGGATCAGTAACAGTGGCCTTTGTCCTGTTGTTCCCGATTGCCGCAGTTCGCTCGTTCTACGCTCTGCAGCTGCCAACGAAGGAACTCGCGGCGACCCTTCTCATCGGCATAGCCGGCATGACGCTATTGGTGCTGGCGTGGGTGGTCTCCCGGCGCCTCGGTCGGGGCCGCGACCCCGCCGTTCTGGCGGGCGATGACTGACTTCGCGATCGGACTTCGCACCTGGATCCACCTCCCTCGACATAACGTGTCGCTGGGTGTATGCCATTGGCTCGACCGTCGAGCACAGAGTTGACCGACCAACTCGAATCAGCGGACTTCTCAATCCGCGGAGCGCCGACAGGCGGCGAACAAGCCCTCGCCACTCGTCGAAAGAGGGAAGCGGAGCCCGCACCATTCCTCGGCTTGGACTCCTAGACGGCTCTGAGGTTGCGCCCCCGTATCACAGCGCGCCCAAACTGGATCATCCGGAGTTCTGGATAAAGGTGCTTATCAGTAGCCGTGTGAGGTGTACTCGGAAAATGCTGGTGTTGGAGGCCCGACCCATTAGGAATGCAATCCCCTGCACTGGCTTGGTCTCTCGCACGAACCCCTGGGTCCGTCCCAAGGTTTCTTGCACCACGCGATTCTCACGCTGACCTTGATGACTCCAGAACCGATGACTCACCGGTTAGACCGTCTCGGACTCTTCTCCGAGAAAAGTCTACGCTCCGCGTCACTCACTCCGCCTCGCGACGACCACGCCGTCCACCCGAGCCAAACGGGCCTCACTTCTGAAGGGCGACTCGAATCACGCTCGCTTCGATCACGTGTCCGTCCTTGGCGGAGAGGGTACGGAACAAAAGCGCACCGGCGCGAGACGATGGCAAAGCGAAAGATATCGATTTCTTAAAGGGACCCATGACTCCCATTGAGCCCCCCTTGACGGTGTCTGTCTTCAGCGGAGCGAGCGTCCCACCCTGGCGCACCTCGACATTGACAACGGCTTCAAACGCGGTGCTGCGACCTTGGATTACCACCGGTGAGGAAATGCGCTCAGACGACAAAGGGGCCGTCACCGTGATGTCCGGACACGACGCGCCGAGCACCCACCATGAGTTCTCCGATGTCAACTGGCGCACCAAGATCGTGGTCACGGCACCGGTCGGAGCGGCTCTGACGGGAACTTCACCCGAGCGGCTATCCCCCTGTTGAAACTTACCCACGATTGGATTGACGAACCCCAAGTAGGCCGTAGCGAACGCTCGGGCTGTCAGAACCGGATCACCAAACCGTGTCACAGTCGAAGCGAAGGGCCAAATTGCCGTTGCTGGCTGTGCGGCCGGCCCAAGTGTGGTCGTGGTCCTCTCTGACGTCGTTGGGGTCGGCACCGACCCCCATTGACGCCCCACCACGACACCCAAAGCGCCTACAATCACCAGCGCGCTCACGACCACCACAACCATTCGCTTACTCATGCTCTCAGCCTTGCTCGTCGCCATCACGACCAACAGGGTCAAAGGTCACAAAAACGTGCTACACCGTTGGGCGCTCTTGTCCCGAACGCGAGCCAGACCTCGGCTAGGGGAGGTTCTGAACCGCGCCGGGAATACTGGAAACTCTGACCCGTGACCTCCAAAAAACCCGGCGCGGTTCACCATTGCCCGAGTTTTGGAACGTCCAACCCACAAGGCTTGGAGTGATTCGTTCCTTCCGAGCACAAGGGTCACGGATTTGTGTTTCGAGGAGCACACACCAATCTGCGCGGAGTGGATCGCCACTTGGCCGATTCATGGTCACACCGAGGCGGAACGTCGGGCGAAGACACCAACTTTCGGCCCCGAGCGCCACCCGGCGGTACTCGTATGCTTTCTCTTGTGTCTGAGGCCCAATCTCATGGTTTCATCGTGCGGTCCAAGGACTTCACGGCGGCGATATCGCTCGCAACTGCGGTGCTCGGTATGACCGCAGGTGCGTGTCTGCATTGGGCAGCACTCGGTCGTGTTGGTGACATGGTATGGGTGGCGGTGGCGGCTCTGGGTATCGGGATTTCTATCTGGTCAATGATCCGGAGCCTGCTTAACGGTCGTCTTGGTGTGGACGTTATCGCGCTCTTGGCACTCGGCGGTGCAGTGACTATTCGCGAATACCTCGCGGCGGCAATCATCAGCGTCATGCTCGCCACTGGCCAAACACTTGACAGTTGGGCAACGGGTCGAGCCCAGCGTGAACTGGAGGCCTTGCTCGCACGGGCACCGAAAACCGCCCACCGCTACCGCGAAAACTCGCTCGAAACAGTTGCGCTTGACATCGTCGTAGCCGGAGACCATCTCATGGTGGCCTCGGGTGAGCTCGTACCCGTCGACGGGACCGTCATGGGACTACCTGTCATCCTCGACGAGTCGGCACTTACCGGAGAACCCCTTCCCGTCGAACACGAACCCGGTGAATGGATTCGCAGTGGCGTGCTGAACGCGGGCGCCCCGTTCACGATGCGTGCCACGGCCTCTGCGGCCGACAGTACCTTCTCGGGGATCATCCGCCTCGTTGGTCAGGCCAAGTCGGCTCAAGCGACGTTCGTACGAATGGCCGATCGTTATGGTCTCATCTTCCTCGGGGTGACGACCGCGGTCGCGAGCATCGGTTGGCTTTTCGGTGGTGCCTCACGGGCGGTCGCAGTTCTCGTGGTTGCGACCCCCTGCCCTCTGATCCTCGCCGCGCCCGTCGCCTTCGTCGCAGGCCTCTCGCGCGCAGCCCACCGCAATATTGTCGTCAAGGGCGGTGCTGTGCTGGAGCGACTTGCCAAGAGCCACACTTTGCTGATCGACAAGACGGGGACGGTAACGCTCGGTCACCCGGAATTGATCGACGTAGTGAGTACTGGAACTCGGTCCGATAATGAGATCCTCGCGTTCGCAGGATCAATTGACCAGATGTCGCCTCATGTCGTCGCGGCCGCAGTTGTGCGTGCTGCGCTCGACCATGGCGCAACCCTATTCCAACCCACTGATGTCGTCGAACGCCCGGGGCAAGGAATCCTCGGCACTGTCGAGGGACGGGTAATTGCCGTTGGAAATGCATCGTCGACCGGCGTAACAGGGTCGCCTGCGTGGGCAAAGTCCGCTCGTCGAAATGCTCGACGCGAAGGGTACCTCACTGTATTCGTTGCCATCGATGGCACGCCCGAAGGACTGCTCGTATTCAATGATCCGTTGCGACCGGACGCGGCGCGCACCATTCGGTCCTTGCGGCGCGAGGGCATTAGGCGCGTCGTTCTGGTGACCGGCGATCGAATCGACGTTGCCGAGATGATCGGTGCGGTTATCGGCGTCGACGAAGTCTTCGCGGAGCGGTCACCCCAAGAGAAGCTTGATGTCGTCGAGACGGAGAATCGTCTCGCCTCTACGATCATGGTCGGAGACGGTATTAACGACGCACCCGCCCTCGCCCTCGCCGACGTAGGTATTGCGATGGGAGCTCGTGGAGCGACCGCGGCTTCGGAAGCGGCCGACGTGGTCATCACCGTTGATCGCCTCGACCGACTCGAAGAAGCAATTCAAATTTCTCGTCGCACTCGTTTGATCGCTCTTCAAAGCATCACCGTCGGAATGTCCCTTTCGCTCGTCGCCATGGGCGTCGCCCTACTGGGGTTTTTGCCGGCAACCTGGGGGGCGATCTTGCAAGAGTTCATCGACGCTCTCGTCATCTTTAACTCACTACGAGCGCTGCGCGCGGGTACGCTCGAACAGCGACTGGGTGTTGAAGACTCCGCTCTCACTCGACGGTTTCGTGATGAACATCGAGATGTGGCGGACGTCATCACTGCAGTGCTAAGAGTCGCAGACGACCTCGGCGCTAGGGAGAACCACTTCGACTTGTCCGACGTTCGAATCGTCCACCAGAAACTCATTGATATCGTCTTGCCCCACGAAGAAGCCGAGGAGCGCGACCTCTACCCTGTTCTTGAGCGGTACTTCGGAGGTACTGATCCAATGGGCACGATGAGTCGAGCCCATGTCGAGATTGCACATCGGATTCGCCGACTAGGACAGTTGCTCGACGAAATCGGGAGTGATTGCGACAATATGGACCTGACCGAACTGCGAGGTATGCTGTACGGCCTCCACGCGATCCTCAAATTACATACCGCCCAGGAGGATGAAAACTACTTATCACTCGGCGAGGACTTGGCCACAATCGCTCCCGCCACTCAAGCCGTTTGAGCTTTGGAAGATTGAGAGGACGACCCTTGCAAAGACCATCTCACACGAAGATTACTGTTGTCGGAGACCCGACGCGACGAATCCGCTTCCAATCATTGGAGGTTGTTTGATTGAACGAGACTAATGACGGCGAAACCCTTACTGGAGTCGGATCGACATGGAGCGGGCTCCCCTGTCATCGCCTGCGAAGGCATCGCCAGAGCAGAAGTAGATTGGCGTAGTTCGGAGGTTCAAGGAGAGTGCAATGACCACGACGAATCTTCCCAGCCTGAAGAAGCGCATTGTGGTGGGTGTAGACGGTTCGCCCGAAAGTTTGCGCGCAGTCGATTGGGCAGTGTGGGAAGCACAGCAAGTTGGCGTCCCCCTTGAGATCGTGCACGTGGACATTGTTGACGAAGATGTCCTAGAGCTCCTTGACTACACGGCCCGCGTAGAGAAAGGGGCTCTTACCAGCGGCGTCGAACGCGCCCAAGCACTTGCGCCCGACCTTGACATCAGCGTCAAGGTCTTGGGTCCGCCCACCATCGAAGGCCTGTTGAAGGAGAGCGAGAACGCCCTCATGCTGGTGGTTGGACGACGAGGTCTCGGTGCTGTACGAAGCCTCATGCTTGGCTCAGTTAGCCATGCCTGCGTTGCCCGAGCGAAGTGCCCCGTAGTGGTTATCGGCAGTACGGCTTCAATCACAGACGGCGTCTAGCTGACTGCTCCTTCCGGACTTGTGATTCCGCTTGAACAATGTATAGACGGGTTACGCAGGGCTCCTCGTAACGAGTCCATCAGAAGCACCCTGACCGACTGTCGGGACCGCAGCGCCCGGCAGTCCGAAAGTCTTAACGGTTGATCCGAAAATCCACTGACGTTTGCCATTGTTCAGATGGCCCAACGAATTATGCGGGAGAGCATTCTTGCCACTGGCTGCTTACACGGTTACTTACATGCTCCCAAATCGGGATTCTGCTTAGCCAAGGGATATCCGGAATTCCTTGTAACGAATGGTCTTCAATTGGTGGACCTTAGCGGACAGCTTTCAAACCTTTCCAAGGACCTGAACGATTTTCTGCGAGATCACCAGTAGATCGAACGTGGGAGATCCGAACTCCTGGATCGTCTTCAAAGAGTAGAAGCCACCTTTGATCCTGGAACCACGAGGACTTCATGAATTTTCGCGTATCGCCCCGTCCATCAGTGGTCGAGCCCTCAGTAGCACGACGCCCTTTGGTGGGCCAACGGCAATCGTGGGACTCGCCCAAGACGCAATGCGAGGCCCAAACCAGAGTTCGAACATCGAAACGTCATCCCCCGCCCGACGCTGAACAATTCCGAGGGAGCATCCCTTAGCAACAACCAGCGCAATTCCTTCTCCAATCAGAACACTTCGCACAACCGTGAGCCATTTGTCGCGTCGAAGCGTGATAACGCAAAACCACAAATACTCACGGCATCCCAGTTCGCACACCCCGATCGCAGTGTGCACAATGCGCAGAATTCGCATGCCACCAGCAGCTTTTGGTCCGTCGCTCGAATTCATTGCGTATAGGCATGGCGTCTAGCCCGCCTGATCAGCATGGGACGTAAGTCCATGATGCAAAAGCAACGGCGGTGGGGCGACGCCACGAGTGCCAGCCGACCCACGTGGTGATGGTTCTCCTTCGCGTAGCCAGGTAGTGACTTTCGTCCCTAACCTCGAAGAACCCGAACGTCGATAATGGAGGTATCAATCACTTTCTGTTGAGGAGATACTGATGAAGTTACGCAGCATCAGCATGACGTCCGCCGCGATTCTCGCCGGAACCGTGGCGAGTTATCTACGCGCGGGCCGCAGGCCGTGTCTTACTTGGGGTGCTACCCCCGAGGAAGTTGAACGAGCGATGCCCGGAGACGAGTTCCTATCGAATCCAGATACTCTCGCGACGCGCGCAGTCACCATCAACGCTCCCCCTTGGGCAATATGGCCGTGGCTGATGCAGATGGGGAGTGGCAAGGGTGGCGTGTATACGTACGACTGGATTGAAAATCTCTTCGGATTGCGTATGCACAGCGCCGACGAGGTTCTGCCACAATTTCAAGACCGCAAAGTTGGAGACGTCGAACAATTGGGTCCCAACGGTCCTCGCCTACGTGTCGAGATTCTCGACGCCGAACGAGCAATGGTGCTCCACTCCGAGGACGGTAATTGGGTCTGGGCCTTCTGTCTCTATCCGTCCGGTGAGAGCACGACGAGGCTCATCAGTAGGAATCGAATAGCCACACCGGGTGCGACGGCTCTCCGAAGGGGATTCAACACTTTAGTAATGGAGCCAGGCAGCCTAATAATGGAGCGCAAGATGCTCCTTGGCATCAAGGTGCGAGCAGAGGCACTAGAAGTCCGTCGACGTGAATCTCAACCAACGAGTTAGTCCGAGAAACTACGTTGCATTTCTGACATCGATCCGTGGACCTTAGCGGACAGCTTTCAAACCTTTCTGACGCCCTGGATCAGTTCACGGAGGGGTGAATTCGTCTGGTTTGCAAGGATCTTTGCCCCCGATCCAGCTGACCGTGCGTCGGGCGCGTTGTCCTACTTGTTCGCGGCGGCCGACGCGAACCAGGATTCAATCTCGGCGAAGTCCGCATTCGACAGAACAACGTCGGCGGCTCTGGCGGCCAATTCCAGATGCGGCGATCCACGAGCAGGACCGGTGACAACAGCGGTCACCTCGCGATGGTGCAATAGCCACGCGAGAGCAAGGACACCGCATTCGACTTGGTTTCGGCGCTCTGCTTGAGAACGGAGCCGATCAATCGCGCCGTAAACGGCGGGGGTTAGCAGTTCATCGACCCCATCAGGGCGCAGCGCCATCCGAGAGTCTGGTGGCGGGGTGACGTTGCGTTGGTACTTCCCGGTAAGTACACCGCCGGCCAGAGGTGAGAACGGAGTGAACGCTAGGCCGCGCTCGGCGCAGATTGACCGCACGGCTCGGTCGTCTTCGGGTTGCAGCAGGCTGTATCCGTTTTGCACGACTTGGTAGCCACCGATCCCGAGTCGTTCGGCCGCGTCGAGGGCGGCCGAAAGCTGATCGGCATTGACGTTGCACGCGCCTGCGTAACGGGCGCGGCCACTCGTGCGAATCGCCTCAAGCCCCTCGAGAGTCTCTTCAATCGGTGTTTGGTCGTGTGGCGCATGGGTGAGGAGGAACTCCACAGCGTCGACTCCAAGTCGTTCAAGGCTGCCCGAGAACTTCTCTTCGAGAAGACCGGCGTCGAAGCGACCGCCTGACCCCTCGACGTTCGGCGGGGCAACCTTGGTAGCGAGACGAACGCGGTTGGCGACCTCCGAGCCGCGTTCGACCAGCCAACGACCGATCATGATCTCGCTCGTACCGCCCGCGTAACTCTCCGCAGTGTCGAACAACGTAATGCCCAAGCCGACGGCTTCGTCCATCGTGGCGAACGCTGACGGCTCATCCAGCCCACGACCTACGAGCTTCGAACTCTCGCCAATCCCGCCGAACGTGCCACATCCGAGCACGAATCGTCCGTAGTTCCAGGTTAGTGGCGTAGTCATTCTCAGCAGTGTAATTGTGCCTGGTTGATCTTTGAATGAAGTCTCAGGTCCAGTGGATCTACCGTCGATCTTGTTGACGGAGTCCGTGTCGACGTCAGATGTGCGAACGGGCGTCGGAGTTGTAGATCTCACAACACCTCAGTGGGCCGTACAGGACTTGAACCTGTGACCCCTTGCGTGTCATGCCCATTTTTCTAATTCGCCATCGCTTTCCATCGTCCAAATTTCGCCAAATAGTAGCAGTCTGATTCCACTGAG
>OCZT010002549.1_pt1 | contig 18756 bp, 18 predicted proteins | sample 1539031 | NCBI WGS metagenome assembly OCZT01 (sample SAMEA3539308, study PRJEB22396) | soil metagenome | biome: tundra; feature: field; material: soil | place: USA | collected 2010-05 | depth 0.15 m | reverse complement strand
GGCGAACACGAGGAAGCTGCGGTCTCGCTCCGAACTTGTGGCCGCGGCGGCCGGAGCGGCCTTCTCAGGTGAGGGCGGGATCTTCATTCGACGCGGGGAAGTCTAAGCGCCTGCGGGGACCCTATGCCGAGGCGCGACCGTACCGGTCGGAGAGCCGGACGACGTCTTCAGCCTCGGGTGTCGACACCTCGAAGATGTCGGTGTCCTCAACCGCGGTGATGCGATGGCGCGTGCCCGGCCTGATGTGCAGGGTGTCCCCAGCGCGCATCCGGTGGGTGGTCAGGGCGCCGTCGGGCCCGCCGATCTCGATGTCCACGCAGCCCGCCACGACGTACTGGCACTCGTCCTTGCGCTCGTGGTACTGCAAGGAGAGCGCTTCCCCCTTGTTCACGTGAAGCACCTTGCCCAGGTAGCGATCCGTCACCGCCCAGCGAATCTCGTACCCCCATGGCTTGTCGACCCTGGAGTCTTCAGCCCGCTGGACGTCAGGGAAGTCAGGCATGAGCAGGAGCTTTCAGTCCGACGATGTGTTCTATGGCGGCGAGGCGGGCCTCGACGTCGCCGTTTGTCGCCGCCTCCGAATAGACCCGTACCAGGGGTTCCGTCCCGCTCGCTCGCAGCAAGACCCAGCTGCCATCCGCAAGGTAGAACTTGAACCCGTCGTCAGAGCGGACGCGATCGACCTTGACGCCCGCCACCTCGGACGGCTGGTTCGCCGCCAGGAGGTCCAGGATCCGCTGACGCTCCGCGTCGTAGGTGTCACGTGCCAGGTGGATGTCATGGCGGGCATATGCGTGCGGCCCGACTCGCCTCTCGAGGTCGGCGAGGATCTGCGACAGCGGCTTGCCCATCCTCACGATCATGTCCGCGAACAGCAGCCCCACCAGGATTCCATCGCGCTCCGGGATGTGACCACGGATTGCGTATCCACCAGACTCCTCCCCGCCCAGCACCGCGTCCGTCTCCATCATCTTGGGAGCCACGTTCTTGAAGCCGACCGGGACCTCGAACACCTCGGCTCCGAACTCGGCTCCCAGCTTGTCGGCCATCGAGGTCATGTTGACGGTCTTCACGACCGGCCCGCCCATGCCCCTGACCTCAAAGAGGTAGACCATCAGCAGGGCATAGACCTGCAGCTGGTCGATGAAACGACCCGTCTCGTCGATGATCCCCACCCTGTCGGCGTCGCCGTCGGTGCAGATGCAGAGGTCGTTGCCGCCACCCGCCCGCATGACAGCCACGGCAGCGTCGATGTTGGGGGGTATCGGCTCGGGGTTGATGCCTCCGAAGAACGGATTGCGCTCGCTGTGCAGCTCGGTGACGCCGGTGGTGCCGCCAGCCAGCAGATCGGCGACGTACCGGAAACCCGATCCGTACATGCACTCGTGGACGATCCGAAGGCCGGCACCCTTGATGGCCTCGAGGTCGACCATGCGCTCGATCTGCTCGTAGTAGGAAGGGCGCGGGTCGTAGACGGTGATCAGGTCCTCGAGGTTGCCCGTCTCCGGCGCGGCGATCTCGGGCACTGCATTGATGCGCCGCTCGAGCTCGGCGATGACATCGCTCGGCGCCGAGCTACCCGTCTCCGGCTTGTACTTGACGCCGTTGAACAGGTAGGGATTGTGGCTGGCCGTGATCACCGCCGCACCCGTGGCCTTACGGTCGATCACGGTCCACGACGCGACCTGCGTCGGCGAGGGTCGGTCGAAGATCAGGCTTCGCACCCCATTGGCGGCGAAGACATCGGCGACAGCGCGAGCGAATTCGTCGGACGCGAAGCGACAGTCGTAGCCGATCACTGCCACCGGATATTCCGCCCGCGAAAGCAGGTATTCGGCTGTTCCCTGGGCTACTCGGCGAACATTGGCGTATGTGAAGTCGTCGCCGATGATCCCGCGCCAGCCATCGGTGCCGAACTTGATCTGGGGTACCGCCACCCTGTTAAAGGTAGCGGGTTTTACCCGCCCGTCTTAGAGCGTCCACGACCTTCCTAACGTCCTGCGCCCGTGAGCGTGGACAGACGAGGAGCGCATCCTCGGTGTCGACGATGATCATGTCGTCGAGACCGATCGCCGCCACCAGCCGCCGGGCCCCGAGGATGAGGCTCCCACTGGTGTCGACGAGGATGGACTCGCCTTCCACCGAGTTGCCGTGAGCGTCCGCCCGCACCCGGTCGCCAAGCTCCGCCCAATTTCCGATGTCGGCCCATTCGAAGTCGGCCGGCACGAGCAGCATGCGATCGGTTCTCTCCATGACGCTGCGGTCGACCACGTCCACGCGCAGTCGGTTGTAGATCGCCGCGGCTGTCACCTGGTCACCCGAGCCGCGAGCCGCCATGACCTTGCGGAGGCCGGCGAGGTGGCGCGGCGCGTGCAGACCAAGCTCGCGGACGAACACGTCCAGGCGCCACGCGAACCAAGCGAGGTTCCAGTAGTAGCCGCCCGACCTCATGAACCGCCTGGCGGTAGACAGGTCCGGTTTCTCAACAAAGCGCCGGACGCGAATGGCGCCGGCCGTCACTCGTCCGGGCGCTTGGATGTATCCCAATCCGGTCGAGGGAAAACTCGGCTTCAAACCAACGGTGACCAGGCAATCGGTCGTCGAGGCGGCGCGCACGGCGGCCCTCACCGCCTTCGTCACGCCCGCGCGCCCGTGCACAACGTGGTCGGCGGGCATCACGAGCATCACCGCATCGTCATAGCGTTCGCGCAGGGTGAGCGCAGCCAGCCCGTACGCGTTGGTGGTGCCCCGCGCAGACGGTTCCAGGATCAGGTGCTCGGGGTCGATCTCCGGGAGCACCTTCTGTATGATCTCGCGCTGGCCGACCTCAGTGAGGACGAAAACCTCGCCCGCCAGCCTCGAGGCGCGGTCGTACGTCTCGCGCAGCAAAGGCTGCCCAGTCTCACCAAGCGGCAGGACGTGTTTGGGCGTCGAGCGGCGCGAGCGCGGCCACAGCCGGGTCCCCATACCCCCGGCCGGGATCACAGCGAGGGTTCGCTTGGGGAATCCCTGGGCCGCGACGCTCAACTGACCTCTTCCGCGAGCTCCTTAGCCCGCGCGGTCGATTCCCAGGGCGCGTCGATATCGGTGCGGCCGAAGTGCCCGTAAACCGCGGCCTGGCGGAACAATGGGCGCCGGAGGTTGAGCTCCTTGATGATCCCAAGGGGGCTCATGTCGAAGAGCTTGCTCACGGCCGCCGAAAGAGCGCCGTCGGGCACCGTCCCGGTACCGAATGTGTCGACGCGGATGGCCACCGGCTTGACGACGCCGATCGCATAGGAGACCTGCACCTCGCACCGCGTCGCCAGACCCGCCGCGACGATGGTCTTGGCCACGTGGCGGGCTCCGTACGCGCCGGCGCGATCGACCTTGGTCGGGTCCTTGCCAGAAAAGCACCCGCCGCCATGGCGAGCGTAGCCACCGTACGTGTCGACCATGATCTTGCGGCCGGTGAGCCCGGCGTCCGCCACCGGGCCGCCGATGACGAACCGGCCGGTGGGGTTGATGAACGAACGGATGCCACCCGCACCCTCTCGCAGCTCCACGGGAATAACGGCGTCGATGACGTGCTTTGAGATGTCGGAGCGGAGCTGCTCGGTTTCGACCGCCTCGTGGTGCTGCGCGGAGACGACGACGTTGTCCACCCCGAGCGCCCTGCCATCGGGGCCGTAGCGGACGGTGACCTGGACCTTGCCGTCGGGGCGAAGGTAGTTGAGCGTCTTGTTTCGCCGCACCTCCGCCAGCCGCCTGGCGAGCCGGTGCGCGAGGGTGATGGGCAGCGGCATCAGCTCGGGCGTCTCGTCGCACGCGTAGCCGAACATCATCCCGGAGTCACCGGCCCCTCCGACGTCCACGCCCTGTGCGATGTCCGGCGACTGCTCGTCGATGCTCGTGATGACACCGCACGTCTCAGCGTCGAAGCCGTACTTTGCCCGCGTGTAGCCCACCTCGCGAATGGTTTGTCGGATGATCCGAGGGATGTCGACGTAGCAGTCGGTGGTGATCTCGCCGACCACGATCACAAGGCCGGTGGTCACCACCGTCTCGCAGGCCACGCGGGCGAGCGGGTCTTTTGCCAGGATCGCATCGAGGATGGCGTCGGAGATCTGGTCGGCGAGTTTGTCCGGGTGACCCTCGGTGACCGACTCGGACGTAAAGACGCTGGTTGCTGAGTCGCGCGACATCGCTGAGTCCTCCTTTGAATCTCCCACGCCGGCAAGGTCGAGCCACCGCATTTCGGGCCCGCCCCCAGGCGCCAGGTTCATACCTCTGGGACGTTGAGATATTAAGGGTCCGGCGACGGCCGGACCTACCGAAGGTCGAGGTAATGAATTCCCGAGTGTCTAAACAGCTTTGATCCCCGCTGGGCCAGAAGCGCGGCCGTCGCCGCCCGCGATGACTCGATCACGACCTCGAGGTGCTCCCGCTTCATCTCCCAGGCCGCCGTGGGCGCCGTGATCGGGCACAGGACGACGATCCGGGCGCGATCGCGCAAGCGCTCGTAGTCGCTGAGCATCTGGTGGTGCAGCGATAGCTGCAGGGTGCGCGCGATCAGCTCCGGCAGGCTCCGCGGCGCCACCTCGTACTCCCCGCCTCCCATGAGGCTGATTGCGAGGATCTCCTTGGCTCCATCGTCGACCGCTATGTCCAGGGGCGTGTTGTCCACGACGCCGCCGTCGAGATGCTCCCGGTTGTCGATTCGGACCGACGGGAAGAGTCCCGGGATGGCGGTGGAGGCGAGCAGCGCGGGGGTCAGGAGACCGGAGCGGAACACCACGGGCTTGCCCGCGTTGAGGTCGGTGGCCACGACGGCGAGCGGGACTCGCAGCTGCTCGAAGGTGGTCATGCCGGTGAGGGCCTGGGAGCGCTCGACCAGCCGGCGAACGTTCCCCTGGGGGAAGGCGCTGATCTGATCGCGGCGCAGGCCCGACAGGATCACGCCGAGCGGGTGCGCGTGAAACACGGTGAGCGCCTGCCTGGACATCCAGACCTCGCGCAGCATCATGATCCCGGCCAGGGACGGGTAAGCCGCGATCGCGCTGCCATTCAGGGCGCCGACGCTCGAGCCGACCACGGCAACCGGCGCTTCGAGGCCCGCCTCGAACAGCCCTTGGAGTACCCCGACCTGCGCGGCGCCTCGAGCGCCGCCTCCACCCAGCACCCACGTGCGCCGAGCAGGACCGAACGTTCTAGTGTCCGGGACCCGGAGGTCCGCCGCAGATTCGCGGCATCGGCGGTTGGAGCCAAGGAAAGGGTGGTGGCGCTAGGAGCGCATCGCTAGGTGCGTGACAACTCGGCGCCGGGCCCCTTGACGCGGGCTTCACCGCCGAAGGCGCCCGGCCGACCAGGCCGCGAAGTTGCAAGGAACTTCGGGGCCCGGACACTCAGGTGCCTTCTTCCCAGGACGTCAGGTAGCGCTGCTGCTCTTCGGTCAGGGTGTCGATCTCGATCCCCATGGCCTTGAGCTTGAGGCGCGCGACCTCGGCGTCGATGTCCGCGGGCACGTCGTACACCTTGTTTTCGAGACTGGTCGCGTTCTTGGCCAGGTACTCGGCACAAAGAGCCTGGTTGGCGAAACTCATGTCCATGACCGCGGCGGGGTGGCCTTCGGCGGCGGCCAGGTTGATGAGCCGGCCCTCGCCAAGCACGTGCAGGCGCCGGCCGTCCCCGAGCTTGTATTCCTGCACCGACGGACGAACCTGCCGCACCCCGGTCGCCATGCCGTCCAGCGCCTTGAGGTTGATCTCCGAGTTGAAATGGCCGGAGTTGGCCAGGATGGCGCCGTCCTTCATCACCTCGAAGTGCTGGCGGTCAATGACGTTCACGTCGCCCGTGACGGTGACGAAGATGTCGCCCTCGCGGGCGGCCTCGCCCATCGTCATGACCCTGAAGCCGTCCATCGCCGCCTCCAGCGCCTTCACGGAATCGACCTCGGTCACAACCACGTCGGCGCCGTGGCCCTTCGCCCTCGAAGCCAGTCCCCGACCAACCCAGCCGTAGCCGGCGATCACAAAGGTCTTGCCGGCGAGCAGGACGTTGGTCGACCGGATAATGCCGTCGATGGTCGACTGGCCGGTCCCATAGCGGTTGTCGAACATGTGCTTCGTGTCGGCTTCATTGACAGCGACGATCGGGTACCGCAGCACGCCGCGCTCCGCCATTGCTCGAAGCCTGACGACGCCGGTGGTCGTCTCTTCGGTTCCACCGATGACGTCCGAGAGCTGCTCCTTGCGCGACCTGTGCAGCACGGAGACCAGGTCCGCGCCATCGTCCATCGTCATCACCGGCCTGTGGTCGAGGGCGGCTTCGATGTGCTGGTAGTACGTGTCGTTGTCCTCGCCCCTGATCGCGTAGGTCTTGATCTGGTGGGTGGATGCAAGCGCCGCGGCGACGGCATCGTTGGTGGACAGGGGGTTCGAGGCGCACAGCGCAACGTCTGCGCCCCCGGCCTTCAGCGTCAGCACCAGGTTGGCGGTCTCGCTCGTGACGTGAAGGCAGGCGGCGAGCTTCAGCCCCTTGAGCGGTGTCTCCTCCTCAAAACGGAGGCGGATCAGGGTGAGGACGGGCATCTCTCGCGCGGCCCAATCGATCAAGTCCTGGCCTTGGGCGGCCAGATTGAGGTCTTTAACGTCGTTGCCTTTTGCGCTGACTTTCAAAACCGTATCGCCCCCCTAGTAAACAAGCTCGCTCACCACTTCGACACCAGGAAGCCGCCGGCGGCCGCCCAGCTCGGTGAGTTCGATCACGACGTGAACCCCGACCACGACGCCGCCGAGCTTCCGTACGAGCTCGACCGCGGCGCAGGCGGTGCCTCCGGTGGCGAGCACATCATCCACGATCAGCACCTTCTGGCCGGGACGGATCGCGTCCTGGTGGATCTGCAGCTGGTCGGTCCCGTACTCGAGCTGGTAATCCTGGCTGATCGTCTTCCAGGGCAATTTGCCTGGCTTGCGGATCGGGACGAACCCCGCGCCCAGGCCCAGAGCGACGGCCCCGCCTGGGATGAAGCCGCGCGCTTCGATCGCCGCCACCACATCGGGCCGGTCGGCCGCCCAGCGGCTGCAGACGAGTTCGACGATCTGCTTGAACGTCGTCTTGTCGGCCAGCAACGGTGTGATGTCCTTGAACACGACGCCCGGTTGCGGAAACCCCGGGACATCGCGGACGAACTTCTTGAACGCCTCGTCCTTGGGGAGGTTCATACGACCTGCCGGAAGTATTCCAGGGTCATTCGCAGGCCGTCCTCGAGCTCAACCTCCGGCTCCCAGCCGATGAGCCGCCGCGCCCTGGTGATGTCCGGCTGGCGCTGCTTGGGATCGTCAATCGGGAGCTCGCGGAACTCGATCTTGCTGTCCGAGCCGGACAGGCGGACGATCGTCTGCGCCAGCTCGAGCACGGTCACCTCATTGGGGTTGCCAAGGTTGACGGGCAGCTCGTCGGCTCGCTCCAGCACCCCAAGAACCCCGCGGACGAGGTCCGACACGTAGCACAGGCTTCGGGTCTGGGAGCCGTCGCCGTACACGGTCAGCGGCTCACCTCTGATCGCCTGTGCCATGAAGTTGGGCACCGCGCGTCCATCCAGAACCTGCATGCGGGGGCCGTGCGTGTTGAAGATGCGCACGATGCGCGTGTCCACTCCGTGCGCCCTGTGATACGCCATCGCAAAGGCCTCGGCGCACCGCTTTGCCTCGTCGTAGCAACCACGCGGACCGATCGGGTTGACGTTCCCCCAGTAGGTCTCGGGCTGCGGGTGCACTAGCGGGTCCCCATACACCTCCGAGGTGGACGCGAGCAGAAACGTCGCACCTTTGGCTCGTGCCAGGCCCAGCATGTTCATCGTCCCGAGCGTTCCCACCTTCAGAGTGTGGATGGGGTTGGCGTCGTACTGGGGCGGCGAGGCAGGCGACGCGAAGTGAAGGACGAAGCGCACGTCCCCTGCGACTGTGATCTCGTCGTTCACATTGGCCTGGCGAAATTCGAAGTCCGGGTGACCCAGGAGCCCGAGCACGTTGTCGGGCGATCCTGTGATGAAGTTGTCGAGCGCCAGCACGCTCGTGCCCCGATCGAGCAACGCCTCGCAGAGGTGCGAGCCTATGAAACCTGCTCCTCCTGATACCACCGCCCGCTCGCGGTGGTTAGTCGCGACCAATGCTCCGATACGTGAACCCGAGGCCCCGCATCATCGACGGGTCGTAGATGTTGCGTCCATCGACGATCACCGGCCGACGCATCGCCATCTTCAAGCGACCGAGGTCGAGATGGCGGAACTCGTTCCATTCCGTGACCAGTACGAGGCCGTCCGCGCCATCCGCCAGCGCATAGGCGTCGGCGGAGTATTCGACCTCCGGCAGCAACACGCGCGCCCGCTCCATCGCGGCCGGGTCGTAGGCACGGACCTCGGCGCCGGCCGCGAGCAGCACCCTTGCGATGTCCAGGCTCGGCGCGTCTCGAAGGTCGTCCGTGTTGGGCTTGAACGCCAACCCGAGGAGCCCGACAATCCGGCCCTCGAGCGTGTCGAGGCATTCCCGAAGCTTGTCGATGGCGAGCATCCTCTGATCGCGGTTTATGGCCATGACCGCGTGCAGCAGCTCTGGGTGATAGTCAAAGCGCTCCGCCAGCGCGGCGAGCGCTTTGACGTCCTTGGGAAAGCACGAACCGCCATAACCGATGCCGGCGTCGAGGAAGCTGGGGCCGATGCGCTTGTCGAGACCCATTCCCTCGGCTACAAGCTTGGCGTCCGCGTCGACCCGCTCGCAGATCCGCGCGATCTCATTGATGAAGGAGATGCGCGCGGCGAGGAAAGCATTCGACGCGTACTTCACCATCTCGGCCGTGTAGATGTTGGGTGTGATCAGGACCCGCGCCTCCAGTGGGGCGTAGAGCCTGGCGACCTTGGCGGCGGCCTCGGGGTCGTGGCTGCCGATCACGACGCGGTCAGGGTGCATGAAGTCCTGGATTGCTGATCCTTCACGCAGGAACTCGGGGTTGGACACGACCTCGGCACGGTGGTTCGCGTTGCGCTTGCGCAGGACCCTGGAGACCATGTCGCCTGTCAGCGGGGGCACCGTCGACTTGTTGACGACCACGAGAGGGCCATCCATGGAGTCGGCGATCGAACTAGCCGCGGCCTCGACATAGGACAGATCGGCCTCTCCACCGTCCCCTTCTGGCGTGCTGACCGCGATGATCGCGTACTCCGCTCCCGGCACCGCCTCGTCGTACGACGTCGTGAACCCAAGGCGTCCCGCCTTACCGTTCCGCTCGACGAGCTCGCTCAGGCCGGGCTCGAAGAAGGGCACCTGGTGTCGCCGCAGCTGCGCGATCTTCTCGCGGTCGATGTCCACCACCATGACGTGGTTGCCAAGGTCGGCGAGGCACGCGGCGGTCGTCAGGCCGACGTATCCGGCACCGATGACCGCGACCCTTGACAAAGCCGGCCGATTATCTCAGCCCAGAACCCAGGCGCAGCTCCAGGCCGGATTCATTCCCGAGGACCTGCGTCCTCACCCGCGCTTTCCCAGCAAGGATTCGTATGCATCGATCGTCAGGCGGGCCGTCTTGGGCCAACTGAACAGATTCGCGCGCTCCAGGCCGGCCCTGCGGACCCGCTCGGGGTCGGCGATCAGCTCGGACGCGGCCCGACCAAGGGCTTCGGCGTCGCCGTCGGCCACGAGCTCGCCCGCCTCAGCCACGACTTCCGGCAAGCTCGAGTTTCGGTACGCCGCGACCGGGCAGCCGCACGCCATGGCCTCCAGGCATGGCAGGCCGAACCCCTCGTAGCGGCTGGGGAAGACCAGGCAGCCGGCGGCGGTGTAGAGATCTGCGAGCTCCAGGTTGTCCACCCTCCCGAGCATGGTGGCGCCGGGCATGGCGGGCGGAGCCTGGCGGCCGGGAGCGCCCGCTATCACCAGCGGCAGCTGGGGGCGGGCCCCTTTGGCCACGGTCCACGCGCGGAGCAGCCCGGCGGGGTCCTTGCGTGCGTCGAGGGCCCCGACGAAGAGCAGGTAGCCAGGCTCTAAGCGCCATCGGTCGCGGACGCGCTGGGCGGCTCCCGGCCTCGGCTCGAATACCGGATCGGCGGCCTCAGGGACGACGCGAATGCGCCGCGGATCGACGTTTGCGTGGCGGACCGCATCGCCGGCGGTCGCCTGCGAGACCGCCAGCACGGCGTTCGCGCGCTTGAGCAAGCGCTTGCCGAGCCAGAATCGGAACCTTTCGCCCCGCATCCGAGACCCTCCCCACGCCCAGGGGATTAGGTCGTGAAGGGTCACGACCAGGGCGCACGGCGAGCGGCCGGGCAGCCGCAGGTCGATGGCGTGATAGACGTCAGGGCCGATGCGTTGCAGGTCAGCGCCGAGGGCGACGGCCTCTTCGTAGGCCGAAAGCTGGCCGTGATACCGCCGCCGGGATCCGGCGAGCCGGTAGTCGCCCCCCGGCAGCGGAGGCTCGGGAAGGTCGGCATCCAGGAGCAGGGTCAGGTTGGAGTCAAAGCCGGCCGAGATCAGGCCCCCCAGGAGGCCTGCAGCGTACGTGCCGACCCCGCGGGCCGCGCTCGGGCCCTGCAGCGGCCGCAGATCGAGGAGAACCAACGGCCCCACCTTGCCCTTGCCATGTTTGCTCAAAGCAGGGATGGGGCCACGAAGCCATCATAATTTGGCGGCCATGGACCCCCTTGACGTCGTCATCGTCGGCGGTTGCGGCCACGTCGGCCTGCCGCTCGCCCTTTCACTTGCAGACAGCGGCTACCGCGTCGGCATCGACGACATCGACGCGGCGAAGATCGAGCAAGTGCGGTCGGGCAGCGTCCCCTTCCTGGAGAACGGCGCCGAAGAGCTCCTCCGCAAGCTGCTTCCAAGCGGCCGGCTCGAACTCTCGGCGGACCCGGGCCTGCTCGAGCGGACCGATACCGTGATCCTCGTCATCGGCACGCCGATCGACGAATTCATGAACCCTTCGGTGCGGGTATTCGACCGAGTGCTGGACGACCTCGTGCCCCATCTCCGCGACGGCAGCCTGGTGGTATTGCGCTCGACCGTCTTCCCCGGCACGACCGAGACCGTGGAGAGGCGGCTCAGGGCGGCTGGCCTCGACGTCGAAGTGGTCTTCTGCCCCGAGCGGATCGCCGAAGGACACGCCCTGGAGGAGATCCGCAGCCTGCCCCAGCTGATCGGCGCCACCTCGGACCGCGGCTTCGAAAAGGCGAGTCGCCTGTTCAAGCCACTGGGCGTGAGCGTCGTGAGGACCACGCCGTTGGAGGCGGAGCTCGCGAAGCTGCTCACCAACACCTGGCGATACATGAAGTTCGCCATCGCAAACCAGTTCTTTCAAATCGCGCACCGCTCGGGCGTCGACTACAACCACGTGCTCGACGCGATTCGCCGCGACTACCCGCGAGCGGCCGATCTCCCCGGTCCCGGCCTTGCCGCCGGGCCCTGCCTGTTGAAAGACACGATGCAGCTGTCGGCCTTCACCCCGGATCACTTTCCGATGGGCCAGGCGGCTATGCAGATCAATGAGGGGTTGCCCAACTACATCGTGGACACGCTCAACGCGCGCCGTTCACTGGCCGGGCGCACTGTCGGAATCCTGGGCATGGCGTTCAAGGGCGAGTCCGACGACCCGAGGGCTTCGCTGAGCTACAAGATTCGCAAGCTGGCCGCCTTCAAAGGCGCGCAGGTACTCTGCACCGACCCTTACGTCCACGACCCGTCGTTCGTGCCGCTCGAGAAGGTGGTCGCGGAATCGGACATCTTAGTCATCGCGGCTCCACACAAGGCCTATCGCAAGCTCGAGCTCGAAGGCCGCGACGTCGTCGACGTCTGGGGGATCACGGGCCCAATCCGATTATGAGAGGCAACCCGGATGGTTCCCTGAAAGTATGAGAGGGAACCCCTGGTTCCCTCTCATCGGCGGGCGCTTCGCGCGCGCCTGCTCTCTTTCCGGTGTATCGATGGGATTTGTTTAAATTGGATGCTCCCTGCCATGCTCGGCGGGCTCGAGGAATGCGGGTTCGACGGCCTGGCAGAGCCAGGCCTACCAGCGACGCATGAAAGTTTTGGTCACCGGCGCGGCGGGGTTCATTTGCGGCTACCTCGTCGCTGAGCTCCTCGAGGCGGGCTACGAGGTCGTCGGGGTCGACAACTACAGCAAGTACGGTCCCGTCAAGCGCTCGTACGACACCGATCCTCGCTACCAGCTCGTCGAGGGCGACGCCAAGAACATCGAGCTTCTGACGGAGCTCGCCATGGGCTGCGACCACCTGGTTGCCGGCGCCGCGATGATCGGCGGCATCTCCTATTTCCACGAGTTCGCATATGACCTGCTTGCCGAGAATGAGCGGATCAGCGCGGCCACTTTTGACGCCGCCATCAGCGCCGGCCGCCTGGGCCGGCTTCAGAAGATCACGGTGATCTCGAGCAGCATGGTTTACGAATCGGCTGAGGTCTTCCCGACCCCCGAAGGGGCGGAGCTGACGAGCCCGCCTCCGCGATCGACCTACGGATTCCAGAAGCTGGCGATCGAATTCTTCGCCCGCGGTGCACACGAGCAGTACAAGCTGCCCTACACGATTGTTCGTCCGTTCAACTGCGTGGGCGTCGGCGAAAGGCGTGCCCTCCGTGACCAGGAAATCATGAGCGGCAACGTCAAGCTGGCCATGAGCCACGTCGTGCCCGACCTGTGTCAAAAGGTGCTGAAGGGCCAAGATCCCCTCCACATCCTCGGCGACGGCAGCCAGGTCCGCCACTACACGTATGGCGGCGACCTGGCGCATGGCATCCGGCTCGCGATCGAGTCCGAGAAGGCCCTGAACGAATCCTTCAATCTGTCGACCGCGCGCTCAACGACGGTGCGCGAGCTGGCCGAGCTGATCTGGCGCAAGGTGCACGGACCTGGCCGGCCGTTGAACCTGGTCTCTGACCCGCCCTATGAGCACGACGTGCAAATGCGCGTCCCCGACGTCGAGAAGGCGCGCGAGGTACTCGGGTTCGAGGCCGCGACCACGCTTGACCAGATGCTCGACGAGGTCATCCCCTGGGTGCGGGACGAGATCGAGGCGGGGCGGATCTGAGCGCGGGCGCCGGGCGGCCGGCCCTGAGCGTCGTCGTGCCCGTCTACAACGAGGGCGAAAACGTGGTGCCGACCCTGCGCGGCATCGTCGAGCAGTCCCGAACCCGCCCGCTTGAGGTGCTCGTCGTGCACGACTTCGACGAGGACACCACCGTGCCCGTGGTGAAGCGGCTGCAGGCCGAGTTCCCGGAGCTGCAACTGCACCGGAACACCCTCGGGCGCGGGGTCCTCAATGCGATCAAGTCAGGGCTTGCGGCAGCCCGCGCTCCGTATGTCCTGGTCACGATGGGCGACGGGTCCGACGACGCGGGCGACATCGATTCGATGTATGAGCTCGCCAGGGGCGGGGCGGATGTCGTGGCGGGATCACGCTACATGCACGGAGGCCGCCAGTTGGGCGGACCGCTCATGAAGCGAACCATGTCGCGCGCCGCGGGCCTGTCGTTGCACTGGCTGGCGGGCATACCGGTGCATGACGCCACCAGCAACTTCCGCATGTACTCGAAGCGACTCCTGGACAAGGTGACGATCGAATCGGACGGGGGCTTCGAGCTCGGTATCGAGCTGACGGTGAAGGCTCACCTGCTCGGTATGCGTGTGACCGAGGTCCCGACCACGTGGCGCGACCGAACCGCGGGACAGAGTCGCTTCCAGCTCTGGCAGTGGCTGCCGCGCTACATGCGGTGGTACCGACGAGGAATCTCCGGCCGTTTTCGGCGGGGTCGATAACCCGGCCTATGAGAGGGAACCCGGATGGTTCCTTTCGGCGGGGTCGATGACCGCGCCTTATGAGAGGGAACCCCGATGGTTCCCTCTCATCGCCGGGCGCTTCGCGCGCGGCTGCTCTCTTTCCGGTGTATGGATGGGGATTTACTGAGGAATAGTTACTCCTGACAACGCTTGAGAGTGGTTAGGGACAAAGTCATGGCCGGGGGACCCCGGCCAACCCTGCCGCGCCGGCTAAGTCTTGGGCTTGTAGTTGCTCTTGTAGTACTCCCAGTACTCGCCTGATTTCAGGGGACGCCACCAATCCGGGTGGTCTTGGTACCAGCGCGCGGTTTGCTGCAGGCCATCGTGGAAATCCACCGTTGGCTTCCAACCGAGGGTCGTGATACGGGCGACGTCGACGGCGTACCGATAGTCGTGACCCGGGCGGTCGGCGACGTACTGGATGAGGCTCTGCGGCTTGCCCATGATGTCGAGCACGGCGTCTGCGACCTGCTTTCCACTTGTCTCGCGGCCAGTGCCGACGTTGTAGGCAACCCCGGGCAGCGGCGCATCATGGAGGACCAGGTCGATGGCGCGGCAATGGTCCTCGACGTGGATGTAGTCCCGCACGGCGGCACCGTTGCCATACAGAGGCAGCGGAAGGTCGTCGATGGCGTTGGTGATCAGGACCGGGATCAGCTTCTCGGGGTACTGGTAGGGACCATAAGTGTTGGAACCCCGCGTGACGAGCAGGGGCAGGCCGAAGCTTGCCGCATACGCGTGGGCGATGTGCTCGCCTCCCGCCTTCGAGGCGGAGTACGGGCTGCGGGGACGGAGCGGGTCGTCCTCCTTCGAGCGGCCTTCCATGACCTCGCCGTACACCTCGTCGGTGCTGACTTGCAGGAACACCTCGTGACGGAATTCGCGAGCAGCCTCGCACAGGACGGCGGTCCCCCGCACGTCCGTTTCGATGAACGTGAACGGATCCATGAGCGAGCGGTCGACGTGCGTCTCGGCGGCAAAGTTGACGATCGCGTCCACCTCCCGCGCGAGGGCGTTGACCAGCTTGGCGTCGCAGATGTCGCCATGCACGAACCGATAGCCAAGCTGTCCTTCGAACTCGGCCAGGTTCGCGAGGTTTCCCGCGTAGGTGAGCTTGTCGAGAACCGTTATCTCCACATCGGGCTTGGTGGCGCGGAGCAGGCGCACGAAGTTGGATCCGATGAAACCGGCAGCCCCCGCGATGAGGAGGCGCCTCAACGAGCGAACGGTCATTTGATAGCTCGGCCGGCCGTCCAGTCGTAGCCGATCGAGGGATCGTCGTGCGGGATCCGGCCCTCATCGTCAGGGTCGTAGACGCTCGATGTGATGTAGAGCAGATGGCTCACCTCGAGCGCGCGGCAGCCGTGCGCCACTCCCGGCGGAATCTTGAGGCAGGTCGTGTGCAGATCCCCCATCAGCAGCTCCATCAGCCGTCCCTTGGTGGGCGACCCGTCGCGCGTGTCGTAGAGCGCCACCTTGAGCGCCCCGATCACGTACCACCAGTCGGTCTGCTTCTTGTGTATGTGCCATGCCTTGGTGGCGCCCGCATACATCAGCGAGTGGCTCCACTGGCCGAAGTGATCGAAGAAGCCGTCCGTTTCGCGAATCACTTCGCGAAAGAAACCCCGCTCGTCCGCGTGTGTGACCAGCTCCTTTAGGACGACGCCGTCGATGCTCATCGATCCCAAATCATCTCTCGCGGTTGACGCCGTGCGCGCGCACAAAGTCCTGGACCTGGTAATACGCCTGCATCGACTCGCCGGCGTCGCCCCAGAAGCCGTCGACGATGTCGTACTCGATGAGGCCGTGGTCGAGATACCAGTTGTTCACGTCTGTGATCTCGAGCTCGCCACGACCTGAGGGCTGCAGCTCGGTGAGCACCTTCCACACAGTCTCGTCATAGAAATAGACGCCTGTGACGGCGAACTCGCTCGGAGGATCCTCTGGCTTCTCGACGATTCGTTCGATGCGACGTTCACCGTTGAGGTGGGCCACGCCGAGGTGGCGCAGGTGTTCCCGATCGGCCTCGTGCGTGAGCACCACCCGTGCCCCGTGTTTCTGCTTCGAGAAGGCCTCGACGCAGGGGCGGAGCGAGCGCTCGAAGACGTTGTCGCCGAGCATGACCATCGTCCGATCGCCGCCCACAAACCTCTCTGCCAGGCTGAGCGCTTCGGCGATGCCTCCGGGCTTCTCCTGGTACGCGTAGAAGAGGCGGTCGATTCCGAACTCCTGACCGTTGCCAAGCAGGCGCAAGAACTCGCCCGCGTGGGTGCCTCCTGTGACCAGCATCATCTCCGACACCCCGGCCTTGACCAGCGCTTCGATCGCATAGCTGATCATCGGCCGGTCGTAGATCGGGAGCAGGTGCTTGTTCGTAATCCGCGTCAATGGATGTAGCCGGCTGCCCGTTCCGCCCGCGAGGATTACCCCTTTCATTGCTGCCGGGATTCTACTTGCGCTTCTCGATCAGGGTCCCAGAGATGCGGTCTGGCTGGGGCCCCCAGGCTCGCCCTAAGCGACAAGAAGAAGCGCACAGAAGGTAAGTAAGCCACAACTTGTTGTGGCAGACTGGCCGGACACCCCACATGCCCCGACCTGAGAACTGGCTGCGAACCATCCTCCACGTCGACCTCGACGCGTTCTACACGTCGGTGCACCAGCGTGACGACCCCAAGCTCCGCGGGATACCGGTCGCAGTGGCCGGCCGCTCGAAGAGGGCGGTGGTCATGGGAGCGTCCTACGAGGCGCGCGCCTTCGGGGTGCGCTCGGCGATGCCTCTCCACGAGGCTCTGCAGCTGTGCCCGCAGCTGATGGTTGTCAATCCCGATGGAGCCCGATATCGCGAGGCAAGCCGGCTCGTCCATCAGATTTTCCGCCGCTTCACCTCTCCCGAGCTGGTCGAGGGTATAGCCCTCGACGAGGCCTATCTCGACGTGACCGCCAGAACACGCCATGGGACCTCGACGCCTGACGAGGTTGCGCGCCGGATCAAGTTCCAGGTCCATACGGAGGTCGGGCTGACAGCGTCGGTGGGCGCCGCCACCTCGAAACTCGTCGCCAAGGTCGCGAGCGGCACGCGAAAGCCGGACGGCCTGGTGCTTGTCCCGCCAGGCACCGAAGCGGACTTTCTCGCCCCGCTCCCAATCGGCGCCATCCCCGGCCTAGGCCCCAAGACCGAGGAGCGGCTTCATGCCATGGGCGTGCGCACGGTCGGAGAGCTGGCCGCATATGAAACTCAGCGCCTGGTCCAGGCACTCGGAGTCGGCGGCGCCGTCCTGCAGAGGCTGGCCCAGGGTCGCGACCGCGCGCCCGTCGATGGCAGCAAGCCGGCGAAAACGATCTCGGCGGAAACCACGTTCGAGCGGGATGTCAGCGACCGAGCCGAGCTCGAGATAGCGCTTCGAGAGCTCACCGAACGGGTCGTCGAGCGCCTCAAGGCCGAGGGAGTGCGCGCTCGGACGATCTACGTGAAGCTCAAGCTCCCGGACTTCAGGCTGGTGAGCCGCCAGGTGAGCCGGACGAGCCCGACCGACGACGTCGAGACGATCTTCCGCGCTGCCCGGTCGGCGTTGGAGAAGTCGCACCTCGAGTCGCGGCCGGTGCGCCTGATCGGGGTGGGCCTGTCGGGCCTCGAGCACCCGGTGCCCGATCTTCAGCTGACCCTTTTCGACTAGCGGGAGTCCGGTCGACCACCGGGCGCGGCAGCACAGCGAGGATCTCACCGACTGTGGACCAGCCCCGCAGCTCCCGGGCTTTAGAGACCAGGGCGCGAAACACCATGGCGGTGGCACGCGCATCGTCGAGGGCGGCGTGGGCCGGCGTCACGTCGAGGCCCAGCTCCTGCACCAGCCGAGCCAGCCCGGGGGTCTGACCCTTGGGGAGGTCGAGGACCAGCCTGGCCAGGGCCGAGGTGTCGATGATCGGATGCTGAAGCGGGCTTTCAAGCCCGCGACCAACGAGCCAGCTGTCGAAAGCGTCGTGGCTGTGCTCGACGAGCACCGCGCCCTGGGCGAAACGCAGGAACGCCCTGCGGGCGTCCCGGAACTCGGGCGCACCGATCAGCATCGAACGATCGATGTGGTGTCGCTTCTTGGCGTACGGATTGATGGGCGCGCGGCAGTCAACGAGCGTGTCGAAGAAGGCAAGCGGGCCGGATAGCTTGAACCGCTCGGCGCCCAGCTCCAGGACGAGGAACGGTGCGTTGCCGGTCGTCTCGACGTCGATGGCGACGAACTGCGCATCGTCAAGGCGCGTTTGCGGGCTCAGGTCTGGCGCGTCGACGGCGATCTCCTCCCACGGGATCGCCTGCGCGGCGCCGCGAGGCTTTAGGAAGACCGGCTTCACGACGGTCGCCTGAGGGCTGCGCGCAGGAACTGGATCTCTTCGCGCGTCATCGCCCTGAGGAGCACGACGGCCGCCACGTATACAGCGATCCCCAGCAAGACGACGAGCAGGACCGCCTCACCGTGGACGTTTCTCAACGGAAAGATGACCACTCCCATCACGGCGCCTGCAAGTATCGGGCGCCATGAGGCCGCCGCTAGATGCAGCTTGCCGAGATGCCGCGCCGTCAACCACCAACCCGCGGCGACGAGCACGATTTCAGTGACGACCGTCGTCCAGCTGGCGGCGATGTAGCCGAACGGCGGGATTAGGATCAGGTTGAGGACGAGGTTCACGATAAGGCTGGCGCCCGCCGCCCGCGCGTACGTTGCCTGACGGTCGATGACCGTGAGGGCGCCGATAAAGGCATTGTTCACGAAGGCGAAGACGTATGCGAGCGACAGGATCTGCAACGCGGGGATCGACGGCTTATAGAAGCCCGCCCAGAGCCCCGCAAGGGGGTACGCGAGGACGACCGCGCCGACCGATAGCGGCCACCCTAACATCAGCAGCGCCTTGAAGAAGATCGACACCGCAGCCCGCAGGCGGTCTAGC
>OCZT010002546.1_pt1 | contig 18772 bp, 16 predicted proteins | sample 1539031 | NCBI WGS metagenome assembly OCZT01 (sample SAMEA3539308, study PRJEB22396) | soil metagenome | biome: tundra; feature: field; material: soil | place: USA | collected 2010-05 | depth 0.15 m | reverse complement strand
TACGTGGACATTAAGTTCCACGCTTACACCTACAAACAGCTGGACGCAGACATCAACAAATTCAGCAACGCCGACCTATACGTGGACATTAAGTTCGACGCTTACGCCGACAAACAGCTGGACGAAGACATCGACAAACACGGCAACGCCAACCTTCACGTGGACGTTTAACTCAACGTTTACGCCGTCTAATACAAATACATTTACGGCCACGTTAACTGTTACGGACTCTGGAACTCCGACAGCCACGGGCACTTTTACCAATACAAGGACCGCGAGCCCGACAAGGACCGTTTCCTCCACTTTTACTTTTTCGCCCACGGCCACAAAGACGCGCACGGCAACTCCGACAACCCAGTTCACCCCGACAGTAACCCCGACCATCACGCAGACGCACACAATAACCCAGACGCACACTGTTTCGCCTACGGCTTCATTTTCCCCGACATCCACCCCGGGCGCTTATGCTTATATAGACCCGGCAACCGGTGTGAGCGGTGATACAGCGCTGTATTCATACAGGGTAAGTGCTATTGGAACAGGGCCTATTACACAGATAAGGATCAGGATACCTGCCGGAGTGGCCGTATCGGCGCCTTCAAGCGCCCAGACCGGCGCTACTGTCGCGGTTGTGGCGGGGGAAATCAGGGTGTATTACGCGGCCGGGTGGAACGTATATTCCAATCCGAATTTTGATATAATTACTTTCTATTTGAATTCGGCCTCAAGCGGCCCGAAATTATTTGACAGTTACTTAAACGCAATACCGTCGGCTTTGAGCGAAGTGCCGGCCGGGTACTCACAGACCATCATATTTACTGATCCAACCGTCACCATGACTTCCACAATTACGCCGACCAATTCGCCAACTCCCACTGATACGCCGTACCAGTCACCGACCTTTACGGCTTCGCTTACCCATACTGTTTCGCCCACTATAACCTTAACCGGGACAGACACGCCAATATTCTCGCCGACAATGACGCCTTCTATATCCCAGACAGAAACGGGAACCCCTCCGACTTTGACCAACACTCCGACAATAACACAATCATGGACGCTGACTCAGACGCCAAGCAACAGCGTAACTTACACATCCACGGTCACACCCACGGTTACTGCCACGTCCACTGTTACCCTGACCTGCACGCCTACAATTACAAATACCATTTCCATAAAGGGCATGGATATTTCATACGCGGACATATCTGAAGCCGATTATACCGAAGGAAGGCCCATGGCGCCGCTGGCTGTCTTTAAGTTCGACAACATAGGGGGCTCTGACGAGCCTGTGCGGGCCATTACGCTTGTTACGAAAAATGAATTTGACTCCATGATAGACGGTTCGTCAATATTGGGCAATGTTTACGCTGTTGACGACTTTGGCAATACGCTTGCTTTTGCGCCATATCCGTCCGGTTCCGTAATGAACATGATTTTTGTATCGCCGCTTAACGTGCCTCTCCAGCAGTCAAGGAACATTACCTTATACGCGGACATAAAACCGGCGTCAGGCCCGGCAAAGATAAAAATAGGCATGCAAGACGGGACCGGCATTGACGCTGACGTGCCTGTATCCGCGGCTCCGGGATATGTTTTTCCCATGATGACAAAAGCCGTGGAAATAATGAAGCTTACCACCATACTCACGGTCTCGGGTTATGACCTCATGCCTGCAACCGTGTCAACCGGGCAAAAAAATGTTTACGGCTATCTGGCCATTATCACCGGCCCAATCAGCAGCCAGTATTCCGCTTCGCTTATCACGGGAGTCACGGTCACGGTCCGCGATGAAACCGGGGCGCTTATACAGGCGAACAGGGCGATAGCTTCACTTACTTTAAGGGACGCCGCCGGGGTATTTTATGCGACTTCCGTCATACCATCCTCGCCCTATATTTACTGCAGTCTGCAGCAACCCGTGACAGTCACGGCCATGTCGTCGAGGAACATATACGCCGTCATAGACATAACAGGCAACACCTCAAACAGGGCCTCGGGCGTAAAACTTGAATTCACGGATTCCCAGGCCTTTGCCGCGAGGGATTATGATTACGCGGCGCCGGTGACGCTCAGCCTGGCGCCGGGTTTTGCCTACCCATTGGATTCATCTGCGGCTCTGATACTGAACCATTCAAGCGGCCTGAATATATCCGGCGCGGGCACTGCCCCGGTTTTTGTCAGCACGAACCAGCAGGGGGTCGGGGCGCTCAAACTGGTGCTTACAAATACAGGGAACACCATGACCGCTTCAGCCATGGCAACGCTGATGAATTTTTATGTCAGGGATTCTTCGGGTACAACGCTTAATCCGGCTTTATTCATAACTTCCATAAAAGTGACCAGCCCTGACGGAAACGTAGTGTACGGCAGCGCGTCATCATTTACCGGGACAAAAGTTGCGGTGAACCTGACGGCGCCGGTCATCATTTCAGGCGCGTCATCGGTGACGCTTGCAGTGAAAGCCGATATTACGGCTGCGTACAATCCCGCGCAGTTCAAGATAACACTGGACTCCGGCGGCGACATATACGCCGTTGATTCCAACATATTCCAGCCGATCGCCATTACCGGGAGTTTCCCTGCTTCAAGCGGTCTTATGTCCATGAAGACGGCCCTGGCTGCCGTGAATGCGGTTAATTTCACACAACTGCTGCCGGCCGCGGCGCCGAAAGGGGCAAAGAACGCTCCGGTCCTGGCGTTTGACATAGTGAACACCGGCGGGGCAACCGGGGCGGACGCGGAATTCTCGGGCTTCACTGTGTACGCGCAGGATTCCCTTTTAGCTTACATGTCCATGTCAAATGTGTTCGACAATTTAAGGGTGATTGATTCATCCGGCTTAACTGTCGCCTCCGCCGTCTCCGGGGTGGGGAGTATATCCGACATGGTCTTCGCCGCGCCATACATAATACCGCAGGGCAGTGCAAGGCGTGTAACATTATATGCCGACATATCGGCCATGGCGGCCGCGCCGATATTCAACGTGTCAATCGCAGGCGAGGCCGATTTGTGGGTAAGGGACGCAAACTCAAAAGTGGAAGCCGCAAAGAACGCGCTGCCCGTAATGCCGTGGGAAGCCGGGCCATGCACTGTTTCCACGGCTCCGGCTGCAAATCTATCCGTGTGGCATGACGGCACATTTGCCCCGCTGCAGGTCGGGGCTGGCCAGCCTAACGTGATCTTCATGGCAGTGTCGTTTTATAATGACGGTTTTACCGGGGCCTCTTCCATACAACTTGACGGAGTTACGATGACCGCCATAGACGGAGCTGGGACGGGCTTGAATATGGCGAGTATTTTTTCCGGCTTAAGGGTGATAAATCCGGGCGGCACAATCACTTATTCCTCCGTCGATGTTTCTGCGCTGGCCTCCCCGTCGGCATATCTTCCGTTTACAACGCCGCTGGTCATACCGGCGGGAAATACCTCCACGGTCTATATACCGGCGGATATCTCGGCCGCGCCTTCATATACGGCCTTCAGGCTCAGGGTTGAAACCCCGGCGCGCATAATTTCGCACGGTGTGCCTTCCGGAGTCATAACAGTATCATCCGGCTTGGGCGACACTTTTCCCATGGATTCAAACCTCTCGGCTGTCTCGTCCATGGCATACACACTGCAACTGGGCCACGACAACCTCATGCCGGTTTCGGTCCCCATAGGCACATCAGGCATAGACGCGCTGCGGTTGAACCTGTCTAACGCCAATTCAACGGCTCTGTCGGTCACCATGGTAGCGGTCTCCGTTAAATCTTTAAGCGGCGCGCTTATCCCCTCGGACAGCGTAATTACAAACATGTATATAAAAGACGCAAACGGCGTTACCCTTGCTTCCCAGGCGTCCTCCTCTTCAGGCAGGCTGGCTTTTACACTGCCTTCGTTCACCGTGGCCGCCTCTGGGGTTCAAAGTCTTGTAATATCCGTGGATATATCCCCATCAGCCTCCGGCAGTTTTTACATGGAAATCGTCTCGCCGTCGGATGTGCTCACAAACCCGCCGTCAATTACGGCGCCCGCACCCGGGGATTACTTCGGCAATATCAAAAGTTCCGCGCCCGCCATCATAAAGAAGTCCCTGGAACTTTCGTTCCACGGCTTTCCGAACCCTTTTAACCCGGACAAGGAAAAACTTACTACGGAATATTATCTGGAAAACGCCTCCGGCGTGTCCATAACCTTTTACACCATATATGGAAGGCTTGTGAAAAAGCTTTTGGACAACGCGCCAAAAACAGCGGGACTTCACACGGAGGACGTGTGGGACGGCAGGAACGCGGCAAACTACACGGTGAATTCAGGGGTTTTTATCTGCGTTATCGAGGCAAAAGAGCAGTCTACCGGGATAAAAAAGAAGCTTGTAAATAAAATAGCCGTATTGAGGTAGGTTTGAATTGAAAAAGAAAATGGTCACAACAGTTTTTACAGTCTTGTTTATGGCGTTGTGCGCGCTCTTAAGCGCGGCACTTCCATCGCCGTTGACATATATAGAGCCGGGAGAAGCCGTGGCATATTATACGTCCGCCTATGCGTACAGGATATACGCCTCTGACAGCACCCTTATAAACGAGGCCCGCATCATAGTGCCTCCGGGAGTTTCCGCAGTGACGGGAATATCAAGCGGCATCGCGGGCGCCACGGCCGTGCTTACGGGCAGTGAAATAGTGGTAAGCTACCCGTCAGGGTGGAACACTTTGTCGGACCCGAATTTTGACGTCATATATTTTAACGCCGACCCGGACGCCGGGGATAAATATTTCGGCTCCTATTTTAACGGCAACATTGACGCGGCCGGAGTCACGGCCAACGGATATTCGCAGTTTGTAACGGTGAGCACCATAACCCCGACTTTCACTTTCTCGCCCACGATCACCGCGACGCAGACAGTAAAAGATACGCCGGCCGGGACACTGACCATAACGGAAACCCTCACTTCGTCTCCGACAATCACCATGACGAGCTCAAAGACGCAGACCCCGAACTGGACGGCCACTCCGTCTTATACCGGAACCCCTCCGACTTCGACCGCGACCCCGACCGTCACGCGCACGGCGACAGGCACCGCGACCCCGAGCAGTACCGCGACGCCGACTTACACCGTGACAGACACCGCAACCATCACATGTACGCCGACTTTCACGGCAACCCCGACCATAACCAATACAATAACAATAAAGGGGATAGACGCGTCGGTATTTGACAATTCCGGCTCCACGTGCGCTGGAGGGGAAATGTCGGCGCCTTTGACCATGGCGGGCTTTACAAACATAGGCGGTGCGGACGTGGCCGTGACTGCGGCCAGGTTCTACCTGAGGAATTCATACGGAACCGCGCTCAATATGAGCGATGTTTTTTCGGCACTGTACCTGCTTGACGCGGCTTCAAACACCATAGCCTCGTCGGCCGCGCCGGCCGCGTCTTTTGTGGATTTTTCTTTCACGCCGCTGCAGAACGTGCCTTTGCAGAATACTTCATATTATTACCTTTTTGCCGACGTAAAAAACACAACTTTCACGGCGGCTTTTGCGGCCGGTTTTGAATCCCCGGCTGACATAACCTGTGCCGTGCCCGTGGCCGCGCTGAACCCGTTTACGTTCCCGGAATACCCGGTTCCGGTGAATTTGCAGAGAAGGACAACCCTGCTGGAGGCTTCCTATTATGATCTTATGCCGCCGGCGGTATCCACCGGCCAGAAAAACCTGTACGCGCTTATGCTGACACTTTCCAATCCGGGCAATACCGGTTTTTCTGACGCGCTCCTTACAGGACTTACAATAACCGTGAAAGACGCCTCGGGCGCGGCCCAGGCAGCCGATACGGCGCTGGAAAAAGTATCGGTAAGCGACGGCACATACACATATTTTTCATCCCAGCTCATACCCGGCACAAGTTCCATGTATTGCGCGTTCGCGTCGCCTGTCACCGTACAGGCGGTTTCGGGCAAGGACATATATCTTGTCGTGGATGTAAAAAGCTTGACCGCCGGAGCCGCGGCTAATTTCAGCATTTCCGTGGATTCGGGGGCAATGTTTCTTGTGAAGGAATATCATACCGGGCTCCCTGTCGCCTGCAATGCCAAGGCGGGATACACTTTCCCCATGGCATCCTCGGCCGCCCTCATACAGTGGAAAGCCCAGGAAATTGGGACGGAATATACGGACCTTATGCCGGCATCAGTGAGCACGGGGCAGAATGACGTCGAGGTTATGAAGATAATATTTACAAACAAAGGGACAACCATGAACGCCTCCGCAATGATCACCAGGGTCAACTTTTACGCCGCGGACGCGGGGGGCGCTTTTACCGGCGCGCTGCAGTGCTTAAGGGCGCTTAAGGTGTGTGAAAAACCCGGAGGGCTCGTATACGGCAGCTCAGCCTCCCTAAGCGGTTCAAAAATATCAGTGAATTTTACATCCAACCTTGTGGTGGCGGCAACCTCATCGGTCACAGTATCGGTCATGGCCGATATAGCCTCCGCGTACAGCGCGGCGCCATTTAAAATATTGCTAAATTCGGCCGATGACGTATCGGCAGTGGACGCGAATATTTACCAGCAGCTGACAATAACCTCGCAGACTGCGTTCCCGAAAAGCTCTTCCGCGGCTGTAATGCAGGCTCCTGCTTCCTACGCGGATTTTTCAGCCTTCAGCCCGCTTCTGCCGGCCGCTCTTTTGAAAGGCCAGGCAGATGTGCCGGTATTTTCCTTTGCCGCGGGGAATTCAAACGGGCTCTCGAGCGCGCCGGTTTCGTTTGCCGGCGTTACATTGACGGTCATGAATTCTTTTGGCGCAGCAATAGCCGCAAATACCGCCCTGACAGGTTTTGTCTTAGTCGACTCCACCGGGGCCACGGTTGCGTCGGCAGCCTCCGGGTTAAACGACAGGATATACCTGAACATATCGCCCCCGCAGATTATTTTCCAGGGGGTTTCAATGACCTACACCGTATACACATCCATACCTATAACCGCGTCAGCGCCGGATTTTTCTGCTTCCGTCATATCGGCGCAGTATTTCAACGCCTCGGATTACAATTCGGGTATTTTGTGCCTTAAGAACATATTGCCGGCAATGCCGTGGGACACCGCTGCCGCGTCAATATTTTCAAATCCGGCCACGGACCTGCTCGCGGGCGGCGACGGGACAATCGCGCCGGTGCTTGCCACAAAGGGCCAGCCTGCGGTTAGGTTCATGCTTTTTGATTTTTATAATCCGGGTGCCGCGGGGACCGCCGACGTTTCGCTTAAGGGCGTCACTATAACCGTGCTTGACTCGGCAGGAACCGTAATTGCGCCATCTTCGGCGCTCTCGGCCGTGTCTTTTGTCGACAAGCAAACCCTGGCTTCATGCGGCTCAATAAGCCTGGCTTCATACACGTCTGCCGCGCCGTTTTACCTGGCCTTAAGCGGCGCGCCGTTCCTTGTCCCTGAGTCAAACACCAAAAGCGCCTATATCACGGGGGACATAGCCGTAAACGCGTCGGCCTCGAATTTCAGGCTCAGGGTCGCCTCAGAACAGGATTTTGCCGCGGCAAGCAACCCGTCGGGCGCGATAACCAGGGGCGTCATCCCTGGGAATACATACCCGGTGGATTCAAACATCACGACGATTTCCTCGTTTGTACTTGCGCTTGGGATAAGCCACGAAAACCTGATGCCCATATCGGCGGCCAAGGGCGATGCCGGCATAAAGGCCCTGAAAGTAATTTTTGTGAACAATAATTCCGTACCGGTGTCCGTGACATCAGTGGCGATAGCCGTAAAGGACGCCTCGGGGGCGCTTTTAAGCGCCGCCTCCGCCGCGTCAAATTTCTACCTGCAAGACGGCGCGGGGAATACGACCGCTTCGGCCGCGGCAGGAGCTTCGGCAAACGTTCTGCTATTACCCGCGGGTTTTTCAGTGCCTTCTAATTCTTCGGCATTTCTGACGATCGTATTTGATCTCCCGGCCGGCGCAGGTATGCCGTTTTACGCAGAGATAACCGGAGCGGCATCCATAGGCACGCTGCCAATTACCGTGATCAACCCCGTGGCTGGCGAATTTTTCGGAAATATAAAGTCGTCTGTCATATCGATTCAGGAGCCTGATTTTGCCTCTTCAGCGCACGGCTTTCCGAACCCGTTCAACCCGGCATCCGGAAGCGCTCGCATAGAATATTATCTGGCCGCGGCTTCAAGGGTGACCATCAGGGTCTTTTCCGTATCAGGAAGACCCGTGGCGGAAATAGCCGGCAACGCGGACAAGCAGGCCGGGCTTCACAGCGAAGACACATGGAACGGCAACAACGCTTCAGGCAGGACGGTCAAATCCGGGGTATATCTTGTAACCATAGAAACCACAGGCATAATAAGCGGCGCTAAAGCGCGCGCCGTAAAGAAACTGGTTGTATTAAAATAAAACACGGAGAAAAACCATGAGAAAAAAATTATTTCTGGCATTCGCGTTCGCTATTATGGCGGCGGCGCTCCCGGCATTCCAGGGCGACTATGGTACCCAAAGCGTGTTCACGATCGGGGCCGGCGCGAGGTCTGCCGGAATGGGCAATGCGTATACCGCCATTTCCGACGACGCTTCCGGAGCCGCGTTTAACCCTGCCGGCGCTGTTTTCCTTCCCAGGCAGCAGGCATTTTTGCTTTATTACCCGCTTTATGGAAATACGGTCATGAATACGGTCTTTTACGGGGTACCCATACTTGATTTTGGAACCATTGAAGCGACTTTTTACAGGGTATCGACGGATAAGATCAAGGGTTATGACTCCGCCGACATGGCGCTGGCGGATTTTAGCTACGGCGAGTACAAGGTCTCCGTGATCTACGCGAAGCTCATAAACGACGCAATTTCGGCGGGTGTCCGCGTGAACGTCTACGGGGTGAATGTGCTCGACATAAACAGCACGGGCTTCGGGGCCGACGCTGGGATAATGTACGCGCCGTTTGATTTCCTTAAGGTGGGAGCCACCATAGAAAATATTGTGAAGCCGTATATTTCGCTCAAAAGCGGCTCGGAGAGCCTGCCCCAGCGTTATACGCTGGGAGCGGCCGGCACGCTTGCCGCGGGAGAATTCACCGGAATATTATCCGCCGATGTGGTGGCGGGCGAAACTGAAAAGGTGAAGTTCAGGGCCGGGATTGAAACCTCGTGGAAAGACATAACGGCCCTAAGGGCCGGTTATGACGACGGGCAGATCTCGTTCGGAGCGGGAATAAAACTTTACGGCGTATCGCTTGACTACGCGTATATACTCAACCAGTACCTGGGAAATCTCTCCGTGGCCGGGATCGCATACAGTTTCGGCTTAAGCGTGGACGACCAGAAAAAAGAGCGCGCAAAGGACATAAGGGAACAGGTGAAGAAATTTGTCGATGAAAAGACCGCGCAGGACATGAGCGCAAAGGCGGATATCCTGTATGAAAATGCCTATTCCATGTACCAGGGCGGGAAATACGAGGAGGCGCTCTCCGAACTTTTAAAGGCCCTGGAGTGGTCGCCGGGTCATTACCGCTCCAACCAACTTAAGTCGTGGATAAACGAACGGCTCAAAGAACTTTATTATGACGCGGGAATCGCTTATTATAACAATGAAGAGTATATAGGGGCGATAGAGAGCTTTAAAACGCTTCAAAAATATGACGATAGCTTCAGGGACTCAAATGAGTACATGCAAAACATCCTTGAAAAATCGGGGTTCTCAGGAACAGCTTCGGGATATTTTCTTGCGGGAGTTGATTATTACCTGAAAAAGCAATATAATGATGCCATAAGGCAGTGGAACAAGGTCACCGAACTGCTGCCGGACAACAAATCCATAGGCAGGTATATATTGAAAGCAAGGGAAGCCTTGTCAGCAACTGTTAAGTCCGTGAAAAAGGAGATAACGGCTGCGGATAGGAAAAATTCCGAGGCCCTTTACTACAAAGCGGTTGACGAATACACTTCGGGCAATACGGCAAAAGCCGTAAAATTATGGGAAGAGGCCATCAAGGCCAACCCTGAAAATATCGGCGCCCAGAGGGACATGGAAAAGGCGAAAATAGAGATAGAGGAGCTCCATAAAAGAGGAGTAAACTAAAGAGAGGTGCCTTGGTATGCTGAAAATAACCGAGACTGTAAAGGAAGGCATCCATTTTGTAAGGCCGGAGGGAACCCTGGACTACAGCAATAAGGACCAGTTAAGGTCCCTACTGGATAAAATAATAGAAGGTGAAAATGAACCGAAAATAGCAGTGGACCTGCAGGTTCTTGAATACATGAGTTCGGTCGGCTGGGGCGTGCTGGTTGACTACGCCATAAAGACAAAGGAAAAAAAAGGGGTCATGATACTGGCCCGCATGAACGACAGGATAGGCCGCCTGTATGACCTTATGGGCATAAAGGTGAGGATAGAACACTGCAGCGAAATAAACGACGTGATGCTGCATATCTTCAGGTGAAATAAGGAGGTACTCGCATGGCATTAACGGTGGAAGTCGCAATGGAAAACGGCGCTGCTGTCTTAAAACTGGTGGGCAGTCTGGACGCTTCGAGCACGGAATATTTAAGCAATGCTATATCACAGGCGGCGCAGAAAACAGGGACGCCCAGGATAGTGCTGTCCATGGATTCGCTGGAGTTCATAAGTTCTGCGGGGTGGAGCCTTCTCGTGGAATCTTCCAAGGAGCTTAAGGAAAAGAACGGGGATTTAAGGCTCTCTGAAATGCGCGAGACAGCGCTGCGTATTTTCAAGCTCATGGGCCTCGAGGTTTGCCTGAAGGAATACAGGACGCAAATTGACGCAGTGAAGAGCTATGCCGAATAACACGTGCCCAATGAGCGGCTCAAAAGAGCTGAAGGTAAGCGCGGACATAAAAGGACTCGACGAGGGAAGGGATTTTGTGGTGCTGTCGCTTTCGGAAATGAAAGCCGGGCCCGAGGCCACCTTTTCCCTTACGACATCTTTTCTGGAACTTTTTGAGAATCTGATACGCCACGGTTACGGCGGGGAATCAGGGTACGCCACGATCGGGATAAACGTAAACGGCGAAGGCGCCATGCTTACCGTGACGGATATGTCCGGCGAATTTGACATCCTTGGGTATGACGGTCCGGACCAGGCGGCAATGATAAAGTCGGGCATCACCGGAAAGATGGGCATCAAGACGATAAAAGTGCTGTGCGACAGCGTCGCATACAAGCGGGAAGGCAACATGAACAAATACATTTTGAAGAAAAAGAGGGGGTAAAAATGCCGAAGAAAAATGCGAGCATTAAGTGGGAAATTGCTTTGTTTACCACGGCGCTGTCTGTCGTGGTCATAGGGGTCCTGAGTTTCTTCTCCCTGGACGCCATGAAAAAAAGCCTCACGGCCGAGGTTGAATCGCGCGGAAAAAGCGCGGCAGCTTCCATGGCAAGGAGCGCGTCTGATTTCATACTTGTAAATTATGTGCTTGATACGGCGAAAATAATGAAGGACGCCCTGTCGGGCAAAGGCGTAAAATACGCGCTTGTATCGGACCCGTCCGGGATCATTACGGCGTCCGACGATTTAAAGATGCTTAAGAAAAGATATGTCAGGCCCGGTACTTTTGGCGTAACCCCCGGAGGCAGCGTAATTATCCTTGATGACGAAGGCAATAAAGTGATCGATTTTACATCTTCCGTCGTTGCCAAAGGCAAATTAAACCTGGGAACCGCCCATTTGGGGATATCCTATTCCATAATTCAGGAACCCCTGGAAAAGGCGTATATAAACATAGGCATCGTAGCGCTGGCCGCTCTTTTGCTCGGGATTATCGGATCATTCATGCTCGGGGTGGCCATAACGAAGCCGGTTGAAGCCCTTGAAAAAGGCACGCAGATAATCGGGCGCGGCAATATGGACCATATCATTATGATAGACAGTTCCAACGAGATAGGAAGGCTGGCGGACGCCTTCAATAAGATGACCAAGGACCTGAAGACCTCCCACTTAAAGGAGCTTCAGCAAAAGACCCTCCAGCGAGAGCTGGAAATCGCCAGGGAAATACAGTTATCCATTATTCCGAAGGAAATACCCGTAATAAAAGGTTACAAGATTCACGCCTTTTACAAGGCCGCCGAGGAAGTGGGCGGCGATTATTATGATATTATACCCATAAGCGACGACAAGACCGGCATAGTGGTCGCGGACGTGTCGGGAAAGGGCGTTCCCGCGGCACTTATTACGGCCATGATGTCGAGCATGATGCACGCCGAGGCAAAAGATACAGAGGACCCGCGCCTCGCGATGCTCTCCATTAATTCCAAGATAAGAGACAGGATAAAGCGCGGCATGTTTGTAACGGCTTTTTACGGCATACTTGACATTGACAGGAATAATATAGTCATGGTATCGGCCGGGCACAATGAGACATTGATGTATTCCGCGGCCGGGCAGGATGTCATAAGCTACGCGCCCAAAGGGTTCCCCATAGCCATGGGCCCGACGGAACTCATGGAAGGCAGGATGGCAAAAGAAACAATAGCCATGGAGCCCGGGGACAAGATAGCGGTCTATACGGACGGGATCACCGAGGCCATGAACAAGGAAGGGAAGGAATACGGCATAGACACACTGATAAAATGCCTTAAAGTTTACGGCAAAAACGAAGGAGAAGTTGTAATACAGTCCATAATGGACGACGTAAAAAAATTCACAGCCGGGTTCGCCCAAAGCGACGACATTGCGCTTGTCGTTATCGAGCGGCTCAGGGCTTAAGGAGAAAAGATGGGATTACTGGTGCTTGAGAATCAAAGGGCTGGAAACATTTGTGTGCTCGAATTCAACGGGACGGTTGATATGGGCAATGTCGATGAGCTCTCAAACAGGCTAAAAGACGTGCACAAGCGGGGATTGTCAAAGGTCGTCGTTGACATGGCAAAAATCGAGAGTTTTTCCTCGGCGGGATGGGGCTCCCTGGTGGAGGCGCAGTTCAGGTTCACGCAGTCCGGGGGGGAGTTAATCCTTTCGGGAATGCAGGAAACGCAGCTGCGCGTTTTTGACCTTATGGGTCTGGAAGAGTCATTCAAACAGTTTCCCGACATACAGACTGCGTGTGGCAAATTTCAGGTCGGTAAATAATGCATAAAATAATCAACAATAAGGAAAAAAATGGGTTTGTAAAACTGGGGCTGCCGGCGGAAAAGCAGAACCTCGAAATAATAAGGAAAACCATTTCAGGGATCATGAAAGACTACGGCTTTACAAGGAGCAAGATTTCCGGGCTGGAAGTGTCAATAGTGGAACACTGCGAGAACCTGATCAAGTACGCGTACGTCGGGAAAATAGGCTACATAAACGTGAAGGCGCATTTTAAGTTCCCGGTGGCGGAGATACACATCACGGACAACGCCGCGGAGTTCAATATGCTTAAAGCCGAGCTGCCACAGCTTGCCGAGAGGATAAAAAAAGGCATTGGCGGAAAAATGGGGATACGCACCATCATGAGCATGTGCGATGAGGTCAAGTATGAAAGGAAAAACGGAAAAAACATAAATACATTCATTATTAGGGAAAAATAGCTTTTAATTGGCCGAAAGGACGACCCTGTTCCTGCCTTTGTCCTTGGCTTCGTAGAGTGCGGCATCGGCTTTTTTTATGAAATCGTCACCTGTCTTTATCCCTTCGCCGGAAATTGCCACGCCGCAGCTTATAGTTATGCCTATGGACCTGCCTTCGTAATAAAACTCCAGTTTTTCTATGAGTTTGCGCACTCTTTCAGGCAGTATAAGCGCCGAATCGGGGTCCGCGATGAAGCCTGTTATCATGAATTCCTCGCCGCCGTACCTTGAAACGACATCCACTGTCCTGGCGCAGTCGCGTATGACGTGCCCGGCCGTTTTTAAAACCCTGTCACCGCACAAATGGCCGTAGGTGTCGTTGATGTTTTTAAAGTGATCAAGGTCGAAAATACAGACGGCCATGAGTATTTTCATCCGTTCGGCAAGCTTCATGTGGTAAAGCAGCTGTTCCTTGCCGTAACCTTTGTTGTAAAGCCCGGTCAAAGGGTCCTTGTTTGCCTTCTCCTCTATAATCTCGTCGAGTATATAATAGGTTTTGCGCAGGTCCACGGTTAAATCCCTGTATGAGAGTATTCCCGCAAGGTTGCCGTTTTCCATGACGGGCGCGCGCCTAATCCTGTTATTGGACATGACAAGAGAGGCGTTTTCATCGGTGTCGTCGGGGTTTAAATATATAACCGGGGATGTCATGCAGTCTGCCGCGCTTTTATCGGCTATGCTGCCGGCGTTCGCGTGGAGTGTTTTCAAGATGTCGCTTTCGGTGATTATGCCTATGGGTTTTTTTTCGGAGTCTGTTATGATTATGGAACCTATGCGGTATGTGCGCATCAGTTCTACTATGTAAAATAGCGAGTAAGTAGGGCCGGCTGTGATGACTTTCCTGTTCATCATATCGCGTATCTTTTGCATCTTTACACCTGTCCTCTAATACATTATTATATATAAACAGAGGTGGTTTGTCAAATGATGGTTGGGGCCCTTGGAACCGCGATAGGACAATTGAAAAAGGCCGTTTATCCTTGTATAATGATGTTTGCGAAGACTTCACATACACACCCAACGGATGAAAAGGAGAAAACGGCCTTGAAAACAAGTATGAGTTCCCTGAGAATTCGGACAAAATCGTACGTTAAGCTCGGAAACCAAAGCATTGTACACGTTTTTTGGGTCCGTAATCGACTATTTGACACAATTTGTTTCCTTTTTTGTCCCTTAAATTTTTTATAATTATTAAGGAAGAGCTTTGTCAGATAAGCCAAATCATGTGTACAACAGCACCTTTATACTTTTAAACCACTTTACCTCAGGTCATACAACTGTGAGCATTATCCACATGTGGATAACAGGGGATACACACATCTTGACAGCCAGTGGAAAACACAAATACGGTTTGAGGATCATAATTACTAATGACAAATTACTAATGATTAATTAAGGCTCAAAACAATTCGTTCAAAAAGCATGTAAAAACAGCTGGGGTTCTGGATTAAGGAACTTAAAAAATGTCATAAAAAGGCTAAAAATAACTTTGAGTTAATGTGATTGATTTAGGTGAAAAACCGACCATTAAGTCCGGGTTTTATAAACCGCACACATATAATGGCGGGAAGGCAAACCGCCAAGTGGTTTCTTTCTTGTTCCTTTAGTTAACATAAGATACAGAACGCGATTGACCAACCCCATATTTTTAAGCTCTATTATCTTCCAGCCAGTACTTCAATCAATCAAAAGCCTCTTTTCAAAGGCTATTTTTCTGTCCATTTTTTAAAACATGGGCGGCGGCCCTGAAACGCGGGAGGCGTAGACATGGAAGAGGAACTAGCAAAGATTGGAAAAGAAATGTTAGAAAGCAATAATCAGGCAACAAGTTTTCCTGTTTGGGTAACAGAAAATGGAAGAGCATTTTTATCACAGACTGCCGCACATACATATTATGAAATGACAGATATACCTTACCGCGTATGGTCCGCCCATGATAATCCACAGATGCAAATATTAATGACGGTATGTCTTGAAAACGCAATAGCAAGTAATCCAGAATTAGCAAACCACGCGCAACTTAACAATGCTTATTTTGGATTAATATAAAATGGGAGGCGTAGACATGATTGACTTAAGCAAACTCAGCCAGGTGGAGAAGGACAAAATCTTCAAATTTATCAGCACCGAGCACAAAACCTATCTACAAGCCATTAAAAAAATCAGGGATGACTGGAAAACAATTGTAATACAGACACCTCCACAGATTAGATTAATACCTCTTATAATTACGGCTTTAAGCGTAAATCGTTTAGGTTTTTTTATACACTACAATACCGGACGTACAACCATGAAATCATTCAACTAAAGAAGGGAGGGAGCCATGAGTGAGAACGAGAATTCAACGCAAAACGAGATAGACATAGAGTCAGGTAAGCTGCTCGGCAAGACTGCAGTGACGGTTTCAACCAAGAAGCGGATCGTCGGTGTGGAGTATTATGAGACAAAAAGCGGCGATGCGATCATTTACAAGTATAAGGACGTCACCGGCCGCGGCGAGGACCAGGAAACGGCAATAAAGAACTTCAAGAAGGCATACAAAGCCGGGAGCTGACCACAGTTTTACAGCAATACAAAAAAGGCTATAAAAACATGAAAAATCCAGGGAGGATTTGAAAATGAAAACAGAGATCAAGGAAATTGAATTAGACAATTTAGAACCCAGCCCGACAAACCCGCGCAAGATCACGGCCGCTGACCAGCCCGCTTTAAAGGAAATGGCGGCCAGCATCAAGGATAAAGGAATCCTGCAACCGCTGATCGTCAGAACTTCCAGGGACTCAAACAACAAAGAGGATTTTGAGATTGTATGCGGGGAGCGCCGCTACACGGCCGCCAAAATGGCCGGTCTGAAAACAGTACCATGCATCGTTCAGAACCTGGATAACAAGGAAATCGTCGAGACCCAGATCATCGAGAACATGCAGAGGAAGGACCTGACCCCACTGGAGGAAGCGGACGGATACAAAACACTCCATGAGATCAACAAACAGGACTGGCCGGAGATCGCGGCCAGACTCGGGAAAAGTCAGGATTACCTCTATACCCGCCTGCAGCTGCTTAAACTTATCCCGGAATTTCAGGACCAACTCAGGAATGGAAAACTCCTGCTCGGACACGCGGAGGCAATCACCAGGATAGAAAACCCGAAGGATCAGGAAAAGCTTTTAAAAAACATGAAATCCAACTCGTATGAATACACTAATCTGGAAAGCCTCAAGGATAAGATTCTGAACGATTACCTGCTGCAGCTTAAAGCGGCGCCGTTTGTTGTCAAGGACGCGACACTGCCGGGAGGCGCGTGTACCGCCTGCGTTAAAAGAACAGGCGCCCAGGCCCAACTATTCCCGGAACTGATCAAGGATGTCGACACCTGCAGGGACGTTAAATGCTGGAGCCTGAAAAAGACCACATCCGAGGACCGCATCAGGCTGGAGTTTAAAAAAGAGATGGATGCCGGCGAGACCGTAATTGTGGGATCCGCGGCTGAAAAGATCCTCAGCCGGAACAGTTACGACAAGCCCACAGGCACCAGCTGGAAGCTCAAAAACAATATGACCTGGGCAGAAGCGATCAAAGGCACGGAATACAAGCCGGCCCTGGTCGTGGATTCCAAAGGAACAGCACATAAACTGATCAACCCGACCGCCGCGCTTAAGCTCATCCCGGCCGCGAAAAAGAACCAGAACTCAACCAACAGCTCGGACCTTACCCCTGCAGACAAGGCAGCCGCGGATAAGGCCCTGTGGATCAGGGAGATCAAGGAAAAGGTCAGATGGACAGCTGCAGGCAAGGTTTTAAACGAAATGGCCAAAGGCATCAGCGCCGGAGACTTAACCGGCCTGGCAAAAATAATGCTGGTTATGGTTGACTCCAACGAATCAATGAGCGTACATCCGCCGACCGCAAAGTTGTTCGGATTGAAACCCGCCGATTTTTCCGCGAAAAACATTCAAAAGGCCAGCCAGTCCGAAACAACCAAGATAATGGCCGTGACAATCATGGATCAGGTATTTTACTACAGCAATGACGCAACCGATGGTTTCAAAGCACTGCTCAATTTTTACAAACTCGAAAAATTCTATAAAAAGCACTATGACGAGGCCTTAGATGCAGCAATGGCCTTGGAGGCCGAGAAAAAGCCAGCGCCAATCAAAGGTACCTGCCGGGTTTGCGGATGCACTGAAAATACCCCCTGCATCGACGCGGAAGGGGAAACCACCTGCAGCTGGACGGATAAGACAGAGACGCTATGCACTGCCTGCGTCGGAAAGGATGAAAAGAAAGTGAAACCGGGAAGGAAAAACAAAGCGAAGAAGGGAGGAAAACGGTAAATGAAAAAAGCCTTATTTTTTATGATGATTTTTACCATTGCGTTAGCATCAGCAGCAATGGCAGACCCCGCGTATAAAGCCTATTACGCGAACAGAACCGCGGCCCACGAATGCGAAAAGTCCGGCGATACCACATGCGCAGTCGCAAACTACCTGGCGGCCGAGACAGCGGCGCTTAAACAGGACGCTGAAAAGACAGCTGACGACGTGGGAGAGTGGCTCAAATGGGCAGGATGGCAGCGCAGTAATGCCGGAGAAGTCCTGATTTTGAAATACAACGCGCTCCTGACAAAAGACGTATTGGATAAAAGCCTGCTTGAGGAAGCCATAAGGATACTTGAAGCCGGAAAAGTTACCAGCCCAGACCCAGCTGCAATGATTAAAAAGAACTTGAAGTACTGTAAGACCCAGCTCGGACTGGAATAGACCCCGTGCGGCCTGACCCGGCCAGCAGCTACCATCGAGAAGGCGCCGGGATAGGTCGCCGGACAAAAAAAATAAATAGGAGTAAATAAAATGGAGATAACCAAAGAATGGCTGGAAGGTAAGAACGCATGCAGTGATGGAAAAAAATGGTTTAAAAACAACAAAATACAGAATCCTAAAAAATGTGTCGAAAAATTGCTTAAAGTAAACTTTGACTGGGCAAACTGGTTGATATCAAGGCTGTTAACGAGAGAGGACAAAGTCAGATACGCAATATATTCGGCCGAACAGGTAATATCAATTTTTGAAAAAAAATACCCCAAAGACGACAGGCCAAGAAAAGCTATAGAAGCTGCAAAAGCATACTTAAAGAACCCTACTGATAAAACTAAAGCCGCCGCCGACAGATCGGAAGAGCGTCGTGTAGGGAAAGTGTGTAGATCTCGGTGGTCGCCG
>OCZT010002545.1_pt1 | contig 18779 bp, 20 predicted proteins | sample 1539031 | NCBI WGS metagenome assembly OCZT01 (sample SAMEA3539308, study PRJEB22396) | soil metagenome | biome: tundra; feature: field; material: soil | place: USA | collected 2010-05 | depth 0.15 m | reverse complement strand
CGAGCAGCCCGAAGTACATGAGCGTGAAGACGAAGGCGCCCGAGAACAGCGCGGACGGCAGACGTTCTTGTGCGACACCTGACGCGCGATGCGCAGCTCGTTGTGGAACTGCGCGAGCCGCGCGGGATCGTGTGCCACGCCGTCCGGAAGGAACTTCAGCGCGACCGGGTGGTCGAGCGTGAGATCGTCGGCCCGATACACTTCGCCCATGCCGCCGCGGCCGAGCAGCGCCACGAGCCGGTACCGACCGGCCAGCACGGCGCCCGGAACGAATCTGGCCGCGACCTTCGGCGCCGGCGTCTGGGCGCCGGGGCCGATCGTCAGGTCGTCTTCTGGGTGGTTCGGCACCGGCACATCTTACAGCGCGTTGCGAAAATTGGGTCTCGACGTGTCGGCCCGATATACTTCCCCCATGCCGCCGCCGACGGGCGCTACGAGGTGGCAGCGGCCGCCCACGAGACGGGAAGAATTCTACTGAAGGAGCGAGGAATGAAAAACAGGTTGATCGGAAATGTTGCGCTCGGCGCCGCGGTCGTCGCGATGTCCGTGTTCGCGTCGGCGCAGGGCAGGGGAGGCCGGCCGGCGAGCCCGGCCGGCACATCGGCCGCCCACGTGGCCGGCAAGTGGATCGACATCAGCTACGGCCGCCCGATCAAGCGCGCCCGCGACGTGTTCGGATCAGGAGCCGACTACGGCAAGATTACGCACACCGACGGCGCAACGGTCTGGCGCGCGGGCGCGAACGTGACGACGCGCCTCAAGACCGAGGCGCCGCTCGTCTTCAATGTCGACGGGGGCAAGACGGTGCCCGCCGGCGAATACAGCGTCTTCATCGACGTCGCCAGCCCGACGAAGTGGACGTTCATCCTCTCGAACTGGGCGGCTCAGACCAAGTACGATCCAAGTAACAAAGAGGCGCTCTGGGGATCCTTCGGCTACACGCCGGACAAGGATGTCGTGCGGGTGCCGATGAAGGTCGACACGCTGCCGTTCTCAATCGAAGAGATGTCGTGGGAGTTCGTCGACGTGACCGCTGACGGCGGCAAGCTCGCCGTGATGTGGGACAAGACGATGGCGTCGGTGGGCTTCAAGCTGGGCAGTTAGATTTCAGACTTCAGATTGCAGATTGATGTCGGCGCGCAGCGCGGTCGAGGGATCGACTCGCGTTGCGCGCCTCGTCCCGCGGTCAGGGCTTCTTCAGCTCGCTGTAAATCACCCCGACGTTCGTCTTCACCTGGGCCGGATTGTTCGTGTAGCCGGCGTATTTCCCAGGGATCCTGTACTCGGCGGCCGCGTCGTCCACACTCTTGCCCGCCGTCATCTCGGCCTGCACCCAGCCGAGAAAGTCCTTGTTGAAGTCGGCGTACTGCTTCAAGTCGTCGAAGGTCATGACCGTGCTGTGTCCCGTGATGATCGTGTCCACGTTCTTGATGGTCGCCGCCGCTTTCGCCAGCGACACCGGAATCTGGACGCCGCTGCCGCCGTTGTTCGCGTCGAGGAGCGGCGGCCCCTTGCGCGCAAAGATGTCGCCGGCGTGCATGGCGCGCAGCGCCGGAAACACGACCCACGCGTCGCCGTTGGTGTGCCCGCGCCCGAAGTAGTACAGATCGATCCGATCGGCGCCCGTCCCGAGCGTCATGCGGTCCTTGAACGTCCGCTTCGGCATCCCCTTGCCGCCATTCTCCTTGAAGATGTTCGTCGGCGGGCCCTGCTGCGCGACGCCCAGGGCCGGCAACATGTTCTGCATGTTGGCCGCTGTGTTCTCCTGCACGATGACGTCGACCGTCGCCGGGAACTCGACGTTCCCGCTCACGTGATCCCCGTGCGTGTGCGTGTTGATGATCGTCGTCACGGGCTTGTCGGTCAGTTCTTTTATCTTGCTGAGAATCGGCTGACCCCAACCAGGATTCTTCGTGTCGACGACGACGACCCCCTTCGACGTGACGAAGACGGCGGTGTTGCCGCCGCCGCCCTTGAACATGAACAGGTTGTCTCGCAGCTTCTCGACCTCGATGACCATCGGCGCCGGCGTCTGCGCCTGATAGCCGGCAGCCGCCAGCGACAGCGCGCCGGCCGCAAGCAAGACGCCCAGCACGATCCCTCGTCTCATGAAATCCCTCCAGGAAAAAAGACCCGTTGGATGAACCAGAATGTCCCGGCGACGACAACGACGAGCGATCCGGCGAACGCCAGCCGTTGCCCGAACTCCTCGTCGCGCGATCGGAGCGCCGCCAGCGCCGTCGCGACCGAGGCGACGACGAGCAGTTGACCGATCTCGACCCCGACGTTGAAGGAAAAGAGCGACCAGCCGAGTGCGCGGGCCGGCAGGTCCATCTCGCGCAGGACGTTGGCGAAGCCGAACCCGTGAATGAATCCGAACGTGAGCGCGATCCACGCGCGCACGTCGCGGCCGCCGTGCACGAGCAGATTGTCCGCGCCGACGTACACGATGCTGAGCGCAATCGCCGGCTCGATGAGCCGCGCCGGCGGGCTGACGATGTTGAGCACGGCGAGCGAGAGCGTGACGCTATGCGCCACCGTGAACGCGGTGGCGACGACCGCGAGGCGCCGCATCGAGCCGCCGAGCAGGAGGAGGCCGACGAGGAACAACAAGTGATCCGGACCGATGAGAATGTGATGAATGCCGGCCGGGATGAACTTGCGCATCACGGCGGCGACGCCCTGACGCGTGCCGGAGAAATACTCGAACTGCGTGCGGCTGCGGTCGAGAATCGCCTGTGAGCGCAGGGTCCCGCCTTCGTAGATGTTGAGGAACGTCTGATGGCTCGGGTCGTACGGAAACATCAGGGCGGACACGGTGATCGAGCCGGGCGCGGCGTCGAGTCGATAGCGGATGCGGAACCGGCGCGATTGGGGATCAGCCATGGCCTCCGGCCCCGACCATGTGGCGGCCAGCGTCCGCCCATCCGCGGCGATCTCGAGGTTGCCGCGATCGTGCGCGAGGTCGAAGACGTGCGCGACGAGCGTGACGTCGATGGCGTGTGGCTCGATGCGCACGTCGAGATAGCTGAACGGCACCGGATGGGCGGAGGCGGGCGAGGCCGCCAACAACCAGGCCGCCGCGGCGAGCGCGAACCACAGCCATTTCATGGGGCGCAATGATATCGTACGAGCGCCTGCGGCCCGCGCGAGCATTGGAAATGAATATTGCGCCCGGCGTGTTTCACATGAAGCGCTACCTGCCGCTCGACGCGCAGCGCGCGCTCGTCGCCGAGTGCCGCGCGCTCCTCGACGGCGCGGTGCCCGCCTACGTGCCCACGGTCCGCGGAGGCGGCAAGATGCACGTGCGGATGCTGTGCCTCGGCCGCCACTGGAACGGGCAGACGTACCGTTACGAGCCGGTGCGCAGCGATTTCGACGGCCAGCCCGCGCCGCCGCTGCCCGGTCCATTCCGCGGGCTGGCGCGCGAGATCGCGGCGTCAGCCGGCATGCCGCTCGACGCCGACCTCTGCATCCTCAACTACTATGCCGCCGACGGCCGCATGGGGCTGCATCAGGACAAGGACGAGGGCGCCGCGTCGCTCGCCGCCGGCATCCCGGTCGTGTCGGTGTCGCTCGGCGACACGGCGCGGTTTCTCTTCGGCGGGACGAAGCGCCGCGATCCGGTCGAGGCCATTCCTCTCGAGTCGGGCGATGCGTTCGTGTTCGGGGGACCGGCGCGGCTGCGCTATCACGGCGTGTCGCGCATCATCCCGGGCACGGCGCCGCCCGAGCTCGGCATCGAGGGACGGTTCAACCTGACGTTCCGGCAGTACTAGCCACAGAGGCACTGAGACACAGAGAGAACTAATTTAGTTGTCTCCGTGTCTACGCCGAGCGTCAGCGCTCGTAGCCTCGTCTCGCCTTCACCTTTCCCGATCGCCGCGTCAGTCGGACCTCAATGCGGTGCCAGCCGCCGGCCTCGACGTTGTGCGGTGAATACGTGAGCAGATATCGGCTGCGGAATTCCGTGACGATGTGCTCGAACGTGCTGTCGAGGGCGGACGTTGTTCCCTCAATCAGCCCGATTGACGTGCGCGAGCCCGCGCGAATCATGACCGGTGATCAAGGACAGGCCAGCGTCGGTGTGCATCAGCGCGGCGGTTTCGAGATCCGCCACCGGCCACGGTGGCGTGGCGCCGCCGCGCGTCGCGTCGGCGACGGCGCCGTCGATCTCGCCGTCCGACAGCTTCAGCAGTTGCTGAACGGCCTGAGTGGGAGCGTCTCGATAAGCCTCCAGGATGGCGCGGTATGGCGAGACGGCAGGCGGGGGCTGCGGCGCGGACACCGCGCCGGCGAGCAACACGGCTGCGGCGAGGAGGAGTCTCACCGGCGCGAACATAGCACGAGTGCGGCACATGCGGTTCGCCGTTTGCACGGGCACATGCGCAATCCGCGCAATCCCGCGCGAAAGGAGTTCGCGAATGCAGTTTCTGCTCGCCTTGCTCACGGCGGCTGTTGCCGCCGCTTCACCATCGGCCGATCTCAAACGATCCGATCCAGTGCTGGTCCGTACCGTCGTCGACGGCGACACGATCGACGTCACGGCCTACGGGCGGGTCCGGCTCATCGGCATCGACGCGCCGGAGATCGGCCGTGTGTTCGACACCTCGGCGCCCTTTGCCAAGGAGGCGCGCGATCGTCTCACCGCGCTCGTGCTGCACCGGTGGGTTCGGCTCGAACAGGAAGGGCCGTTGATGGACATGTACAGCCGCCATCTCGCGTACGTCGTCACCGAAGACGGCACCTGCGTGAACGTGGTGCTCGTGCGCGAGGGTCTGGCGCGGATCTCCGCGCGGCTGCCGCTGACGCGGCTCGCCGAGCTCCGGCGCGCCGAAGGCGAAGCGCAGGCGTTTCGCCGCGGGATGTGGGGCTCGGCGGCCGAGATGCCGATGACGGGTTATACTCGCCGGTCGGGATCGGGCCGGTCGGGCGCCACGAAGGCGCCCGCGAGCCCGAAGACGAAGCCGCGGCAGACGACGGCAACCACGAAGCCGCGGCGGTCCAAGAAATCCAAGGGTGTGTAGCGTCGTGCCAGCGATTCCTGTCGAGTACGCCTCGCAGCGCAAAATCCGCGAGCGCAACAAGCTCCACTACCGCTTCAATCACTGGCCGATCTGGATATTCGTGTTCTTCATCGCTCCCGGGCCGCTCACCTTTGATCTCTTCGAGCACGGGTTCGACGTCAGGATGGCGCTCTGGCTCGGAGCGGTTTTGCTGGGCACGGGCATCGCCGGCCTGCGCGGCAAACTGCCCGGCGTCGAGCCGAAGCCGTACATCATTCGCTTCACCGAGGATCGGCCCAACCCGCTGTACCGCCGCGTCTGCTACACGTTCGCGTGGAGTGAGGTGGTGACCTTCGCCGTCCTCAACATCACCGGCCTCGTCGTTGCGATCGCAACCGGGCACTGGTATTTGAAGCAGATTTATCGCGCGGCGTATTTTCCGCTCGCCGGCGTCTTCTGGCTGCTCGGCGCGCTCGGGCATCTGCCGCGCGTGAAGGCGTCGACGAAAGGCGAGGGGCACGAGCGGCGGTACTTTTATGGATCGGTGTGGGCGGTGTGCTGGGCGCAGCCGACGCTGTGGCTGATGTGGAAGGTCGTCCCGCGCACGCGCGCGGGCGACACGATCAAGCTGGTCGTCTTTCTCGCGATTCTCGCGTTCGTCGGCAACCTCGCGCGGCGCGGCCGCCTCCCGCGCACGCGGCCGATCGTGCCGGGCGAGCTCGCGGTGTCGGATTAGAACCCAGAACCCAGAATCGACAAGGTTCTTGCGTCACGTGACGAGCGACGCCCGCGCATCGCCGGCCGCGTAGTCCTTCTTCGCCACGATGTCCTTGATCTCCGCCATGACGGCCTCGACCTCCTCCATCGTGTTGTAGAAATGCGCCGAGATCCGGACGCCGACCGGCGGCCGGTAGTCGACGACGAAGTCGCGCGCCTTGAGCGTGCGGGCGACCTGCAGCGCGTCGGGCACGTTGACGGCAACCGTGCCGGCCAGCCGCCGCGGATCGCGCGACGCCGCCGAGTGGAAGCCGTACTCGTCGACGAGCGCCAGCAGGCGCGCCGAGAGGCGCTGCGACTTCTCGCGGATCCGATCGACGCCGACCTCGTTGATGATGTCGAGGCCGGCGAGCGCCGCGTAGTACGCGGGAATCGACGGCGTCCCGTTCATCATGCGCATCGCGTCGCCGCGCGCGAAGTCGTCCATCGGCCCGGTATCGAACGCGAACGGGGCGCGATGGGAGACCCACCCGGTGAATGCCGGCCTGACCTTCGCCAACACATCGGGCCGCGTGTAGAGGAACGCGTTGCCGGGCCCGCCGCACAGCCATTTCAGGCAGCCGCCGACGGCGAAATCGGTTTCGAGGGCGGTCACGTCGGCGGGGACGATGCCGGCCGACTGATACGTGTCGAGGATGACCTTCGCGCCCACCTCGTGCGCGCGCGCGATGATCGCGGCGGCGTCCATGATGTACGACGTCCGGAACAGCACGTGCGAGAAGGCGACGACGGCGGTCGAGCCGTCGATGGCGTCGAGCATGCGGTCGGTGCGCACCGTCAGATCGGCCTCGGCGGGGACGATCCGCAGCTCGTAACCGGCGGCCTGCTGCGCCCGGTAGAGATACATCATCGAGGGAAAATCCATCTCGCTGCAGACGAGCACGCCTCGCGCGGGAGTCGGATGCAGGCACGACAACGCCACCAGATGCGCCGTCGTCACGTTTTCGTGCATGCTGACCGACCCGGCAGGCGCGCCGATGACGCGCGCGACCTTGTTGCCGACTTCGAGCGGCATCTCCCACCAGCGCTCTTCCCAGGCGCGCACGCCGCGCGTCGCCCATGTCTCGGCGTACTCGGCGAGATTCTGCGCCGTCTTCCGCGGCATCGCGCCGAGTGAATTGCTGATCATGTAGACGCTGCGCGACAGGATCGGAAATTCGGTACGCCAGCGTTCGAGGTCGGGCACGGGCACGGGCACGGGCATGGGGAAGCTTTATCACGAAGCCGCGAAGAACACGAAGCGGACGAAGAACCCGACCGTTATATATGATGCCCCTCGGGATGTTGACTGAGCGGGCAGTCGCCGACGCCAATGCCGAGCGGCCGAAGAGGCCGCGAAGGCACAGCCGCGGGGGTACAGCGACGTAATGCCTCGCCAAGGCTGGCAGGGGTGGGACGAGTACGCGCCCTTCTACGACTGGGAGAACGCGCGGACGCTCGGCCGCCGCGACGTGCCGTTCTGGCGCCGCGTGGCGCGAGGCGCCCGTGGACGCGTGCTCGAGCTCGGGTGCGGCACCGGCCGCGTGTCGCTGCCGCTCGCGCGGGCCGGCGTTTCGCTCGTCGGCGTCGATCGATCGGCTCCGATGCTGGACCGTTTGCGCGCCCGCCTTCGTTCGCGAGCAGCGCGAAGCGCCGAAGGCGCGAAGGCGGCTCATCTGGATCTCGTGCGCGCCGACATCCGCGCGCTGCCGTTTGCCTCGCGCGCGTTCGCGATGGCGCTCGCGCCGTACGGCATCCTCCAATCGCTGCTCGATGACGCCGACCTGCGGGCGACGCTCGATTCCGTGGCACGCGTGCTCGGCCCGGGCGGCACCTTTGGGATCGATCTGGTGCCGGACGTGCCCCACTGGCGCGAGTATCAGAACAAAGTCCAACTGCGCGGCCGCGCCGCCGGCGGCGTCGAGCTCACGCTCATCGAATCGGTACGCCAGGATCCGCGGCGTCGCCGGACGACCTTCGAGCAGCGGTACGTGGAGCGGAAGGGGGGCCGCGTCGCCGAGCATCGGTTCGAGCTGACGTTTCGCACCTTGTCGGTGCGGCAGATGACCACCCGTCTCGAGCACGCCGGCTTCGTCGTCGACGCCGTCCTGGGCGATTACCGGGGCCGCCCGTGGGACCCGCGCGCTGATGTGTGGATAATCATGGCGCGGAGGTGGTAAAATTTCCGTTCCCTTAATTCGCTGATTCTTCTGGAGTTCTGACATGTCCGGCCATTCCAAGTGGGCCTCGATCAAGCACAAGAAGGGCGCCCTCGACGCCAAGCGCGGGAAGATTTTCTCGCGAATCATCAAGGAACTGACGGTCGCGGCGCGCGCCGCCGGCGGCGACCCGGACATGAACCCCCGGCTGCGCACCGTCATCGCCGACGCGAAAGCGCAGAACATGCCCGCCGACAACATCAAGCGCGCCATCAGACGGGGCACGGGTGAGGAGCCCGGGGTGTCGTACGAAGAGGCGCAGTACGAAGCGTACGGGCCGGGCGGCGCGGCCGTGATCATGGACGTCCTGACCGACAACAAGAACCGCACCGTCGGCGAGCTGCGGCACCTGCTCACCAAGCACGGCGGCAATCTCGCCGAAACCAACGCCGTGGCCTGGATGTTCAGCAAACGTGGCTACATCGTCGTGCCCAAGAGCAAGGCGAAGGAGGACGATCTCATGGCCGTCGTGCTCGACGCCGGCGGAGACGACCTGCGCGACGATGACGACAACTGGGAAGTGCTCTCGTCGCCCGAGGCGTTCCACGGGGTGCTCGAGGCGGTGAAGAAGCTCGGGATCGAGCCCGACGCGGCCGAGATCTCGATGCTGCCGCAGAACTACCTGAAGCTCGAGGGCAAGGCGGCGCAGCAGATGGTGCGGCTGATGGACGCGCTCGACGAGCACGACGACATCCGCCACGTCTGGTCGAACTTCGACATCGAGGAGAAGGAGATCGAGGCCTCGCTCGCGTGAAGATCTTCGGCATCGATCCCGGGTCGGACCGCACCGGTTACGGCTGCATCGAGACCGACGGATCGCGCCATCACATTGTCGTTTGCGGCGCCATCAAGACGCCCGCGCTCGGGACGTTCCCGGAGAAGCTGCTCGTCATTCACACCCGGCTCGCCCGGCTCCTCGCCGACTGCCGGCCCGACGGCGTCGCCATCGAGAATCTGTTCCACGCGGTGAACGTGCGGAGCGCGCTCAAGCTGGGCCACGCGCGCGGCGTCGCCATGCTTGCGGCCGTCGAGGCGGGCGTGCCGATCTTCGAGTACACGCCCGCGGAGATCAAGCGGGCGGTGGTCGGCTACGGGCGCGCCGAGAAGCAGCAGGTCCAGCAGCTGGTGAAGCTCATCCTCGGTCTGGCGGAGGTGCCCTCGCCGCACGACGCGGCCGACGCGCTGGCGGTCGCGATCTGCCACGCCAATTCGCAGCCGCCCGCGCGGGTGTCGGCCGCGATGGCGATCACCGCGGCGTCGCCGCGGAGCAGGGCGGCGACGAGCTGGCGCCACTACCGTCCCGCCTCCGCACCCGTGGCGCTACGGCGAGGCAAGCCCGCACGTCCGTGATCGCCCATCTCCGCGGCCGCATCCTCGAGAAACATCCGAACCGTGTCGTCGTCGACGTCAACGGCGTGGGCTACGAGGTCGCCGTGCCGCTGTCGACCTTCTACGGTCTCGCCGAGCCGGGCGGCGAGATCGCGCTGCGCATTCACACGCACGTGCGCGAGGATCAGCTCGCGCTCTACGGCTTTGCGACCACGCTCGAGCAGGATCTGTTCGAGCGGCTCATCGGCGTGAGCGGCATCGGGCCGAAGCTGGCGCTCGCCGTCCTCTCGGGAATCGAACCGCTCGATCTCATCCGTGCCATCGAGCGCAGCGACGTCGCGCGGCTGACGGCGATTCCCGGCGTCGGCAAGAAAACGTCGGAGCGGATCGTGCTCGAGCTGAAGGATCGGCTGCCGCGCGCGTCGGCCGCGGCGATCGCCCCCGGCGGCGGCGCTCCGGAGTCGCCGGCGCTGCGCGACGATGTGCTCTCGGCGCTGATGAACCTGGGGTATCATCGGCCTCTCGCCGAGAAAGCCGTGGACGCGGCCATCAAGACGACGCCGGACGGCGGCTTCGAACGCACGTTGAGGCAGGCATTGAGGGAGCTCGCCCGGTAGACGACGTAGAGCATGACTGACGACCGAATCGTCACCGCGGCGCCCGTCGAGGAAGAAGCGCAGTACGAAGCGGGCCTGCGCCCGCGCGTGCTCGACGAGTACATCGGGCAGGACCGCGTGCGCGAGAACCTGCAGGTGTCGATCGCCGCGGCGCGGCAGCGGCACGAAGCCCTGGATCACGTCCTGCTGTACGGCCCGCCAGGGCTCGGCAAGACGACGCTGGCGTACGTGATCGCGAACGAGATGGGCGTCGCCGTGCGCGCCACTTCAGGCCCGGTGCTCGAGAAGGCGGGTGATTTGGCGGGGATTCTGACCAATCTCGCCGAGCACGAGGTGCTGTTCATCGACGAAATCCACCGCATGTCGGCGACCATCGAGGAGATCCTCTACCCGGCGCTCGAGGACTACGAGCTCGACATCATGATCGGATCGGGGCCGAGCGCCCGGTCGGTCAAGGTGCCGCTGCAGAAATTCACGCTCATCGGCGCGACGACGCGCGCGGGGCTCCTGACCTCGGCGCTGCGTTCCCGCTTCGGGATCGTGCACCGGCTGGAGTTCTACACGCCGGAAGACCTCGACGAAATCGTCCGGCGCTCGGCGCGCATCCTCGGCGTCCCGATCGACGCCGCCGCGGCCGCCGAGATCTCGCGGCGGTCGCGCGGCACGCCGCGGATCGCCAACCGGCTGCTGCGCCGCGTCCGCGATTTCGCGCAGGTGCGGGCCGACGGATCGATCACGATGGAGGTGGCGCATGCGGCGCTGAAGCTGCTCGAGGTCGACGAATACGGCTTCGACGAGATCGACCGGAAGCTGCTCAGGACAATCATCGAGAAGTTCGGCGGCGGCCCGGTCGGCATCAACAGCATCGCCGCCGCGATCAGCGAAGAGAAGGACGCGATCGAGGACATTTACGAGCCGTTTCTCATTCAGATCGGCTTCCTCGATCGTACGCCCCGCGGGCGCGTCGCGACGCCGCGGGCCTACGGCTACCTCGGGCTCGACGCGCCCGGAAGGGATTCACGACTGTGGTGACCGATCGACAGCGTCAAGGCGAAGGCGGCGGGCAGAAGGCCCGCTGCGGCGGCCGGCCGACGACGATCACATCGCTGGCGACCTTTGTGCCGCCGCGCATCCTGACCAACGCCGACCTCGAGAAGATGGTCGATACCACCGACGAGTGGATTCTTCAGCGGACCGGCATCCGGGAACGCCATATCGTCGAGCCCGGCGTCGCGACGTCCGATCTCGGCACTGCGGCGGCGCTGCAGGCGATTGCCAACGCGGGCCTGACGCCCGACGACATCGGCGTCATCGTCGTCGGCACCGTGACGCCGGACATGATGTTTCCGAGCACGGCGTGTCTGATTCAGCACAAGATCGGCGCGCACCACGCGTGGGGATTCGACTTGAGCGCGGCCTGCTCGGCCTTCACCTACGCGCTGACCACGGCGAGCCAGTTCGTGGCGACAGGCGCCCACGAGCACGCGCTCGTGGTCGGCGCCGACGTCATGTCGAGCATCATCGATTACCAGGATCGCGCGACCTGCGTGATCTTCGGCGACGGCGCAGGCGCGGTGGTCGTGTCGGCGGCCACCGACCCGCACGACGGCCGGATCATCGATTTCGAGCACGAGATTGACGGCGCCGGCGCCTCGGCGCTCTTCATGCCGGCCGGCGGCAGCCTCCGGCCGCCCTCGCATGAGACGGTCGACAAGCGGATGCACTACGTGAAGCAGGAAGGCCAGGCCGTGTTCAAGTTCGCCGTGCGCAAGACCGAGGAGATCGCGCGTCGCATTCTCGAGCGCAACGGCCTCCAGCCGTCGGATTTGAGTTTGTTCGTGTCGCACCAGGCGAATCGGCGGATCATTCTCGCGGCCGCGGAAAAGCTCGGACTCGACGAGAGCCGGTTCATCATCAACATCGAGCGCTTCGGCAACACGACGGCCGCCACGATTCCGCTCGCGCTGAACGATGCCGTCACCGGCGGCCGGCTGAAGAAGGGCGATCTCGTGCTGCTGGCGTCGGTCGGCGCCGGGTTCACCGCCGGCGCCGTGCTGCTGCGCTGGGGTTTTTGAGGCGCCCGTTGTGGCCGCGTCCCGGGCTCGCGTGTTTCTGTTGTCGCCTGCCAACTGCGGCGGCGTGCGCGCCCGGCAGATCCTGTCGGCCACGGCGACATTCGCGCTGGCCGAGGCGCTGCGCTCCCGCCGGGGCGCGACGCTGGGCGACCTGTTCACGTATGTCAGCGGCCTCTATTTCCGCGGAAAGCTGACCTACGCGCTCCGGTTCGCGAATCCTCCCGATGGTGACGACGGCGACCGCACCGACCATCCTCTCGTCGGGCGCGGCGTGCAGATCATCACGCCGACCGCCGGCCTCCGCGCGCCGGACACCTGCGTCACGCGTCAGGCCGTGCTCGGTTTCGCCGGCGGCGACGTGCATCAGGACAACGTGGCCTATCGGCGGCCGCTCGAACGGAGCGCGCGTGCGCTCCTGCGCGAGATCGGCCCCGACTGCGACGTCGTACTCCTCGGCAGCATCGCCTCGCCGAAGTACGTCGAGGTCCTCGCGGCGATCTTCGGCGCGCGCCTTCACTTTCCGATCGCGTTTGTCGGCCGCGGCGACATGAGCCGCGGCGGGCTGCTGCTGCGCGCGGCGCGTGACGGGCGCGAACTCGAGTACGCACCCGTCGCCGGCGCCGTGCTCCACGGCGTCCGGCCGCCGAAATTAGCGCCGCTCACGCCGCTCACACCGCTGACGCCGTGCGCGGCGCGCGGCGTCTGACGCCCTTCGCAACCCCTGCGACCAGGACCATCCGGTCAATTCGGGCTGACATTATGTTCGATTGAAGTACATATGTGCCATATTACGACACAAGTCGATAAATTCAAGAATATCTAGAATTTCACAGTTATTCGCTCACAATGCAGCAAGACAATGTCCTAATGTTGAACACGGATGTATTGTCGTATAATGTCGTCTGTAGGCTCTTTAAGTATCTTAAAGCGTTCAGAATGAACATGTTGTGCATATGACACGAGTCCGGCTCAGTTTCTGGCGGAGATATTGCTCTGTTTTTGGCGTGATTTCTATCCGACGTGTATCTCTTGCCCTTGCCGCCGCCGTCGTCCTCTTCGTCGGTCGCCCGGTTCTCGCGCAATCGCCAGACTCCAAAATTGACCATTCTCTTCAGAGTTCGCTGCACTCCGGTGCCGCAACCCAGAAGGTCATCATTACGGTCGACGACCCGGATCTGCGCAGCAGCATCCGCCAGGCGCTCGTCGCCCACGGCGACCTGATCACGGCGGATCATCCGCTGGTCGGCGCCTTCGCGGCGGAAGTCCACAGCGAAGACGTCGAGGTCCTCGCCCAGCACAAGGGTGTTCACGCCGTTTCGGCCGACGCGGCCGTCAGCGCGGGGTCGGTGCCCCAAGGTCTGGCGAAGGCGCTGGCCCGAACGCCACAGGCCGGCAACGCGCGCGCCCTTCTCGGGCTGCCCCCGCTGTCGAACTCGAACGCACCCAGGGGTGAAGGGATCGGCGTCGCGCTCATCGACTCCGGCATCTCGCCGAACGCCGACGTCAGGGTCTCGGCCTTCTTCGACTTCACGCGCGGCGGCATTCCGGTGCCGCCCTTCGACGACTACGGCCACGGCACGTTTATCGCCGGGCTGATCGGCAGCAGCGGCGTGGTCTCGGACGGACAGTTTCCCGGCATCGCGCCTGACGTCACGTTTGTCGGCCTCAAGGTGCTCGACAAGACGGGTCAGGGCACGACGAGCGACGTCATCAAGGCGATCGAATACGTGACGGCCAACCGCGCGAGGCTGCACGTGCAGATCATCAACCTCTCGCTCGGCCACCCGATCTTCGCGAAGGCGGCCGACGATCCGCTCGTGCAGGCGGTGGAGCAGGCGTCGGCGACGGGCCTTATCGTCGTCGTCGCGGGCGGCAACAACGGACAGAATCAGACGACGGGCCTTGTCGGCTATGCGGGCATCAACTCGCCCGGCAATTCCCGGTCGGCGGTCACCGTTGGCGCCGTCACCACGCACAACACGCTGACGCTCGACGACGACCGCGTGGCCGACTACAGCTCGCGCGGGCCGACGTGGTACGACGGCATCGCGAAGCCCGATGTCGTGGCCGCCGGGACGGCGCTGATCTCCGACACCAACGTCAATTCGTATCTGTACAAGAAGCTGCTCGGCAGCCGCGTCACGTCCAGGAACGGGCATCAGTTCCTGGAGCTGAGCGGCACGAGCTTGGCGACCGGCGTGACGACGGGTATTGTCGCGCTGATGCTTGAATCGAACGAGCACGCCGACTACCGCGACGGCAAGGCGATAACGGCCAACCTGGCGAAGGCGATTCTGCAGTACACGGCGATTCCGCTGCACGATGACAAGGGCGTCGTCTACGACGTGCTGACGCAGGGCACGGGCGAAGTGAACGCGCTCGGCGCCATCGCGCTCTCGAACGCCATCGACACGTCAGCGCGCCCCGGCTCGTGGTGGCTGCGCAATTCGCTGCCGACCTACACCGTCATCGGCCGCCAGACCTACACGTGGGCGCAGAACATCGTCTGGGGCGACAACGTCGTCTGGGGCGATTTGCTGTTCCGCAACATGAAGACGTGGTCGCTCAATATCGTCTGGGGCGACAACATCGTCTGGGGCGACAACATCGTGTGGGGCGACAACATCGTCTGGAGCGATGTCGCGCACATCAAGGCGAGCAACATCGTGTGGGGCGACAATATCGTCTGGGGTGACAACATCGTGTGGGGCGATCGGCTAATCGGCCTCGCCGGTGGCGACAACATCGTCTGGGGCAGCGCCGCGGACGGCGACAACATCGTGTGGGGCAGTCTGAACCAGGACAACATCGTCTGGGGTTCCAGCGCCAGCGACAACATCGTGTGGGGGGACACCACCGGCGACAACATCGTGTGGGGTAGCGCGATGGCGGCGGCTCCGACGCCGCGCGCGGGAGGCCTCTTCTAGTGGAGAAGATGCCCTACCAGCCGCATCTCGACCGGACGCCCATGGCGATGCCGTCGGCCGACCGGCCGACCAGCAGCGATTGGCGCGACGGCCTGCCGCTGCTCGCCGGGGCGCTCGTGACGCTGCGCGAGCTCCGCGAGACCGACGCGCAGGCGCTCTTCGCGATGCTCTCGACCGAAGAGGTGTCGCGCTTCATCTCGCCGCCTCCGTCGACCGTCGAGGGGTTCGAACGCTTCATTGCGTGGACGCATCGTCAGCGCGCCGCCGGACAATACGTGTGCTTCGCGGTGGTGCCCCACGGCTCCGACGTGGCGATCGGCCTCTTCCAGGTCCGTTCCCTCGAGCCTGGCTTCGGCACCGCCGAGTGGGGGTTCGCGCTCGGTTCGGATTTCTGGGGCACGGGCCTGTTCGTCGACGGCGCCAAGCTCGTGCTCGACTTCGCTTTCGATGTCGTCGGCGCGCACCGGTTGGAGGCGCGCGCGGCGGTCCGGAACGGACGCGGCAACGGCGCGCTGCGGAAGATTGGCGCCGTGCAGGAAGGCGTGCTGCGCCGGTCGTTTCTCCGCAACGGCGAACACCTCGATCAGGCGCTGTGGTCGGTCCTCGCCCAGGACTGGCGCGACGCCAAGTCGGTGTGGGGCTCCGGCATAGTGCACTAACATTCAGGCGGACATGGACGTCCGCGCCTTCGATTTCGATCTCCCACCAGAACTCATCGCTCAGGAACCGGCGTCTGACCGCGGTGCCGCGCGTCTGCTGTGTCTCGACCGCGAGACCGGCGCGACGAGCCACGCGGCCGTCACGTCGCTTCCCGAGCGGCTCACGCCGGGCGATCTCGTCGTCGTCAACGACACGCGCGTGTTTCCGGCGCGCCTCCTCGGCCGCCGCGTGCCGAGCGGCGGAGCCGTCGAGTGCCTGCTCGTCAACCGCCTGCACCCGACTGGCCTGGACGACGTCCGCTGGGAAGCGCTGATGCACCCGGGACAAAAACTGCGCGAAGGCGCGGAGGTCATCTTCGAAGGCTCGGCCGCGCAGCCGACACTCCACGGGGAAGTGCTCGAGCGGCGGTTCCACGGCCGCCGCGTCATCCGTCTGTGGACCGGCGACGGATCGCCGGTGGACGACGCGGTTGACGCCATCGGCCACGTGCCGCTGCCGCCCTATATCAAACGCGCCGATCGCCCGGACGATCGCGACCGGTATCAGACCGTCTTTGCGCGAGCGCGTGGATCCGTGGCGGCGCCGACGGCAGGGCTGCACTTCAGCCGTGCGCTGGTCGAGGCGCTCGGCGATCGCGGGGTGGAGATGGCGCGGATCACGCTCCATGTCGGCTACGGCACCTTTCAGCCGGTCCGGACCGAGCGCGTCGAGGATCACCGACTGGAGCCGGAGCGCTACGAGATCGGCGAGACGGCGGCGGCCGCGATCAACCGCGCGCTCGACGGCGGCCGTCGCGTGATCGCGGTCGGCACGACGACGACGCGTACGCTGGAAGCGGTGGCGGGCGCGCACGGCGGCCGAATCGTCGCCGGCGAAGGCGCCACGGATCTGTTCATCTTTCCGGGCTTCGAATTCCGAGTGATCCGCGGCCTGCTGACCAATTTCCATCTGCCGCGATCGTCGCTTCTGATGCTCGTGTCCGCGTTCGCGGGGCGCGAGCACGTGCTGCAGGCGTATCGGGAAGCCGTCGAGCGGGGGTATCGCTTCTACAGCTACGGCGACGCGATGCTCGTGCTCTAGGACCTTCGTGTTCTTCGTGTTCTCCGTGTCTTCGTGATAAACAAGCGCTGGTATGAGCTTTCCCTACGAAGAATTCGACCTCTCCGGCGTGACGACGTATCCGCTCAAGTCGCGGGCGAGCAAGGCGAGGGCGGAGGATTTTGGCCGGCCGCACGAGCCGGGCACCGGCATCGGGCCGTTCGTGGACGCCTTGCCGAACATCCTGGCGGCCGCCGATTTCAAGACGGTCGTCCGCGCGATGGTCGATGCGAAGCGCGCGGGCGGCGGCGTGCTGTGGGGCCTGGGTGCGCACGTCATCAAGACGGGGCTGGGGCCGGTCGTGATCGACTTGATGGAGCGCGGCTTCGTGTCCGCGATCGCGACCAACGGCGCCGGGGTGATTCACGACTTCGAGATCGCGCTGGTCGGCGCGACCTCGGAAGACGTCGACGAAGCGCTCGGCCCAGGCCGTTTCGGCATGGCCGATGAAACCGGCCGGCTGTTGAACGGCGCGATCGTCGAGGGGGTCGGCGCGGGCCTCGGCCTCGGCCAGTCGGTCGGCCGCTTTCTGTCCGCGAAGCAGCCCCAGTTTGCGCGCGCCAGCGTGCTCGCCGCCGCGGCGCGGCTCGACGTCCCCGTGACGGTTCACGTCGCCATCGGCACCGACATCATTCACATGCATCCGGCCGCCTCGGGCGCGGCAATCGGCGAGGGCAGCCTGCGCGACTTCCGGTACTTCGTGTCGAACGTCGCGCGGCTCGAGCACGGCGTGTACCTCAATTGCGGATCCGCGGTGATTTTGCCGGAGGTGTTTCTCAAGGCGGTGGCGCTCGCGCGCAACCGCGGCGTCGCGTTCGCCGGTCTGACGACGGTGAATCTCGACTTTGTGCGGACGTACCGGGCGCTCACCAACGTCGTGGCCCGCCCGACGGCCGTCAGCGGCCGAGGGTATTCGATCGTCGGCCATCACGAAATCATGATTCCCCTGCTGGCCGCCGCGGTGATTGAGCTCGACCGATCCCTGTAATACAATAATCAGTTCCTGCGCCGGAGTAGCTCAGTTGGTGAGAGCACGCGTCTCATAAGCGCGGGGTCGACGGTTCGAATCCGTCCTCCGGCACCACTCATCGGGCAGGAAGGGCGGGACGGGCAGGACGGGCAGGACGGTTCCGCGTTCGACCCTCCAGCCTATCCAGCCGTTCCAGCCTTTCCCGCCACAGATATGTCGCTGATTGACCTCGTCCGGCGGACGATTCGGAAGCATGATCTCGTCCGGCGCGACACGCGCGTCGTGGTCGCGTTGTCGGGCGGGTCCGACTCGGTGGCGCTCGCCCATCTCACGCGCGAGCTCGACGCGGCCGGCGACCTGACGGCGGCTGGCGCCGCGCATTTCAACCATCAACTGCGTCCCACCGCCGATCGCGACGAGCGGTTGTGCGCGGAGCTCGCGCGCGCCTTCGGCTGGCCGATCGTGATCGATCGCGAGGACGTGGGCGCGCTCGCGCGCAGCCAGCGGCGATCGCTCGAGGACGCCGCGCGCACGGCGCGCCACGCGTTCTTCGCGCGTGCAAGGACGGAGCTGGGCGCCGATGTCGTCGCCCTTGGCCACACGCGCGACGATCAGGCCGAGACATTCCTGCTTCGCCTGCTGCGTGGTGCCGGGTCGCGCGGCCTCGCGGCGATGTACCCGCGCAACGGCGCCATCGTCCGGCCGCTGCTCGAGTGCCGCCGCCGCGACCTGCGCGCGTATCTCGACGAGCGGCGCGCCGCCTATGTCGAGGACGAGTCGAACGCCGACGTCAGCATTCCCCGCAACCGCGTGCGCGCCGAGCTCGTGCCGCTGCTCGAAGATCGGTTCAATCCCGCGATCGTCGACACTCTTGCCGACCAGGCCGAGCTCGCGAGGGATGAATGGCGGTGGATGGAGGAGGCGGCAGGGGCGATCACCGAGCTCGACCGTGCCGCGCTGCTCGCGGCGCCGCTCGCGCTTCGGCGTCTCGTGGTGTGGCGGGCGATGACCGCCGCGGCCGGCGGCCGTCCGGTCGCCTTCGATCACGTGCAGGCGGCGCTCGCGTTGCTCGAGCCGGGCGGGGCGGCGCCCGGCATCGACGCGCCGGGTCACCGCGTGGAC
>OCZT010002543.1_pt1 | contig 18786 bp, 21 predicted proteins | sample 1539031 | NCBI WGS metagenome assembly OCZT01 (sample SAMEA3539308, study PRJEB22396) | soil metagenome | biome: tundra; feature: field; material: soil | place: USA | collected 2010-05 | depth 0.15 m | reverse complement strand
CCTCATCATCCCAACAGCCTCATCATCGCGATAGCCTCGCCCATCACAACACCGTCCGAAACTGGTCGACCAGGCGCGCCTGCATCGAAGTGGTCACAATCTCCCACAAACCGGTCATCAGCAGGAGCCCGACTACCAACAGGAGCACACCTCCGGCGATCTGGATGCCACGGTAATGCGCGCGCAGCCACCGGGAGGCCCGGCCCGCGCGAGAGTAACCGCCGGCGATCAGCAGAAACGGCAGACCCAGGCCCACCGAGTAGGCCATGGCGAGCCCGACGCCACGGGCGATGACATGTTGATCACCCGACAGTGCCGTCGACATGGCGATGATGGCGCCGAATGTCGGACCCGTGCATGGTGCCCACCCCAAGCCGAAAACCATACCCAGCAGCGGTGCGCCCGCAAGACCTGCGGCCGGTCTCCATCCGGGGCGCAGGGTGCTCAGCTTGCCACTGCCGAGAAACACCAGCGCCATGAGGATCACGATGACGCCGCCGAGTCTCATCAACAGGCTCTGATGTTCCCTCAACAGTGTGCCGGCCGCGGAGACGGTCACCGCAACCGCGATGAACACGACGCTGAACCCCAGGACGAACAGCAGTGCCCCCAGCATGAGCCGACTTCGGCTGCGCTGCGCGAGGCTGACCCCGGACAGACCGGTCACATAGCCCAGGAAACCCGGCACCAGAGGCAGGACGCATGGGGAGGCAAAGGAGACGAAGCCCGCCGCAAGGGCCACCAGGATGGCCAGCGGCAACGCGCCGGACGTGATGGCACCTGCCGCATCAACGGTCACGCGCCCTCGCTGAGCACGTCGCTGACCAGCCCACTCAACGTCGCGGCCGAGACCGGCCCCGACACCCGTGCCGCGATGCGTCCCTGGCGGTCCAGAACCAGCGTTGTGGGCGTCGTGTTCGCCTTGCCACGCAACGCCAGCAGAGTGCGGCCGCCATCGTCCCGAAGCGAGGGATAGGTGATCTTGTTGGCACGTAGGAAAGCCCTGGCCGTCTCGACGCCGTCGCGGTAGTTGATCCCCATGAACTGCACGGGTTGACCGGCCGCGGACAGCTGCGACCAGACCTGCTGGAGGTGCGGCATCTCGGCCACGCACGGTCCGCACCACTGGCCCCACACGTTCAGGACCAGGACATAATTCCTGGCGCTGGCGACCTTCCATGGCGTGCCCCGAAAGGTGGTGCCGCTCAAAGTCAGCGGACTCGAGCGCTCGTCCGGGGCCAAACGCTCGATGGTGCCGTCACCGGAGACGTAGCCCTTACCATCGCCGGACCTGGCCTGGGCCGCGATGGAGCCGGCGTCAGAGCTGCACGCCGAGATACCCAGGAACATGGTCCCCGCTGCCAAGGTGACGATGACGGGGACCGTGAGCCGGCGCACCAAGTTCGCAGCGACGCTCATGCGCCTGCGATATTGCGCGCTCCTGGCAGCAGAGCCGCGGCGGGCTCGCTGTACGTGATCGACTCGAGCTCGTCACCCACGAACGTCAACGATGTCAAAGAGGCCAGAGAGCACTGGCGATTGCGGGGGTCATGCCACATGCGGCGGCCCTCCAGCTTGGAGCGCACGGTCCACACCGGCAGCTGGTGGGAGACGATCACGGCCTCGTGACCCCGAGCCATGCCGCGAGCATCGTCGATAGCCGCAACCATCCGCTCGGCGATCTCACGGTAGGGCTCCCCCCAGGACGGCTTGAACGGGTTGATCAGCTTGGGCCAGTGCTTCGGGTACTTCAGCGATCCGTCACCGACGCCGAACGTCTTGCCTTCGAAATAGTTGTCAGCCTCGATCACCCTCCTGTCCGTGACGATCGAAAGGTTATGGGCCGAGGCGATCGGCGCAGCGGTTTCCTGCGCCCGGTCCAGCGGTGAGGCCACGACCACCATGACGTCGTGGTCGCCCAGATGAGCACCGACCGTCTCGGCCATCTCGCGACCAAGGTCCGAGAGGTGGAAGTCGGGCAGCCGCCCGTAGAGCACGCCGGTGGGGTTGCGGACCTCACCATGGCGCATCAGGTGCACGACGGTGCGTACGGGTATCGCGGCGCCAGCGCTCATGAAGGGACTCTCACAAAGGAGTCAGTGACGGCCCGGGCGGCCCGAGGGAGGGCGCCAAGGACGCGGTCGACCGCCGCGTCATCATGGGAGGCGCTGACGAACCAGCACTCGAATGCGCTCGGGGGCAGGTGCACGCCCTGACTGAGCATGGACTGGAAAAACGCCGAGAAAGCTTGCACCTGTTGGGCTCTGGCCTCGTCGTAGTTGGTCACGGCTCCCTCACGGAAGAAGATGCTGAACATGCTGCCGGCCCATTGCACCACATGGGGTATGCCTTGGCTCGTAAACTCTGCCGACGTCGCGTCGGCGATCGTCCTGCTCACGACTGCGAGCCGGTCGTAGACCTGCGGGGTGCAGCCCTTCAGCGTTGCCAGGCCGGCAGCTGTGGCCACCGGGTTGCCCGAAAGGGTCCCTGCCTGGTACACGGGCCCGTCCGGGGCAAGCATCGCCATGACGTCGGCGCGCCCCCCGAACGCCGCGGCAGGAAAGCCGCCACCCATGACCTTGCCGAAGGTGAACAGGTCTGGCGGGCCACCAGTGTAGGGACCCTCCAGGCCATACCAGCCCGAAGCGCTGCAACGGAATCCGGTCATCACCTCGTCGGAGATCAACAGTGCGCCATACGCCGTGCTCACCCGTCGAAGGGCCTCGGTAAAACCGGCCAGCGGAGGCACGATCCCCATGTTGCCCGGGGATGCCTCCGTGATCACCGCTGCGATCCGGTCACCATGCTGGGCGAAGGCTGCCTCAAGGGCAGGAACATCGTTGTAGGGAAGCACGATCGTCTCGCTGGCGCTGGACGCGGGTACTCCGGCTGAGTCCGGCAGCGCAAACGTGGCCAGCCCGCTGCCTGCTGAGGCCAGGAGCGCGTCAACGTGTCCGTGGTAACACCCTGCGAACTTCACCACTGCTGACCGACCCGTGAACCCTCTGGCGACCCGCAGGGCGCTCATCGTGGCCTCGGTCCCGCTGCTCACCAGGCGCACCTGCTCGACGGGCGGCACCCTGTCCACGATCTCTTCGGCGAGTGCGACCTCGTTCTCGCTCGGTGTCCCGTAGCTGAAACCCTTCAGCGCTGCTTTCTGAACCGCGGCGAGCACGTCGGGGTGGGCGTGCCCCAGAATCATCGGACCCCACGAGCACACTAGGTCGACATACTCGCGGCCGTCGACGTCGGTGAGGTAAGGCCCGCTTGCGCTGGATATGAACCGGGGCGTGCCCCCAACAGCCCGAAAGGCGCGTACGGGGCTGTTGACTCCACCCGGCGTCACCGCGATGGCACGGGTCAGCAGCGCCTCTGAAGAAGGCGCTTCATACGGGTATGGGACCTGGGGTGTGATCATGGCAACCATCATCTCAGTCATCGGGCGCTGCGCCACGTCGGGCACTGCGCTGCATCCGATGCTCAGCCATCGTCAAGCCCCTGACCTTGTAGTCCTCAGGCCAGCTGTTCCTCAGTTGCCCGAACGTCGTGGCAAACCCCCGTGCTCAGGATGCCGTTGCCGATGGCTGCCATGGCGCGCCCGAGGGCGATGAGGTCCTCGCGGGAGAGATGATCCAGCAGGTTGCTGCGGACACTGGCGACGTGGGTCGGGGCCATTCGGGTGATCTCGGCGAATCCGGTGTCGGTTAGCACCAGCTCAACGCCACGACGGTCCCCGGCACAGGCCTCACGGCGCACCCATCCACGGTTCTCGAGTCGGCCGGCCGTGTGAGTCAACCGGCTGCGGGACTGCACCACCTGCTCAGCAATCACCGACATCCGCAGTCGTCGGTCCGGCTGTTCGGAGAGCATGGAGAGGATCTCGTACTCGGAGAGCTGCAGCCCGTGCGCCTGCAGGTCGTGATCCAGGGCAGATTCCAGCAGCCGGCTCGCGCGAAGGTACTCACGCCAGACATCCTGTTCCTGCGCATCGAGCCACTGCGGCTGCGGCGTGTTTGCGTTCATGGAATCGATCCTAGCCGTTTCTAGTTGAAGAATAAACTATCTGTGGTAACGTTCTACATAGAACGAAAATCAACACAACCAAGTCGAAACCACCACAATCAAGGAGCATTCGCATGAGCACCCTTTCTGACCTCAAGCCCGGCATCTGGAACGTCGATGCTTCCCACAGCGAGGTTGGTTTCATCGCTCGCCACCTCATGGTGAGCAAGGTCCGCGGCCAGTTCAAGGACTTCGCCGCGGTCGTGACAGTTGCCCAGCCGTTCGAGATGTCGACTGTCGAGGCCACCGTGCAGATGGCCTCCATCGACACCAACAGCGCAGACCGCGACACTCACGTGAAGTCAGCCGACTTCTTCGACGTCGAGAACAACCCCACCATGACCTTCAAGTCCACCAAGGTCACCAACGACACCCTCGAGGGCCTGCTCACCATCAAGGGCGTCACCAAGGCGGTCAGCTTTGACCTGGAGTTCGGTGGCGTCAGCGCCGACCCGTGGGGCGGCACCCGCGCCGGGTTCGAGGCCACGACCGAGGTCAACCGCAAGGACTTCGACCTGTCCTGGAACGTTGCGATCGAGGGCGGCGGCGTTCTGGTCGGCGAGAAGGTCAAGATCACCCTGGACGTTGAGCTCGTCCAGGCCTGAGTCATCTTGGCCTGACCCGCTACGCAAGCAGCACGCGAACGGCCCGGTAGCTCACCGCTACCGGGCCGTTCCCGAGCTCCCATGCCCACTTCTGTTTCGGGCGTAGAACCGGCTCAGCGCAGCAGCCGGGCCGCCTCGAGTGCGTAGTAGGTCAAGATGATCTGGGCGCCGGCCCGCCGAATGGAGAGCAGTGACTCCATCATCACGCGCTCGCGGTCGATCCAGCCCGCAGCGGCAGCGGCTTCGATCTGCGCATACTCCCCCGACACCTGGTAGGCCGCCACCGGCACCGACGAGAACTGCGCCACCTGCGACAGGATGTCGAGATAGGGCAGCGCCGGCTTGACCATCACGATGTCCGCCCCCTGGTCGAGGTCGAGCTCGACCTCGCGCAGGGACTCGGTCGTATTCGCCGGATCCTGCTGGTAGGTCGACCGGTCGCCTTCTAGGGTGGACTCCACCGCCTCGCGGAACGGTCCGTAGAAGCCCGATGCGTACTTGGCGGCATAAGCCAAGATGATCGTGTCGGTGAAGCCGGCCTCGTCTAGGGCCTCGCGGACGTATCCGACCTGGCCGTCCATCATCCCGCTCAGACCCACCACCTGTGCACCGGCAGCTGCCTGCGCGAGTGCCATCGCCGCGTACCGCACGAGCGTGGCGTCATTGTCGACGCGCCCCTGCGAGTCGAGCAGCCCGCAGTGCCCGTGGTCGGTGAACTCGTCCAGGCACAGGTCGGCCATCACCACGAGGTCGTCGCCAACGGCGTCACGCACCCGGCGCAGCGCCACATTGAGAATGCCCTCGCGGTCGTCAGCGCCGGATCCTGTGGCGTCCCGTCTGGCGGGTACTCCGAAGATCATCAGACCGCCCAAGCCGGCGGCAACGGCCTCATGGGCCACCGTCACCAACGAGTCAAGGGAGTGCTGGACGACACCGGGCATCGACCCAATGGGCTGCGCTTTCCTGGCGCCCTCGCGGACGAACACCGGCAGCACCAGCTCAGCCGGATGCAGCCGAGTCTGTGCCACGAGATTCCGCAGCACGGGGGTCTGTCGCAGTCGACGTGGTCGCTGGGCCAGGATCTCCACTACTTAGCCTTACGCCGGGTGGAGGCCCTGCGGGCACTGGGTCGCACGACACTCTCGCCGACCTCGGCTGCAGCGACCGCCAAACCCATGCCGTACTCGGCCAGGGCATCGACCAGCGAGGCGGCGGACGCCTCTGGAGCCAGCACGTCCACCCGCAGGCCGTGCTCCTCGGCGATCTTGGCGGTGGCCGGCCCGATACAGGCGACGACGGTCGAGGGGTGCGGCTTTCCTGCGATGCCAACCAGGTTTCGGACAGTCGAGGACGAGGTGAATACGACAGCGTCGAACTTGCCGGTCTTGATCGCCTCACGGATCGACGCCGCTGGCGGTGCTGCCCGAACGGTGCGGTAGGCCGTCACATCGTCCACCTCCCAGCCCATGTCCTGCAGGCCCGCGACGAGAGTCTCGGTGGCGATGTCGGCACGCGGGAGGAAGACGCGGTTGATGGGGTCCAAGACCTCGTCAAAGGGTGGCCAGTCCTCGAGCAGGCCACGCGCGGACTGCTCACCGGACGGGACCAGGTCGGGCTCCAGACCCCACTCACGCAGGGCGCCGGCAGTCACGCCACCGACGGCTGCGATCCGCAACCCGGCAAACGCGCGCGCGTCGAGGCCGAACTCCTCGAACTTCTCACGAACGGCCCGAACGGCGTTGACCGAGGTGAACCCGATCCACTCGTAGCGTCCAGTGACCAACCCCTTGATCGCACGTTCCATCTGCTGCGGCGTACGCGGCGGCTCAACACTGATCGTGGGGACGACGTCGCTCGTCGCGCCGTAGGACGCAAGGCGCGCGGTCATCGAACCGGCCTGGTCCTTGGTGCGCGGCACCAGGATGTTCCAGCCGAACAGCGGCTTGGTCTCAAACCATGAGAGCTGCTCACGCAGGTCAACCGTCGAGCCGACCACCGCCAGCGACGGGAACTCGACCTTGGCCGAGCTGATCAGGGCAACCACCTGACCCAGCGTGGTGGTGTGGGTGCGCTGGGTGATGGTCGTGCCACGCTCGGTCAGCGCCACCGGGGTCGCCTGGTCACGGCCGGCCGAAAGCAGGTCTCCGAGCGCTTTACTCAACGTCTCGGGTGTGCCGAGCACGACCACAGTGACGTTGTCGGCGGTCGAACGGGTCCAGTCAACCTTGGTGCCACCGCTGACGACATGCAGTGACGGTGAGGCCGCGGACGTCAGCGGCACCCCGGCATACGTCGGGACCGCACTGACGGCGCTGACGCCGGGGACGATCTCGAACCTGATCCCGGCCTTGTAGCAGGCAAGTGCCTCTTCGGCCAGACCGTTGAACATGGCCGGGTCTCCGTCCATGAGCCGGACAACCAGTCCGTTGCCGTTGACTGCACCGGCCGCCTTGGCCGCCTTGACCAGCAGCTTCGCGCGTGACGCATGGGTCAGCGGCTGACCGTGCTCGCCGTGTCCTGCATCGATGACCAGGACGTCGGGGCGGCCGTGACGGGAAACGAACTCCTCGCGGCTGACCTGGTCGATAACGACCACGTCGGCTTCAGCGAGATATTCCGCGGCGCGCACGGTCATCAGACCTGGGTCACCAGGACCGGCGCCGACGAAGGCGACACGGCCTGGATGATTGCCTTCCCTGGCCGATGTGGACTGTTCTCTGACGGTGGAGTGCGTGGGGCTCACAAGGCACGCTCCGTAACGGATCGATCTGGACGGGAGGCATCAGGCTGGATGGTCTCGGAGGCGATGATGTCGGCGGCGCCCTCGTTAAGGAGAACGGCCGCCAGCTCACTGCCAAGGCGTTCGGGATCCTTGAGCGATCCGATGCGGGAGCGGCGCAGGTCGATGCTGGCATCTGGGCTACCGGCGAAAGCGCGAAGAAAGAGCTCGGTGCCATTTTCACCCTCAACGACCTCAGCCAGAGCACCGACGGGCGCCGTGCAGCCGGCTTCAAGAGAGGCCAGCAGAGCGCGCTCGGCACTCACGCAGGCCCGGGTATCCGGGTCATCCAGCGGTGACAGAGCCTCACGCAGGTCTGCGCGGTCCGCGCGGCACTCGACGGCGAGCGCTCCCTGGCCGGGAGCGGGGAGCATCTGCAGCGGATCCAGCGACTCGGTGACCTCGTCCAGTCGACCGAGGCGGGAAAGACCGGCGCGGGCCAGCAGAACTGCATCGCAGGAGCCGCTGTGCACCAAAGAGATCCGGGTGTCGACGTTGCCCCGGATGTCGGTCACCCGCAGCCCGAGGCCGAGGGCCGCCAGCTGTGCCACCCGTCGCGGGGAGCCAGTGCCAACCACCGATCCGACGGGAAGCTCACCCAAGGTCAGGCCGTCACGTGCCACCAGGGCATCGCGGGGATCCTCACGAACGGGAATCGCGGCGATCAGCAGCCCCGGCTCCGGCGCCACCGGCAGGTCCTTGAGCGAGTGAACGGCGATGTCGATTTCGCCGGCAAGCAGGGCGCGGCGGATGGCAGCGGCAAAGACGCCGGTGCCGCCGATGCTGGCCAGCGAAACCGTTGAGGTGTCACCAATCGTGATGATCTCAACCATCTCCACGGTGTGTCCCAGCCCGCGCAGCTGGTCGGCAATCATCCCGGCCTGAGTCGTAGCCAGCACGCTGCGTCGCGTGCCCAGCCGGATGGTCATGGCGTTCACGCCAGCCCTCCCATCTCGGGAGGAACCGACACGGTGGCGACCTCGTGGGGGTCGAGGTCGAAGAGCTCGCGCAGCGCGAGGGCGTAGTCACCGCCCTCACCGCCGGCCACAAGTGCCTTGGCTCGGACGGTTGGAGTGTGCAGCAGCTTCTCGACGACCCGGTGCACCGCGAGGCGAATCTCGCCGCGGGCGACCTCAGACAGGTCATCGGGCAGACGCTGGTTCAGACGGCTCAGCTCTGCGGTCACCACATCTGCGGCCCGGGATCGCAACAGGGCAACCGTCGGGGCGACCTCCTGGGCTCGACGGCTCATGAGGTACCCGGCGACCTCGGCGACCACCAGATCGGCCACCGCCTTGACGTGGGGCGTGTACTGGCTGTCGGTGGCCAGGATCTCGTCAAGGTCAGCGAGGCCCACAACATGCTCATTGGGAAGATCCGCCACATCCGGGGCAACATTGCGGGGCAGCCCAAGATCCATGAACATGCGAGGCCTGCTCGTGCGCAGGTCAGCAACAGCCAAAAGGGTTTGAGCCGTGATGACGTGAGCGAGCGCACCGGAGCACGAGATGACGAGGTCAGCCTGGCACAGGGCAGCTTCGAGGTCGGACAAAGCAAGAGCACGACCACCGGTTGCTTCTGCCAGATGCTCGGCCTTAGCCAACGTCCGGTTGATGATGACCAGCTCAGCAGCGCCCAGTCTGGAGATCGTCGTGGCTGCCAGGCTGCTCATCGATCCGGCGCCAACTACCAGTACGCGGGTGTCAGCAAGAGGTCCCAGGAGATCAGCAGCTCGCCCCAGACCAGCCTCGACCAAAGACACGCTGACCTGGTCGATGCCCGTCTCGGAGTGGGCGCGTTTACCGACCCGCAGCGCCTGCTGGAACAGCGCACTGAGTACGCCGCCGGCCTGCCCGCGTTTCTGAGCGGAACGAAGCGCCATGCGCAGCTGACCCAGGATCTGACCTTCACCGACCGCCATGGACTCCAGCCCGGAGGCGACCGAGAACACATGAGCAACCGCGCGGTCTTCGTAGTGGACATAAAGATGCTCACGCAGCTCGGCCAGCGGAACACCCGAGGCAGCGGCGAGTGCGTCACCGATCTCGGCCACCGCGCCGTGGAAGGTCACCACATCGGCATAAACCTCAACCCGGTTGCACGTCGCGAGAACCAGGGTCTCGTTGACGTTCTCACCGCGTCGCACGGCGATGGCCAGCGCCGCGGCGCCGGCCGGGTCCAGGGCAACAGCCTCCAGCAGCGCGATCGGAGCCGACCGGTGGGACAGTCCGAGTACTACAACACTCACGGAGCAACCTCCAGCAGGGGCATTCTCTTGTGGGTCTCAGGGGCCTTGCGCTGTTCATGGAAGGCCAGAATCTGCAGCTCGGTGGACAGGTCAACCTTGCGCACGTCGACGCCTTCAGGCACCGAGAGCACACACGGGGCAAAGTTCAGGACCGATCCCACGCCAACGGCGACGAAGCGGTCACACACCACCTGCGCGGAGGCAGCTGGGGTCGCGATGACGCCGATGGCGACGCCACGCTCGGCGACGATCCGCTCGAGGTCATCGACCGAGCCCACGATCATCCCGGCGATCTCCTGGCCGATCACGTCAGGGTCGCAATCCATCAGGGCGACGACCTGAAACCCTCTGGTGGCAAGGCCCAGGTAGGCAGCGAGCGCATGACCCAGGTTGCCGAGCCCAACGATCGCCACCGGCCAGTCCTTGGCGAGCCCAAGCTCACGAGTGATCTCATGGGCGAGCATCTCGACCCTGTACCCGACCCCACGAACGCCGTACGAGCCCAGATGGCTGAGATCCCGGCGCAGCTTGGCCGAACGGACCCCGGCCGCGGCTGCCAGCTCTTCGGATGAGACGGAGGCCACACCGCGGTCGACGAGGTCGCTCAGGGCACGTAGGTATTGCGGCAGTCGAGCAACGGTGGCGTCGGGTATGCCTTGACGCGCCGCGGGGTCGGCGATCACGAAGTCACCGACTCCTCTCAGGGTTGAGCCCCTCCATAGCACGGGGGCACCGCAGCGCGTAGATACCCCCCCACAGTAGGTCTTTGTGTACGCGTTCACAAAGTCGCGCGGGGCAGCCGCACCCTGATACGGGAGGGGCTTGCCGGCAGGCCAGCCAAACTGGGGATCACGCGTCCGGAGCGTCCGTGATGCCTGCGCTGCCGAGCGCCCGACGAAGTCGGGACTCGCTAACCCGCCAGTGGTCATGGCGAATCCCGTCTACCAGCGTCACCGGGATCAGCTCTCGATAGGCGGCACTCAGAGCGGGATCATCAAGGATCGACAGCTCCGTCCATTGGACACCGAGATCTAGCGCCACCCGTTCGATCACCTCTCGCACCGGGCCGCACAGATGGCAGCCGGGCTTAGAGATGAGGGTGATCCTCGCAGGGACGCGGTCTGTCACGACCTCATTGTATGACGGCACAAGACCCAGAAGCAGGACCGAAATCGGCGACGGCACTGCGTGACCGCCCTGTTAGGCCGGGCGCTGCGGCTCAGAAGAAGACCGACCTGCGCTGCAACAGAAGTGAGTAAAGCGTCTGCTGAATCGTCTCACGGACCCGGTCGGTGAGGTCGAACACCACCATGGGGTCGTCCGCTGCCTGTCGTCCCAGAACGGAGGTCTCTACCGGCGCACCGAACTCGATGATCCACTTGCTGGGCAACGGAACCAGACCGAGCGGACCCAGAAGCGGGAAGGTCGGTGTCACCGGGATGTATGGGACTCCGATGAGACGGGCGACGGTCTTGAGGTTGCCGAGAATCGGGTAGATCTCCTCAGCGCCGACGATGGAGCATGGCACGATCGGCACGCTGGTGCGCAGGGCTGCTGCGACAAACCCGCCTCGGCCGAACCGCTGCAGCTTGTAGCGCTCACTGAACGGCTTCCCGACGCCCTTGAAACCCTCGGGCCACACGCCGACGAGCTCGCCGGAGGCCAGCAGGCGTTCCGCATCGGGGTTGGCGGCCAGCGTGCAGCCGCTCTTGCGGGCCACCGCGCCGACAACCGGCGTCCTGAAGACGAGATCGGCTCCGAGCATTCTTAGATAGCGGTTGGCCGGGTGCTCGTCGTGCACCGCGACCTGGGTCATCAGCGAGTCCAACGCCACCGTGCCCGAATGGTTGGCCACGATCAGGGCGCCACCGGCGCTGGGAATGTTCTCGATGCCGCGAACCTCGACGCGGAACCAAGACTTGTACAGCGGTCGCAGCAACGGAAGGTAGGCGTTCTCGGTGAAGTCCTCGTCGAAGCCGTAGTCGTCAACTGTGTAGTCCCCGCTGAGGCGTCGACGAACGAACGACAACGTCGCGGCAACCTGACGTTCGATGTCGTCACCGGAGAGCCCGGATGCCGCAGCCGCCCGCCGCAGGGTGGCGATCGCGAAGTTGACCAGTTCTTCGACACCTGCTCCCACGCGAACAGTAGCCGGCGATGGCTTCGCCGTCTCAGCGGTGGCCCGCCGCGACGAGGACGTGGTCACAGAGCTGCGCGCGGCCTTTGCCACCGGAACCCGACCCGACTTCGGGACAGGGCGCGGGCGGTGGACGCTGGGCGCCCTGACGTCGACTGCGCTAAGAACCGGCCGCGGCGCGACCTCATCGCCGGAGGCATCCGTCAGCAACGGTGTCCGGCGCCGCTTGGCCCTTTCGCCTGAGGCCCTGGCTGCCCCTGCCGCCAACATGTCCGCGCCGGAGCCACCCCTGCTGCCATTGGCCCCGGTCCCTGCCTTTATCGGGACGACCTTGGGATCGACCATCAGTGGTTCCTCCCCGAAGAATGTGAGCCACTGAGAGCCTTGACCGCTGAGTCCGCCAGCCCGCCGAGGGCCCCGGCGATCGCGGCGCCAGGCAGTCCTGAGCGCATGTGAGAGGCGAAATCCTCGAAAGCTGTGCGAGTCGTGAACTCCGGCTCGAGACGGAGCACCTCGCGCATCCTGGTCGTATCCATGCCCCTGCCCCACGCGAGGTACTGCATCTGGTCCGCCGAGAACTCCGCCAGCCCCGCACGCTTGACAACCTGACTGACCAGGCCGGAGGCGGACAACGGTACCGGGAGCGTGGGCCGCCCGGCCAGGCGAGCGGCCTGCTGCACCGTGATAATGCCGTCCCCTGCCACGTTGACGATGCCTACCGGGGGTCCAACCGTGGCAAGCAACAATCCCCGGAGGGCGTCGTTCTCGTGGATCAGCTGGAGCCTTGCGTCATACCCCAGCGGGATCGGGATCACGGGCAGGCTCAGGTAGTCCGTCAGACCCGTCCGCAGGCCGGGGCCCACGATGTTGGCCAAGCGCAGCATAGAGACCTCGACGTCTGCGCGGCGACGAGAGAAGCCCCGCACATAACCCTCGACCTCAACCGAGTCCTTGCCAAAACCCGCCCGCGGCAATGCCTTCGGGCCCATGTCCTCAGCAAACATCGCCGGGTCACGAGGTGAAGAACCATAGACGGCGGCGGAGGACTTGACCACGAGGCGGCGGATGCTGGGGGCCTTCTGACAGGCTGCCAGGAGCTGCATGGTGCCAATGACGTTGATCTCCTTCTGGGAGACTCGCCCCCCCGCCGACACTGGCGTGGCAATGACGTTCATGTGGACGACTGTGTCGACCCCTGCCTGGGTGATGATCCTGGCGATCATCGGGTTTCGGATGTCGGCCCGGACGAACTCGGCGTTGCCAATATCGTGCGGCGGCGGGATGACGTCGATGCCAATGACTCTCTCGACGCTGGGCTCAGCCGTGAGCAGGCGTGCGAAGCGACCACCGAGGTAGCGGGACACGCCGGTCACCAAGACCACCTCCGCCATGAGCCACCCTCTCCACCAAACTCGTCACACCACACCCGGCGCTTGGGACGATCCTAACCAGAGCAACACGAAGGCCCGTCACGAAAGTGACGGGCCCCGCATGAAATCTGACTTACTTCTTGTTGCGACGCTGGTGACGGGTCTTGCGAAGCAATTTGCGGTGCTTCTTCTTCGCCATGCGCTTGCGGCGCTTCTTGATGACTGAGCCCATGAGTGTCCTTTGCCTTCAAGCCTGAATAAGTGGGCAGTGCTGAGTTGTTGCGCTGAGTTTGTTACCAAATACTGTGTCGACCTGCGCCGTTACCGTGAGGCACATAACAGGCACGAGTGTTGCAGGCACGAACTCTGCACCACGCCGAGCATTCCGCGACAGCGTACCGCCCACACTTCCCCCATCCCAAACTCTGGCTCAAGGGGTGTCGATGAACGAGGTCCTCAGGTAGTCGTGAACGGCACTCTCCGGGACCCGGAAGGAGCGACCGACCCGAACGGCGGGAAGCTCACCACTGTGAACCAGGCGATACACCGTCATCTTCGACACACGCATGATCAACGCGACCTCGGCGACTGTGGCGAACCGTACGTCGGCCAGCCGGTGTTCCTGAGCCATCGTGCACCTCATGTTCTTCAAAGTTCGACGTCGTGCCGACATCCCGTCCGGCAGACCTCCACTTACCTGCAAGATTCAGAATAAGGGCAGGCGTAGACCGCGGGACACCGCGGGTGCCGCTGCACGGATGAGATTGCACCCTTGACGCAACCGGCAGCCTCACACTGGCCCGCCGAAAGCGAGACGCTCAGTCGAACCAGATGTCGAGGCCATGGAACGGGAACACGGCCTCGCGCGTTGCCATGACCGCCACATCGACCGGGTCCTCAGGATCAAAACCGACCGCCCACGAACGCCACCACACCCGCCCACCCTTGGTCAGGACATCGCCCATGTGAGTCGGGCCGGGCCGCAAGAACCGCTCCTGGACGTAGTCCCGCCATGCAGGTGGCACCTCGGTATCGAGCTGGATCGGGCGATGCGCGGCGATCGCAGTCAGATGCGTCCAGGCCCTGGGCACCACATCGACGAGCTCGTAGCCACCACCACCAAGCGCGACCCACTTGCCGCCACAAACCTCGTGGGCCAGGTCATGAATGGAGTCGTAGGACGTGCGTTGCGCGTCCACGGACAGCGCAAGGTGAGCCAGTGGATCCAGGACGTGTGAGTCACACCCGTGCTGGCTCACCAGGATCTGGGGGTTGAACGCGCGTATCACCGGGGGAACGACCGAGTGAAACGCCCGAAGCCACGCCGCGTCGCCGGTGCCGGGCGGCAGCGCCACGTTGACGGCACTGCCCGGTGCGCCCGGTCCACCGGTATCGCCGGGGAAGCCGGTACCGGGAAACAGCACCTTGCCTGTCTCGTGCACGGAGATCGTGAGCACCCTGGGGTCGTCCCAGAAGATGCGTTCAACACCATCGCCGTGATGGACGTCCACGTCGACGTAGGCAACTCGCTCGGCACCGTTGTCGAGCAACCACTGAATGGCCACGGCGACGTCGTTGTAGATACAGAACCCCGAGGCCCGCTCAGGCATCGCGTGGTGCAGTCCTCCGCAGAAGTTGACGCCGTGCTCGGTCTCACCGCGCCAGACGGCAGCAGCCACACCCATGGAACCCGCCGCAATACGAGCGCTTGCCTCGTGGATCCCGACAAAGGCGGGGTCGTCCTCGGTGCCCAGACCTCGGGACACGTCCGCCTCACCAGGGTGAACGGAGGCATGCCGCACGGCCGCGACGTATTCCGCGTCGTGGACGGTGAGCAGCACCTCGTCGCCCGGCATCTGCGGGTTGATGACCTCGACGTCGGACCCATCGAAGAGCCCGAAGGCTCCACACAACCGGGCGGTGAGGTCAAGGCGCACCGGATTCATGGGGTGGTCCGCGCCGAAGTCGTAGTTCGTGAAACTCTGATCCCAGACCACGCGCGCCTGTGTTGGCATAATGGCACGGTACCGGCAGGTTGCCTGAGCCGCCGTCTGAGATAACCTGCACGTTCCAAGGAGAGTTCATGGCCAAGAACCGCTTGTACCAGGATGACGTCCTCGTCATCGGGCTCGGCCGATTTGGGTCCGAGGCTGCCCTCGGGCTACATCGGCTCGGACACAAAGTGGTGGCCATCGAAAAGGACCCGCACGTCGCCGAAAGCTTCTCAGGCCGGCTGAACCGGGTCATCGTCGGCGACGCGTCCCTGCCGCAGATCATCGAGGCACGCGGCACGAACACCTACAAGTTTGCAGTCATCGGCATCGGCACATCGGTCGAGGCATCGGTGCTGACCGCCGGTAACCTGGTCGATGCCGGGATCCCGTCAATCTGGGCCAAGGCTGTCAGCTTCGAACACGCCCGCATCCTGGAGCGAATCGGGGTCCAGCACGTCGTCCGGCCCGAGGTTGACTCGGGGCGCCGGGTGGCGCACCTGGTCAACGGCAGGTTGCAGGACTACATCGAGTTCGAGGACGGCTACGCGATCGTCAGGATGTCTCCGCCACAGGAGACGATCGGGTTCACCTTGGCGCAGAGTGCGATTCGCACCAAGTACGGCGTAACGGTCGTCGGCGTGAAGGCACCCGGGGAGGACTTCACCCACGCCGTCCCAGAGACAAAGGTGAAGGCCGAGCACACCCTGATCGTGAGTGGCCCGAGCGAGCTCCTCGAACAACTGGTCGCCCGGCCCTGACGAAATAGACAGGCGAACCCCACTCATTGAGCGAACGGATCCGCAAAGGGTCAGCGGACGACAGTGCTGGGGACCGTTCCGGGGTCCTCGCCCAGAGGCAGGACCATCACCATCTCTTCGGCTCCGTCGGTCTCGCTGCTGACCCTCATCGGTCGGCGCGTACCCGTCGGGCGGAATCCGAAGCTACTGGCAAAGGCCACAGCCCGGCCGTTGTTCGTGCCGACCCAGTAACCCAGATTCTTGTGCCCGTCGGCCAGGGCCTGGGCGGCGCCGGCCTCCACCAGCTTCCAGGCCACGCCGGTGCCCCGTCCTTCAGGCGCGACCCACAGGCCGAAAAGCTCGCCGGTGCAGGAATGCTCGGGGTCGCCCTGCCCAAGGCTGACGACTCCCACCGGCCTCCCGTTGCGTTCGGCGACCAGCCGGCGCGCCCGGCGCATGCGCTCCCGCCAAGCCTGTTCGTCCAGTGCTGCCTCCTGTCCCGCAGTGGCGACAAAAGCTGCAGGGGAGTCCTTCCGCGCCGTCAGGCGGATGGCGCGGAACTGCTCCCAGTCCTCTTCAGAGAGGGCACGCACGTTGATCTCGCTCATGCGGACACCATAGGTCGGCCGGCTCCGGCTTGGCGACGAGGGTGCCGACCAGGGGCACCCGAGCTCACGCCGGGAACGTTGCGAGTAAACCGCCCTGGACGGCGAACTCCATCTCGACCTCGGTCAGCCGGTCGTCATTCGGGTAAGGGACGCTACGACCTGTGGCGAGGAAGCCTGCTCGTTCATAGAGGCGCCTGGCACCGAAGTTGTCGGCGACGACGTGAAGGACAAGGCGCGCCTTACCCGCGGCGCGGGCCTGCGCCAGGACGGCATCGACCAAGGCCCGTCCGACACCAGCGCGACGAAACCGCGGATCAACCCACATGCCGAACAGGGAGCAGTCGCCGGGTTCGGTCGCGCCGAAGACCGAGTACGTCGCCGAGCCGGCTGGTGCCCGGCCCACCCGGGCAAGGAACACCACGTTGTCGGTGAGCCGTTGCTTCCACACGCGCTCATCGTTGCGGGCGGCCTGGTCATGAGTGCCACCGAAGGCCAGAGGCGAATCCTGCAGCATCGCCAGCCGAATCGCGCGATAGATCTGCCAGTCGTCGGCGACCAGCCGGCATACCGTGACGGCGTGGAACTCAGGCACTGCCCGAGGCAAGCTGCTTGGAACGTTCGGCAGCCGCTTCCATGGCCGTGACGAACGCCGCCCGCACCTTGTGATCATCGAGCTGGCGCAGCGCAGCCATCGTGGTACCTCCGGGGCTCGAAACCTGCTCACGCAACACGGTGGGGTGCTCACCGGTCTCCTTGAGCATGGTCGCCGCCCCATAGAGCGTCTGAACGACGAGCTCGGTCGAGGTCGTACGGGGCATGCCGAGGAGCACGCCCGCCTCGATCATCGCCTCCACCACGTAGAAGATGTACGCCGGTCCGCTACCGCTGATCGCGGTGACGGCGTCCAGGTGCTTCTCGGCGACCCGAAGGACCTTGCCGCAAGAGCGCAGCAGTTCCTCGGCCTCACTCAGGTGCACCTCATCGCAGTGCTGTCCCGGGCTGACGGCGGCCATACCCTCGTCGACCAGGGCCGGAGTGTTCGGCATCACCCGCACGACCGCGGTACCCACGGGCAGGCGCTCCTCCAGGAATCCGGTGGTGATGCCAGCGGCAAGGCTGACCACGAGTGTGCCCTGCCTGACATGACCGCGGATCTCGGCGAGCAAGCCCTCCATGTCCTGAGGCTTGACCACCAGAACCAGGGTGTCGGCAGCCTGGGCCGCGTCGACATTCGTCATCTGGCGCACGCCGTACCTGCGGGCCAGCTCACCGGTTCGTTCGGCATTGCGGCCGGTGATGAGCAGCTCGGCGGCATCCCGCCCCGAACGGATCAGACCTGACAGCAGCGTCGAACCCATGACACCGGTGCCCAGGATCGCCACGGTCCTCGGGCGGACGGCACCCCGATCGTCCGTAACGTTCTCAGCACCATCTTCGACAGGACTATGCATATCTCCCCGATCTCAGCCCTTGGTCGCAAGTCCACGCAGGAAGACCATGGTGTTGGCCGGACGCTCAGCCATCCGGCGTACCAGGTAGCCATACCATTGCGGGCCGTACGGGATGTAGACACGCATCCGGTCCCCACGATCGGCGATCCGCTTCTGCTCCTCAGGCCGGATGCCGTAGAGCATCTGGTACTCGAAGGTGTCCGCGGCCCGGTCCTGCTTGTGGGCCAGGGCGCCCGCGATCTCGACCAGGCGTGGGTCATGGCTGGCCACCATCGGGTAACCCTGCCCTTCCATCAGCACCTTCAGGCACCGGACGTAGGACTTGTCGACCTCGGACTTGCCCTGGAAGGCCACCGACTCGGGCTCCTTGTAGGTGCCCTTGCACAGGCGGACCCGGCTGCCCTCGTGGGCAAGTTCGCGGCAGTCGGCCTCGGTCCGGTACAGGTAGGCCTGGAGCACAGCCCCCACGGACGGGAAATCCTGGCGAAGCTCGCGCAACGTCTCGAGCGTCCCGTCGGTCGTCGTGTGGTCCTCCATGTCGAGGGTGACGTTGGTGCCGACATTGGCGGCTGCGTGGCAGATCTCACGAGCGTGGTCCAGGGCGATCTTGGCACCGTCCACGGGCAGCGACTGTCCCACGGCGCTCAGCTTGAGGCTTACCTCGGCTTTGCCGCCCTGGGCCAGTCCTGCCTCGCCGAGCGCCGACAGCAACGACAGGTACGCGTCCCGGGCGGCCTGCGCCTGCGCCAGGTCGAACGTGTCTTCACCGAGGTTGTCGATCGTGCACAGGCGGCC